>Ga0126381_100009286_pt1 | contig 11041 bp, 12 predicted proteins | sample PanSoiMetPlot_28_FD_96465 | JGI IMG/M metagenome (GOLD analysis project Ga0126381, IMG submission 96465) | Tropical forest soil microbial communities from Panama - MetaG Plot_28 | ecosystem: Environmental > Terrestrial > Soil > Tropical forest > Bulk soil | place: Panama | collected 2016-02-17
CCACAACCACGGTCCGGATAATGTCACCAGCAATCAAAAATTCCAGGCCGAGCAAGATCGCGCGGCCTACGTCCTGGCGATAAGCCATGTAGTAATTGCCTGCGTCGCGCATACGACGGACCGCGAGATGCACTGTGGCAACCAGCGCACCGCCTACAACGATAAACACGCCCACGCCATCGACGCTGGTGCCGACGATGTCCATGATTCGTCGAAATTGTTCCATGCCTGTCTTTATTGGCGGAAATCGGACTGAATTTCAATGCTGCTTGTGAACAGCTAATGGCAATTACGCGACAGTGGATCTGCTTCTCCGAAGGCGATGTCAATTGATCGTCGTAAGCCAAAACCGCATCATTTTGGCAGCGCGTTGCTTCTGCGCTTATCGCTCCAGCACAACACAAGCGATCGCGTGATGTTCAGTATGGCTAAGAGTAATCAGCGCTGAGGTTACCCCGCGCTTTGCAGCAAGATCTTGCGCCGGGCCGGAAAAAACGAGAAACGGTTCGCCGCTCTCTTTTTTTCGGATGTCGATGTCGCGCCAGCCCATTGCGCTCCCGATGCCGGTGCCGAATGCTTTCGCCACGGCTTCCTTGCCGGCGAACCGCGCAGCCAGATGGCGCGCCGGAAATTTCATCGACATCGAGTATTCAATTTCACCATCGGTAAAAACCCGGTGTAAAAAACGATCTCCAAATCGATCGATAGAGCGTTGGATGCGCGCACACTCGACAAGATCGACACCGATACCGACGACGCTCATTTGGAATTACCATCGCGTTGAGCACAAGGCGATCCACTTTTGGCACTCATCCGGGATACTTTTCCATCGCGGCGAGCATTTGCTTTACCGCAACTTCGAGCCCAACCGAGATCGCGCGCGAAATAATAGCGTGACCGATGTTGAGTTCTGTCAGGCTCGGGATTTGATGAATGAGCGCGATATTTTTGTAATTGATCCCATGGCCGGCATTGACCTGAAGATGCGATTCCGACGCAGCCTGTGCCGCAGTTCGCAGTTGTTCCAGTTCCTCCTTTTCAATCTTTTCCGTGAACGCATTGGCCAGCCGGCCAGTATGCAGCTCGACCATTTCCACGCCGAGCTCTGCCGCGGCATCGACTTGCTCCAAGGTGGGATCGATGAATAAGCTGACTCGAATACCCGAGGCTTGGAGGCGTTTGACCGTCGAGCCCAACGTCTTGCGATGTACAATGACATCCAGACCACCCTCGGTCGTGACTTCCTCTCGTTTTTCCGGAACCAGACAGACTTCATCTGGCGCGATGCGCAGCGCCACATCGACCATCTCAGGCGCGTTCCCCATTTCAAGATTCAATTTTGTCATGATGTTCTGACGCAAACGTTCGGTATCACGGTCCTGAATATGCCGGCGATCGGAACGTAAATGCGCGACGATTCCCTGGGCCCCGGCCCGCTCGCATATCCGCGCCGCCACCACTGGATCAGGTTCTGCGTTCTTGGATTCAGGCATCGTGGCATAACGCGCCTGCCGCAATGTCGCCACGTGATCGATGTTAACTCCCAGGCGCAAACCGTTCATTTGTTCGGGCAAATAGGACTCACTCGATGAGGTTGAGCAAGTCCGAACGAACCAGTAGTGACGCTTTTCCAGCCCCCGAAAGCTTCGGAGTTGGGAAAGAGCCCTTCGTTGTGAGCGTCAGCGGCCGCTGGGAGTCGCCGTGGGTGTACTAGACTCCCGATTTGTTGATTGCTCCTCGGAAGTTTGTGCTTTGGCCGGCTTGGATGTCTTTCTAGATTTTCGGTGGGTTGTCCTAGTGCTTTCTGTTTTCTCACCAGTAAAAGCTTCCTTAGTCTTTTTAGCTACAGTGTTGGCAGTTTCCTTGGTTTTTTCTCCAACGGTTTCTGCGGCCTCTTTGGTTTTCTCACCTGCGGTTTCGAGTCCGTCTTTAATTGTCTCTCCTGCTTTCTTCGCCCCGTGCTTTATGTCTTGGGCCGCCCCTTCTTGTCCGAACGCGGTCAGCGCCGTGGCCATGACCAATGCGATAATCAAACCCGTTAATCTCATTCTTTCCTCCTTCCTGTTCGTTTCACACATGTTATACAAACAATACGGATCAGGGGTGACAGTCGCGCGTGAGACAGGCACTACGACTCAAAGGGAATCCGGATCTTTGCGCTGCCGAAGTGACCCTCGTAGACCGCGCAACAGCTGCGCTGATAGATTCGAGCAAGCGTCGGTAATGGGACGCGGCAAAAATAAAGCGTAGCAATTAAGCCGTAGGCGAGCGTCAGACGCACGCGTCCGATTGTTTCATAGCGGCGAGGGCTTACCAAAATTCGTTTCTTGCTGTGTGTCACGCGACCGCGGCGATGGAGTCGGCGAAAAAATTCCACGTCTTCCATCAGGGCCACCTGGGGAAATCCGCCGATATTAAAAAACGCTGTTCGCCGACAGAAGATTCCATGATCGCCGCATCGGATTCGGAGTAGCATACCTGCATAATGCGCGAAACTGTCCGTCAACCGATAAACCAACCGTCTCGGCAGGCGAATCCGAAAATAGCCACCGACGACCTTCGGATTATTCATGATGCGCTCGATCTCGTCTAAGGATTCCCACGGAATTTGGGCATCGACATGGACAAACCAAAGGATCTCCCCGTGCGCGGCGTCCGCACCGGCGTTCATTTGTCTGGCACGACTCCGCTGGCTCTGGACAACCCGATCGCACGAGCCCGTAGAGATCGCAGCTGTGCCATCGGTGCTTCCGCCGTCGGCTACAATAATTTCCGCTCCAGGCGCTCGCTCGCGCAGGTGCGCGAGAAATTTTCGTATCAACGGCGCCTCATTGAATACCGGAACGATGATTGAAAATCGCATTTTGAATCATTTTTCGAGTCGCGTTCAAGCCAGCGAATCGCGAGTCGCCAGACTTCACTATCGCCGCTCAAGATAAAAAACTTTGCGCTGTGTGGAATAAAGCATTTCGTGATACGTCTTAAAAAGCATAGAGCGGCTCTCGGTAGTTTTGAGAGGGCCCTAGACAATCATCAAAACATCCAAAAAATACCAGTAGATGAAAATTACAATGGAGGAACCCAAATGATTACAAGGTTAATAATTGCAGTAGCCATCACGTTATTCTTCACCCCGGCATCTTTCGTCCGTGCTCAGGAGCATCCCGAGCATCCCAAGAAAACCGGGGAGACCAAGAAAGCGGAGAAACAAGTTAGCACGGCGGACATTTCTGCCGGCATCAAGAAGAATATCGATGCGGAAACCAAAAAAAGCAGTGACGGCAAGTTTCATGCAAAGCATGAAGGTCAAGACTTGGCGCTCGATCTGGTAAAGGTGCACGACGATCGCCTGCAGGACCTCGGCGGGGGTAAATATTTCGCTTGTGTGGACATGAAAGCAACAGACGGAAAGACTTACGACATTGATTTCTTTCTGACTGGTCAGCCTGGTAAAATGAAAGTCACTGAGACATCGGTGCACAAGATCGACGGCAAGCCGCTTTACAATTGGAAGGAAGAAAACGGCAAGTGGCAAAAGCTGCCGCCAAGTTAATGAATAGGTAAGCGCTGCATTGCAGCCGACACGGCTCCCTCTAGAGGAAAGATTAATGAGTACGCTACGGATGCGGTTTGTTGCTATTCCCACCATCTTTCTGGCGAGCGCGCTCACCGTTCGCGCGGCCAGCGAAGCCGGAATTATCAAAGGGGCCGATCAGTTCCAGTTTGTCTATCGAGTTAAACTTCCGGACATCACAGGCGAGGCCCGCGTCTGGATACCTCTGGCAAAAACCGATGCCTTTCAGGCTGTGACTGTAGAGGAGACCAACATCCCGGTGAAGTGGGAAAAGGTGCAGGACCGCGATTACCGCAATGAAATCTGCGTCCTCTATCCGAAGCCAGAGGACAGCGGTAAAACAGTCGAGCTCCGGTACCGCGTCGTGCGGAAGGAAAAAGCGGCCTATCCTGCAAACAATGGAGAGGCTGCGCGTTACCTTCGTCCGGAGAAACTGGTACCGACTGACGAAACCTTCAGAACGCTCGCTGAGAGAGCGACGACCGGAAAAACTGACGACCTCGATCGCGCCAAAGCGCTATACGATCATGTGATGGGCCGCATGCGCTACGACAAGTCAGGGACTGGCTGGGGCCGCGGCGACGCCAAGTATGCCTGTGATATCCGCACAGGGAACTGCACGGATTTCCACTCCTATTTCATTGCCTTGGCGCGCAGCATAGGTATTCCGGCACGTTTCGCCATTGGCGCTACCATTCCCGCTGACAAGAACGAAGGCACAATCGAAGGGTACCATTGCTGGGCCGAATTTCTCGCAGATGGGCGCTGGATTCCCGTCGATATCAGCGAGGCGTGGAAAAATCCAAAGCTGGCCGATTATTACTTTGGCCACAATCCAGCGAATCGGTTCGAGTTGACGAAAGGCCGCGATCTGATGGTCGATCCTGAACCAGCCAGCGGCCCGATCAATTTTCTCGCGTACCCATTGCTGGAGATGAATGGAGAAGTAATCAAACCCGAGACGACGTTTACCTTCCGGCGCATTGGTGCGTAGAGAGACTGGAGCAGCATGCAGTCGTTCTAGCCGCGGCGCCGTGGCGCCGTGCCGTTAAAACACCTCGACATAGCACGCTGGCCATTGAACCCGTTCGCGTTGCAGCAGTGGACTAGCTGATGATAAAATCAGCAGCGCTTCATTCGTCTCCATACCATGCCAAAGATTCCGCTGATGGATTATGTCGGCAGACCGCTGCTGGGTTGCCTGCTTGTTGCGCTGTTGTTGCTCCAGTGGCGCTTCCCGTTGCGTCGCCAGCATTTTAGTATGCTGCATCGGCTGGTACGTAACTTTGTGCTTTCGATCCCTGGTTTTGCCATCGTTCGTCTGGCTATGCTGCCGATCCCAATCGCCATCGCGGTGTGGGCAAAAGATCGACATATTGGTTTGTTGAACTGGCTGGCCCTACCCGGTTGGGCCGCCGTTATCGTTACGTTTCTACTGATGGATTATGCCTACTGGTGGTGGCACTGGGTCAATCATATGGTTCCGTTTTTCTGGCGATTTCATAACGTGCATCATACTGATCTCGACCTCGATGTGACAACCGCAGCGCGATTTCATTTCGGCGAGATGATTTTTTCCATCGGATTTCTTTCCCTTGCAGTGACGATCTTTGGCGTCGCGCCTCTAACGCTGGTCGTATTCTTCATCACGTTCGAGGCTGCAACGCTTTTTCATCACTCCAACTGGCGTCTGCCGATCAAGCTCGAACGAAGTTTGAATCTGATCATTGTGACGCCGCGGATGCACGGGATTCATCATTCCATCGTGCAGCGCGAGACCAATTCAAACTGGGGCACAATCTTTTGCTGGTGGGACAAACTACATCGCACAGTGCGCCGCGATATTCCGCAGGACGCCGTTACCGTCGGCGTTGCCGCCTACCGTGAAGAACAGGAACTGACACTTGGGAAACTCTTCGCGCTGCCGTTTCGCGAGCAACGCCCATGGAGATTGCCAAACGGCGAGTTTCCGGAACGGCCAGTCAAGTCAGCGGATGAACTTGCCGAGTAATTGCGCAGCGCGATAACCAAAGCGCACTGGTGTTAGAATCACATTTCCCCCTTTGCAATGCCGACGAATACTGCGCGACTGTCCGTCTGCTTCAACCTCCCACCGACGGGCTTAGCCACTTCGCCACCAGCGCGGTCACGATCCCGTACGGCGCATTAACGAGAAGAAGATAAAACGTGTAGGGCAAACCTTTGCTTAGGCCGAACAAGCCGATGCCGCGCATCGGCGCAAAAATGAAATAGATCGCCAGGACCGGCGCGAGAAAGTAAAGCCAACCGATGAGATGATAGTGGCTTTCGCGCTTCCATGTGATCAGGGCGAAGGGTATGCCCCAAAGGCCGCCCCAGAACAGCGGCTGATAAAGTCCTGGCGGCTCAAGCTTCGGTGCGGCGGTCGCGCCCAGGTGCGGGGAAATGCCAAGGTAATATAGAACCAGCGAGAAAATGAGCACTGCCGCTGCGCCGACCACGCCGGCGGCGAAAAAAGTGCAAGGAAAGTTCTAATTTTGTTCGTCGTTTTGTTATAGCACAGCTGTCAATCCGCCACCATCATCACGCCCTTTTATCGAGCCAGTCATTCGATGTGTTCAGATAGTTTATTCCTTTTATGGATCGCGACGCGATGGAATAGTCCGGCATGTGCTGATGAAAAAAGGCGAAGGCGTTTACAACGTAGTCGTGCTTGGTGCTGGCACGGCCGGACTCGTCACCGCAGCGGGCACGGCCGGACTCGGTGGACGCGTCGCGCTAATCGAGCGTAACAAAATGGGTGGCGATTGCTTGAACTTCGGCTGCGTGCCGAGCAAGGCGCTCATTTCTTCCGCGCGCCTGATCCGCCAAATCAGGGAAGCTGAAAAATGGGGCTTAGATCGACAATCGCCGCAGTTCACGTTCGAGAAAGTTTTCGAGCGAATGCGCGAACGCCGCGCAAAAATTGCGCCCAACGATTCGGAGGAACGTTTCGAGTCATTGGGTGTCGACGTGTTTCGCGGCGAGGCGCGATTCATTTCGCCGCACGAAGTCATAGTGGATGGTCAGAAGCTTCGAGCCCGAAACTTCGTAATCGCCACCGGTAGCCGGGCCACGATTCCAAAAATTGAAGGCATCGACGACGTTCCCTATTTCACCAACGAAACAATTTTTGACGAGCTAAAGGAGAAACCCGAAAGCATGATCGTGCTCGGCGGTGGACCAATTGGCTGTGAGCTCGGGCAGGCGCTGAGTCGGCTTGGAGTGAACATCGACATCGTGCAAAGGGGGACCGACCTGCTTCCTCGGGAAGATGACGACGTGGCGAAGTTCATGCTGACGCGCTTCGCCGTCGAAGGAATCGGAGTGCGTTTGAATGCAATGGCAACGCGCGTTTCCAAGCGCGATGGTAAAATCATTCTTGAGTTTCATGAGTACGATCCTATTGCGGCCGACGCAGTGTTAATCGCGGCTGGAAGGACACCGAACTTGCGTGCCCTCAACCTTGAAACTGCGGGAGTCGATTACGACGAGCACGGTGTAAAGGTAAACGACTACCTGCAAACTCCGCAGCCGCACATCTACGCTGCTGGCGATATTACAAATCGCCTGAAATTCACGCACACGGCTGATTCCACGGCGCGCATTGTCGTTCGAAACATCCTGATGCCGCTTCCATTTCTCAGGCAGAAAGTCGATTGGTCGGTCGTCCCTTGGTGCACCTACACGGATCCGGAAGTCGCGCACGTCGGTTTCGGCGAAAAGGACGCGCAAAAGAAAAATATCGATTACGATCTGTTTGTTGTTCCGCTGGAAGATGTGGATCGTGCCGTAGTTGAGAGTGAAGAATCAGGTTTCGCCAAAGTTCTAGCGCGGAAAGGTTCTGACAGAATTTTGGGCGCCACCATCGTGGGATCGCACGCCGGCGACTTGCTGCACGAATTCGTTCTGGCGATGAAGGCTAAGATCGGCCTCGGTACAATTGCATCGACGATCCATGCTTACCCGACCTTTGCCGAACTCACCCGCAAGGCGGGCGACAAATACAACAAGACGCGACTGACTCCGCAGGCAAAAAAAATCTTCACCTGGCTGTACGAGCGCGCTCGCAAATGAAGGACGAAAAGAAAAGCGCGCTTCCGCGACTGATCGTCCTGGTCACGATTGTCGTCGCGCTCTTTCTGGTGATGAAATTTCTGCCGGTCCGCGACTGGCTGACAAATTTCAACAACTGGGTTGGCCAAATGGGTGTGGCCGGCATTGTTGTTTTCATCATCGTCTATGCTGTTGCCACGGTCCTGTTGGCTCCAGGGTCGATTCTAACCATCGGTGCCGGATTCGCCTTCGGTCTATGGAAAGGGTTTCTCGCCGTCTCCGCCGGTGCGACTCTCGGCGCGGCGCTTGCTTTTCTCGTCGCCCGTTTCATCGCCCGTGACAAAGTCGAGGCCATTGCACAACGAAACGAAAAGTTTCGGCGAATCGACAAAGCGATTGGCGAGAAAGGCGCGAAGCTGATTTTCCTGCTCCGGCTGAGTCCAGTTATCCCATTTAACCTGAGCAATTATTTCTACGGTCTAACGTCAGTGAAATTCTGGCCGTATTTGTTTGCGAGCTGGATCGGGATGATCCCCGGCACATTCCTTTACGTTTACATCGGTGTGGCCGGCAAAGCCGCTGTCACCACCGCTGCGGGCGGCGAAGCCGTAAAGCATGGCTGGCAATACTGGACGTTCCTTGGCGTCGGTCTCGGTGCTACAGTTGTCGTGACAATCTGGGTAACCAAGATCGCGCGCGATGCACTGCAGAAGACCGAAGCAGCCTAGAATTGCAAGCTTCCCAGGAATAAATCGGTCTGCTAAACCTTCCCATTAAGATGATCGAATCCCAAAGCAAAGAGAGTATCGTGCGGCACCGTTACGCGGCAGGAGCAAAAGAACGCTCAGACAAACTGTGTTGTCCGGTCGATTACGAATCGGAGTATCTCGAGGTAATTCCACGAGAAGTAATCGAGCGCGATTATGGTTGCGGCGATCCGTCGCGTTACCTCGTGCAAGGCGAGACAGTCCTCGATCTTGGCAGCGGCACTGGGAAAATCTGTTTCATCGCTGCGCAGGTCGTTGGACCAAACGGCAAAGTCGTCGGTGTCGATATGACCGACGAAATGCTCGAGGTTGCACGGCGAAATGCGCCAATCGTTGCGCAGCGTATCGGCTACGCAAATGTGGAATTTCGCAAAGGCCGCATCCAGGACCTTGCGTTGGACTTGGAAATGTTAGACCAAGAACTGAAGAAAGAACCAATCACAGACGTAGCCTCATTTCTCCGGGCCGACGAGTTGGCCGGGGAACTGCGCGTCAAACATCCGCTGATCATAAGTGGTTCCATTGATGTGGTCGTTTCCAGCTGCGTCCTCAATCTGGTCGAGCCGAAATCGAAACCACAGCTCTTCGACGAAATTTTTCGCGTTCTAAGAAAAGGCGGGCGGGCAGTGATCTCGGACATTGTGAGCGATGAGGCAGTGCCGGAGCAAATGCAAAACGATCCGGAACTTTGGAGCGGTTGCATTTCCGGTGCGCTTACTGAGGGAGGATTTCTCGCCGCATTCGAGAATGCCGGGTTTTACGGAATTCAGATTCTCAAGCGGGACGTCAATCCGTGGCGCACGGTGCGAGGGATCGAGTTTCGGTCGGTCACGGTCGAAGCGTTCAAAGGAAAACAGGGCGAATGTTTCGAACGCAATCAAGCGATAATTTATCGGGGACCATTCAAGGAAGTGCTCGATGACGACAATCATCGGATGGAACGCGGAAAGCGTTACGCGGTTTGCGGCAAGACTTACAATCTTTACAAGAAAGCGCCGTATCGGGAATTCTTTGAATTTATCGATCCGATTGTCGATGTCCCATTGGCCGAAGCGAAGCCGTTCAATTGTTCACGCACGTCGCTGCGTCATCCGAAAGAAACCAAGGGCCAGGATTACAACACAACAACGGAGCCAAACAACAAATGCTGCGATGGCGGTAGTTGCTGCTGATTTAGAATGAATCGGTTTGCGCAGAAACTGGCGCAGCACTCGCTGTCGCTGCGTCGTGGACGTCCCGAAATTCTTCAGGTCAACGTGGGAAAGCTTTGTAATCTCACCTGCGTGCATTGTCACGTAAACGCGGGGCCAAAACGCAAGGAGATCATGTCGCGCGACACAATCGACCGGATCATCGATTGGCTTGCAAAGACAGACGTCTCAGTTGTCGATCTTACCGGCGGCGCGCCAGAAATGATTCCTGATTTTCGTTATTTCATCGAGCGAGTAAAAGAACTTCAGCCCGCCCGGCATGTGATCGATCGTTGCAACCTGACAATTTTACTCGAGCGCGGTTACGAAGGCCTTGCCGAGTGTCTTGCAAACAACAAGGTGGAGATTATCGCGTCGATGCCGTGCTATTCAGCGGATAATGTCAACGCGCAGCGCGGTGAAGGCGTTTTCGAAGGCAGCATCGCCGCGTTGCAATTGCTGAACTCATTAGGTTACGGAATCCACGCTGAATTGCCGCTGCATCTCGTTTACAATCCCGTGGGCGCGTTTTTGCCGTTGTTGCAGGCCGAGCTTGAGACTGATTACAAGCGCGAACTCAAAAAACATTTTGGCATTGTGTTTAATAATCTTTACACACTGACGAATCTTCCGATTGGCCGTTTCGCCGCTTACCTTCGTCACAACGATAAGCTCGCGCAGTATATGGAGTTGCTCATCGACGCATTCAATCCGGCGACGATTAGCGGGTTAATGTGTCGTAACACGATCAGTGTCGGATGGCGCGGCGAAGTCTATGACTGCGATTTTAATCAACAGCTCGGGATGCAATGGGAGAATGGCGGGCCGGTTTTCTTATGGAATGTCAATCCGAATAAGATCGACAAGCGTGAGATCATGACCGGAGACCATTGCTTTGGCTGCACTGCCGGCGCCGGCTCGACCTGTTGCGGCGCAATTGTGTAGGTGGATCGATCGTCGCCGAAGGCGATGCCAAAGGCAATGCCCTGAGAGCTCCTGGGCAATTAACAATGCGTTTGGAGAACGGGTTCGTCCTCCCTTGATACGACGACAACGTGCGCCGCCATTGGCAAAACGACCTCGTTTCCTCGGACGTATTGTTTGATTCCATCTTCAATTGCGATCCGAATCGCCTCTAATTTTTCCGGAGATTGGCGTGCCAGAAGCCCGGCTGTGCGGACGCCTGCATCGCGCTCCGCTTCGAAAAAATAGGACGCACTTGGCAGGTGCCATTCAACAATGCACGTCTCATAGGTCATCGAGTTGCTATCAAAACCAGCTTGTTCTAATACCTTTCGGCACTCCTCCTTTTCGCCGTACAAATAACGCGGCGGGTCTTCGGGCAACCCTACATCGAGATCCCCGTGGGCCTCAATTGCGTCATTAAGGATTTTGGCTCCGGGATTCTCCTCCGGTCCTGCCCAGACAGTGAAACC
>Ga0126381_100009287_pt1 | contig 11041 bp, 7 predicted proteins | sample PanSoiMetPlot_28_FD_96465 | JGI IMG/M metagenome (GOLD analysis project Ga0126381, IMG submission 96465) | Tropical forest soil microbial communities from Panama - MetaG Plot_28 | ecosystem: Environmental > Terrestrial > Soil > Tropical forest > Bulk soil | place: Panama | collected 2016-02-17
ATTAACGCCTCGCTCGACGTGATTCGCTCGCGGCAGGCGGAGCGCACCGTGGAACTGAACGTCGACTTGCCACAGGGCAGTACTCCTGAACTGCGGCGCGCGCTGGCAAGCGCTCTGGCGAAACTGCCGGCGCGGTCTGCGGAAGTCTTTACATTACGTTTTCTCTTGGGATTCACGAACAGCGAGATCGGCAAGACGCTGGGCATCTCGAGCGTGTTGGTCGCGGTGATTATCCACCGGACACGGCAACAACTTCGCAAGGAATTGGGCAGCTACTTAGGAGACAGGCCATGAACAACGAGAAATTCGATCGTCTGCTTTCGACAATTCGCAATGAGCAGGTAGACGACAAGGTCGTCGAGCAAGCGAGCGAGCGGGTGTGGCGGGCGATTGGCGGTGACGCGCCGGCCGCTGACCTCAGCACGCGCAGGCTGCGCAGTTGCGAGGACTTTCAGGCGCTGATTCCGGGATATCTGCAGAAAGAGCTCTCGACGCCGCGCGCTCTGCTCTTTGAAGATCACGTGCATGCTTGCGTCGCGTGCCGTCACGCGCTGGAGCGCGGCCGCGTCGGCGAAAAGCAGCTTGCGTGGAAGTTCGAAAGCAAATCGCGCGGGTCGCGTGTCTGGCAGTGGGCACTGGGCGCGGCGGCGGTCGCTGCCGTCGCAGTGGTCGCCATTGCATTCAACGACGGGACTCTTCCCGGACAGCATCGTCAGCAGGCCGCTGTGCAGAGCGTGCATGGATCACTCTACGAAGTCGCCGGAGATCAGGTGCGGCTCATTCCCGCCGGATATACGATCACGAGCGGCGATGAAGTGCGAACCGCCAAAGGCTCCGCGGCTGTGCTGCGATTGACCGATGGTTCGCTGGTCGAGATGGGAGAACGTGCTGGAGTCTCGGTTTCCCGCTCGTGGAAGGGCACGACCGTTCACCTCGATGATGGGCAGGTCATCGTGCAGGCGGCCAAGCAGCATACGGGACATCTTTACGTTGCCACCGATGACGCTCTTGTCTCGGTCAAGGGGACGATCTTCTCGGTCAATCACGGGATTAAGGGCTCGCGCGTCGCGGTGATTGAAGGCGTTGTGCGGATGGAATATGGAGATCACAGCGCTGAATTGCACCCGGGCGACGAGGAGACCTCGAGCGCCTATGTGTCGAAGGTTCCGATCCCCGATGAAATCGGGTGGAGCAAGAACGCGGCACAGTATCTGGCGCTGCTGGGAGATTTTTCTGTTTTGCAGAAGCAGTTTGGGGCGATTCCGGGGCCCGGGCTGCGGTACAGCTCCGATCTACTGCCTTACGTACCCGACAACACGGTGGTGTATGCCGCGATTCCGAATCTTTCAAACACGCTGGACGAAGCGGGCAAGATTTTCCACGACCGGCTGCGGCAGAGTCCGGCTTTGAGGGACTGGTGGAAGCAGCAGCAGAAGGGTCCTGGGCCGAAGCTGGAGGACGTGCTGAACGAACTGAAGACGTTCGACAGCTATCTGGGCGACGAAATCGTTTTCGCCGCCGGGAAGACTGGATCGATGTATACCGAGCCGGTAATTCTGGCGAGAGTCCGGGAACCGGGGTTGGAAGGTTTCCTCGCGAAAGCAAGCCAGCGGATGAGTTCGAAATCGTCGGGGCCTGCTCTGGCGATCGTTCACGATCCATCGGCGATCACCGCTGTACCGGGTCAGTCCCTGCTGGTGTATGTGGATAACGATCTGCTGATTGCCAGTCCCGCGGCAGCGCAGTTGCAGCAAGCCGTCGCCCGTACAAAGCACGGCACCAGCGGCAAGTTCGCTACCTCGGCATTCCACGACCAGATCGCCCAGGCCTACCAGCAGGGGGCGGAATGGCTCTTTTGCGCGAACATGGAACAAATTGTCGTGAACAACGTACATGCTGAAGAAGGCGGCGATCACCTGCCCCCAGGAATCGAAAACGTGCGCTACCTGACCATGCAGCATCGCGAAGTGAGCGGCAAGCCGCAAAGCGAGGCGGCATTGTCGTTCGCCTCGGAGCGGCAAGGAGTGGCGTCGTGGCTGTCGGCTCCGGCCTCGATGCGGTCGCTCGATTTCGTTTCGCCCGAGGCCAGCATGGTGACGTCGGCGGTCATCAAGAATCCGAAAGACATTCTGGCAGAGCTGTTCCAGGCGATCGGATCGGGTGACTCGCACTTTGCGCAGGATCTGTCGGAGTTCGAAAGCAAGACCGGCGTGCGCGCGCTGGACGATATTGCCGCGCCTCTTGGCGGCGAATTCGCGATGGCCTTCGACGGGCCGCTAATGCCGACGCCGCGCTGGAAGGTGATCTTCGAGGTGTACGATCCAACGACATTGCAGTCGACGATCGAAAAGCTCGTCGATAGCTACAATCGGGAGAACCAGCAAGGCCACACGATGCAACTGAGCAGGCGACAGGTGGGGTCGCAAACGTATTACATCATTCACAGTTCGGAGAAAGCGAATACCGATATTGACTACGCGTTTGTGGAAAACTACCTGATTGCCGCGCCGGATGTGGCCACGATCTCGCGGGCAATCCAAGTCGAGCAGTCGGGATACAGCTTGCCAAAGTCGTCGACTTTCCAGTCGCTGTTGCCGCAGGATGGGTACACGAACTTTTCGGCGATCTTCTATCACAACGTCGGGCCGGTGGTGGGGCCGATTGCGGATCAACTGAAGTCGAGCGGTGCGCTGACGGCGCAGCAACAGCAGTCGATCAATCTGCTGAAGGCAAACTCGGCGCCGGGCCTGATTTATGCGTATGGGCAATCGAACCAGATCGTTGTCGCCAGCAACACCGGATTTATGGGACTCGATCTAGGCACGCTGCTGACGATGGGACATAATGGGCTCTTCATGCCGCAGGCGATGCTGGGCAACGAAGTCCCTCAACCCTCGCAAGAGACTCAGTGAGTACGACGGCACAACCCGGAGCAGCAAGCAGCGTGATGCCAACGCCGCAGGCTGCTCCGCCCGTGCCGTTAGTGGAGTTGCAGGGCCTGTCCGTTCAGTTCGGCAACCGCGATATTCTCCGTGGGCTCACCGCTTCGCTCAAAGGCCGCGCGATCGGACTACTGGGCCCGAACGGCGCCGGCAAGTCGACACTCATCAATACCCTTCTCGGCTTTTATCCTCCCCACTCTGGTTCCGCGCGGGTGTTCGGGTACGACATCCGAAGCGAGACGAAGAAGATTCGCGGGCTGATCGGCTACATGCCGGAAAACGACGCTTTCATCTCGAAGATGACCGCCGTTTCTTTGGTCCAGATGATGGGAGAGCTCTCGGGCTTGCCTGCGAATGTGGCGCTGGAGCGGGCACACGAGGCTCTCTTCTATGTTGGACTCGCCGAGGCGCGCTACCGGCAGCTTGGAACTTATTCCCTCGGGATGAAGCAACTGGCGAAGCTGGCACAGGCGATTGTTCACGGGCCCAAGCTGCTGATACTCGACGAACCGACCAACGGGCTCGATCCGTCGGCGCGGCAGCGCATGATCCGCATGATTCGCGAGATGCGCGACAGCGGGCAGGTCCGCATTCTGCTCTGCTCACATCTGCTGCGCGACGTGGAAGACACCTGCGATGAGGTCATGATCCTCAAGCAGGGAGGGATTGTGCACTACTCCGACCTCAATGAGGAGCGCAAGGCGAACAAGAGATTCCTGGAAGTGGAATTCTATGGCGCGAATGGCGACTTCAGCGAGGCCATCGAGAAACTCGGGTGTGAGTGCGCGATTCGATCGAATCGCATGAAGATCATTCTGCCCGATGGCGTTGAGAGCCGCGACATCTTCAAAGTGGCGGCGGAGCGCGATGTGCGCATCCGCAAATTGAACTTCCGGCGCGACACGCTGGAAGACATTTTCCTTAAAGCGATGGAGAACTAAACCCATGCCACGAAAGACGCCGGCGACTCGGAGCATCGATGGCCGTCTATAGACGTACCTACGCATCGTATGCCGGCGCGCTTACTCCGGGGTGGTCGCGGTGGCTGGTGCTGTTTCGATATGCGCGGCGGAATTTGTTCCGGTCGAAACTGCTCACGGCATTTTTCGTCGCGTGCTTTTTCTATCCCGTGTTGTGCCTGGCGGGCATCTACCTCGCGAATAACCTGTCATTCCTGGATCAGATCGGTGCGCGCAACAACTTTCTGGTGATCGACAACAAATTCTTCTACTACTTCACCGCCGTGCAAGGATGGCTGGCGTTTATCCTGACGGCATTCGCTGGGCCGGGGCTGATTTCTGGGGATCTGGCCAATGGTGCGCTTCCTCTTTATTTCTGCCGTCCGTTTTCTCGTTCGGAATACGTATTGGGAAAGGCGTCAGTACTCGGAATTCTGCTTTCACAGATCACCTGGGTTCCGGGGCTGATTCTGTTCATGGTGCAGGCGACGCTGGCCGGTCCGTCGTGGGCGTGGAATCATCTTTGGATTGCGAGCAGCCTCGTTGTTTCTTCCCTGATTTGGATTGCGATCTTGTCTCTTCTCGCGATGGCACTTTCGGCGTGGGTCAAATGGAGAATTGTCGCGGGAGCACTGCTCCTTGCCATGCTGTTCTTCGGCATGGGATTGGCACAAGCGATTAACGCGGTTCTGCGCACTGATTTGGGGCACTTTGTCAATCTGGCTCACCTGATGAACATCGTGAGCAACACGCTGTTCCGGATCGACGTAGAACCTACGATCTCCGCGTCGGCTGCGGCTATCGCGATTCTTGTTTACTGTGCGATTTGTCTCGCGCTTCTCCTCAAGAAGGTACGCGCTTACGAGGTGATTCGATGAACGATCGGATCATTCTCGAGGACGTATCAAAGTTCTACGGAGAAATTCTGGGCGTAAACCGAGTGAATCTATCGATTCCGCCAGGGATTACAAGCCTTGTCGGTCCCAATGGCTCGGGCAAGACAACGCTGATGAATCTGATGACGGGACTCATTCGTCCTACGCAGGGGCGAGTGGAAGTTCTGGGGTACAAGACGAACGATCCGGAACATCTTTTCAAAGTCGTCGGGTATAGCACGCAATTCGACGCGTTCCCCAAGGGGCTGACCGGGTTCCAGTTTATTTATTCGTATTTGCGACTGAGCGGGATGGACAGCGACACGGCGCGCCAACTGGGCCGGCAGGCGATTGAGCGCGTTAACCTGGCGGACGCGGCGGGGCGCGTGATTGCGGGCTACAGCAAGGGGATGCGACAGCGCATCCGGCTGGCGCAGGCGCTGGCGCACAATCCGCAAGTCCTGATTCTCGATGAACCGCTGAATGGACTCGATCCGCTGGCGCGGGCGGAGATGATTGCGCTCTTTCGATCGGCGGCGGCTGAAGGCTGCTACGTCATCATTTCGAGCCACATTCTCCACGAAGTCGATGTAATTTCCGATCAGGTCATCCTGATGAGTAACGGCTACGTCGTGGCTGAGGGAGCGATTCAGAGCGTACGCAACGAGATTTCGGAGCATCCCACGCAGATTCTGATCCGCTGCAATCGTCCCCGCGAACTGGCGGCGAAAGTTTTGGCTTCCGAACAGGCCAGCGAAATCTCCATTCATAAAGATGAATGCGGGCTGCTGTTGAAGACGCGAAACGCCGATGACTTTTACCTGGCGCTGAACAAGATTGCCTTGAATGGAATTGAAATCGAATCGGTCACTCCGGCCGACGACGATGTGCTCTCGGTTTACGAATACCTAATCGGCAGCGATGAGGTTGTGCGATGAAGCGAATCTGGTGGGAGCAGATCAAGGCCGTGATGCGGCTGGAGATGAAGAAGACTTTCTTCGCCACGCGCGGCCTATGGATCTACTTCGTGGCGCTAGTACCGGTCGTGATTTTCATCGCATATGCGATCGCCAATTCAACGCAGATACACCGGAGCGAGAACCTTGCGCGGCGCCAGGACAGGTGGCTGACTTACCAGGACCTGCAGGCAGTCAGAAACGGCATGTCGAAGGAGCAAGTAATCGCGCTCTTGGGAAAGCCGCCGGTGAACTTTCATTGGTCTCAACACGGAGGCGGGGGGCGGACGACTGTTCACGACGAACTTCACTATTCCGACGGCGTAGACGATATCTATGTCAGCCTGGTGGATGGGACGGTGCGCAACATTCACATTTCGGACGGATATGACATGGGGCGCGACTCTGTCATGTTCGCCGGGGTCTTTCAGTTTTTCTTTCTGCGGCTCGCGGTGTTCTTTGGCTGCCTGGGAATTTTCATGAATCTGTTTCGCGGCGAGGTTTTAGACCGCAGCCTGCACTTCTACTTTCTCGCGCCGATACGGCGCGAAATTCTGGTGGCGGGAAAATTCCTGGCTGGGCTGGTCGCGACATCGGTCATTTTTGTGACCAGCGAATTGCTGCAGAACGTCGCCTTCCTGTGGCATCTTTCGCCTGGCGCGCGCAACTTGTACCTCTATCACAACCATGGACTGGCACACGCTGCGAGTTATCTTGCCATCACGGTGCTGGCGTGTGTTGGATACGGGGCATTCTTTCTTGTTGCCGGAATGTTGTTCCGCAATCCCATTATTCCGACATTGGCGATTCTGATCTGGGAAGGGATCAATCCGTTCTTGCCCGCGGTACTGAAGCAGATCAGCGTGATTTACTATCTCAAGGCGCTGTGCCCGGTGAATATCCCAACCCCGCCTGGGATGCCGCCTTTGTTTGCGATGCTGATTTCCAACCCTGATCCGGTTTCGGCGCCGCTGGCGCTGGTCGGATTGTTGATCGTGGCGCTGCTGGCGCTCTACTTGTCGAGCCTGCAGGTGCGGCGAATGGAAATCAACTACACCACTGAATAGGCGCTAGAATCGCGTGCGCAGATACTCGAAAACGAAGTAGCCGGCGATTGCCGCCGCGACAGCGATTCCGAAGTTTGAGGAAGTAAAGATATCGGCAAGGGCCCACGCGAGTCCTCGCCTTTGCCCCGTGCCTGAGCGTTCGAACTCGCCCATGAGGAGATTGGCATAAAACAGAAAGATAATGAAGGCGATTTCGATCGCAGCTCTAGCTATGCTTTTTTTCCTGCCAGTCACTGTGCGTCCTCACGCCAGGATGTTAACAGGGCACTCCGAGTAAGGGGAATTGTTTCGTAATCCGGCGCATCGACAATTTTTCTGTCCCCTTTCGGCCGGGATTTGTCATCCAACGACTTCCAGCATAGGCTATCCAGAAGGAGTCGACTTATGAGCACTATCGAAGCCAGCATTCCAGCCGAAATCTCCGACCTCAGCCCTTATTCCCCGACTCGCTCTACGATCAAAGGCAAGCCACTCAGCCCCGACGAACTGCGCAAAACGGAAATCTACTGGCGGGCGTGCAATTATCTGAGCCTGGGGATGATTTATCTGCGCGAGAATCCCCTCCTCACCGAGCCATTGAGCCCGGAACACATCAAGAGCAGACTGCTCGGTCATTGGGGGTCGAGCCCGGGATTGTCATTTGTTTATGTGCATCTGAACCGGCTCATCAAGAAATACGATCTCGACATGATTTTTCTTGCTGGACCGGGCCATGGCGCGCCGGGAGTTCTTGGCCCAGCATATCTGGAAGGCACTTATTCTGAAATCTATCCTGAGAAGAGCACTGATCCTGATGGGCTGCGGCTGTTCTTTCGCGAATTTTCGTTTCCTGGTGGAATCGGAAGTCACTGCACGCCGGAAACTCCGGGATCGATTCACGAAGGCGGAGAACTTGGCTATGTCCTCTCGCACGCATGTGGTGCGGCGTTTGACAACCCTGAATTGATCGTTGCGGCTGTGGTGGGTGACGGTGAGTCGGAAACCGGGCCGCTGGCAACTTCGTGGCATATCAACAAGTTCTTGAATCCGGCGCGTGACGGGGCGGTGCTGCCGATTCTGCATTTGAATGGATACAAGATCGACAATCCGACTCTGCTCGCGCGTATTTCGCGTGAGGAACTCGAGAAACTTTTCGCCGGCTTTGGCTGGACTCCGTATTTTGTCGAGGGTTCGGATGTTGGCGAGATGCATCAGGCCATGGCGGCGACCGTGGAACATTGTGTGCAGGAGATCCGCGAACACCGGCAAAATGCGCGCCAGCGGGGCGACTTGACGCGGCCGCGATGGCCAATGATCGTTCTTCGCTCGCCGAAAGGATGGACGGCTCCGCGCGAAGTGGAAGGACATTATCTCGAAGGCTTCTGGCGCGCGCACCAGGTACCGTTGCCCGCCGCGAAGAAGGACCCCGAACAACTTCGTGTTTTGGAAAACTGGATGCGGTCGCAGATGCCGGACTCATTCTTCAACGACAACGGAGGACTCGCTTCTGTATTTCGCGAACTGACACCCAGCGGGAATCGGAGAATGAGCGCCAATCCTCATGCGAATGGAGGGTGGCTCAAGAAAGACCTGCGGCTTTCCGATTTCCGCGATTTTGCGGCGACCGTCGAACATTCTGGCAAGACGCAGCAGGAGAACACCCGCCCGCTGGGAGCGTTTCTCGCCGATGTGATGAAACGGAATCCGAACAACTTCCGGGTGTTCGGACCGGATGAAACCAGCTCCAACAAACTCGACAAGCTGTTTACGGTGACCAAGAAATTCTGGATCGAAGAACGATTCCCCGAGGACAACGACGGCGGCAATTTGGCCACGGACGGCCGCGTTCTGGAGATGCTCAGCGAGCACACGATGGAAGGCATGCTGGAAGGCTATCTGCTGACCGGGCGCCATGGATTCTTGTCGACGTATGAGTCATTCGTGCACGTGATCGACTCCATGTTTAACCAGCATGCCAAGTGGCTGGAAATCTGCAATCACCTTACCTGGAGGCAGGCGATTGCGTCGCTGAATCTGCTGATTACTTCGACGGTGTGGCGGCAAGATCACAATGGCTTCACGCATCAAGATCCTGGTTTCCTTGATGTTGTCGTCAACAAGAGTGCAAACGTCACGCGCATTTATCTGCCGCCTGACGTGAACTGTCTACTCTCGGTCGCCGATCACTGCCTGCACAGCCAGAATTACGTGAACGTGATCGTCTGCGACAAGCAGAAACACTTGCAATATTTGAATATGGACGCGGCCATCACGCATTGCACCAAGGGTATCGGCATCTGGGATTGGGCGAGCAATGACGAAGGAGGCGAACCCGATGTGGTCATGGCGTCGGCCGGCGACATTCCTACGCAGGAAGCGCTGGCAGCGACCGCGCTGTTGCGGAAGGAATTTCCGGATATCAAAATTCGGTTCATCAACGTCGTCGATCTATTTAAGCTGCAACCGGCGAGCGAGCACCCGCATGGCCTAGCGGACCGCGACTTCGATTCGTTGTTTACGGTCGACAAGCCGATCCTGTTCAACTTCCACGGGTATCCGCAACTGATTCACCGGCTGGCCTACCGGCGCACCAATCACGGCAACATTCATGTGCGGGGGTACAAGGAGAAAGGCAGCATCAATACACCGCTGGAACTGGCCATCGACAATAATATCGACCGCTTCAGCCTGGCGATGGATGTTGTGGACCGCGTGCCGAGGTTGCAGGGAATCGGCGGCCATGCAAAGGAGAGATTCCTGAACCAGCAGATCGAATGCCGGAATTATGCGCACGAATACGGCATCGATAAGCCTGATGTGACGGACTGGGTGTGGCCGTATTGAAGTCAGGAACTCGGTGGCTAAAGCCTCCTGGTCAGGTTTCGGGGACCGGTATGCCGCCCTTGAAGGGCCGCCGGAAGTGCGCGCAATTGTTAAAAGGGTAGGCCTTGCGCGAAGGTGTGTGCAACCGTGAAGAGGTGACGGCTTTTGCCCTGAGGTTCGTACGATCGCGAAGATAATCTGGCCGTGATGCCTAGGATGGATGTGGCCGACCTTTGATCACCCGCACCGTGTCGCGGGAAATCAACAGCTCTTCGTCTGTCGGGATCGCATAGGCGAGTACCTTAGAATCATCGGCGCTGATGAGGCCCTCTCGTCCTACCGTATCCTGATTCTTCTGTGGGTTGATGCGTAGCCCCGCCCATTCCATACCGGCACAAATTTGTGCGCGGACCTCGGGAGAATTCTCTCCGATCCCGCCGGTGAACACGATTCCATCGGCCCCACCCATCGCGGCCAGGAACGATCCGATATATTTCCGCGCCCGATAGCAGAAGATTTCGATCGCCAGGCGGACGCGGCGGTCGTCGTGCTCCTTCAACTCTGCTTGTAATTCGCGCATGTCGTTTGTGAGGCCGGAGATGCCGAGCAGGCCGGATTGCGTGTTCAACAGCGTGTCGACTTCCGATGATGACATTCCTTCCTTCTGCGCGATCACACTGACGATGGCCGGGTCGAGGTCGCCGGAGCGCGTTCCCATGACGAGGCCTTCGAGCGGCGTCATGCCCATGGAAGTGTCGACAGAGTTCCCTGCTCTGATCGCCGCGGCAGAACAGCCGTTTCCGAGGTGCAGTGTAATGATGTTGGTCTCTTCGCGACTGAGATTGCGCAGCGCGCGATAACGAAATGCCACGTAGCGATGCGATGTTCCGTGAAACCCGTAGCGGCGAATGCGGTGACGGCGGTAGAGGTGATAAGGAACCGCGTAGAGGTACGCTTGCTCAGGAATCGAATGATGGAACGCCGTGTCGAAGACCGCGACTTGCGGCACACCCTGACCGAATAGCTCGCGAGCGGCGACAATTCCTTTTACATTGTTTGGATTATGCAGTGGCGCTAGATCGATGCAGTCTTCAATTCCCCTGAGCACGCGCTCGTCGATGAGCGTCGATTCCTTGAAGAGTTCGCCGCCATGCACGACACGATGGCCAACGGCGTGTATGTCGGCGGTGCTTTTAATCTCGGGAATGTCCGATTTGTCAGACGCGATGTAGCGAAGCAGATAATCAAGGGCCGCGCCCATGTCGCGCATCGGCGCCGTCTGAGTGCGCCCGGGCTCCTGTCGACAGCGAATCTTGACGAGCGCCTCGCCGCCGATTCCGTCGACTTCACCACGGCAAATTCGGTCCTCCTTGTACTCCTTGATGCGGTCAAGGTCGGTGGCAATGATCTGGAACTTCAGGCTGGAACTTCCGGCATTCA
>Ga0126381_100009288_pt1 | contig 11041 bp, 7 predicted proteins | sample PanSoiMetPlot_28_FD_96465 | JGI IMG/M metagenome (GOLD analysis project Ga0126381, IMG submission 96465) | Tropical forest soil microbial communities from Panama - MetaG Plot_28 | ecosystem: Environmental > Terrestrial > Soil > Tropical forest > Bulk soil | place: Panama | collected 2016-02-17
AACTTCTGGAATTTCGAGCTACACGTGGATTTTCGGATCGTGGAGCACTCAAACAGTGGCATCGGATTGCGGGGCCGCTATGAAATCCAAATTCTGGATGATTACGGAAAGCCGCCGAATACTCATGGCGCTGGCGCGCTCTACAGCCGCGTGGCGCCGGTGGTGAATGCAAGCAAGCCGGCGGGAGAGTGGCAGAGCTATGACATCCGGCTGGTGGGCAGAACGTTGACGGTGGTCCACAATGGGCGGAAAGTGCTCGACAGGGTGGAAGTCGAGGGCCTCACGGCGATCGCGGAGAATCCGGGTGAGGCTGAGCCGGGACCGTTCGTCATTCAGGGCGACCACAGCTACGTGGAAATCAAAACCTTCGTGGTGACCCCGCTGGCGCGCTAGGTCTCGGTAGAACGCTCGATTTATCACAGGTGCAAACGCCCAGGGCGGAGGAACGCTGAACCTTGTGACGGCTACACCGCTTGGGGTGAACTTCGTTTCGGCATCTTTTCCAAGATGGCCGAGCACAATTACTTTGTTAACACTTCGAGTCATACAAATCTCCTTTTGACTGTTGGTGGTCTCAATGAGAGCGCTCCAGCAACCTGAAGCGTAGAAAGCGGAGACTCCGGACCCGCCACATGCGTGACCCGTCCAGAATCAGCGGACACAAGCCGACTTGTGGGGACCTATACGCCAGCGACCGGGAAAGGAGCGATCTCCGGGTTGCGGGACAATCCATTGGCTCGGAGCAGTGCTAAGCTGGCCTCCATGCGGAATCATTTCGGAAAGCTTGGTGCCCGTTTGGCGGTCCCAGCCCTCTGTCTAGCGCAAGCCGCGAATGCACAGTCGCCACCAATACCCGCTCAGGCGGCCGGCTCATCCAGCAGTGCGGTCGCAAATCCCACCTACGTTTCCATTCTTATGGAAGTCACCGTCAACCGCCCCGCGACCGAGGTATGGAAGCGCGTCGGCAAGTACTGCGATATCGGCGAGTGGATGCAAGTCGCGTGCACAATTAAGGCAGGCAAAGACGGCGAAATCGGCGCGGTCAGGTCCGTCGGGAACGAGGTGCTGGTGGGGAAAACCGAACTTTCTTATACATACACTCAGCCTGTGAGGGATGGGCGGCCCTACAACCTGTATCACGGCACGCTTGAGGCGCGGCCGCTGACTGCTACCACGTCGAAACTCATCTACACGCTGGTTTTCGACAATTCGATGCTGGAGGACGAAGCGGCCCGCGAGAGGGACAAGGCGCAGAAAACAGCAAGGTTCACACAGCTGCTCCAGAATATGAAGGTCCTCGCCGAAGGCGGCACGCTGCTACCGCCAGCAGCTCGCGGCGGTGCGCCCAAGCAATAAGGTCGAGCGCCAAATAACTTGATTCGGAGGTTGGTGGCGCAATGCCGACTTCCCGTTACCAACTTCGCCAAAGCTGCTCGATCACCGGATCAGACCAATGTACGAGCCGACGATTCGCCCGAACCGGTCCATTAGCTGATGCAAGGGCGTTATGGGGAGTAATCTCCCAGAACGCCATCTGTGGACGCCGCCAAGCAATGATCCGAGATGGAGAGTTCTTGTCAAATTGGGTTGTAAGAAGCTGAAGCGTTTGGCGGAATTAATCAAATCGAAGCCTCAAGTTCGGGGTGACGCGTCACTCACCAAGCACGAAGCGGGCGGGTGAGCTTACGGCACCTGAGCCGGTGCCCATTGTGGAGTGTGGGCGCTGGTGCGCCAAGATATACTGATGGCGGATCCAGCTGTGCTTGGAAGGCTGGTTGGACTGCATACGAACGCGTAAGACTCCGATTCTGGGCGTTGAGACCGGCCAACGCGCTGCGAGATCTGACGAATACAATGCGGCAGTTGCAGCGAGCTGCTCTCGGATACGTGTAGGGGGGCAATTCGCGTGCAAAGCCGAGGCCCGCCGCATGGCACACAGGCAGCGACGGAAGGGTTACAGTTTAGCGAAGGTGCAAGGGAAGAAAGAAAGCAAATGGAACGAAGAAGGTTTTTGACTCTGGGAGCTGCGGTTGCCGCGCCTTACATAGTTCGCCGGGAGGCATTAGGCGCTAACGACAGGATCCGGGTCGGCGTGATCGGCGTCGGCAATCGCAGCGGACTTTTGATCGATCAATTGCCGCCCGAGGCCGACCTGGTCGCGGTGGCAGACTGCTACCTGAAGCGGGCCGAGGAAGCCGCGGCAAAGCGCCAAGCGAAGTGGCGCATTTATCAGAGCCATCTGGAACTTCTCGAACAGAAGGACATAGACGGCGTGATCATAGGCACTAAGGAATTCCAGAGGGTCACGCCGATCATCGATGCGTGTAAAGCGGGAAAGGACATCTACGCCGAAAAGCCTTTGACCTTGTATATCGCCGAGGGCCGGGCGCTGGTCCGGACCGTGAACAAATATAGTCGCGTACTGCAGGTTGGCAGCCAGCAGAGGTCCATGGCGATGAACCAGGTCGCCTGTGAGTTCATCCGCAAGGGTGGCTTAGGCAAACTCGCGTTCGTACAGGGCGTGAATTATGCGGGGCCAAGATTGGTGGTCCCGAAATACTCCGAGGATCCCATGCCGGCGGGACTCAATTGGGATCTGTGGCTGAACCAGTTGCCGATGCGCCCGTACAGCGCACAGTTGCATAAGTCTCCGATCGGAAGAGAGTTTGTTGGCGGCGAAATGACGAACTGGGGCGCTCACGGACTTGACCAGATCCAGTGTGCGCTCGGTATGGACGAAACCGGGCCGGTGGAGCTTTGGCCCCAGCCGGAAGGCCCGGAAGGCTCAATAGCATTCCGGTACGGGAACGGAGTGACGGTGAGGCTCGAAATGCCGCCCGGAAACGATTTGGTCGGCGGAGGGATATTCGTCGGGAGCAAGGGCGTTCTCCGCCTCGTTCGGAATGGTTTCAAGACCGACCCACCGGATCTCATCAAAGAATTACCTCCGGCTGAGGAAGTCGAGAAGTGGAATCGCGCGCAATGGCAAGCCCAATACCACATGCAAGAGTGGCTGGACTGTATGCGAACCCGAAAGAAGCCCTCAGCGCACGTGGAAATCGGCCATCGGTCAACCACCGTTTGCCATCTGGCGAACATTACCCGGCAACTGGGCCGCAGGCTCAAGTGGGATCCGGAAGCGGAGCGCTTCATAGACGATGCGGAGGCCACCACCTTTACGACGAGGGTACGTCGCAAGGGGTTTAAACTCCCCGGGGATATCTGAGCGGCGACGGCGCTCTGTGTCCCGATCGGCCGCCTGCTCCCCTTCGTGACAGCGTCGATCTGTCGCCGTACTTGCGATCCTCTGGACTTGGTCAGTCGCGCCGATCATAACGCGGTGCTAGTCAGCGTCAAGAGTTGGATTGCCTCTCAGCGGGTCGGCTATCCGGACATTTGACCGGATTAGGAACGAATAGCCGGCGTCGCGCCTTGAATTTGACCAAATCGATCCGTGAAGCTGGGGGGTTTATCGGTACCAATCCAGCGGCTCTGTCCGGATGGCCCATCACCCGTCCGAGCGCCTGCTGCAGTGATCTATTGTCTAGTAAACCCTTGGCTACAACGCGGGACCTATCTCACAAAAGCAACGTGTCGAGAGGGCTCAGGGCGATGGCTGGATGAAAACTGTTAGCGGAAGTGATTGCAAAGCACCCTGGGGGACTGAGGAGAAAATTCGCAAAACGTTGGCACTCAACACCGAGGCCAGCGTGCGAATTCTGAATTCCAACTTGCAAGATGCCTTGACATTCTACACATCGAGATGTATATGTAGATTAGCTAGGCATTGAAATGGATGCACAGAAGTCCGACTTGCTACAGGGCACGCTCGATGTTCTGATTCTCAAGATCGTGGCCCTTGAGCCGATTCACGGATACGGGATCGCACAACGAATCCGGCAGATTTCTAAAGCGGTTTTGCAGGTGCAGCAAGGTTCGCTATATCCCGCGTTGCACCGCTTGGAGAAGCGTGGCTTGCTATGCGCGAAATGGGGCGAGGCGGAGACCGGGCGCGAAGCAAAGTTCTATTCGCTCACCAAGAGTGGTCGCAAACAACTGGAAACCGAAACGGCGAACTGGGACCGCTTGTCGGAGGCCGTAACCATGATCCTGCGGACGGCGGAGTAGGGACGGCGATGTGGTTTCGTAAGAATGCAGACTCAGAACTGAACGCAGAGCTGCGCTACCACTTCGATAGGCTCATTCGCGATTTCGTCGCGGCTGGCATGGAACCGGCCGAAGCGCAGCGCCTCGCCCGGCTGGAGTTCGGCGGCGTCGAACAGGTCAAGGAGGAGTGCCGCGACGTGCGGGGCCGGTGGCTTGAAGATTTTGGCCAGGATTTTCGTTACGCCGCCCGAACCCTGGGCCGGAGCCCCGGATTCCTGGTGGTGTCGGTCTTATCGCTCGCGCTAGGTATCGGGGCCAATACGGCCATTTTCAGTCTGATCGATGCCGTGATGCTGCGCTCCCTTCCCGTCCAGGCTCCGGAACGCCTGGTGCAGATTACCAGACTCCAACCGAACGGCAAACCTGGGGTAGTCTCGTACCCACTGTTCGAGTATCTTCGCGACAACCTGAAATCGATCTCCGGCACGGCGGTCGAGATGAGTGCTGATCGGGCTATTACGATGGACGGCGCAGAGGAACTCGTCACGGCTGAGATGGTTTCCGGCACGCACTATTCACTCCTCGGGATGGAACCATCGGCCGGAAGATTGTTGCAACCGGCGGACGATGAGACTGCTCCGGCCTCGCCGGCGGCCGTGATCAGTTACCGGTATTGGCAGCGGCGCTTCGGGCTCAATTCCACCGCCATCGGGAAGGCGTTCACATTAGGCGACAAGGTGTTCACCATCGTGGGTGTCACGCCTCCTCGTTTCGAAGGGACCAGGCCGGGCCGCGATCCGGACATCACCCTGCCGCTCTTAATGATGCTGAGTGATGGCCAGAGGCGTGAAGACTCACTCAACATGCTCAGCATGATGGCGCGCCTCAAGCCTGGTGTAACCGTCCAGCAGGCGGATGCGGAACTGCAGGTGCTCTGGCAAAGCTTTTTGCTACGGAGGGCCACCGCCGTACAGGAAAAGTACCGCCCGGGTTTCCTGCGGCAGCGCGCCGGCGTTCTGAGCGCCGCCACCGGGTTCAACTCGCTGCGAAACGACTATTCGGTTGCCCTGCTAGTACTGATGTGCATAGTCGCGCTGGTCCTGCTGCTTGCTTGCGCGAACCTGTCGGGCCTGCTGCTGGCGCGGGCTGCATCGCGGCAGCGTGAGATCTCCATTCGTCTCGCCATCGGCGCGGGTCGCGGACGCCTGATGCGACAGTTCCTGGCGGAAAGCTTCGTGCTGGCCTCCTTGGGGGGCAGCACTGGTTTGACGCTGGCCCACTGGTTCAGCGCCGCGCTGGTTACCATGATGGCGAATGGTGGCACACTGCTTTTGTCAATCGCTCCGGACTGGCGCGTGCTGGCGTTCACTGGAGCTATTTCGCTGCTGGCTTGCGCGCTGGCAGGACTGGCGCCCGGATGGCACGCACTGCGGGCCAATCCGAACCCAGGGCTCAAGGAGGTCCGCATGGGTGGCCAGCAACTCGGCAGGGCAATGGTGATCGCCCAGCTTACCATTTCGATGGTGCTGCTGGTGGGCGCGACGCTCTTCGTGGGTACCCTGATGAGGTTGTACCGCGTCGATCGCGGTGTACGGACGGACGGCGTTCTGACGTTTAATATTCGGTCGATCGAGAGGTATCCTCAGGCCCGTAGCTGGGCCGTGCAGCAGGTACTGCTCGATCGATTGAATGTCTTACCGGGTGTGGCTGCGGCGACTGCAGCTCAGATGATTCCGATTGGCGGAGGCTTATGGACCCGGCACGCCCAAGTGGAAGGCTACACATTCCGCTCCGATGAAAGCGAGGACGTCGGTTTCGATGTGATCGCGCCTAAATATTTTGCGACGGTTGGCACGCCGCTTTTGACCGGACGCGAATTCGACGAGCGAGATACGAATACTGCGAGCAAGGCCGCCATTGTGAACGAGAGTTTCGGGCGTTACTTCTTTGGCGCCCAGTCGCCGCTGGGGCGACATGTCACATCCGTGAATGTGACTTACGAAATCGTCGGCGTCGTTAGGGATGCCAAATACCAGGACCTTCGGCATGACGTGATAAAGACAATGTACATTCCCTGGATGCAGCGGGAAGGAGATCAGCCAACGAATTACAAATACCTGGCGCGAATCCCGGCGGGCAATCCGCTGCGACTGGTGCCGGCGCTCGAAAAACTTGTACGCGAGGCCGACCCATCGCTGCGGCTGGGAACGTCGCAGACTTATTCCACTCTCGTTGACCGCTCCATCGTGACGGAACGGATCATGGCCACTCTGGGCGGTTTTTTCGGGATTCTGGCGCTCATTATTGCGTGTCTTGGGATCTTCGGCGTAATGGCGTTCCGGGTCTCGCTGCGCACCAATGAAATTGGTCTACGGATGGCCCTGGGAGCAAGCCGTGGCGGAATTGTGGCGCTGGTGCTACACGAGGTCGCGCGGATGCTGATGGTGGGATCGTTGGCAGGCGTTGCCGTGTCGCTCAGTCTGACCGGGTTTACCGAAAAAATGCTCTTCGGTATCAAAACGACGCAGCCCGCTGTGTTCGCCTTTCCGGTAGCGGTCCTCGCGGTAGCCGCTCTCGTTGCAGGATGGTTGCCCGCTCGAAGCGCTTCCCGCGTAGACCCTATGGTCGCTCTACGTCACGACTAAGCACGCTCCTTGAAGCCATAGCGTTTAACGACGCCCGGACGGATTGTTCGGCCACTTGTACATTGGTCGATCTGGTGATCGAGCAACTCTCGCGATATCAGATTCGTAACGGGTAGTCGGCATCGCGTCCGCAATCTCCCGCTACCGAACTTCGCGCGTCTCTTGGTGGTGCGAAGGAAATTTATCGCCCGGAAACCGAGCCCCACGCGATAGGCTGATGTGAAGCTTCCGGGCGGAGGTCACGATTCCGCAGGACACGCGCCACGGCGCCTCCGATTTGGATCCAGTGCAAAGCGAACCAAATGGTGCGAGGTCCAGGCACGAAGCGTTTTACTACGATAGAATCGCATCCCAGAGGAACCGGAATGAAACTTTTGCTGGCTTTGCTGACAATCCTGGCCGCCGCGGTCATGATGACCGGCGCGGGTCCCGGAGTTACTTACATCGGAAACGATAAGGTTGCGGATTCGCTGGCCAAGGGCGGGATGCTGGTCACGCAGTCTGATTTAATTGTCCAGGGTGCCCATCGCGCCGCGGCCGGGCAAGTGGAAGTCCACGACAAAGAAACCGATGTTCTTTACATCACCGACGGCGAGGCCACTTTCGTCACGGGTGGAACTATGATCGGCGGCAAGAATACGAAAGCTGGCCAGTGGCTCGGCACGGATATTCAAGGCGGCGAATCGCGTCATCTGAGTAAAGGCGATGTGATCGTGATACCCGCGGGTGTGCCGCATTGGTTCAGAGAAGTGCCGAAATCCGTAAGCTATTTCGTGGTGAAGGTGATCAAGCCGTAGGTGGCTACTGGTCCAACTCTTCTGCGTTCAGATCGCGCATAACCTCGCGTGGAGCGCGCACGAATCGCAGACTGTTGAGCGGGAGAGTTTTGACGCCCCTGAATAGCCGGCATGAAATCCCCTTGTACTGAGAATTCCCGCCGGTTCGGCATTGGCGGTTTCGGACGTAGAGAACGTTTCTCGGCAGGAATCCGACTTGTTGGACGAAAGGGGATTTCACGTAGCTCATTTGTTCAACCCCGCGGCCCAGTTCAACACCACCGTGATCCCCGGCGACGGCGCGCCCGACTCGGCTTGCACGGCCGCATTGACCAGGAAGTGCTTCCCGTCCGGCGTGACGTCGTAACGAAAGACCGAGATGGTCGTGTCATTGGCGCGAGTCCCGGCTTCTGGGAACCACATATGCGAGTCGAACAGAAGATGCGGAATAAGCGCCTGGAACTTGGGCGCCGTCTTTACGTCCACGGCCATCAGCTTGCCGCCCGGCGCCATGTAGAACAGTTCCTTGCCGTCGCGCCGCCATCTGGGCTGCGAGCCGCCACCGCTCGAAATGCGAATCTTGTCCGGCCCCGCCGGGTAGGCTTGGACGTAGACCTCGCTGCCCTGCGCCGCTTCATTCGACGTGTACGCCACCCAGTGCCCGTCCGGCGAAAACTGGCACTGCGTAGTGTGGAACTGCGTTTCCAGGTACGGCGCCGCCTTGCGATTGGCGGGATCTCCGCCGAGGCCGGAAAGAACCCACAAGGCCATGATCCCGGTTTTGGGATTGAGTCGCGTGTACATCAGGCTGCCGCCATCGGGAGACCAGTCGCACGGCCGCTCCATCCCGCCGGCTTTTGGAATCTGCTCCTCCTTTTCCGCGCCGCTCGAGAGCTTGAAGGCCAGGCTCGAAAGGCTGCTCGTACGGGCCGCGTAAGCCAGGCGGCTGCCATCGGGCGACCAGGTGGGGTCCCAACCCCCATCGTTGAAAGTGAATCGTGTGGGAATGCCGCGGGCGACGTCGATCAGCCAGATGTCCATGCCGGCGGACTCGCTGGCCTGCACCACCGCGGCCCGTGCGCCGTCGCGCGACAGCGCCACGTTATTGTAGGCGCCGGGCGCTCCCAGATTTCCTGATGGCTTTCCCGACCGGTCGAACCAGGTGGGTTGCGAACTGGCCGCCATGCCGGCACGGGGATAGTACGCGAGGACGCCGTTTTCCGAGGTAGTGAATGCGCCGTAGGGGCCGGTCCCCACGCGCTCCGCCACGGGAATGGCCTCCCCCTCGATCCCGAGCGTTTTTGGATCGAAGGGTTGGGCCATCAGGGTTTCTTCCCGCAGGAACAGCAGATGCCCCGGCATTCCCGGAGCCACCGGGGGGGCGTAGCGGAAGTTGCGTGGGGCAGTGACCAGACGCTTCTTCAGCTTTCCGTCCCATGAGCCGAGATAGATGGCGTTCTTTTCGCGGCTAGAAGACACTGAGAGATACAGGTAATGAGCGCCGTCCGGGAGCACCTGGGGATACGCGTGGGTCAGCTCGCCCGCCGCTTGATCCCCTGCGGTCAGGCGGACCGGATCGCCTCCCGCCGCCGGTACGCGGAACAGGCCATCTGCGCCACCAACGAGAATCACGCCATCCCGCGCCCAATCCCCTGAGACGGTCGATCCGGCGGGCAGACGGCACAGCGTCTGCGTCAGACCGCCGGACAACGCGATTCTCTTCAGCCTCAGCTCGCCGTCAATGAACGCGAGAAAGCGGCCGTCGGGCGACCAGAAGGGAATGATTGCCCCCTCCGTCCCCGCGAGCGGGCGAGTCTCCAGCGAATCCAGAGCGCGGACCCAGAGTTGGCGCGCGATGTTCGCCTTCCGCGCGACGAAGGCGAGTTGTCTGCCATCGGGGGACAGTGCTATCCCCGCCTGGAGGTTCGGTGCGCCTTCCGGCACTGGCACCTGGAAGCGCACTACGGTGGCCTGCGGCGTCGTCTCGCGGAAGTGGACCAGCGAAAGCGCTGCGAAGGCAAGGGCAAAAACAGCCGCCGCAATCCACCCAACTCCGAGCCGCGACCGTGAGGGAGCGGGCTGCCCCACCAACTGCCCCACCTCCTCCCCTAGCAACAATCGCCAATCCCCGATCGCCTGCAGTCTCCGCTTCGGGTCCTTCTGCAGGCACGCCCGCAACACAGGCCGCAGCTTCTCCGGCACCCGCTCCACGTCCGGCTGCTCTTTTACCACCGACGCCAGCACATCCGTGATCGTCTCGCCCTGGAACAGTCTGTCGCCGGTGAGCATTTCGTAGAGCACCACGCCGAACGCCCAGATGTCGGTGCGCCGGTCGACCGGCTTACCGCGCGCCTGCTCCGGGCTCATGTAGGGCGCCGTGCCGAGGATCATCCCGGCGCGTGTCGGCGACATGGTCATAGTGGGCGAGCTTTCAGCATCTCCCGCCGCCGAGTCCCCCGTCTTCGCCAGCCCGAAGTCCAGCACCTTAACCGTGCCATCGGGCTTGACCTTGATGTTGGCCGGCTTCAGATCGCGATGGACGATGCCCTTTTCGTGTGCGGCCTCCAACGCGTCCGCGATCTGCTGCGCGAATTCGAGCGCTTGCTCGACGGGCAGCGGACCAGCGAGCGGCTCGCCTTCGATCAGCTCCATCACCAGGTAGTTCGGCCCGACATCGTAAAGATGGCAGATGTTGGGATGATTCAGCGCCGCGATGGCGCGCGCTTCCAGCTCGAAGCGATCGGAGAAGCGCTCGGCCGAGACTTTGATGGCCACGTCGCGGCCCACGCGGTCATCGCGGGCGCGGTAGACTTCGCCCATGCCGCCGGCGCCAATGGGCGTCAGGATTTCATACGGCCCCAGTCGTGTCCCCGCAGACAGGCGCATAATGGGCTGATTCTATCTCACCGGACCGACCGAGACAGCGGTCAGCGGAAGACCCAGCGCTAAAGCTGGCGAGAAGCCCTTCCGTCCAGCAACCAAGCGTGAGCACTGTCTGTGGACCTTGTCGCGGCCCTAGTCGGCCTCCGTCATCGGCTGCTCGATCGCGAAATTGGCCCGCCGAGCGTCCGTCGCCTTCCCCACGCTGGTGCAACTCCTTCTGAAGGCTGTGGGCCGTCCGCATCCGGTGGTCCTGTCTCAGGGAGCAGCCTAGGACACCGAGGGTCTGCAACCGGTATAGTATCGGTTGATGAGAACACTTAAAAAATTCTTTATTGCGCTCACAGGCCTTGCCGGTCTTGTTTTCGCCCAGAGCCCAGGTGCCGAGGCATCCGCCACGATAGCGGGCAAGCCTATCACGATTAAGTATTCCTCGCCTTCGGTGCGCGGCCGTCAGATCTTTGGAGATGGCGGAGTGGTATCGAAAGATTCGACCTATCCTGTCTGGCGCGCCGGAGCGAATGCCGCCACCACACTCCAAACCGGGGTCAACCTCGAGATCGCCGGCCTCAATGTGCCGGCCGGCGCCTATACGCTTTACGTCCTGGTGAAGGACCCCGAAAACTGGAAGCT
>Ga0126381_100009289_pt1 | contig 11041 bp, 10 predicted proteins | sample PanSoiMetPlot_28_FD_96465 | JGI IMG/M metagenome (GOLD analysis project Ga0126381, IMG submission 96465) | Tropical forest soil microbial communities from Panama - MetaG Plot_28 | ecosystem: Environmental > Terrestrial > Soil > Tropical forest > Bulk soil | place: Panama | collected 2016-02-17
CATAGACCTTGCTTCCTACCAATTGCGAATATGACAACCCCGTTAGTTCGGCCACGCGCTTGTTCACCGTGCGGACCGTGCCATCGAGCGAGACCGCACACGCCGGGTCGTCCATGGAGTCGATCAGTTCCTTGAAGCTGCGCTGGGAGCGCATGATGACCTGGCTCAGCTGATCAAGCTGTTCTTCCGAAGGCGCTGCACCAACGTGTTCCTGCAAGCCACGCAGCAGGCCCTTCAGTTCACTGACTTGTTGTCTTCGTCCGTAGGCGTATACGGCAAATAGCACCGATAGCGCCAGAACTCCGATCGGGATCGCGCGCAGCTGGTACGGGATTGCCTCCAGTCTTTCCCACAGCAGGCCAGTCAGGGCGACCGCCATCAGCAGCATGAATCCCAGGATCCATCGCCAGAGCTGCGATTCCTCGTTCTCGAGGTTTCCGGGTTCGCGCGAGGTTCGAGGGGGCTGGGGGGAATCTGTGGTCATTTCGAGACGGATTGGTCCTAAACTATGCCATCCTACTCTGCGCAGTAATACCGAAACAACCTTCTTTGGTGCAAACGTGCCCTGTTGGGCATGGACTACGGTAAGCATTCCCAGAGTTACTGCTGCCGAGGCGTTACATTCTTATAGCAAAGCATGGCATCATACGAATCCGACCAATAGACGAGCCGCTGTTGCAACGGTGAGCGTTTTTCTTGCGGGATGCGGTGAAGAATGTCCCGCAGCGGTCGCAAATCAAAGACGGTTGCTGGATACTGCGCAACGGCAGCCAAAAACGCGAAAGCAAGGTCGTCTCCACGCTCATCGGCGTCCCATGTTTCTCCTGCGAGAGAAGCTTTGCCGCCTGCTCCGAAGGCCGCGAGGTTGAATGCGGTCTGATGCTGGCTGATTGCGAACTCCGCCACGAAGTTGCCAAGTGTCGAGACCCCGCGCTCGTCATATCCGCGATGCAGATGGTTGCGCCCGAAGCGAAGCATCACTTTCACCTCAGGTCCGGGCCGGGCTCTTCGATAATGCTGCAGAAAGAGTTCCTTCATCAGCGACTCCCGGCGGAGCGACGCGGCAAACTTCGCACCCGGACTAAGACGATCGTTCTCGATTGCAAGAGTTGCCCGGATGTTCTCGGCCAGGGAAATGTCATTTACCGTGACATCCCCAACCATCCCGGCGCTTGGCATGAGTTCCAGAAGCCCGGGCGCCATTTGCCTTTTGTACCCGGACTTGGTAATTTCAACCATTCTCGCCAGGGAAGAGTGCGTCGGATTGGCTGCCGCAAGGTCTCGAATCAGCCAGTGCGGCTGCAATTCCTCCATGTCGCAACCCCATAGTACCGGCTGTGACGCGCCTTGCGAATGAATAAATAATGTTTCGTCTTTCGACCACAGCGTTATTAATTTGGGCGGGTGGTCGGCTGGGGCGAACTCCAGTTGATTGGCTGCCCAGGGACTCAATTCTGCCGCCATGTGTCGATAGCCGCCCTGCCACATTGCTGGCCAGAGATTCCGGAGCAGCGCAGGAATCTCATTCTCGCCATGCAACTCGCCTAACAGAAAGAACGACGATTTTCGCGCCTCGTTCAGCAGAAAGGTCCGGCCGTCATCTGACAGATTGTATTGGTGCCGGCTAACCTCCAGCCGGATGGGGTCGTCCGGTTCCCCCCGCTTGACCTCTTGAGTTGTTCCACCGACACCGAAACCCATCAGCGCAAGGCACACATATGCTTTCAATCGCATGCTTGGCAGTACGAGACGGCCGGTATCCGAGTTCCCCAGTATGTCCGGGACTCAGGGTCTCGCGCTTTCTCGTGCGCAAGTAAGCTCGCCTTGAGCAAACCAAGGCGTTTGCCGGAAGCCGTCACTTCATGCTCTACAAAACTCTTAGCGGCGGTCAACGGCATCGACTCCAACATCATCCAGGTGGAAGTCGACTGCTCCCGCATCACCGACCAGGATCAGTTCCGCACCGTTGGCCTGCCCGGCGCCGCCGTCCGCGAGGGCCCCGGCCGTGTCCGTGCTGCCCTGAAAAACTGCAGCTACGACATTCCTCCCGGCCAGATCACCATCAATCTGGCCCCTGCTGACATAAAGAAAGAAGGATCAGGATTCGACCTCCCCAATGGCATTAGGCGTTGTCGGCGCCCAACTCGCTCCTGCGCGAGTCCGAACAATTCTTCGTTCGCCCTATTGCGACACAGCGTGCAGTTTGCGTTTCTCCCACCCCGAGCTGCGAAACAAATACGGCCCTACTTCGATCAGCCGCGGCAGCATTTCAAACACTGACACAGGGGTCCACGGCGACCCCTCGCGCGTGCGGTATCCGCGGGAATTGATCTCGTTCGCGACACGCGCATAAGACCCCTCCTGCACCAGCAGCTCCATCAATTGCACCAGAACCTCCCTTTCAAGCGGATCCTCTTCCAACCGCTGGCTATCCGGCGAGATTCGCAGCCCGAACGGCACATCCCCGGGGAGCTGCCCATCGGGAGCCTCTACCTCCCGCTCCCATTCGATCGCCACCAACTTCCAACCCTTTTCCGCCTGCTCTTTAACGTCCGCGTCCAGCAGCGGACCCGACACCAATTGGCGCACCCGTTCAGTCTTCTTCATATTGGGACACCTCTCCCCCACCTTTCGGAAGGATGCGCAGCATCCGAAGTTCCGGAACCGAACCGTTGAAAGTGCCGCTGCTGCAACAACGCGATTCCTTGTAACCCAATATCAGCGTCCGTCTGCGGACTGGAGTGTCCGAAAATAGACAAACTAGAGCCGCCACTCCCAGGAAAATCTACGAGGATTGTTAATTCTTCTGTTCAGGTGTCCGGCTCCTGTCGAGCCGTCGGCCATGGGCAGTGCCTGATCATGAAAAAACCGCCTGCAGCAAGTTCGCCGCGAGCGGGTTAAGCGGGTCAGTGGGAGAAGCCTAGAAGACCAGCTTCGCTCCGAGTCGGAATTCTCTCGGATCAAAGGCGGTCTTCACTTGGCCGAAGTCTGACGCATCGGCGCTGAGCGTGATGCCGCCACTGTCTACGTCTCCCTGGAACTGCGGGTGATTTCATGGGTCGAACGCGTCGGCACGTGTTCGAACCGGCTTCCACGAGCCTCGCTGATCACGAAGCTCTTGAATAGCGAGAGGTTCCAGTTCTGTCGTCCCGGTCCACGCAGCGCATTGAATCCGAGACTGCCAGAAATGTCGTTGCCCGTTTCTGAAGGCACCGAGAATACGGCTGGATTGAACCAGGTTGCCGCCGGCTTCCGATACGAGATCCCTCCGTTGATGTCGGGCCGGTTCTCTGAGTTCTGTATCACGCTGGACACGTTCGTGCCCGGTGACCCCAAGGTTGAGCGGGCTCCCGACATCATCGTGACGATGCCGTACGAAGATGGACCGAGTGGTGTGTCGCCAGTCATGGCCAAACGTAAGAGGCTAATTAATGATGCTTTAAGCGTGTTTCACAGAACCTGCGAGCAAGTGTTTTAAGCTTTGATATCGCTCCCTTAGCAAGATCGAAGGGAGCGGGGGAGATAGCTCGGGCGAGGAGGATCGTCCCCATGAAGTTTAGTCGAGACAAACAAGCTGTGGGGGCTATGTCTGAAAGCTAGAATCCCTTCGCCTTGAGTATCGTATCTAAGTCTTCCGCATGGATCGCCCGCGTCATCGCTTCCTCCCGACTCAGTTCCTGCTGAAACACGAGCTGCGATAGCGACTCCTCCAGCGTGAATGATCCCTGCTTCCGCGTAATCGTGATCTCCTGATGCAGATGCTGCAGCGCATTCTTCCGGATATGCTGCCGCGCTCCGTATCCCACCATGAGCAATTCAGCAGCAGGCACGCGTCCGCCATTTTTCCGCGGAATCAAAGTCTGCGTCAGCATCGCCGCCAAGGCCATCGCCATCTCGGCGCGCACGGTATGTTGCCGCTCCTGCGGAAAGGAATCCGCAATGCGCGACACCGTCGATGCGGCATCGGTGGTATGTAGAGTCGTGAATACCAGATGACCCGTCTCTGCCGCTGACAGCGCAATCCGCGCGGTCTCCGAATCCCGCATCTCTCCGACTACGATCACGTCGGGCGCCTGCCGCATCGCTGCCCGCAGAGCGGTAGGGAAGTCGGGCGCATCAATCCCGATCTCGACCTGCTCAATCACGCTTTTGTCGTGCGTATGCTCATACTCGATTGGATCTTCAATCGTCACAATATGCCGCGCATCCCGCAGATTGATCTCATTCACCAGCGCCGCCAGAGTCGTGGTCTTTCCCGAGCCGGTGGCCCCGCCAATGATCACCAACCCGCGCGGCAGTCGGTCCAGCGCTTCAACTCCGGCAGGCAGATGCAACTCCTCCAGTCGCGGCACCCGTGATGGCAGAGCCCGCACGGTCGCCGCCGCGCGTCCACGCTCCCGGTGCAGATTAATCCGGAACCGCCCCAACCCCTCCACGCGATACGACGAGTCCGCAATTCCGCACTGCTGATACTCTTCCCGGGCATGCGCCGCGATCGCCGGAAGCACCTCAGCTTCAATCTCCTCTCCGGTGAGTGGCATGTCGCCAATGGCCGCTAGTACGCCTTCGATCCGAATCGAGGCCTGAGCCTTCGGCACCAGCAATAAGTCGCTCCCATTGCGCGCAACCAGTTCCTCCAGCCAGTGTTTGAGCTGGACGGGCTCAGGGATGCGAGTTTCAGAATGAATCATTTGAACGCGGGCAGGATTTCCTTCTGCTGTCATAATCCTCATCTTGGATGCAAGAAATGTCCGGATTCGGCCGATCCGGGTCTCATCCCGGGATCGCGTCTGGGCCATGATAAAGGAACGCCGCTCGCGTCATCCCTTGCGACGCGCGCCGCATCCACAAAACTTTCGCATCCCCGGCCGTCTTTCTTCCGTATAGGTATGTGAGGCAGTCAGAGACCTTGGCCATGGCAGAGCGCGTATTCCGAGACCATCCTCCCCATACCGGCACCCGCTTCGCCGACGCTTTTGCCGATCTTGTCCGCCGCCATCAGTCGATGGTCTTCACCATTGCCCTGCACTATCTGGCAGATCGCCCGGCCGCCGAGGAACTCGCGCAAGACGTCTTCCTCCAGCTTCACGCGAACCTGGCAAACCTGAAGTCGGAGGAGCACGTGACATTCTGGTTGCGCAAAGTGACGGCTCATCGCTGCATCGACTACAAGCGCCGCCGTACCCTGCCGCAGGTAAGCCTCGAGGAAGTTGCCGAGCCCTCGGAGCCCGCACGCTCCGAGGATCCATTCCTCGCGCGCAAGCTGCGCCAGGTAATCGCGTCGCTGCCTGAAAGGCCGAGGCTGGTCATGATTTTGCGCTATCAGGAGGACATGGGCCCGGAAGAAATTGCTGAAGCGCTTTCACTGCCCGTAGGTACGGTCAAAAGCCACCTGCAACGCACGCTGGCCCTCCTTCGCGAGAAAGTGTCGCGCTCCATCGGAGAAGTAACCATATGACCGACAAGAACATGAATCTCGAAGATGAGCTCAAAAGTGCACTTCGTCGCCAGCAAGCTCCGCCGCACTTCACCGAGCGAGTACTGGCCCAAATCGCCGAGCAGAATTCAAGCACTCAAGCAGTACGCACTCCGTGGTGGAGCATTTTCACGCAGCCGCTCCTACGCTGGGCCGCCGTCACTGCGACTGCGGCGTCGTTGGTCATCGGCGGCATTCACTACCGCACCGTGCAGCGCGAGCGCACCCAGGGCGAAGCTGCCAAGCAGCAGCTCATGCTGGCCCTGCGCATCGCAGGAAACAAACTGCAACTGGCCAAGGCCAGAGTCAACGAGATCAACGCAACGCCTTCTACCAATCGGTCAAGAAGTGAAGAGGAGTAATTTCCATGAGAACAAAAGCCAGAAACGGAATTGTCATCCTCCTGCTCGCACTCCCTGCCGCGCTGCGAGCCCAGGACACGCAACTCCCTCCCGACGTCGAAAGACTCTCGGCCAAGGCAAAGGAAACCGTCGAAGTCAAAATGGACGGCCCTATGCTTCGCTGGGCAAGCAAGTTTCTTTCTGCCGAAGACCCCGACGAGCGGAAAGCCGCCAAGCTGATCACCAACCTGAAGGGAATTTATGTCCGCAGCTTTGAGTTCGAGAGCGAAGGAGCCTACACCTCCGCTGAAGTCGAAGAACTCCGCGCCCAGTTCCGCTCTCCGGTCTGGTCGAGAGTTGTCGGAGTCAGAAGCCAGCATGAAGGCGACAACGTCGATGTCTTCTTCAGGATCGAGGACGACCAGATGGCCGGCATCGTGATCATCTCGGCAGAAAAGAAGGAGCTCACGGTCGTCAACATCGTCGGCCCCATCGATGTTGACCAACTCGCCGACCTCGGGGGCGAGTTTGGGATCCCCAAACTGAATGCCAAGACGTTGCCCAAGTCCCCGATCAAGTCCGTTGCCAAAGCCGACAAAGGAGACCAGAAATGAAATGTTTTCGAGTCCTCTTCCTCATTCTCTGCGGGACAACCCTGGCCTCCGCCGGAGATCATGAATTCCGCGGCGTCGTCCGCTCCATCGAGACCTCCTACGGTGTGCACCACATGCATATCCCACTGCTCGGAGTCGCGTTGTTCCTCGTTCGTCCTGCCGGAGTCGGCGGCATCAAACTCGCCGTCTTCGAAGGATTCAAAACACCAACCGATGCCAACGACGTAACCCGCGTTATCGAGAGTTCGCTCGGTCCCGCGTGGCACCCGTTCGTAAAGGTTCAGGAAAAGGGCGGGACCAACGGCGAGACCACTCTCATCTATGCGAGTCCCGCCGGAGGCCACATGCGCATGATGATCGTCTGCCTGGAGCCTTCCGAAGCGACAGTAGTCGAGTTAAACCTCAACGACCGCGCCATCAAGAAATGGATGAAAGAGCCCGGCGAAAAAGCCGACAATCAAGTTATCCATCACACCCACCGCGCCGAAGACTAAGAATTAGCCGACCGTCCCAACTGACGAAAAACGATGGGTGCCCCACTTCTGTCTGATTTTGGGAGAGGTGGGGAGTTTCGTCTCCAGTCCGGAACTCTCAATGAGAAGACTGCCGCGACAACTCTGCCGCGATAACTCTTGACCCGACCGCGATCGAAGCGTAGCCTCCCGCAGACGTTCAAACGTTCGGTCTAAAGGAGGTTTCGCATGACGCCACTCTCCGCTCTCTGGCTCCCGATCGTACTCTCCGCGGTCATCATCTTCGTCGCCAGCTCCATCATGCACATGCTGCTTCCATATCACCACGGCGACTACAAACAGCTCCCCGACGAAGACAGCGCTCGTGCAGCCCTCCGTAGCCCCGGACTCAAGCGCGGCCTCTATGTCTTCCCCTTCGCCACGCACAAAGACATGAAGTCCCCTGCGCTGATCGAGAAGTACAACCAAGGCCCGGTCGGCATGATGATCGTCTTCCCCAACGGCCAGCCCCTCATCCCCAAATTTCTCGGACTCTGGTTTGGCTACTGTCTCATCATCGCCTTCTTCGTCGCCTATCTAGCCGCCCACACGATCGCGCCGCACACCTACTATCTCGCGGTTTTCCGGATCGTGGGAACAGCCGGCTTCCTTGCATTTGGTCTGGGCCCATTAGCGAATGTGATCTGGAAAGGCTACCCCTGGGGATTCGTGCTGAAAGAGGTTATTGACGGTCTTATCTATGGCCTGCTGATGGCCGGCACTTTCGGCTGGCTCTGGCCTCGCTACATGTGACGAGCACACGGCTAAGGGATGCGGCTAAGGGATGCGGAACCGTGGAAGAGCGGCCCTTCAAGGGCCGCGTTCAGGGGGCAAAAGGAAAGGGGGCTTCGCCCCTTTTCTACTTTCCCAGCGCATCGCAGCCAGCCGCCCCTAGCTCTCTTCGCGCCGCCGCATTTTCCCGAGCGCTCAATGCCCGATCACGAGGTACCGATTAAAGAACGCCATGGACTCAGCCGCCAGACGATGCCGGTTCTCCGTGCTTTGAAACGTATGCCCATCATCCACCTTGATCAACGACGCAGCCACTCCCGCCGCCTTCAGCTTCTCGTACAGCTCCTGCGCCTGCGCAATCGGAACCATCTCGTCCCTCGTTCCGTGCAGAATCAGAAACGGCGCATTGTCCTTTGCAGCGTGAAACGCCGGCGACGCTTGCTGCCATACCTCCGGATGTTTCGCATACTCCGTACCGAGGAAACTCCCGAAAAATGCGATCCCGTCCGGGTCCTTTTGGGTAGTGAAATCCGTAGGCCCGCTCACATCCACCACCGCCTGCACTTTGCTCGAATATTTCGCCAGCGCCGCATCCGAGTTATCTCGTGTCTCTTCCATCCCCAGCAGAGCCGCCAGTTGTGCCCCGGCGGAATGTCCAAACGCTCCAACCCTCTCCGGATTCACCCCATACTTGCCCGCGTTCGCCCGCACCCACCGCACTGCACGCTGCACGTCATCGAGCTGCGCAGGCCAGCGAGTGTCCGCTCCCTTAAACAGCCGGTAATCCACCGCGAATGCCACAAATCCCGACCGCGACAGAAACCCTCCCATCCCTTTCATCGTGCTCTTGTCGAAGCTCGTCCACCCGCCGCCATGAATCAGGATCACCGCCGGACGAGCCTCCGCTCCCGAATCAGCCGGTTTGTAAATATCGAGCTTCAACCCCGGCGCATACGTCACATTCTCCTCGACGGTGTCCGGCCCCCCACTTACTTGCGCCGCTTCTGCCGAAGTCAGCGGGATCCCGGCGTGTCGACGCAGAGTGATCGCCCACACGACCGCTAAGACGAGGGTTGCAATGAGAGCGCACAAGGGAATTCGCTTCATAAGGTGAAATTCTAACCCTGCGAGGTGAAGGGATTGTTGCGCCGTGCCGCTTCTGCGTGCCTGTTGCAAGGGTCTCTGGTGCGCATCGTACAAGCGCCATCAAAATGACAACTCGGTGCCTCCGCAGTGAGCAGGCCACCGGAACCTATGGTCCCGGCTCAAATTCGTTTCTGTAACCTTCCCATTTCTGGCCGATTCCCGCCATGATCGACTGGTATTCCGGATCCGACCGCAAACTGTCGTAGGTCTTGTCCCGTTGGAACCACGGATAATTCACATCTCCCAGCTCAACCGCGCGCCTCAGCCATTTCAGGGCTTGTGGCCTGTCGCCGAGCATGGCAAAGATTCCCCCGGTCCAATATGCCTGATCGCCATCCACCACGAGTTCGGGACGTGCCTCGAGCACGCGGCCATCAATCTTTTCCCGCTGCCCGCGTGACGCATACAAAAACGCCGCCATAATCTGCGCCGTCAGGTCGCTCGAGTTGGGGGCCAGTTGCAGCGCGCGGGTGAGATTGCTTTCCGCCTCGTCCAGCTTTCCTTCGTAATACAGCAGCGCTCCAAAGTACGCCAATGCCTTGAATTGACCCGGATTCTGCGCCACCACCTGCCGCATTTCCTGCTCCGCTTCCGCCTCCTTCCCTAAGTAGAGCAACATGCGTGCGTGCATCCAGTGAGGCTGCGGCGGGATCGAATTCAGTTCGACGACGCGCCGGTAACCCTGCTCGGCAAGGCCGTTCAGGCCTGCGTAATAACATGCGTATCCCAACATCTGCCAGGCCGTCTCATTGTTGGGAGCGCGAGCCACAGCCGGTTTCAGTGTGCGAATCGCCTCCTCTTCCCGGCCCTCCTCGCCATAAATGCCTCCCAGCGCGATGGCTGCTTCCGCAGAATCAGGATTAATCTTGACCGCCTGCAGCGCCATCGCCTCGGCATGGCGCAGGTTCTGACCTGCATTCTCGGTGAAGTTGGCCGCCTCAAATGATTCAAGTTCCGCGAGCAACGCGTAGGCGTCGGCGAAATCCTTATCGAGCGAGATGGCATGCGACAACAAACTCCTTTCTTTTTCCAGGCTATCGAGCTGTGAACTCACGAGATATTGAGCGAAAGCGGCCCTGGCCTGCAGATAGTCGGTGTAGGCCTCGACATTGGTAGTCACCGGCCGCTCGATCGCCTTCTGTTCCATCGGAGAGATCTGAACTTGCATCCCTTCCACTACTTTCTCAGCGACTTCATCTTCAAACGTCAGAATGTCGGAGCTCTTGAGGTCGTAGCGCTGCGACCACTTCGCGGTTCCCGTGTGTCCATCGATCAGCTGCACTGTCACTCGCGTGACGCCCGCCGCCCGCTGATACGTTCCCTCCAATACACTGTCAACCCCCAGAGCCTTTGCCACTTCCGCCGGATCGGGAACTTCCTTCGCGTACTTCAACACGGAAGTCGTCGGGCGTACTGCCAGATTCTGCAGCGATGTCAAGCGGCTGATGATCGCGTCGGTAATTCCGATGGCCCAACTGTCGCTTGCTGTCGCCGAAATATCCTGAAAGGGAAGTACCGCCACTGTTTCGATGCTTGGCTTCAACACCAGTTTGCTGACGCGATGTCTCCACTGCAGTTCTTGGTATACGCGCCAACCGATCACTCCCAGCACTAGCAGAGCCAACGCTGCTCCCGCGATCCACTTCCACCGGGCCCAAGCTGCAGCTCTGGCGTTAGCCGGTTTGGAACTAGAAACCGGCAGCTTCCCCGACTCACTGTCCCGTTTCACCCGCTTCAGGTCGGCCTTCAACTCGGCAGCAGACTGATACCGAACCTCGCGATCCTTATCCAACGCCTTCGAGATGAGGTCTTCAAACTTTGCCGGTAAGTCCGGATTCAGCCGCACCGGGTCCGGAGGAGTGTTATGAAGAATGGAATCGAAAATCGTCCCTGATGTATCGCCGCGAAACGGCAGAATGCCGGTGACCATTTCATAGAGCACGACTCCGAACGAGAACAGATCGGTGCGCCCATCAAGTTCCAGCCCTCGGACCTGCTCCGGCGACATGTACGCGACCGTCCCCAGCGTGCTCCCGGGGCTGGTCAGATGTTCTTCCGGCAACTGGGTCGCGGTCACCGCGACCCCGCCGTCCTGGTCGTTCGCGGGACTCATCTTCGCCAGCCCGAAGTCCAGAATCTTCGCGTGCCCGCGCTTGGTGACGAAAATATTCGCCGGCTTGATATCCCTATGCACGATCCCTTGTGCGTGCGCCGCGTCTA
>Ga0126381_100009290_pt1 | contig 11040 bp, 6 predicted proteins | sample PanSoiMetPlot_28_FD_96465 | JGI IMG/M metagenome (GOLD analysis project Ga0126381, IMG submission 96465) | Tropical forest soil microbial communities from Panama - MetaG Plot_28 | ecosystem: Environmental > Terrestrial > Soil > Tropical forest > Bulk soil | place: Panama | collected 2016-02-17
AATCATCCCGGCTCATACCCAGCGCGGTCTGCGTCAGGTCGTTCGTGCCGAAGCTGAAGAATTCCGCGTCTTTGGCGATTTCATCGGCCACGATGGCTCCTCGTGGAATCTCGATCATGGTGCCGACGAGGTAGTTCAACTTCACTTTGCTCTCCTTCGACACTTCCGCGGCGACTCGATGAACAATCTCAAGCTGAACCGCGAGCTCTTTCGGAAACCCAACCAGCGGAATCATGACCTCCGGCTTGACCTTAATACCGGATTTCTGCACTTCGACCGCTGCCTGGAAGATCGCTCGCGCCTGCATCTCAGTGACCTCAGGGAAACTGATTCCGAGGCGGCATCCACGGTGTCCAAGCATCGGGTTGAACTCATGCAGCTCTTCCACTCGACGCGCGATTCGCTCGGCTGAGACACCCAATTTCTTGGCCAGATCTTCTTGTTGCGCGGCAGCGTGCGGCAAGAATTCGTGTAGAGGCGGATCCAAAAGACGAATCGTTGCCGGCAGGCCCTTTAATTCGCGGAAGATACCGACAAAATCTTCCCTCTGATAAGGCAACAGTTTCTCCAAAGCGGCTTTTCGCTCATCCAGGGTCTCCGCCAGGATCATTTCACGCATGGCGTCGATCCGGTCCCCTTCGAAGAACATGTGCTCAGTCCGGCAAAGTCCGATTCCTTTCGCTCCAAAAGCAATCGCAGTCGCGACTTGTTCAGGCGTATCGGCATTGGTTCGGACGTCAAGCTTCCGCAGTTTGTCCGCCCATCCCATCAGGGAGGAGAATTCTTGGTAGACCCGGCTCTTCTTGGGATCGAGTTTCTTTTCGACCAAGACTTGTACGACTTCGGAGGCCGCCGTTTTCACTTCGCCGGCGTAGACTTCGCCAGCCGTACCGTCGATCGAGATGAAATCCCCTTGCTTAAGGGTGACGTCTCCGGCAGTCAAAGTTTGAGCGGAGTAATCAATCTGCAAGGCGGACGCACCGCACACGCAGACTTTCCCCATCTGCCGAGCTACGAGAGCGGCATGCGACGAAACACCACCTCGCGCGGTCAGGATCCCTTCGGCCGCGATCATTCCCCGCAAATCTTCAGGGGACGTTTCGATGCGGGCCAGTACTACCGGTTCACCCTTGTGCGCCAGATCAACCGCGTCCTTGGCGTTGAACACCAATCGCCCGGTAGCCGCGCCTGGACCAGCCGGCAGACCGGACGCGATTTTCTTGGCTTGTTTAACGCTGTTTCGATCGAAAATCGGCGCCAATAAGTGCGAGAGGGCGTCGGCCGGTATTCGGCTCACGGCTTCCTCTTTCTTAATTAACTTCTCCTCGACCATGTCGGTAGCAATGCGGACCGCCGCAAACCCCGTGCGCTTGCCGTTTCGGGTTTGTAAGATGTAAAGCTCGTTTTCTTCGACCGTGAACTCGAGGTCTTGCATGTCCCGGAAGTGCTCCTCCAGAATGCTCCGAACTTTGAGCAGCTCTTTATAAGCGGCCGGCATTTCCTTAGCCAAGTGCGCCACCGGATGCGGCGTCCGCACCCCGGCGACGACGTCTTCACCCTGAGCATTGATCAGGTATTCACCGTAAAAGACCTTTTCGCCGGTAGCCGGGTCCCGAGTAAACGCGACGCCCGTGGCACTGCTTTCACCGCGGTTTCCGAATACCATCGTCTGCACGTTCACAGCAGTTCCCCATTCGTGCGGAATCCCGTATTTTCGGCGGTAGACGATGGCGCGGTCGTTGTTCCAAGACCCGAACACGGCGCCAATTGAGCCCCAAAGCTGTTGTTGAGGATCCTGGGGGAAGGTCTTACCGGTGCGCTCCTTAATTAATTGCTTGAAGCGTTCGACCAAAGTCTGGAGCGCCTCGACGGACAGGTCAGTATCTTTCTCCGCTCCGGCTTCGTGCTTGACCTCTTCGATCACCGTTTCGAACGGCTCATGATCTTCGCCCGGCCGTTTTTGCACGCCCATGACGACATCGCCATACATTTGTAAAAAGCGGCGATATGAATCCCAAGCAAAACGAGGGTTCCCGCTCTTCTCGGCCACGACCTCAACCACTTCGTCGTTCATCCCGAGATTCAAAATCGTGTCCATCATCCCCGGCATCGAGTCCCGGGCCCCCGAACGAACCGAGAGCAACAGAGGATTGTCACGATCTCCCAGTTTCTTGCCGACCGATTTCTCGATCTTTTTCAAGGAAGAAGCGACCTGATCCTCGAGCTCGGACGGATACGTTTTCTTGTTGTCGTAGAAGTACGTGCAGACTTCGGTCGTAATCGTAAATCCCGGAGGCACCGGCAGGCCGATGCGAGTCATCTCATGCAGATTGGCTCCTTTCCCTCCGAGCAACGGTTTCTGGGAGCCGTTGCCGTCCGCTTTGCCATCACCAAAGTAGTAAACGTAGCGGGTCTTTTTGGTGGATGCAGCTTTTGCAGCTTTCTTGCTGGAGCGCTGCTCTTTCAGAGCGGTCCTTTTCTTGAGTTTTCTTGCCATAAAAAGATTAGGGGTCGGTGACGAACACAGACTGACGCGGGGCCGTTCCTCGCCGCCAGAACGGTCAAACTAACGAACCGATGGGGTGTGTCAATGAGAACACCGTCACCGCTGGATTGTCCTGCGAAGCTGCGGCGTTTCAGACCACGCAACCGAAGTCAGAGAACGACTCCGGGGTGAGCTAAATCCAGGACGAACCCACTCCATAAAAGCGAAACCTTTATAGCCGAAGCCAAAGAAAACGGCGCACAGTTGCGGCTACAGCGTGGACCATCACCCCGACGAAGGGGAAGCCGCATTAGTAATGTGCCGCCTGCAGATTCGGAGGCGGTCTATCGCCCATCAGTTCAAAAGACGTGTCCGGCTGCGGCTCCCTTAGGTGTGGCAGGTTCTATCGTTGCTTAATTAGGTCCCAACGCGCTGAATATCATCCCCAGGGCGTCGCGTCTATCCCAGCGCCATACCAAAAAGGGGTTGTCGGTGTCAACACGCGTGCAGCTCTAACACGGAATGCACCGCCCCTCCATCCGCTGGCGCGCATGGGCGGGCAACTGTCGGACACGCTGTGATGAGATGCCCTCTAAACGAAATCGAGATTCCCGACAGTCTGCTGGATCCGAGTCCGGCGAAGAGTTTCGCCGCTATTGAGCACAATAAAACCGCGAGCGTCACGTTGAACACGCGCTCAGCAAACAGCAAAATATGCTGGCGTCAGCCAGTTTATTTTTGCCATAGCCTGGATCGGCTAAAAATGTCTAAGCATTTTTAAGCGATACAGGCTTGGGGGGAAACCTTTTCAGGCGCTTTCGCACCTGCAGAGAGTTATCAGGAAGCTGCCGGAACTCGATCCGCCGATTGAATCACTTCTCCCGCGGCGGACATAAACTCGTCCAAACCCGTGCTCGGAATGATGATCGTATTACGCCTGCCATGCGCCTCTTCCGTAATCCGCATAAACCGGCCGCGCTCGTTTTCTCGGAATTCGATATAGAAATGCTTACGCTCTACCTGCAACTCTCTCGTTATGATGACATTGTCCATGACATTTTTGGGAGGGGATACCGATACCATTACACCTTTGGTGCCTTGGACTGAGACCAAGGCTTGTTTTAGAGAATCTTCTTAAGTGCCACAAAATCTGAGCTACGTAAATAGCAAAAGTGTAACGCTTTCGCACTTTATCTTTTATTCACTCACCACAGTAAAGTCGATTTGTTGTTTAAATCGATCTACTCGCGAAACTCGTACAAAAAGGTGATCGCCAGCTTGGTAAACGCGCTTACGGCTTCGGCCCACTAACCGCCGGCGAACAGCATCAAAGCTGAAGAAATCGTCTTCCAGTGAACTGACGTGAATAAGCCCGGTCATCAAGATCTCCGGCACCTCTACCAGCAGTCCATAATTACGAACTTCAGAGACAATGCCGGCAAATCGATGCGGTTTCCTAACTAGTGATTCTAGAAATTCTAACTTTTTTAAACGAGTCGCCTCTCGCTCTGCGTCCGCTGCCAATCGCTCCGTCAACGACAGATGTTCACATATCGACTCTAATTGATTCGAACGTGCTAACTGCTTCCCTGCATTCCGACGTTGAAGTAACACATTAAATGCCCGGTGAGTCAGTAGATCGGCGTAGCGTCGTATCGGGCTGGTGAAATGACTGTAATCCGCTTTCGCTAATCCGTAATGACCGAGCGGCAATGGCGAATAACCAGCCTTCTTGAGGCTCCGCAGCAAATTCACTTTCAACGCCCCCTCGTTCTCTCGCCCCTCGATCTTCTTCAGCAACTTTTGCATCTCGGCTCGCTGGCTCAGATCTCCAGCCTGGATTCCGTGCGATAAAAGAAATTCGCGGTAATCCAGTAATTTGTCCGGATCAGGATCATCGTGTACCCGATAGACACTGACGGTCCTATGAACCTTAGTTTCGCGTCCGACGATCTCATTAGCGAGCAGCATGAACTCCTCTATCAACTGGTGCGAGATGTCGTTGACTTCCTGGATCAGTCCAACCGCACGTCCGTGCGCGTCAACTCTTACCCGCACCTCCGGCATATCGAGATCGAGAGCGCCGTTTTGGAATCGTTTCTGTCTCAGCTTCGAAGCCAGGTCCCACGCACGTTTCAAGTTCTGAGTTAACTCATCTCTGTGGACGCCGGTTAACCGCTCAAAGGCTTCTCGATAAGTTAGCCGGTTTCCGCTCCGAATGACAGTCGCTGCAAACTTGTGCCCTTGCGGCCTGCCTGCCCGGTCGAAAAGGACCAGCACGCTCTTGGTCAGATGATCCTCGTCCGGGCGCAAGCTACAAACGCCGTTAGACAATCGCTCTGGCAACATCGGTATCACCCGATCGGGAAGATAAACGCTATTGCCACGCTGATAAGCCTCTTGGTCCAGCGCGGAATGCGGCCTGACATAATGCGACACGTCTGCGATGTGAACGCCGAGTTCCCATCCGTCATTGGTGGGAACCACATGAATGGCATCATCAAAATCCCGTGCGTCATCGGGGTCGATCGTGAAGACCGGCACATGTCGAAGATCGATCCTGCTTTCCAGCTCACTCTTAGAGATTTCCGTGGGAATCCCAGCTGCCTCTTCTAACACTGGCTGAGGGAAGTCAGTCGGCAGGCCGTGCTTCTTAATAATACCGAGTATTTCAACTCTCGGGTCGTGCGACGGCCCCAGCACTTCTATGATCTCGCCCTCCGGACTGACATGCCGATTTTCCCATTCGCTCAGGCGGACCACTACCTTGTCGTTGACCGCCGGCTTTCGTCCGGCTGCATCTGGCGTCAACGGCACATAAACGTCATGCACCAAACACGGATCGTCCGGAACTACATAGTAAAATTTCTGGGTCTGCTGAAGCGTACCGACCACCCGACTATTGGCACGCTCCAAGATTCTGATGACTTTACCGGCCCGTTTCCGGGCACGAATTAAGGTCACTTCCTCATCGGTAATCCGCGCTACCACCCGGTCACGATGAAGAGCAGTGCTAGTCTGGCTCGCCGGGATATAAACATCCCCTTGTCTGTCGCCGGTCTCATTGACTACGTAACCGAACCCTTGTGGATTGATCAAAATCGTCCCCACAATCAGATCCGCTTCCCGCGGCAAAACATAACGATCTTTCCGGATCCGCGTGATCTTTCCGGCGGACTCCAATTGCGCAAGCAGCTTGCGAAACCCTGCTCGCTCGTCGACCGGCACTCCCAGCTTCTTCGCTAAGTCTGTCTTATTTAGCGGCTGATACTTGTCGTTGCCCAGAAAGCTCAACACCCGCTGATCAAGCGGCTGAGCCACACCTTTAGAAACACCCATTGAAAATCATTCTGCCCATATACGGGCACCGCCCATAATAACCTGGATTCGTCTCTGTGTCGAATTGGCACCACGAATAACGACCGCGAATGCAACCACGAAAAGACACGAATGAAAGATTTGGAATGCATCTCGCCACGACAGTAACCCACCTCAATTTAGTGGACGCCAACCTCATCGCTGCGCTTGGCGTTCGGATTTTTGCCACGAAGCGGCTATACAAAACAGCCCAGGGCTTCGGCCCTGGGCCAGGTGGTTGGTGAAAGGTGCCCTGCCTGTCCGCTGTAGTTCGGGAATGCGGCACGAAGGAGGAAAAGTGGCACCCGATGTTGGGCGCGCTGGTGGAATAATATGCGAAGAAGCGGAAGAGGCGTCTCGGCCGCCACTTTCAGGGCGGATCTGGCAGTATGCATAACCCAGGGCTGAAGCCCTGGGCTGTTCTGTATAGCCGCTTCGCGGCAAAAATCCGACAGCCCCAAAAGGACGACTCGTCATTCCAGCTTCACCTTGCTTACTCGCCCAAACCGGCTACCATCTTCATCCATCCGATCGCTCCGGCTCATCCGGGCTTACGGTAAACACGCGGGTGTAGTTCAATGGTAGAACGGTAGCTTCCCAAGCTACACACGAGGGTTCGATTCCCTTCACCCGCTTTCTCCCGCGATGCAGGAGCGAGCGAAAGCGCCGCGTCGAAGTTGGGATGAGGGCAACGGAGCCGGCTACCGCGCGGCAGGCTCCCCTTTCGCGAAACTTGCTAGGTTGTCTTAGTAAAAAGGCGGCCCTGAAGTCCGCGCCAGTCTGACAAACTAAGTTTGACCAACTCCTAATCCTCGTACGGTCTGTTCGACCGCTTCGCTCCGGTCTCCGGACTGAGCTCGCGAATCAGCATGTTATCCCTGAACAAGAACATATACGGCTCGAAGCCCATGTACTTACCATTCTGCTTCCGTGCATTGATCAGAACGTCGACCTTGTAGCCGTAATGGATTTCGCCCCCTAGTTCCTCCGGATCCTGAAACCAGCCGGGATACGGTTTGGTGAACCGATATTGAGCAGTTCTCCAAAAAAAGAAGGTTGGATCCATGTGATCCCGAATCGTCTCTCGATAATTAATGGAAAGCGGCGCTCCATAGTCAGCGTCGGCGTTTTCCCGTGGACTCGGACCTTGGGCACAGCCGGCCATCATTCCTATCAGAACGATGGTTGCCACTCTTTTCATCGATTGGATCGGGTTCATTTCGGAGGCCAAGCGAGGTTATGCAAATAGTGCGGCAGCGGAAAGTGTTGCAGAAGCACGCATCTCCTTTGCGCGTCCTCGACGATATCGTGGTGATCCAGTAGGTCGAGCCTATCCCTCAATTGATCGAGCAGGTGGTTAAAGATATGTTCGGCGCCTTTTCGAGCCGCAGCCGCTTGGTTCTCCGCTTCAATGGCTAAATCCCTTTTCACGGCCAACTCATGCGCCCTCCAAATCGAGGCCCCGACGACCGCGGTTAATACAGCGATAATCCCAACCGCCACCATCCCGCCGTAATTAGTTCGGCTCATTGAACTTCCACTTTCAGAATGTTGGGCCACCTGCGTCGATGTCGCCTTCGGAAAACTTTGTTTCGAGACATCTGCGCCGGCGCCGGCAGCTGGCGAAATCCAGCCGCAGATGATTAGAATTCCGGCAGCGAAAACGCTTGTTGGAAGGCGAGAGGAGGATCCCTTGGTTTTTCCAACAATCATTTTAGGTTTGCAGTTGGTGGTTAACGGTTGGCAATTGGCGGTCGGACGCCTCTAGACCTTAGAATGCGGGTCACGACCGGGACCGACGAACCGACAACAGCCAAACTGATAATGGCAAACTGATAACCGACAACCGCAAACTGAAAGTTGGTAACTGCAAACCGCCAACCCGGTCACTAACCGAAGCGATAGTGAGCTGCAACACCAGTACGCGTCCATACCGGTCGGCTAGAATTCCGGTTAGCCATCCACCAATGGCTGAAAACAGCAAAGTGCAGGTTGCCGGCAACCTCGGCGTCGGCAGGCGTTAGCTTCCACAACGAGATCAGCGTAGGGATGACGAAGCTGTAAATCTGCACGTCCATCCCATCCAACCCGAACCCGCCAAAGCATGCCCAAAAGGTTTTCTGCTCCCGGGATGTTAGCTCTCGGTATCATCGGAACATGTGAGCCAGCGATTTTTGCGTTAGACCGTCGCGTTTAGGAGAACAAAATCAATCAGTGGCTCTAAAAAACTTTCCCCGTTGCCGCCAGGCCGCTCTATATACTCTGGCCCGACTATCGCCCCTTAAAACTGCACTAGGAGACCATGCACCAGGAGAAGCCCGAACCAAATACTCGTATCCGGCGGCGCCAAGCCATTTCCCTAATCTTGCTTCTGCTCTGCGGCACGATCAACTATCTGGATCGCGGTTCGCTTTCGGTAGCAAACCCGCTGATCCGGCACGATCTCGGCATCTCGCTCAGCGAAATGGGATGGTTGCTATCCGCGTTCGGTTGGAGCTACGCGCTTATGCAGCTGCCTATCGGCGCGGTCGTTGATCGGGTGGGACCGCGAATCACGCTCGGCATCGGGCTTACATTCTGGTCTCTCGCGCAAGGAATCGGGGGGCTCTGTACCAACTTCACCCAGTTTGTCTGGGCTCGAATTTTCCTTGGCGTCGGCGAAGCACCGCATTACCCAACCTCGGCTCGAGTCGTCAGTAACTGGTTCCCACCGCGGGATCGCGGTGTACCCGTTGGACTCTTCAATGCCGCCTCTCCGCTCGGCACCGCTTTGGCGCCACCGCTGCTGACCTTTCTCATGTTAACATTCAATTGGCGTTGGATGTTTGTAACCATGGGCGTTGTGGGCCTGATTGCCGCCGCGATTTGGATCCTTGTCTATCGCGACCCGGATGCGGCGGGGCTCCCGCCCGAGCACCAGGCTTATTCCCCGGAAGGCCGTACCGATAAAGGGCCGGCAACCGTTATTCAGAAAATGACGTTGGCAGAATGGGGCGGCTTATTCGCTCACCGCACCACTTGGAGTATGATTCTAGGCTTCTTCGGTTCGGGATATCTGACCTGGGTTTTTATCACTTGGCTCCCTGGCTATCTCGAAATTGAGCGGCACATGACTACGATCACCACCGGAATCGCTGCCGGGATCCCCTTCGCTTGCGGCTTCGTTGGCTCCCTGGTCGCGGGCTGGTTTTCCGACCATCTGATCCGCCGAGGCATTTCTCCAATCCAAAGCCGAAAGTTGCCCATCGTCTTGGGCATGGTTGGTATGTCCCTGTTCACCGTGCCGGCCGCACTTGTGCAGAGTAACGTGGTAGCCTTGGCCTGCATCTCGATGGTCGTCTTTCTCGGGTTCGCAGCTAGTGCCTGCTCGTGGGCTTTAGCCACCGCGGCCGCACCGCCTAACCGCGTCGCCTCGCTCGGAGCAGTCCAAAATTTTGGGGGTTATTTGGGCGGAGCATTGGCGCCAGTCCTCACCGGATCGATCGCTCAAGCCACTCACTCTTTTGTCCCGGCACTGCTCATCGGCGCCGTCATCGCATTTGTTTCCGCGATGATCTATCTACTCGGAGTACTCGACCCTATCTCATGACCGTAGAGCGCCGCCAACTTCCGAAGAAAAACCTCACGCAAAGGCGCAAAGATTAAGAGGTGAGCTGTCGTAAACGAAGGGTTTGGGGCGCACGAAAGCTCTCTATTGGACTGACAGTTTTTTCAAATCAACTTGCCTCCGGCCTGCTCGCGAAACCGAACCGCTCCATGATCTGTGTAAATCCGACGCCATCCACGTTTAGACCCTCTTTTTAGCCTTTTTTGATCCTTCTGTGCGATCGTCTGTTTACCGTCTTAACCTTTAGCGCCTTTGCGTGAGATTTTTCTTCGCAGTAATTTGTGCTTATCAAACGCCGTCACTGTTGCTTACTCTCTGCGAAAGCTTTTGCCGGGCCAAGCCGCTCGGCTTAGCATCACCGAAAACGCTCCCTAGGAGAAACGCACCCATTATTACCGCCGACTTAGGAAACCTCTGTTCTGACCTCGAGCACTTCAAGTTGCCCGCGGCTGTCGGCGACCTTACGACGGACGCCGTCGACGCTATCGTCCACGGTCTCTAACACGCACCATGAAAAAGTGGCTAATCGTCGTTGCCGTTTTGGTGGTCTTAGCGTTGACCGCCTATGTAGTTTCTCCTTTCTTTTACGTATCCTCGCTAAAGGGCGCATTTCTGGCTGGAGATTCGAGCAAGCTGGCCAACCTCGTCGATTTCCCCGCCTTGCGAGATTCACTAAAAGAAGAAGTTGCCACGATTCTTACTCAACAAACAAAAGAAAGCCCAGACTCGAATCAAAGTCCGTTTGCGGCGCTGACCGCTTTTGTGGGCCCCGCCTTTCTTAATCGGGCCATCGACATGTATTGCACTCCCGATGCCATTGCCGACTTTGTTAAGAAGAACGGCCAGGTCCAAAGCAAAACCCCTTCGTTCATCAAGATTCCGGGACCGTCCGATCTCGATTGGTCCAAGCTGAAGAACTTTTCATTTACCGGTCCCACCAGTTTCCGCATCGGAACCAACCACATTACTCTTTTCGCCCGCCTGGAAGGCTTCGGTTGGAAGATGTACCGCCTGGAAGTCTCTCCGGACTTTCTTGAAGATTCGATGAAAGGCGACGGGGGCTAACCGCGGCCCCTTTTCGTCCTCGTCCTCGAGATTGTCGCTATGACGTCACGGCCAGACTCACGGTCGGAACGCTTTCTCGACGGCCTCAAATCTCGCGCGACGTACGTGTACCGGAACCCTCTCGAGGACCGCCTGCCCGACGTAGCCTCCCGGAGTTTCGGACGACGGGGCGAAGTCGGGAAGACGACGACGAGTCCGAGAACGATTATCCCGTTACGCTGCTTCCGAAAGCCGCACCGCTTCCGTGGTCTGACCGCAAAATCGGCGTACCGCGTCTGCCAGCCGAGCTTCTGTTGCGACCGTCAGCGAAGGAGACTGGTCTTCAACAAAAACCCAGTTCTTTACCCCGATGTGCACCGAGGCCTGCGATAAGTGTGCTGCCAGCCGTTCAAGGTTAGGCGCCAGCGACCGCTCCAGATCTTGCGTCTCGCCGACAAAACCTCCGGAACCGACTACCAATACGGGTTTGTATTGGAAAACGCGGTCCGGCAAACGATCAAGAAGCGTCTTTAGTGAACCGATCCAA
>Ga0126381_100009291_pt1 | contig 11040 bp, 15 predicted proteins | sample PanSoiMetPlot_28_FD_96465 | JGI IMG/M metagenome (GOLD analysis project Ga0126381, IMG submission 96465) | Tropical forest soil microbial communities from Panama - MetaG Plot_28 | ecosystem: Environmental > Terrestrial > Soil > Tropical forest > Bulk soil | place: Panama | collected 2016-02-17
AAGCGCCTTTTTGTGATGGCCAACACAGCGGTTGCGCCTCGCCGATCTATTGTCACAACCGGGACATCCTCTTTCTGCCGGGCAGATGAGGAAAGTAACATGAGCATCAAAGCAACACGTATAGCCACGTATGTCGGGCACCTATTCGACGACACTCAGGACAGGTCTATCGCAGAGATTTCGCGACAGCAGCGCCCTGATCCGGCGGGCCGTTGCCTCAATCGCCCTTACGAATTGAGCGAATTAATGTGCCAGAGTTTCACGCGTGGATATCAGAAGGGAATCTAATTCCATGACCATCCGCGAAATTGTGTCTGTCGACGTTCTTCGGAATGCCGATGCCATGCGCGCCATTTGGTACGCCCATGTTTTGGCTGAGAGAGGCGAGTGCCGCCCTATCAAATCCGACGACGCGACGGATCCGGTGATCCTTAACCGACAATGACAGGACTCAGCGTTATTATTGGCGCCTTTTGGTGAGACCGCGGCTCGAAGCTGCCCTGTGTACTGTATTTTGAGGGCAAGGGCACACCGGGACAGTTGGCCTTCAATACTATTTATCGGGGGTGGGTTTTTGCGTGCCCGGCCAAACAGGCAGGTTCGACGTGCGCGATAGCAATGATCCAGATGATGAATAGGATGCCGAACGCCAGTGCTACGGCGACGTTGGCCCGCATGACACAGCTGTCCCGGCCGCCCCTGGGGATGCGAACATCGCTGCTTAGCTCAAATTCTCGGTTGCGAAACCATTATTGAGGCCGAATTTACGCGTCTCAGCCGAACGTTTCAGTACACTTCAGGCCGCTCATGGGGGTGACCACCGGGAGTCTGCCCGTGATACAGAACGAAAGAGAGCAGCGGCCTAGCTTTTTCCAAAGTGCGCCTGGACACGTAACCCTTGTCATTGCCGTGACGGTTGTATTGTTATTTTTTGCTTGGAGTTTCATCTGACGCAAAGGTCGCGCAGCGTCAAAATCTTGGGCCTGGCAGTCTAAAAAGCGCGGCCACAGCGCGCAGGAATCCTCGACGAAGAGACGACAGTGCCTCCGCTACATGACGCCGGAATGTACGCGCTACCGCGCCGCGTCCTCGTCTTTCAATTTCGCGATGCTATTGGCGATCATCTTCACGGCATTCGTCGACGCCTGGCACAAACCGGCATAGCCCGCGATCTCACGACTGATCCGCTCTCCCTCACGCCGTAACATCTCGCGCGTGCTTTCCAGTTCGCGAATGACGCCATCGATTTCATCCATCGATGTCCCGGCGATACGTCGTATCAACGTATCAAGCGTCTCGGCAGACCGATGATTGGATTGCGCCGCCTCGACGACTTGCGACCGCAGCACCGCGACTCGATCCGCATTGCTTGGTTGTTCCGGCGTGCGACGGTCGGGTGGAGCGTACATCTCTACGCCCGGGTTAAGTGGGTTCGTAATAGCCCACTCCGGTCGGATCACAGCCATTTTTGCCTCCCCCAACACCTTGCCATCGTAGTTCGTAAGCTTGCCGGGTGTGAGCGGGCTTCGCAAAGGGTTTTCAACCGGAATCAATCCAACTGGCCTTTGAAATCGTTTTGCTAACGGAATTTTGCGCGGTGTTGCGCCGGAGCCATAGGTCAAACGGTGCTCCAACCTTTATGTTTGGAGACCGAGCGGGCTGGGGGTCCCTTCCCGCTTAGAGCGGCCCCGGTCGAACTGGCGCTCACCATGTCAGACTGGGGCCGCTATCTTTCCTCACACCACAGATGCGCTGTCGATGAACGCGCCTATCACCGACAAGCGCGCGGAGACGCTGGCAGCGGCCGAATTAGCGCGTCGTCGGCTTGCTACAGGGATCCATGAGTTGGGTGCCGAATCGGGTTCGGCAGCTTATAAGGCTGGCTTGCTTGGCGATTGACTTTGCTCGAAGGGGACGCGCCATTGTCATCGGTCGGATTCGTTCGATTTGCCAAACTAACGGCCGTAATTGCTGATGTATCGACCGTCTTCTGCGCGGTTCTGATTGTCGGTTGGCAAGCAATTGTTTTTCTTAGGAATGGGAGTTGGCCGTCTCTTCCACTATCGCTTATTTTGCGCGCGCCAAATGGCGAAGTCTCCTCAACAGGCAGTATTGATAAACTCGCAGAGAGCCGGGCGCCAAGCTTCGTCGACGCATTGCTTCAAGTGCCGATTGTCATGATCTTGCTTTTAGCTGTGGCATTGCTCACAGCGTTTTACTTATGGCTTTCAAGCTTAGAAAAAGAGCTCACTAAAACGCAAATCTAATAATTTCCACCATCCCATATCCCAAGAGGCATACCCAGGCAGCTGTGAGCCCGAGGCCAAAAGCGATGACCGCTAGCGGCCACACGCGATGGATGGTCCGCGCGGTCGCGATGTCCGCCGCCGGCGCAGCTTCGTAAGCGATTTCGCTCATCATCATTTCCTAAGCCGCTGAGCCACGAACAAACTGCCTTAGATACGTAACGGCTTATAGACGACGAGACGTCACAACGGTGACAACCACCGGTACAGAGACGCCTTAGTTTTGGTCTAGTGTCACTGGTTGACCACACTTGTTTTCACGGCGTCAAAAAAGACAGCAAAATTTTATGCGCCGATTACCTCGTTGTGGACAACACTTTCGTGATGGCAGAGCGTCCAAAAGAACTACAGACCGGTTCTGTTTAATGTCAAATGCAATATTGGCTGCATGCCCTGTCGGCTAAAATAGAACTGGGTAGCTGTCGGCTAGTTGTTGTTCGGCCACCCGTGCAATCGACCAGACTGTGACACAGGTCACTTCCCCGCAGCGAGTCTCAGGCAATCTATGTTTGTAGCGTTCAATTCGTGGGGAACGTATGTCGAATTTAGTGTCCGGGCCGCCGAAGCGGGACCCAATGTGGGCGGCAGCAATAGTCACTTTCGGAATCTGTCTGACTGCAGCCTGGGTGGTGCTGCTCGGGTACGGATTGATCAAGCTTATCACGCATGTGATTTAGGAATCCCAACCAGGCCACGCGCCAGAACCGACACGGGCGCGGCAGAGCGCCCAGCGAGTGATGCCGCTCCCAGAGGATCAGGTCGTTGGTGTGATGGCGAAGTGTTGAAGGATCTGTCGCGGACTTTGTCTCAAAACTCTTTGGCTCTTTTCGGAATTCTTCAACAGCGCCATCACACGAGATTTCTAGCGCGTAAACTCAAGACCTACTTCGTTTGGTTTTCGCCACACAATTCGACACGCCCGCAGCGTGCGTCCACCGTCGAAAGTCATGGTCACGCTTTCCGACAGCTCAGCTGCGTCGGAAATGTGAACGTGAGCACCGGCGGTGGTGAGATTTCGCACCACGCAATCGATTATCGACGACACGCCAAATACGAGTTTCGCGCTCTTAAGCACGCGCGAACGGATGAATTTGCGACGCTCCGGCACGAAATACCTCCGACGAACTCCGCCTGAATAACCGTCAGAAGTGCCAATGCTTTAAACTCGACTAAGAAAACACGGCTAATTCCTGAAAGAGTTCGTTAAGCAAAGCAGCTGTGGTAACGCGGTGCCTTTTGATCACGATCGGAAGGCGTCGCCACTGTTGAAGTCGGGGACAGCTACAATTCGGTCACAAATAGAACGCGTCGAGGCTTTTTTGGTATCGGGTGCCACCGAGCGTCACCCCGCCCGGTGGCCTTCTTGGGGCCGCGCGTTGCGAAACGTGAGCGGCCCTTTTTTCGTGGAGCACTTATTGCAACAGCGCGCCGAAACGCAAATGGATTATCCCCGATATTTTCGCGCTCATGCCGTGACAGGCTGCCGCATCCTCCTTCTCCCGAGCCGAGCAAAAATGGGCCGCAGGCAGACAAAAATGAACTTTCAAGTTAATCCGCGACCCGTAGTCGCTGCTGTTCATCAACGCAAGCAGGCGATGACGGTTTGCAATTGTCGAGTTCGTTTATTTGCGACCCGCGGCCCCCGCCTTAGAGCCGTCTGAATCTTTCGATTCGGACCCTTTCGATTCGCCGGCAAGATCTTCCAAAATCTGCCTGCCCTTTGCATCGAGAGAGTTCAAGAATTCTTCCTTCTCTTCTTTTGTGAGCGGCCGAAATTCAAGATTCTCAGCTCCCACTAATGAATCATGTTCTTGCTTGGTCGTCCCGCGCCTGCTGGTAATGTCATCGTCGATCTGCTCTCTCATCTCTTCGGTGAGAGAGTTCACAATCTTCTGGAAGTCATTCGTTGCTGTCATCGGAGTTTCCCGATCCAACTTTCCGTGGCCGGAAACAAATTCTCTCTAAGAGAATACGCCGATGGCGCGTTCTTCCAATTGAACAGACTAATTCACGTTAATGTTGGCAGTATTCGACAAAATTTTATGAAACTTCGTTCGATCAGATCAGCTTTGTCACCGTCATCCGAGTAAGCGATGGCGGATTTTCAAAGCATGGTGTCGTGTTGCAGCGCTATCGAGTTGCTCGCCAGACAAGAAAAGCGCACAAAAGCAATGACGGCACTAAAATAAAGAGCACTCCAAACAAGAAATCCAGGGAAACTAGTGCGACCATTTCCGCCACCATTTCTAGTGAGGGCGTTGCTGTAAGAGTTGGGGCCGCTCTTGTCTTGTCTATTGGCGACAACAATTTGATAGTTGCCGCCATCGCATGAGACGCTAACGGCAGCGCATTTCTTGCACCGCCGTCTCCCTATTTCGTCAGTTCAACAGCAGGAGCGCAGGTGTTACCGCATCATTGCTGATCACGGTCACCACCAACACGCGAACAGGCGATGAGGCATTTAAAAACGGAGCAGCTATTTCGACAGGGGCTACGCGACGCCCATGAAATAAAGTTTCGCTGAGCCGGACCATTTCAACATTGTCCACAACCCTCGATGGAGATTTCACAAACTCGCCACAAAACGGTGCGGAATTTAATGGCGTTACGGAGCCAACTGTCGCGGCGATCAATGACGCAACAATTCTTGGATGGGCTGATCGTGGCAATGTTGCCGTCGATGCTCATGATTGCTTGGCTCGCCTGGCGTGCAACCCCAGTAGATTCAGATTTCTAGCGACGTTTTTTTGGATCGCAGCCAAAGCGCTTTGTAGCTGCTGACCGTGAAAGCAGCCGGAAGCCAGAGTGATTGGCACAAATCAGCAGGTTTTTGTCCGGATATCGCAAGACGAAGCACCGTGATTTGTGCCGGTAGTACCCTTGCGCGCTGGCGTTCGCGCCAGCCAGTAAGGAACTCCGATGACAGCGAGGGATGACTTCTTGGGAGTCGTGGACAAAGTCCTCATCGAAATCGAAGATATCAAAAGACACACGGACCAGCCGCAAGCAAAAGATCCGTTGGGACCCTGGGATCTCGAATTTCGGCCGCTTACTGAAGAAGAGAAGCAAGAATTTCTGAATTCGTTAAATGACGACGGCATGCGAATTTTGGCAGAGCTTGCACCCAGAAGGTGACTCTGCGGCATCGCCGGCGGGGCCACGCAGGCAAAATTCCAAGCCGTTGGCGCCCTTGGATATTCCAACGCATAGCACTGAGCGACCTGCGTCACGGCAGCGCAATATACTCGCAAAGGCAGAGCTTAAATCGTGAGAGACGTATGTCGAACTTAGCGCCTAGACGGCGCAATTCGTTCTGGGCGGCCGCGATAGTCACTTTTGGAATTAGCTTGAGTGCAGCTTGGGTCATCCTGATCGGATATGGATTAATCAGGCTGGTAGAGCATGTGATCTAAGGATCCCAAGTGGTCGGCAACGTCTAAATTTAATTCGCTAAGCCGCCCGCCAGACCATCCAAGCTACGGTCAGCATTGACGGCAGCATCGTCACTAACATTCCATCCAAGAAATCTTGTGTCATCGATTGCTCCATCGCCACAATGGATTAGTCGAACATAAACAATCTATCCGAGCCGATTTTGTTCCACAGGTAAGGGCTATGCAGCCCAGCTATGTTCTACACACAGAGATTGGGCGTAAAATCTTACCAAAAGGTGATCGGTCACTGGGCCGCCCAGCTTATTGCACCGCAACAATTAAAGCGTCTCGACGATGCCAGCGCTGGCGTCGTCCCCCCTTAAGTGAGTTGTGAGACGCGCCAGTTAGTGAAGCAATCTCCAGCTCCGTCAAAAATTGCCCAACACCCCGTGATGCTGGTCAGCCCAATTTTGGATTGCCCATTGACTCGAAGAGAGCGTTTGCGAAGGAGGCAACTATGTTCGGCAAATTTGAAAAGTACGATATTGATCTGATCGGCAACTAAACGAACTCGGCGGCGATCGATTGGATTAAGTGACCACCTAATTGGATTTTCGCTCAGCGCGCAATTGATCCGGCAATAGCGGCTGCTCTCTAAAATTTGCTTTCGCGCGGAAGTGCTCGAGGATGAAAACGCGGATCGCCGAGGATAGGTTGCTGTACTGGCGACTTCCGTCGATCTCAGCAATCAATTTCGAAAGCGTCCATCCCTGTTCATTCGCTATTTCGCGCAGATGATCCCAGAAGGCATCTTCAAGGCTGATACTCGTCTTATGTCCGCCAACGACGACGGAACGCTTTACGACTGCAGATTTCATCGGCTCATCCCCGTACAGCCAATCCCGGTAGGGCGAGCAAGGAATAGATGCGGTAGATTTGATTTGGATTTGCTTGCGTACACGCCTTAGGAGGTCTTTCTCTTTGGTCATCGGGATTTCCTGGCGCACACTGCTAGTTGGCGCGAGGTCCGGCGCAATGCTCCCGCCACCGGCCACAAATCGCGGCCGATAGCTGAGAGCGTCGACAATGCCATGATCCTCAGCATCTTCTCTCACACGCAAAAGGTTCTGTGCGTGAGTAAGGCGGCGGAGGTCTGACTGTCTTGTGATTTGTGGCCGAGAATTTGACGATTTCTGCCAAAGCGCCTGTGGTCGCTGCCATTTCGCCAAGCGGTAACAAAAGGGATCGCTGCGAAGGTCGCAGCGATCCCCCTACGATCAGCCGAAATAGGGGACCAACCCTAGTTGCAGTGTTCGGCGTCTCGCAGGTTTATGGTGCTCGCAACCCCGCGAACGCGGCTGTGTGACCGATCACAGGCGCTACCGAATTACGCCTTTTTGTGACGGCCAACACACCCGCAAAATCTGCTTCCTTTAGTGTGATTGTGCCGAAGTGAAACTCGCTATTTGCGAGAGTGTTCGCGTCTTCGGGAGGCAACGATGGTCGGTGTTGAAGGGCTCGCTCAAGGCGAGAAATACCAACATTACGCGGAAGAGGCGCACGAAAATGCAAAACGCGCTTCTAGCGAGGGAGATAGGGTCGCCTGGCTGGTAATGGAAAGGAGCTGGCGTAGTCTCCTGCCCTTATTGGACGACCCCGCGAAACCTCATCGTCCAAGAGTATCGGTAAAGATGCCTTTGGTGGGACGCTTGCGGCGCCTTCGTCGCTTGAGGTCGACCCGTCCATCCGGCAAACGCGACGAATAGGCTCACGCCGAGCGGCTGCACAGCATTATCGAATGGGTCGCCATGGATCCCCTGCAATGGGCCGAAAAACGCGAACGCCCGGCCAAGCGCTGGGGTGCACTTGCCGGGCGAGGGACAAGCGGGGACTTGTCCTGAGGGGCAATCCCAACGTTACTCATCGTGCACGGCCGCACTACCTATACGAAGATATAATCGAGGTATAAGGGCCGACTAAAGGGCCCGTTTGTCGACACGTTCACGGTCTGGCGACCACGCGTGGTTCTGGAAGCACGAGAGCCAATATCGTTGGGGCCAAATAAACGACGAAGAGAACCGCCAGACCCCAATATCCATCGACCTCAGACTCGCCGACCAGATCGGAAAAAAGAGGAGAGCGTGCGGCAAATGCCAACAGCACTCCGAACCCGATACACAGGCCGGCCATGATTGCTATCTGACCCGGAGTCTGCCGCTCCATGAGTTCACCTGTGCGATCGGTCCCATTCCTGCGCCATCCTACCAAGCAGAGCAGGACATTGCGAGGAGTGAGCAAACTTCCCAGTCGTCTGGCCACCGCAAAACACAGCGCGCCAAAACCTTAAACTCGAGCATCCCTAAAATTGACTCCGCAGCCGCGTTCGCCGGTGCGATCAGAGCGCCGCTGATGTAGCGACCGCGGTTATAGCCTCGATGCGGAGACGCGTGGGGTCGCGTTCACCTGCGGCAGCCGCCGCCAGGAGACGTGATGCAACCAACGTCTTGCTCGTTTTCGCTCTCTCGTCGGGGCTGAGCGAAGCCCACGCTTCGTCCAGGACGGATTGCAGCAGCTTGAGGGCTTCAGGATCCAGCGCATCCATTTTTCGGCACCTGTTGCTAGATGTCGCCGCTCGCAAGGTATAGCCGGTGTGTTTCTGGCGAGTAATTCACATTCAAGTGTGATCGAGATCGTTCGGCATATCGTTTTCGTAAATGCCGTGATTTCATTGAAGCGCGCAGAGGGTCGGGCTTTCCCGGTGGCCCATGCCTCGGCGCTATGGACCCGACAAAAGCGGCCACAAATGACTTCCGAAGCCTAGTGTGACAACGGTGAACCAGATCACGACCGTAGTGACACCGGCGGCTGTAATGCGGATCCTTTCCCACATTCCATCAGGTTAGCGCTCCCCGTTGCGACGTTCGGCTTATACGTCGGTATATTGCGGTATAGGTCCGGGTGCCGGGCACTCTGACGGCTCAACTGGGAATACCGCGGTAATGCCATTCTGCGGTATTCGGCGGAGGCCAGAGCTACTGCGCGGCGATGGAATTGATCAGCGCATCGAGCAGATCGGCGGCCGATGCGGTCTGACCCTCCCACGAATCAATATCAATGGTGACTATTTTTTTCCGCGGATCGCAGCCGAAGGCGATGCGAAGGTGATGTTTCTGATCCTTCACCCAGAGATTGAGGTCCCCGGTCCAACGGCCCGACTTGAACTCGGCGTCGGTGAAGCCGAACCGTCCGACAATATCGGCGACGCGCTGCTGACACTGCTGAGTCGATGTCACTGAGCTTGGCCAATTCACACCGGCGTAGGCCTCGCGGTAGCTGCGGTAGTCGTCAGCTGCTGCCGATGTTACCAGCAACGCCAGGATCAACGTGACGCGCTCGAGCATCTCTCTCCCCCGCCATGAACATACCATCGCAGGGCGAGGGTGATACTGCCAGCGACGTGTCGATTTCGACGAAAGTTAATTCATACATCGTCGCGGTCTGATTTGGCGATACGCATGCGGCGATCTGACCGGGCAACGCAATCAGAAGCGACCGGACTGTCTAGCCGCCCGCATCTTTTCGATCCCTGCGGACAGCTAGTTCTTTTCGCGCTTGCCCGTGTAGGCAATACGCCAAATGGTACCGCCCGTATCGTCGGCGACTAGCAGCGCTCCGTCCTTGGCAACCGCAAGCGCGGCAGGACGTCCCCACACTTCCGCGCGCCGTTCACCTGAGATCCAGAAGCCGGTCGCGAAATTCTCATAGAACCCTTCAGGCCTGCCATTCTTGAACGGCACACGCACGATCTTGTAGCCGACGGGCTCGGAGCGATTCCAAGAACCCTTCAGAGCTACGAATGCGTGACCTTTATATTCGGGCGGGAATTGGTCGCCCTCATAGAAAACAAGATCGAGCACCGAGGAATGTGCCTCGAATAGCAAGTCTGGTGTGATCGCTGCTTGTACCTTGTCGGGCGCCCGTTCGGCGAAGCCAGGCTGCGGATGCTTACCGATATACGCGTAAGGCCATCCGTAGAACCCGCCTTCCTGCACGCGGATAAGATAGTCGGATGGCAACCGATCACCGAGGCCATCGCGTTCTTGCACCAATGCATAGAGATCGCCGCTTTCAGGGTTAAATGCGAGCGCCGTCGGATTACGCGTGCCGGAGGCAAAGGTTGTTTGATTGGAGCCATCGGCGTTGAACCGTTGGATGGTCGCCTTCGGCTCGGGCTCGACACCAAGATTACCCGACGAACCTACCCCTACGAACAATGCGCCGGTCTTGGGATCAATCACGAGATCGCGGTTCTGGTGACCTTGAACGATTCCAAATACGCCCTTTTTGGTGATCATCTTGGCGCCGTAGGCACCCGGCGTCGCTTTACGTTCCTCGGGCGGCACTTCATCAACGCGCTTTGTCTCAGGTCTGCCCGCGCGAAGAGCGCCGAGGATGTGCGGGACGCTCCAGATGCCATCCTGATCAGCCACCAGGATGTTATTGTCTCGCCACGCGAGCCCATATGGTTTGTTCAGATCCTCGACATGACGGTTGATCCATGAGGCGTGTCCGCTGCCGTCGTCCCGCAACAAAGTGAGGTATCCGGCGCTTTGTTCAGCCACCAGAACGTCGCCATTGGGCAAAACAAGAAGCCGTCTCGGATTGACGAGGCCAGTCGCAAACGGTGTCGCTGTAAAGCCCGCCGGAACCTGCGGCACTTGTCCGCTATAAGGGATAATCAGCGACCGATTGGTGACAATCGCGCCGGTCTTCGGCGGCGGCAGTTGGGCGGGGTCGATGTGGAACCGTCGGCCTATCTCGTGCTGGGCCAGAAAATTCAGGGCGAAAATATCCTTGTCGCTTCCCGCTTGCCCACGGGCGTCCTTTTCCTGCGCCTCAACAGAGGGGAACGGGGAAGCAGTGGCGATCAGAGCTGCGACCACAAGGAACGAATGCACTCTCATGCGACTGCCCTTTCCTGACTCTGGCTTAAGGCGCGGTCCGAACCCCGCGCTATCTTTTATGACGTTTAGGAGAGCGTTATCCCCTTCGTTAGCCTAACAGAAAACATGTTGTGGCGCGGCTCGGTGCCCGTTGATCGCAGACTCGTGATGTTCTGCCCGCGCGGATTGGCTCCCGGAAGCCTGCCAGTGCGGCTAAGTTTCTAACGAAGATTGCGTACCTTCTCCCCTTGCTCCCCTTGGGCTCCGGGGTCGCCTTGCGCGGTCTCTACGCGGACATCGACTTGTGAGAAAACTCGTTTCGGCGTTCACAATGACTTTCTGCGCGACGACCGCTTCCCTCGCTCAGAGCTTGCCAAACTACGGCCCAAACCCGCCGCCGGGCACTGACAGCTTCGG
>Ga0126381_100009292_pt1 | contig 11039 bp, 7 predicted proteins | sample PanSoiMetPlot_28_FD_96465 | JGI IMG/M metagenome (GOLD analysis project Ga0126381, IMG submission 96465) | Tropical forest soil microbial communities from Panama - MetaG Plot_28 | ecosystem: Environmental > Terrestrial > Soil > Tropical forest > Bulk soil | place: Panama | collected 2016-02-17
AGCAGGTCAAGGCGTTGGCGATAGCGATCGACGCTGGTCGTGAGCGTCGTGTTCGTTGGCATCGCGGCGGGGTTCAGGATGTCGAACGGATCGTATTGCACGCCGAGGAATCCGCCGTTGGTGCCGGCTTGCCCGCGGCCGCCGACGCGGACGAACGACGGCAGCTCGCTTTTCGGATCGCCAATCTCATGTGCCACAACGGCGCCAAAGCTCGGGTACTTGACGCTGGCGCTGGGAATGTAGCCCGTGTGCATCAGGAACGTTCCGCGGGGATGGCTCCCTTCTTTGCTCGTCATCGAGCGGATGACGGCGATGTCGTTCATCGACTTAGCGAGCTGCGGGAAGTTCTCGGAGATCTCGATTCCGGAGACCGCCGTTGGAATGGCCTTCGTCGAACCGCCATTGGGATGACCGGGCTTAGGGCTGAATGTTTCAAACTGGCTGGGGCCGCCCGACATCCAAAGCAGAATGCAAGCCTTTCCTTTCTTGCGGAGCTCGCCAGCGCTAGCGGTCATCAGATCGGTCCAGCTCAACGTGCCCGCGGCCAGGCCGGCGAGCGAAATGCCCCGAAGGAAGTCCCGCCGGCCGACGACGTGCGAGCGGCCCACAGCCACGCGCGAACAGAGGTGGACTTCTGGGATAAAGGGCGGCGAATCAGGAACGAGGGAAGGAAGGTTATTGGCGTTCATGGTTATCAGCTCGGTACGAACATGCGGCGGGCATAGAGGCTATTCTATTCGAATATCTGAAATCTCAGATTTCGAATCTCAAGTTTCGGGCTTTAAATCTCAAGCTGCCGATTTCATTTTCGGTGCAAAAACTCCGTGGAATTGACCAGCGCCCAAAGGACGTCTTCAAACGCTTCGGTGCGGTTGCCGGTTTTCTTAACGTGCTCGAGGCACACATCCATTTCACTCGATTTAGGCTCACGGGCAAGGCAGCGGAGATACAGCTCTGTCGTCACAGCCTCGTCGCTCTTTGTGGTGGCTAGCAATTCGCCGAGGGCTGTCTCTGTTCGTTTGCCATCGATGGCGCGGGCGAGCTGCGGCGAGTTCATGAGCAACAGCGCTTGCGGAATCGAGCCGGTCACTTCGTCACGGCGAACGCTTGGGTCATAGCCGAACACCGCGTTGAACATGCCGCGAAGATCGCGCGGCTGGTAGCGACCGCCCATCCCGCCGCCGCCCTGTCGGCCCACTCGATCATCCTGAATTCCGACTGCCGCCATCAAGGCGCTGAACAACTCATCGCCACGGAGCCGCTGCGGGCAATTGGCTACAAACGCCGTTTCGCCCGGCAAATGCCGCGAACGGCTCTCTCGCTGATAGGCGGCCGTGGCCATGATTGTGCGGAAGAGCCATTTCACGTCGTAATTATGCTGCACGAATTGATTGGCCAGATAGTCTAGCGTCTTCGGCGCGACGCAGTCGCGATCAGGGCCGATGTCATCAACCGGCTCGTAGAATCCTTCGCCGACCAATTCGGCCCAGATTCGATTCACAAACGCCTTGGCAAACCACGGGTCTTGCTTTGACGTGATCCATTTGGCGATCGTCGAGCGGCGCTCGGCGTCGGTGCTTCCTTCCGGCAGCTTTTGCCCGGTGAGGAAAAACACCGGCTGCATGAGCGTGCCCTTCGCCGATGGATTCTTGAGATCGGGCATGTAGTGCTCGGCCTCGCCGCGCGGCAGGTTCGGGTTTTTCGGCGCGAAGGGACGCTGACGATCGTTGCCCGCGACTTCAAATGACCGCTGTCCTGCCATCGCTCCTTTATTCACTGGCCGCATGGCGATCCGCGGGAAGAACGCGGCCAATTCATGAAATTGAGTGCGCTTCCAGCGGTCGGTCGGATGGTTGTGGCAGTTGGCGCATTGGATCTCGATGCCCATGAAGATTCGCGAAACCTCGGCCGTCACTTCGGCGGTTTGCCCGAACTGCGCTGCGATCAAGCCGGTGGCTCCGTTTTCTCGAACATCGCCGGTGGCAATGATGAACGAGCGGGCGACTTGATCCCAAGGCACGTCCTTGTTGAATTGCTCGGTGAGATATTGCGTGAGCGCCGGAGAGGCCAAGAGGGCCCGATCCTCGCTGCGCCGATACATGATCACGTCGCGCCAATAGCGGCCCCAGTTTTCTCCGAACGCCGATTTCGCCAACAGGCGATCGACGAGCTCCGCCCGCTTGGCCGGTGAGGGGTCGAGGACGAAGCGTGTGATCTCGGCCGGCGTGGGCGGCTGACCGAGCAAATCCATCGACGCCCGGCGGAGAAACGTTTCGTCGTCAGCCCGTTTGGTCGATGAGAATGACGTGGACAGCGCGCCGGTTTTGGTGGACTGCGCCTTGGCGGCCGAATCCTTAGCGGCATCCTTGTGGCCGTAATCGTCCGACGACGGTTTGGCATCGCCGGACTTATCGACGGCAGACTTCGAGTCCGCATTCTTGGGCGTCGCTAGCTCAGAAGTGATGAGCTTGTCGGTTTGAGCGGCGGCTTGGATCGGCGCGATCGCCGCGCGAGCGACGTTCGGCATCTGACCGACGGCCGCGAGCAAAGCAAGCCCGAATGAAGAAAGCGTCAATCGCATTATTGCCCTTCAGGGAAAAAGAGGCGGCCAGCCGTGCAAGGCCCCGCGAAATGCCATCAAAGATGCCCCGTTCCGCATGCTTGCCCTTTCCATTCAACCCTGCAAACTGCCCAAGGTTTCGAGGCCCATCGCTGCCAGCCGATGTCCGGCTGCTCAGGAAACTCTACATCCCGCCTTCGATGCCCCGTCGCCGAATCGAAACGCCGTTGCAAATTGGCATCAATGGCGCAAGTCGCGGGGATTATAGCCGAACTCGGCAAGGGTCTCGTAACTGGATGCCAGCTAACAGTAAACGCCTTTCGCCGGCAATCGTCAACGACGGCCGACCGAACAGGGCATTGCCCTTGCAAAGCCGTAGAACGGAATTCATTCCGTTCTACGAGATGGCGAATGACTCACGTTACCGAGATTAACGATTGGCGCGAATTGAGCCGCTATCGATTGCTCTCGCAATCGCTCTTGCCTCAAACACGCGGGGCGACGTTCTTTCAAACATTCGAGTGGCTCGAGGCATATTGGCGGCACTTCGGAGCACGTCAGCGGCTTCGAGTCCTGATCGTCTCGGCGGACGACGGGCCAATCGGAATTCTGCCTCTGGTGGTGAAGAGCGAGCCAACCCGTCTGGGATCGGTTCGCGTCCTGACATATCCGCTCGACGGCTGGGGCACGTTTTATGGTCCGATCGGCCCGAATCCGACTGCGACGCTGACCGCCGGCCTCCGACATATCGCGGCGACGCCGCGCGATTGGGACCTCGTCGATCTCCGCGGCATTGATGCCGATGGCATCGATGCCGGGCGAACGATGAATGCGATGCGGATGGCCGGCTTAGCCGCCAGCGAGCAGCCGCTCGCCGATTGCGCCAATATTGAATTGGCTACTGGTGTCCGTCGCGGGATTCGCAAGACTTCCGACGCCGCTCGTTGTGGGATTCATAAGGATTCCGAAGTCCCGAACGATTGGCAGACTTATTGGTCAACCCGCAAGCCACGATTTCGCCAGAATATTTCCCGCGCGGAGCGGCGTCTCGCCGATCAAGGCGAAGTGACCTATTTGCGCTATCGCCCCGAGGGAAGTCGCTTTGATGACGGCGATCCACATTGGGAACTCTATGACGCCTGCGAATCGATCGCTCGCCGGAGTTGGCAAGGCGCGGCGACCGATGGGACGACGCTCAGCCACAAATCCGTGAGCGAATTCCTTCGCGACGCCCACGAAGCCGCAGCCGCGGCCGGCGGCCTCGACCTTAATCTGCTATTGGTGGGCGGACGGCCGGCGGCGTTTGCCTACAACTATCACTATCGCGGCTCGGTGTACGGCCTGCGAATGGGATACGATCAGGCCGTCTCAACAGACGGAAGCGGCAACGTGCTCCTGCGCCGAATGATCGAAGACAGCTTTACTCGCGGCGATCATCTGATCGACCTCGGCCCGGCCTCCATCGACATTAAGCGTCACTGGGCGACGCGGATCCAAAAAAGCTACCATTATCCGTACTATGCACCGCTGCAAATCAGGGCGCAAGCCCTGCGGATGAAGCGATGGCTTTTCAAAATGCAAGTCGCCAAGTGATGAACTCGTTTTGTTCATGTCGCGGCCTAACGCTCGGCGACTCTCACGAGCCAACCGCCGCTCTGCACTCCACCGACTGTGACTTCGACATCGAGGAATCTCCGGATCGTCTCGATGTTCGTCTGGGCATGCATGGTAATCGGCATCGTCACGAATGAACCGCCACCTGCCAGCGCCATGGGCAAGAGCAATTGATCGGCGAGGTGCGGCCCGACCGGAACTTCGGAATCGAGGTACTCGCGGGCCTCGGCGGCCGCCGACTCGGCGACTTGCTCGGCTCGAATGCCCCTCTGGCCGAAAGCGGTGATGACTTCAGTAAGGTTCGCACTCGCGATTTCAAGCAAGAGTGCATTCCCTTGGCCGTGTCCGGCGGGCAAATGGCGGACGTGAAGAGAATCGGCCGGCCATTCCATCTCGCGACCAATCACCGCCAACTCGCGGTCGCCGATTTCTCGACGCAATCCGGCAACGATCGCCATCGCTTTGCAGCCGACGATTTTACTGCGCTCGACCAAATCGAACGGAATCAGCCTTGCCGCTGGCTCGATTTCGATTGTGATCCGCCCGCCGCCGGCCGGGTAGAATCCATGCCGCTCGACTGAGGCGGTTACTTTCGGTCCCATGCGATTGATGAGGGGAAGAAACGACAACTCGAGAAATTCAAACGGCGGGGCATGCGGATTGTGCGTGCCCCCTTCGAGCAAGAGCGTCGATCGCCCGCTGGCCGTGATCAGGGCCGGCAAGATTGTTTGCAGAACTAAGGTTGTGCTGCCAGCAGAGCCGATCGCGAATTGATAATGGCCCGGGTGAACGGCGGCTGGCACGAACCGAAGCTCGCGCGACCCGAGATGAGCCCCGTCAAGCTCTGCGCCGCTGATCTTCGCCGCCGCGAGGACCGCAGTCAGATGCTGCCGCAGGAGACCTGGCTTCGAGCGCCGCGCACGAATTCTCTCAAGTTGCACTGGCTTGCCGGTGACCGTCGATAGGGCCAGCGCGGAGCGTAGAATCTGCCCACCCCCTTCGCCGGCCGAGCCGTCGATCGTGATCATCTTCACAGCAACTCATCACCTCCACCGATCGGCGCGGGTCTCCTGACCCCGCCGAAGCCCCGACCGAAGGTCTCCAGCGTGACATGAGTCCTTCGGCCAACGCACGTGGCTCGGTCGGGAGACCGACCACAACCGTGTTCACAGCAGCTCATCCAACTCCTCAACCAATCGCTCGAAATGGGCAAGCGCGGTTTCGACGGACTCGGGCTTTTCCATATCGACCCCCGCGTCGCGGAGCAGGTCGAGCGGCCACTTCGAGCAGCCTCCTTTAAGAAAGGTGAGGTAGTCGCTAAGTTCGCGCGGGCCGCCGCCGGTGACTCGCTGCGAAAGGGCGATCGCTGCCGAAAGCCCGGTCGCATACTTGTAGACGTAAAAGGCCCGATAAAAATGTGGGATGCGGAAGCACTCCAGCGCTAGGCCATCGTCGATCGCGAAATCAGGACCGAAATATAGGCCGAGCAGCTCGCGATAGACGTCTTTGAACCGCTCGACGGTGAGCGGCTCACCGACTTCGACGAGCGCGTGGGTGATCTTCTCAAACTCGGCGAACATCGTCTGGCGAATGACTGTGCCCCGGATCTCGTCGATGTCTCGATTCACCAGATACGCTCGCTCGCGGTCGCTTTTAGCCTCGGCCATCATCCGGCGGCTTAGAAGCTGCTCGTTGAAAGTGCTCGCCACCTCGGCCACGAAGATTGGGTAGTTGTAATATTGATACGGCTGCGTATGCGACGAGTGGTAGGTGTGCATCGAGTGCCCCGCTTCGTGGGCGAGCGTAAACACATGGTCGAGCACCTCGGGCTGATAGTTCATCATGATGTAAGGGTCACTATCGAATGTGCCGCTTGAAAACGCCCCGCTTTGCTTCCCTTGATTCGGATAGCGATCGCACCAGCCGTTGTTTAGCCCTCGCTCGAGCACGCCACAATACTCGCTTCCTAGCGGTTCAAGCGATTCGACGACGAGCTTCACCGCCTGGGTCCATGTGTGCTTCGAGTCGAGATCGCTTAGGATCGGGACGTAGGTGTCGTAATGATGGATGTCGGGGATTCGCATCTTCCGCCGCCGCAGCTCGTAATAACGATAGAGCGCCGGCAGATGCCGATGGACGGCCTCGATCAGGTTGTCGTAAACGGCCACCGGCACATTGTCGGCGAAGAGCGCCGCCTCGCGGGCGCTGTGAAACTCCCGAGCCTTGGCGTAAAACACGTCGCGTTTCATCGAACCGCTCAATGTCGCTGCGAGCGTGTTCTCGTGGGCCTGATATTGGTCATAGAGTTGATGAAATGCCTGCTTGCGGACGCTCCGCTGCGGCGAATGCAGAAAGACGCTGAACGAGGCGATGCTTAGCTCGACTGTTTCTCCCTTTTCGTTTTTGAGGGTGCCGAACTTGAGATCGGCGTCGTTCAATTGGCGAAACACGTGGTTCGACGTATCGGCCATCTCCGACTGCATGGCAAGCAGTTTTTCTTCCGATTTGCCGAGCGTGTGCGGTTTGTAGCGGAGCATTCGCTCGAGCGTGAGCCGATGCGGGTTCAGCTCCCGCGCCGCGAGAAACCTTTTCATCTTTACCGCGGGAATCGCCATGATCTCCGGGCGGATAAAGCTCGCGGCTTGGCCCGCGGCGCTCGCGGCATGCTCATAACGCCCCATCATCCGCTGATAGGTGCTGTTGGCCGTGTCTTCAGCCGTCTTGAGATGGGCATAGGTGCCAAGCCGCTCGCCCGTGCGATCGAATTTGAGATCGAACTCAAGGCAATCGGCCAGCTTCTTGGCGCTCTCGCCCAAGCGGCCGGCGAACTCGGCGTATCGGGGAATTCCTGCCTCCCATTTTTTGAAAGCCGACTCCCACTGGGCGTCGGACGTGAAGAGGCTCGAAAGATCCCAGCAGTCGGACGACTTGACGGCGCTTCGCGGCGGAAGTTTCTTGATTTTGGCCATTTCATGAAGAGGTAAGAGGTGCATGTAGGGCACGTTGTGCGTGCCACGATGATACTGGCTAGGAGACGACCGCCAAGTGGGTCCCGATGCAACCTTGCAGTCCTAAGTCAGAGTGGGAGGCATTGCACCGAACTGGACCTGCATAATCAACGCGTGTCTCAGCCGAGTCAGGTACTGCCGGCGCGGAATCTCAATCGCTCCGAGACTTTGCGTATGATCTGTAAGCTGCTGGATATCAAAGAGTTGATAGCCCCGATCTCCGAGATGAGTAATCAGGTGAGCGAGAGCGACTTTCGAGGCGTCGCGAACAGAGTAAAACATCGACTCGCCGGCATAGACCCCGCCAATGGCGATCCCGTAGGTGCCACCCGCAAGCTGGCCTTCATACCACACTTCGACACTGTGAGCATGGCCCAACTTGTGGAGCCGCTCGTAAGCCGCGATCATCTCTCCGGTCAGCCAGGTGCTCCAACGTCGCGTCTGGGCGGTCGCGCAACCGCGAATCACCGCTGCGAAATCGCGATCGGTGGTGACCGTGAATTTGCCCGATCGGATTGTCCGCGCCAGCCGCCGTGAGACGTGAAATTGATTCAGTTCGAAAATGGCGCGCGGGTCAGGCGACCACCACTGCATCTTCCGCACGCCGGGAATCAGCGGCCAAGGAAAAATCCCATTGCGGTAGGCGTCGAGCAGTCGGTCGGCATCAAGATCGCCGCCGATGCAGACCAGGCCGTAGGCATCGGCGGAATCGGGGCTCGGGAAGAGTGAGGACAAGGCGGAGGCCGGGGGATCAGAGGCGGAGTTCGGAAGTAGGAAATTGAGTAGGGCACGTCGTGCGTGCCGATGCATCAAGGCCATCGCTCCGCCGTTCGGTCCGGCATTGTAAATGCAGGTGGCGAGAGAGTGGATCTGTCGAGCGCCTCGCTTAGACCCATGGGACGACGATATACTGTACGCACGCAGCGGTGATGGTGAATAGCTCGCTGCGAGTCAGCCGCCACCGTGGCACGCACAACGTGCCCTACTCCGACCCCCGAACCCTCGCCATTATGGACAGCTTAAACCCTCCAACGCCGCCTCAACGTCACGTGTCTCACACCGGTTCCCGATTAGCAGTGCTCGTCGGCGTGCTATTAGCCCTGTTGGCTCTCTTGTATCTGCCCAGTTACTTGCAACAGCTTGAATATTCCAGAATGCGCGGGGAGGTCAAAGCAATCGACGAAGCTTTAGGCACCGACCTCGGGCCGAAGCTCGGCTCACTCAGCAAAGCTTACGTGTTGTTGGCCAAAAAGGCTGCCCCGAGCGTCGTTCACATCGACACGAAGCAAGCCGAACTCCACAGGTCGAGCGACATCTTCGGCGGCCTAGGAATTCAAGAGACCGAGGGGGAAGCCTCCGGGGTGATCGTTGACTCGGCAGGATATATCGTTACAAACAACCACGTCGTCGATGGCGCTCAGGAAATTACCGTGACGCTCTCGAACGGCAAAAGCTTTGAGAACGCAGAGGTGATCGGCACCGATCCGGGCTCCGATTTGGCTCTTATCAAAATCCCGGCCGACAATCTCATCGCCGCGGAATGGGGGGATAGCGATCAGGTCGAGGTTGGAGACATGGTACTTGCTATTGGCAACCCCTTCGGGCTCGATCGATCCGTCACGTCCGGGATCGTGAGCGCCAAAAACCGCCGTGAGGTCGGCAACGGGAAGGTCGAGTTCCTGCAGACCGACGCCGCGGTTAACCCCGGCAATAGCGGTGGGCCGCTCATCAACATGGAGGGCAAGATTATCGGCATCAATACGGCGATCGTCGGACAAGCCTACCAAGGGATCAGCTTTGCCGTGCCCAGCAATGCCGCTCGCGAAGTCTACGAGCAACTCAAGGAGAGGCGCCCGGTCATTCGCGGTTATCTTGGAGTCGGCCTACTCTCGGTGACCCCTGATCTCGCTCGCCGACTCGGCCTTTCGATCCGCAAAGGCGCCTTGGTAACCGCAGTGGCGACAAATTCTCCTGCAGACAAGGCCGGGATCAAACGTGAGGATGTCATCACCTCATGGGACGATCACTCAATTGAAGACGCCGCCTTGCTTCAGGTACTCGTCGCACGCACGAAAGTCGGCACGAAAGTGCCAGTCACAATCGTGCGGAATGGTGAAGAAAAGAAGTTGGAAGTGACCGTGGCTCAGCGCCCCGCTCGATAAATCGTGACTGGGGCTCGAAAAATGGCCCATCGGTGGCGGCGGCCTCTGGCAGCAGCGATTGTAGCCGCGATCATCGCGTTGATATGCCTCGGTCAGCTAGCGGCCGACTCGCGAAGTTGGTCGCTCATCGAGAATACGTTGATTCTCGTCGGTGGCACACTGGCGATCAGCTTGCCTTTGGGCACAGCGCTCGGCGTGATGCTCTTTCGCACCGATCTGCTGTTTCGCCGCACAGCGATCGTGCTTTTCGGACTGTTACTCGTAGTTCCGCTGTACGTCCAAGCAACGGCGTGGCAGGCGGGTTTTGGGGCGTCGGGCTGGTTAACCCTGCTCGCGGGCGCGCCTTACCAATCAGGCCTGCTCGAAGGCTGGGTCGGGGCCATATGGGTCCATGCGATGGCCGCCACGGCCTGGGTCGCAATAATCGTTGGCGGCTCACTTTGGTTTGCCGAGCCGGAGTTAGAAGAACTGGCTTTGCTGGACGGCTCAGCGTGGCAGACTCTCAAACATGTCACGCTCCGCCGGGCTCTTCCGGCCATCGGCTTGGCCGCGGTTTGGATTGCCATCACGGTGGCTACCGAAATGACCGTGACGGACCTATTTCAGACCGGAGCGACGCGGCTCCGCACGTTTGCCGAAGAGATTTACACTCAGTACGCCTTAGCAACCGAACCTGGCCCTCCGCCGACAGCACTCGTCGGCGCCGTTTTGACAGGCTGCCTGACATTGCTTGCCGCCGCGCTATTTCTATCTGCGGCGACCTGGCGGCCGCATCCAACCGAGCGGCCGCCGCTTGTATTTCGATTGGGACGCGGCTGGGCTTTCGCGACGGCCGCGGTCTTCGGACTCGTCTTGTTGATGGTTGGCGTTCCGTTTGCAAACCTCGTTTATAAAGCGGGCGTTGTCGCCACGCCAGTCCGAAACGATATTGTGCGAACTTGGTCGCTCGCGAAATGTTGGGAGCTCATTGCGGTCGTGCCGGACAAGTATGCACGCGAAACAGCATGGTCCCTCGTGGCTGGTTCGTTGGCGGCCAGCTTTGCGCTCGTTGTCGCCCTGATGCTCGGCTTATTGGCTCGTCGCGGCGCCGCGTCGGGATTGCCGGCGATTCTGCTGGCAGTTGCCACACTTGCCACACCAGGGCCGCTGGTCAGTTTGGCGATGATCTCCGTGTTTAACGATCCGTCGGTCCCCACGCTCAATGAGCTGTACGACCGAAGCATCGTCGTCGTGAGCCTCGCACAGGCCGTGCGAGCGTTTCCATTGACGATGGTCATCGTATGGTATGGCCTTCGAACCGTACCCCAGGAATTGCTCGAAGCGGCGGCGCTGGACGGGGCCGGCGCTCTGGCGCGTTTTTGGCGGATTATGCTGCCGCTCCGCTGGCCGGCGTTGGCACTGGCTTGGCTGGCGGCATTCGTCTTGGCGATCGGCGATTTTTCCTCGTCGATGGTCGCCCCGCCCGGCGTCGAAACGATTTCGGCCCGCGTCGCTCAAATGCTCCATTTCAATATCCAGAACGAGCTGGCAGGACTGTGCCTATTTCTCATGCTGGCCGCGGCGGTCGTCGCCGTGATTGCGTTTCTCCTGGTGCAAGTCGCCAGCCGTCGCGCGAGGCAGAGTCGTCCCGACTAAGATCAGTTATAATCAAGCAATGGTGACTTCCTCGAAACTATTCAAATCCCTTTGCGGAAT
>Ga0126381_100009293_pt1 | contig 11039 bp, 4 predicted proteins | sample PanSoiMetPlot_28_FD_96465 | JGI IMG/M metagenome (GOLD analysis project Ga0126381, IMG submission 96465) | Tropical forest soil microbial communities from Panama - MetaG Plot_28 | ecosystem: Environmental > Terrestrial > Soil > Tropical forest > Bulk soil | place: Panama | collected 2016-02-17
CGGAGTTCTTGATCGAGCGCCTCGCCCGCGAGGGGCGCCACCGCGAGCTCGGCAGTGTGCTCGAGCGCCGCCTCGCCGCGCTCGACGGGGCCCCTCCGGAAGAACGGGCGCGGGAAGCCCAGCGGCGCGCCTCGCTCCGGCAACGCATCGCCGAGCTGCGGGCGGGCGCCCTTGACAATCCGGCCGGCGCGATCGAGGCCCTGGAACCCGCACTGGACGAACTCGGCCCCGTGGGCGCGATCGCGGAGCCCCTCGCGGCACTCTACGCGCGGACCGGTCAGAGCGCCGCGCTGGTCGACCTGTGTGCCACCGCGGGCGAGGCTGCGCGCGAACCCGCGGAGCGGGCAAACTGGCACCTGCGGCTGGCCGACGCGTTGCGAGGCCTTGGCCGCGACGAGGCTGCGTGCGACGCCTACCGCAAGGTTCTGGCCGATCGACCCGAAGACCTGGGCGCCAAGCTCGCGCTGCGGGAGCTCTACCGCCAAAGCCAGGACGCGCAGCCTCTGGCCCAGCTCCTCGAAGGGGACCTGGCGCGGGTGTCCGGTCCCGAAGAGACGCCGGTGCGCCTCGAGCTCGCGGCCCTCTATCGCGGCCCGCTCGCGCGGCCAGGCGAAGCCCTGGTGCACCTGCGGCGGGTGCTCGAGCTCGAACCGAATCACGGCCCCGCGCTGGAACAGGCGGTGGCCTCGGCGATCTCCCTTGGACGCCCCGCAGAGGCCCTGGCGCCCCTGGAGCGTGCGATTCGTGGCACCCCGGGCGGCTTCCGGCGCGCAACGCTCCTCGTCCGCAAGGCCGACCTCCTGGCGGGGCCTCTGGAACAGCCCGCGGAGGCAGCGGCGGCTTACCGCGAGGCGCTCGCCCTCGACTTTTCGCAGCGCCCCGCCCGTCGCGGCCTGGCGCAAAGCCTGGCCGCGTCCAGCGACTGGCCGGGCCACGTCGAGGCCCTGCTGGGTCTGGCGCAAGGTGCCCCTGCGGACGAGCGCGCCGCCCTGCTTGCCGAGGCGGGGCGCGTGGCCGAGGAACGGCTCACGCCGGCTGCGGCGTTGCCGTGGCTGGAGCGCCTCTGGGCCGCACAGCCTCGGGATCGCCAGGTCCTGGCCCGGATCACGATGCTCCGACGCCGCGTGGGTGAGCCGGGGCCGCTCTTGCGCGCGCTCGAGGCCCAGGCTGCGGCGTCGAGCGACTCCGACGCGCTGCGCGCCTTCCATCTCGAACGAGCCGCCATCCTCGAGCGGAAGCTTGGCGCGCCGGCGCGCGCGGTGGTGGCGCTGGAGGAGGCGCTCGTCGCGCGTCCCGGCGACCCCGAGACCCTGCGAGAGCTCGAACGGCTCTACGCCTCCCTGCGTCGCCCCCTCGAGCAGGCGGCGGTGATCGAGCGCCAGCTCGTCACCGCAAGCGGGCCCACGCGTCTTGCCCTCCGGCGCCGGCTGGCTGCGCTGCTGGCCGGTCCGTGCGACCAACCCGAGCAAGCGGCGGAGCAGCTCCGCCAGGCGCTGGGGGAGTCGGAAGCCACGGGCGCGGCGCGCCGAGAACTCGTGCAAGTCCTGGGGGACGTGCTCTCCGCCTCGGGCCGCCGCGACGAATGGGCCGCCTGCGCTGAGGAGGAGCTGCGGCTCCTCGACCGGGACGCCCCGGTGTTTGTAGAACGCCGGCGCACGCTTCACACCGACCTCGCCCGGACCTACATCGAACAGCTCGGCAATCCAGAGGCCGCACTCCCCCACCTCCGGCTCCTGGTGGACGAGCCCCGGCCGGGCGGCGAATCCGGCGGTCCCCTCGATCCTGAGCGCGCAGAGGCGGAAGACCACCTGATCGCGCTCTTGCGCGCAGAGCACGCCGACGTGGAGTTGGCGGAGCGTCTAACCCGCCGCCTCGCGCGCGTGCCGGACGCTGTCGAGGGCTGGCTCGAACTCGCGCGCCTCCGACACGAGCGCTTGTATGCCTACGCCGGCGCCGCGGCCGCGTACCGGGAGGTGATCGCGCGCGCGCCGGGCCACACCCACGCGCTGCGCGGCCTGCGCGCGGCGAGCGAGCTGCTCGGAGACTTCGAAACCGTGGCTTCCACCCTCGAACTGGAGCTCGCCCAACCCGGGCCCATCGATCGGGCCGCCCTGTTGCGCCGCCTGGGCGAGGTCACCTGGCGCCACCTGGGCTCCACCACGCGGGCCAGCCGCGCCTTTGCGGGCGCCCTCGAAGTCGAACCCCACGACCGGGTCTCGCTTCATTCCCTGGAGAAGCTCCTGGAGGCGATGGAAGACTGGCGAGGGGCGCTCGATCTCTACGAGAGCGAGGTGGAGCTGCTGGGCAAAGGAGACGCCCCGCGTCGCGCCGAGATTTGGCTGCGCGTCGCCGAGATTGCGCGCCGCTACACCCAGGACGCAGCCCGCGCCATCGCGGCCTTCGAGGCAGCTGCCGAGATTGCCCCACTCCGCCACGCCGAGCGCCTGGGCCTGGCCGAGCTCTATCGCCAGACCGGTGCGGTCGCCCGGTTTGTGGAGGTCTTCACCACCATCTGCGACGACCCGGAGGTGCCTGCGGACGCCACCGACCACCTGGCCCTGGCCGAGGCCTTGGAGACCCTCGGCCAAGGGGTGCAGGCGCGGGCTCGCATCGAGCGGGCCTTCGCGCAGGATCCTCAGGACCTGGCGGTGTGCGACACGACGGCGCGTCTGCGCGAGGCGAACGGAGACACCCCGGGCGCAGCGAAAGCCCTGGCGCAGGCGTCCGAACTGGCACCCGACGCCGCCGCTGCCCTGCGCCTGGTGCGTGCCGCCAGCCTGATCGAGCCACGGGACGTGGAGGGTGCCGCAGCGTTCGCCCGTCGCGCCGCCGAGCGGGATCCCGCTTGTGCCAAGGCCCAGACCATCCTGGCGCGGGTGGCTGCCGTCCTGGGTCAGCACGAGCAGGCTGCGGCCGCAGCGGCGCGTGCGCTTGATCTCGCCGCCCAACACGACGATCTGGCTCCCGCCGAGCGGCTCGAGGTCGCGCTGGTGGGCGGCGCTTCCGCGCGGAGCGCCGGGCGTTTCGAGGACGCCGTGCGCCTGCTCGCAGCGGCCCTCGCGATCGAGCCCACCCACGAGCGGGCCCTGGGCGAGCAGGGGGAGGTGCTGTTCGAACTCCAGGACCTGGCGGGTGCGAGGCGCCAGCTTGAGGCCTGGCTCGCGCTGCCGTGTCGAAACGACGCGCTGCGTGCGCGGCGCTTGTCGCTGCTCGGGCTGGCCCTCGATAAGCAAGACGAGCCGGTGGCGGCGCTCGCCCGCTTCACGGAAGCCATTGCGCTGGATGGCGGGCGACAGGACGCGCGGGAGGGATTGGTCTCCCTGCACGAGCGTGCAGGCCGCAAGGACGAGGCGATTGCCGCGCTCGAAGCGTGGGCCAGCATGGCGACCCCCGCTGTACGCGCCACTTGCCTCACGCGGGCCGCAGAGCTCGGGCTCGAAGCCAGTGGGCTTCCCGAACGCGTTGAGGCGCAGCTGCGAGAGGCGCTCACCGCAGACCGGCGCGCAGAGCGGGCATGGGTGGTGCTAGCGACACGCCTGGCAGGCGTCGGCCGCATGGACGAGGCCCTGGCGACCGCCAGCGAAGGCCTGGACCTGCTGCGCGAGGGCGCCGGCCGGGCTGTGCTCCTGGCGGTACGCGGACGCGCCCTCGAGTCGCGGGGCTCTCGCCGCGAGGCCGCCGCGGCCTACCGCGAAGCCGCGCAGTGCGATCCCGCCGACCTCGCCGACGCCCTCGCAGCCGCCCGGTTGTTGCGCGCCCTCGGAGAGTGGCGCCAAGGGGCTGAGACCCTCGCCAGCTTCGCGGCGGGCTATCCGGTTTCCGACCGCTCCGGCCTGGGGGAGGTGCTCTTGCAGCTCGGGCGACTTCGCGCAGGTCCCCTTGAGGATGTCGATGGCGCGATCGAGGCCTACGAGCGCGCCCTCGCGGTCCAGCCCCAGCTGCGCGAGGCCCGCGAGGCGCTGGCGGAGCTCCTGACCTTCCGACCTGCCCGCTGGGAGGAGTCCCGGGCACGCCACCGCGAGCTCCTGGACGCGCAGCCCACGCGGATCGCATCCCTGCGCGGGTTGCTGCGGATCGCGGAGGGGAGCCCGGCACGGGGCCGGGCGCCGCTGGAGAACGGGCTCGCGATTCTCCGGGCTTTGGGTGCGACTTCCCCAGGAGAACGTGAGGCCGCGCCCGCTGTGATCTCCCTGCGAATTGGAAATGGCGGATCCCTGGGCAATGTGGTCTGGGAACGCGCCCGCAACCTGGTGCGTGAAGTCGCGCAGGAGATCGGGCAGGCGCTGGGGTCGTCTCCGCCGGCTGGGGGAGCGTCGGGGGAGGATCCCGCAGTAGCCGCCTTCCGCCGGGGCGCTCTCGAGGCCGAGGCGGCGCTCGCCGCTCCCGCGCTGGTGCCCCTCCCTGCAGAGGAGGCGGGGGCTGTGGTCAGCCTGGTGGCAAGGCTCGCCCACGAGCGGGAGCAGCTCTCCGGCGACGGGCACCTCATCAATGCGATGAGCGATGCCCTCGGACGTTGGGCCCGTCGACGGGTTCGCAAAGCGATGGGGAGCTCGTCTCCCGAGGAGATCGCAGAAATCGATTTCGCGGCTTGGCGTAGCGAACTGCGCGCCCTGGCCCATGCGGCGGCGCTCGACGCCTGCGGCGGAAACCTGCGCGCCGCCCTGTGCGCCCTGCTCCAGGACGCTGGGCAGCTCGCCACAACTCCGACGGACGAGGTCGACCTGACCTCGCTGGTCGAGGGGACGCCCCAGGCCCGCGAGCTCCTGCGACGCGTGGTCGCGGTTTGGTCCGAGACAGTCTAGAAGCAACATCCGCGGAGAGAGACGATGACTCCCAGAGACGAGAACGTTCAGGAGCGAAAACACCGGCGGCGGACCGTGCGCATCCTTGTCGACTACTCTTCCCCGGCGGGTGTCCAGTGCGAGTACGCGACGACGCTCGGCGCGGGAGGCCTCTTCATCGAGAGCGAGGACCCCCTGCCACGGGGCACACCGCTCAAGGTCCGCTTCCGCCTGCCCGGCGGCGAGGGGGTCCACGAAATCGAGGGGCGCGTGGCGTGGACACACACCCCGCGCCGAGGGGAGGGAGGCCACCGATCCCCTGGCATGGGGATCGAATTTACGGACGCAGTGGCTTCCGCGCGCCTCGCGCGCCAGCTCGAGGACATGCCCGACCGCTAGCCGTGGCCCTGCGTCGGTCCCGCGGCCGCGCCTACCGGACGGGGCTCAGGCGTTGGAGACCAGCCGCGCGGGAGCGTCGGCGTAGAACGCCGGATGGCGCGGCCCGGTGACGATCTCATAGCTCGAGGGATCGTTCGCGAGCTCTGCGATGAGCCGTTGATGCAAGGCGTGGCCCCCGCGCTCCACCTTCACATGACCCTGAATCGGCATTCCGAGCAACGCGAGGTCGCCCAGCAGATCGAGCACTTTGTGGCGCACGAACTCATCGGGCATGCGCAGTCCTTCGGGGTTCAGCACGCGCCGTTCGTCGAGAACGACGGTGTTGTCCAGGGACCCGCCCCGGGCCAGGCCGGCGCGCCACAGGGCCTGCACCTCATGCAAGAAGCCGAAGGTCCGGGCGCGGCAGAGCTTGCGCTCGAACACGCCGTCGCCGAGCTCTAGGTTGTCGATCGATTGGCGGCCGATCGCGGGGTGGGAGAAGTCGATCGCGTACGACACCCGGAACGAGCGCGCCGGTTCGATCCGGATCCGGCGCAGGCCGTCCGCCACCTCGATCGGCCGGCGGATCCGCAGAATGCGGCGGGGCGCGGGCTGTTCGTAGATCCCCGCCGCTCGAATCAGAAACACGAAGGAGGCTGCGCTCCCGTCCATGATCGGGATCTCGCCCCCGCCGAGCTCGATCCGGACATTGTCGATGCCTATTCCATAAAGCGCGGCGAGCAAATGCTCCACCGTGCCTACGGTCAGGCCGCGGGCGCCGAGACTGGTCGCATGGCGGGTCCCCACCACCGACTCAGGCCTCGCCGCGACCTCGACCGATTGCCCCGCCCTCTGTGCAGCGAAGACGATCCCGCTATCGATCCGTCCTGGATGAAGCGTGAACTCTACCGGCGCTCCGCTGTGGAGCCCGATCCCCGTGCACGAGATCTTTTCCGCTATTGTACGCTGCCGCACCGCCCCTCCCCCCCGAGAGCGTCGGGCCAAGAGACTTTTCCCGACGAGTGACCTCCCGGGGCGTAGCAAGCCGCATGCCGACATGACTCGTTCATGAATCGGTCATACCCCTCGTCGGATTCCCCAGCTGTTCCGGACGGTTGCAGTGATGACCGTCACACAATCTCCCTCCTCATGGCTGCTGCATCGCAAATTCGGCGCGATTCCAGTGACGTTCTCGTTACGCTCGTGACGAGCGCGTCACAGTTCAGCTTCCCAGCGAGCTAGACCTTGGTAGTGCCCGGGCTAGGCCTTGGTCGCCAGCCCCCCCTCGCTCACGGCGGCCCGGAGCTCGGCCAGGATCTCCCGCGTGGACTGGTAGCGGTCGTCGGGAGCCTTCTGGAGGCAGCGACTGATGATGCGCGCCAGGGGTAGGGGGAGACTCGGGTTCACGGACCGGGGATCCGGAGCGGGGGTATGGACATGGTGATAGGGCACATTGCCATCGCGGAACGGCAGGGTCCCCGTGGCGAGCTCATAGATTGTCACCCCGAGGGAATAGATGTCTGTCCGGTGGTCGATGTTGCGCCCTAGGGTTTGCTCGGGACTCATGTAGTAGGGGGTGCCTGAGACGAGGGTGGTGTGGTTGCGGACCTCCTCCACCACCTTGGCCAGACCGAAGTCCATGATCTTGGCCTTCTTGTCCCGCGTCCACATCGTGTTGGCGGTCTTGATGTCCCGGTGCACGATCTTCTTCTCGTGGGCGTAGGCCAGGGCTTCGCACATCTGCACGAGGACGTGGAGCACGCCGCTCGCCGCGATCACGTTGCGGCGCCGCAGGATCTCCTTCAGCGTCGTGCCGTCGACGTACTCCATCGCAATGTAGTAGCGGCCATCCTGCTCCCCCGCGTCGTACACAGTGACGATGTTCGGATGGTTGAGCTGCGCCGCACTCTTGGCCTCACGAAGGAAGTTCTTGAGCGCCTGGGGATTCTCCTTCAGTGCGTCAGGCAAGACCTTGAAGGCCACGACGCGGTCGAGCACCGTATCGTTGGCTTTGTAGACAATGCCCATCCCGCCACGCCCGAGCTCCCCGACAATCTGGTAGCGCGCAGGCTGGGTGGAAGGCGTGAGCGCGCGCTCGCCCGTGCCCTGGGTGCCGGATTCCGAGCCGGGCAAGAGCGATGCCTTGGCGCGCGCAGTCGCGAGGCGCTTCTCCACGTCCGCGAAGTGGTAGTCGAAGGCCAGAATCTTCTCGTAGAGGTCGACGGCTTCGCGCACCTCGCCGCTTAGCTCATGGACTTCCGCCAAGGCGTAATAGGCGTGCAGCGTGTCGCGCGAGAGCTCCGCCGAGCCAATCGCCTGCTTCAGCTTTTTCACCGCAAGCGAGTGCATCCCTTTCGCGCGGAAGATGCGGCCGAGCAGCGCTGAGGCCGGCCCGAAGTCGCTGCTGGCAGCTTCGACCCTTTGGAGCAGCTTGATCGCGTCGTCGTCGCGGCCCAGCTCGTGGTACATCTCGCCGGCCTTCAAGAGCTCACCAGCCCGCTCAAGAAGCTCCGCCTGCTTTGCCCGGTCCCCGACGGAGGCAAAGCAGTCTGCGGCCTCGGCGAAGCGGCCCGCCCGCTCGTACATCGCGGCGGCCCGGGGCACATCGCCCGCGAGGCGAAACATCTCCGCCGCGAGGTTCGAGTCACCTTGGTGCTCGTAGGCCGCCCCGGCTTCCGCGTGACGCTCGAGCTTGCGGTAGAGATCCCCTGCGGCGAGCCAATCGCCGGCGCGCTGGAACGCGGCCGCGGCCTCCTCATCGTCGCCTCGGTCGCGATGATATTCGCCCAGGATGCGCGCCGCCTCGGCCTCCTCGCCGAGGTGTTGCAGCGCCTCGGCGGCGCGCAGGGGCTCGTGCGCACGCTGAAAGAGCTCCGCGGCGGCCGCAAAGCGCTCGAGACGCATTGCGATCTCGCCCGCAGCCGAGGGGCAGTTTCCGCGGTCGAGAACGGCCAGGGCCTTGTCCGGGCTGCCTGCCTGCTCATAAAGGCGTCCCGCTTGGAGCACGAGCGTGCGCAGCTCTTTCTGCTTCTTGGGATCTTGGCCTGTCGTGCTGCGGGCGAACTCTTCGGTGATCACTTCCTCCAGCGCAGCGGCTGCCTTCCCCCAGGCCTGGCTCTTCACGAAGGACTGGGCCGCGTGGCGCGCGAAGCCCACCTGCAGGTAACACTCGCCGGCACGCAGGTAGTTCTCTGCTTTTTCAAACATCTCGGCTGCGACCGACATGCGGTTGGCCTTGGCGAAGCACTCGGCCGCGCCCGCAAAGTCCCCCTGGGTCGAGAGGATCGTGCCCGCCGTGTCGAAGCGGCCGGCCTTCTGGTAGAGCTCCGCAGATTCGGCGAACCGGTTCTGGTCGTGGCGGATCTCCGCGGCCCGCGCAAACTGCTCCGCCTTGATGAAGAGCTCCGCCGCACGATCGAGCGAGCCGACTTCCACCAGGAGGGTGCCCGCCTCGGCCAGACTGCCCTTCTTCGCCAAGGTCTCGGCCTGTTTCTCCGCCCGCCGACGCTCCTTCTTGTCAACGACGGGCGCACCCGGGCGCTGCTCGGCCTCGTCCTTCGAACGGCGGCTGCCGCGAAGCGCCACGACGAGGAGCACGAGGCCCGCGGTGAGGGGGGAGTAGGCGAGGGGGCCGGAGGCGATCCGCTCGATCGCCGTCCCAAGACCGGTCAGGTTCCCGAGCCCGAGCAGCCAACCCACGAGCAGATCGTGGGCGGGTGCCACCCCGGGAGCGGTCGGTGCATGGAACTGCGCCACACCCAGGGCGCCCACCACGAGGAGGGGCAGCGCCAGGAGAAGCAGTGATTTTCGCAACACGGCCACGGCGTTCCCTTGCTTGGCGATCCGACTTCGGTCGTATCGGCCGGCTCAGCCACGGGTTTGAGCCGCAGAGACATGGTTCCGAGGCCAGACGACCGGGCCCCCAGGCCCAAGGAGGGGAACACGGCGCCGGCCACTCTTGCCTACATTCGCCGCGTGTCCTGCCGCCCTCGTTGGATCCCGCCCCTCTTGCTGTTCTGCGGGCTGGTATTCCTGCCGCTTCTGGCGGCCTCTGGCGAGGAGGCGATCTTCGAGCAGGAGACCCTGCGGGTCGAGGGGCGCCCGATCGAGGTCACACCGGCCTGGTTCGACCAGAGTGGAGGGGGTCGCCACCGCGGGCTCATCGTGGCCTTCGTCCGCGGGAGCCCACCCGAGCAGAGCCGTGGCCTCGCCCTCTTTCCGCCCGGCCCGTCGGGTCGGTATGCGCCCATGCCCACCCAGATCCTCGACCTCCCAGGGCCAGTCGTGGCGTACGACCTGGTGCGGGATTCGGACCGGGGTGGCGAACGCATCGCGCTCCTCATGGCCGACCGGATTCTGCTCCTCACCCCCTTCTCACCCGCGGCCACCCAGACCATCCCCCTCGATCCCCCCGTCCCCCTGCCTGCCCCGACCCGCGACTTTGCGCGCCTGCGCTTCATCGACGCGTGGGAGGGCGGAAACACGCCGTCTGCTCTCGTACCGACCCTCCAGGGCGGTCGCATCGTCCACCTGGACGGAAGCCGGGGACCTGCCCTGAGCCTCCCCTTGCTGGCCGACTACTCCATGCAAGGGCCCGGCCCGCCTCCCCAGGATGACTTCGTGGTGGCCTCCGTCAGCTGGCCCGGGCTCGCCCGGGCCGACGACGACGGCGACGGACGCCTCGATCTGTTCGCACTCTCCCGCTTTTCGGTCTGGATCTTCCGGCTGGGGCCGACGGGTCTCCCGCCGACGCCCACCCGGCGGCTGGCCCTCCGGGCCTTCACCCCGGCGGAGGAGCTCCGACACAGGGCCACGTCGCTGCGCGTGATTGTGCGCGATCTGGACGGAGACGGGCGCGCCGATTTGTTGGTCCACCGGACCTCCGGCACGCTCTTGCGCAGCCATTCGGTGACGACGGTCTACCGAAACCATGGCGACGGCGTCCGCCTGGAGGATCCCCCGTGGCTGCTGCTCGACGACAGCGATGCCCTTTCGAGCGCCGACGCGATGGATCTGGCCGGAGACGGTCGGATGGAACTCGTTTCATCGAAGATTGCCTTTGGCATCGTGCAGGTCGCGCGCGCCCTCGCCATGCGCCGGGTCGAGCTTGAACTGCGGGTCTTCCCGCTGGGCGGAGCCGGCGACACCCCCCCCAAGCCTTCTTGGACCGGAGCCCTGAGCCTCCCCCTCGATTTCAGCGAAGGTCGGGTCGCGGCGCTCCTGCCCACGGCAGAGGGTGATTGGAACGGGGACGGGCGCAAGGATCTGCTGTATGGGCTTGCGCGCGACGAGATCGCCGTCCACCTCGGAGTGGCCACCGAGGCGGGCCCTGGCTTTGGCCCCCGGCTGGCGACGCAGCGGGCCCCAGCCCAAGGCTCAACCTGCGTCGCGGACCTGGACGGCGACGGTTTCGACGATCTCGTGGTCTACGATTCGCGAGATGAGAAGGGCGCCGTGCAGGTGCTGTGGAACCGCGGGGCACTCCCCGGGGCACCGCCCCGGCTGCGCCGGGCGACGACGGGCGACCTGGCGCCGGGGACCGTCCACCTCGGGGGTGGCTAGAGCAGCTTCGTTTGTGCCGGCGTGCGGGGTTGCGGCCGCTCGAGCCCAAAATGCTGCCAGGCGCTGCGCGTGGCGAGGCGTCCCCGGGGCGTGCGCTCGAGATACCCGCCCTGAATCAGGAAGGGCTCCACCAGGTCCTCGAGGGTTCCCCGGTCCTCGCCGAGGGCCGCCGCGAGCGTGTCGAGGCCCACCGGACCCCCGTCGAACTTCTCGAGCAGGGTTTGGAGCAGTGCACGGTCGAGCGTGTCGAAGCCCGCGTCGTCGACATCGAGCTTGCCGAGGGCGAAGCAAGCGCCCTCGCGTGTCACCTCGGCGCCG
>Ga0126381_100009294_pt1 | contig 11036 bp, 8 predicted proteins | sample PanSoiMetPlot_28_FD_96465 | JGI IMG/M metagenome (GOLD analysis project Ga0126381, IMG submission 96465) | Tropical forest soil microbial communities from Panama - MetaG Plot_28 | ecosystem: Environmental > Terrestrial > Soil > Tropical forest > Bulk soil | place: Panama | collected 2016-02-17
GATGGCCACATAGTCGCAGAGAAGGCACTGCTTGTGCAATTGAAAATAAGCCCGCTGCGCCGCCAACTCCTTGGCAGGCTCGACGGGAATGGAGCAAGTCGCCCAGATCTGGCAGTGGGGATGGGGATTGCTGGCGCCCATCATGGCCCCCCGGTTTTCAAAGATCTGCACATACTGAATGGCATCGAGTCCGCCCAGCTCGCGAAACTGTTCCAGCCAGGTGCCCACAACCGGTTCAATCTCTCGGGGTGTCATGGTGGCGAGGGTCAGATCATGACGCGGTGAAAAGCAGATCACACGGCAGATGCCGGGTTCCCCCTGCGCTACCAGCAAGCCAAGCCGTTCAACGTCCATGCGCTCGCGCTCCGTGTTCGGCTTCAAGGCCGCGAAGTCGTTCTCAAAAACGAATGTCGATCCATAGTCGGGATTGCGAACTCCTCCCGCACGTGGGTTCCCGGGACAGAGATAACAGTTTGGATCGTAGGCGGGCGGGACTTCCGTCTTCAGCTGCGCAACTTCTCCTTGCCATGGACGTGTCGTGCGATGGGGCGAAACCAGCACCCATTCGTTGGTAAGCGGATTCAACCTGCGATGCGGATCTTCGGTCAGTTTCAACTTTCGGCCTCGCAGCATTCTACGATGTCGGAGAAATGTGGACGAAGGCGCGCGCGATTCTGTTTCGGGTCGCCGACCTCTGTGTCCTGGTGCACAGCGGGCTCTCCTGCTGACGGCTCAGAATTTTGACGGCCTTGGAAAACGAGTCGTCATAATGACATCCTCGGAGAAGATGCGCGTTCTCGTCTACTCTTCTTTCTTGTAGTGATTGCTCTTGGCGTTTTTATCGGGCAGTCCACGGAATGAGCCGCGCGCAGCTCGGAATGCCGGGCGGGGTGCAGGGATGATAGCGCACCGACTAGGGCCGAACAGAATTGCTCATCATGAGGACGAACAGCAGTGGCAGGTAGAAAACGGTTGCCTGTAACAGGTGACGGGCTCGCATCTTGGAACGTGCGGCCGCCAGTGGCAGATTCAGGAACGCCAGACGGGCGCCGAAGTAGAGCATGGCCAGGCCCAGAGCCAGGGCGCCGAACAGATAAACTTTTCCAGCCATACCCATATAGGTAGGCAGAATACTAATGGGAATCAGGGCGGCAGAGTACGCCAGAATCCGGTGGGCGGTCGAGCGTCCATCCTCCTCTACCACCGGCAGCATCTTGATTCCGCCCTTTTCATAATCTTCGCGGTACAACCAGGCAATCGAGAAAAAGTGCGGGAACTGCCATACAAAAAGGATGGCAAACAGAACCAAAGTCTCCCATTCCAGGCGCCCACGAACCGCCGTCCAGCCAAGGACGCCGGGCATGGCGCCGGGGAAAGCTCCGACGAACGTACAAATCGGCGAAACGCGCTTCAGCGGAGTGTAGGCAGCGAGGTAGACGGCCGAAGTCAAAAAGGTGAGAAGTCCTGTGAGCGGATTGGTAAAGACGGCAAGGTAGAAAGATCCGCCGATTGACATCAGCAAGCCGACGACCATCGCATGGGCCAGGCTCATGCGGCCGGAAGGGATTGGGCGCAGCGCGGTGCGGCGCATGTTACCGTCCACCTCGTGCTCCAGCACCTCATTGAGTGCGGCAGTGCCGCTCGATACCAGGCCGATTCCGATCAACGCATGCAACAGCCCGGAGCTGAGCCAGGATGCACCGGCCTTATGCGCCCCAAAGAAATATCCGCACCATGCGGTCATGATGATCAGGGTCGTGACCCGTAGCTTGATCAGTTCAGCGTAGTCGCGAAGGAGAGAGATAGCCTGCGCGCGGAAACCGGCAGGGGGCAGTGTCCTCGTGCTCATGAGATCGGTCGTGTCATCCAGCAAATACGGTTTTTACAATGAGCCCTTGCGGACGCCATCCGTAACGGCTCAAGGAAAAAGCATTCGTACTCTGATCAATTTTGAAAGTCAAGCAAAATGGGAAGCGCACTGCTCTCAGGCTACCACACTCGCTGGCAGACAGGGGGGCAAGCGGCTACCTGCTGGCGGAGGGGCCGGCCGAGTCGAAGGTCTCGGGCGGATCGAAAAAGCACTTGTGCCAGAGCGCCGAATCTGTCAGCGCACCTGCTCTCCACGCCTCGAGAACCGGGGTGGTGGCGGCCAACATGCCGCCATCGGCTGAGTCGAAAATTACCACAACTCCCTGGACGTCCTGCTTCTTATCCAGGATTTCACCGTAGCTTTTTTCCAGCAAGGATTTTGAGTATGCCAGCCGTTCGGTCGAGCCGATATTCTTATCGGCCTCGTCGACCTTCTGCACGGAAATGATCTTCACGTTTTTTCCGCGAAGCGGTTCCCAATCCCCGGGGAAGGGGGCGGTTTCTTCACGAACTACGTGAAAAACGTCGGTGGCGGCGTTGGTCCCGCCTGCCGACGATACCACGTTGTCGGGAATACTGGGCGGCATCTCGACGCTGTTGCGCCAGATCCATCCTCGCGAAAGGCCCGAGATGCGGACATGAACCCAGTCGGTATTGAAGTCAAGAAGCTCGAATTCGTCATGCGCGCTGGCAAGAAACAGCGGTTTGGCTGTGAGGCTGGGCGTGGAAACCACCGCGGTGCCGGATTTTTTGATGGCCACGAGATCGTTGGGATGAGCCGTGTTCTTCAGAATCTCCTCGAGACCCTGTGCTTCGGACTGCAAGGCATGGTCGGGTTTCGAAGATGACTGTGCAGGCTTCTCCCCGGCAGGAGAAGCAGGGGCCCAGTCCTTCAACGACGAAGACAAAGTGTCGTTGGCATCAGGGAATTTGCGTGCCGGTTCGGGAGCCGATGGTTCCTCATCTTGGGAGGTGTTTCGCGAGGGGGGCACGGCCGCTGGGTTGGAGGCGGCTTTTTCGGGCGACAGGGCAGCGAGTTGTTGGGCGAGCTGCTCGAGCAGATCCGATTCAATCCGCCCGTTCGAAGTGAGCAGCCGGTATCCCGAATGCGACGGTGAGGGATCCGAGTACCACGCTGTCAGTTCGGCCTTGATTCTGACGACGGAGCCGCCGGATGGATTGGGGATAACCTCGGCGATCGCCTGATAATAGCCGCGCTGATACCGATTCAGGGGATATTCTCCGGGCTTTGCGAAGGTTTCCAGGACAGGCAGCCGCCCCGCCATATTGACCTGCATGGTCTTGAGGGCTTGCTCGATCGCTGCTCTCGATTGCGGAAACGTCCGTTCGACGGAATTCGCCTGCGCCCACGCAATGGTCGTGGACAAAATCATGAAGATGTATGGCAAGAGGCGGCTCTTGCAGGCGTTGGAGAGCGCCCTCATGGCAACATCTCCAGCTCGTCGCGCAAGATCCATCCATGCTGGCCTTCATGAGTCTCCACACCGTACCAGTAGGGCGTCGAGATGACGATCAGAACTTCCGTACCGGTGGGCAACGCCTGCAAGGTGCTGGCGGTATGGAAGGGAGCGGACTTGAGAGGCGCACCCGGAGCCTTGACGATGCGCTCGACTTGCTGCTTCAAGTCGTGCACCCGTTGTTCCAGGCTGACGACGGGAGCCGGTTCCACGCTCTGTACCGGTTTGGGAGGCGGTTGGCCGGCCGGGGCAACAGTAGGGTGCTGGACCGAAGCCTCCGCGGGTTCGGTGGTCAGCTCAATCTGTTGTTTTCTGGACGATGATTCCAACCTTTGGTGCTCGGCGTCGGAGACCTCGCTCTTCACCATGGCGAGAGAGTCGAGGCGGTCGTGGATGTCCTTGCATTCCGCGCTTTCGACCGAACCATTCGAGGGGTGGGCCGCGTGCCGGAAATCCTCAACGAAGCGAGCGTCGATTCGAAGCACGGTATGTTTTTCGTCTTGAGGTTGGACGACGTAGCGGACGGCGAGCGTACCGACGTCGCCGCTGTCTTTGAAATTCCGCGGATCCAGGGCATGCAAGCGGATCTTGTAGAACACCTTGCCGCCCTCGGTCCAGGCAGGGAACACGCGCGTGGACCCGGCCGCCTCGGCACCCGAGACAAATTCGTCCTTGTTATATTCCTTGGTTCCTCGAATGATTCCGTTTTGTACAACTTCCTGAACAACCTGCGAAACCTCGGCTTCAGAAAACGGAATATTCACGATGAGTCCCGCTCCGTACTGGATGCCATCCTTCCCACGGGCACCGAGGTCCGGAACGTGAGCCGCAAAGCACAACGCCAGAGCAATGCCGGAAACGACGGCCGAGGAGACAGCAGATGGCCAACAGCAAATCCTTACCTTTCCCGGAATGGAGCAACGAAAGCCGGACTTTCTCACAGAGCGCTCCTCTTGGTCGCCGGGGCAAGAGTCTCAAGTCTGATCCTGACTGTCAACTCGGTTCAGCATCAGCCGTGCCTTTTAAAGGTATGTGTGTCCGCAAAGCCAATGTAAAAAAACTGTAAAAATTGTCACTTTTGCAAATTTTCGACTTCATCGTGGGATTGGTCCCCGGTAGAGTGAAGCGACCTAAACCAGAAGACCGGTTTCGGTTCCCCTGCGATGCGTTTCGGCTGTGGATGGGCGTTCCACAGAGTCACGCGCGATACCTGCCTTCGCATTTTGTGGGAATGCAGATCGTGAAAATCACACTCATTTGAGGAGTGCGCATGCAGATGGGGATTCGGTCTTCTCACCGCGGAAATAGTTGTGTCGGAAAGTATGTCCTGGCGGTTCTACCAGTCGTATTTCTAGTGTTAGCCGTCAGCCAACCTGCGAATGCTATTCCGGCGTTCGCCCGCAAGTACGGACTTCGCTGTTCCGCCTGCCACGAATCCTGGCCCATGCTGAATTACTTCGGCCAGAAATTCAAAGACAACGGATACCAGTTGATGAACGAAAGGGATGCTCCCATCTGGCAGAACCCGGGGTATTGGCCGGTGACCTTTCGCATGACTACTTTCTGGCACCGCGTGAGCACCGATAAGGTTCTGGTGGATACCTATCCCGGAGGCACGCTAGTTCCCAACAGTGCAATTCAGCGGGTTACGACATCCGGCTTCGATCTCAGCGGCCTGGACTTCCACACCGGCGGTACTCTGGAAAAGAACTTTTCCTTCTACGTCCTGCCCTCTGCGGACAGCAGCGGCTCCTTCCATTTCGAGATGGTGATGGCGCGGCTGGACAATCTGTTCCGGAGTCCGTGGCTCAATCTCAAGCTGGGCAAGTTCGAACTGGACAATCTTTTGTCGGAGAAGCGCATTCTGACGCTCACCGGCAACGGCGGCATCTATCAGCTTTATCACTTCATCCCGGTGGGTGACGGCAATATCTTCGGACAGATGGGGGATAACCAGCTCGGCGCGGAGCTGATGGGACACTCCAATGACGGCCGTACCCGCTACTCGGCGACACTATTCAGCTCTACCGACGGGACGCCGGGTTTACCATACGGCAGCGCCTATACCGGGTTCTTCACCTTCAGCCAGGCGTTCGATGTGGGCAAACTGGGCGTGGACCGCATCGGTGGCTACGCGATGGTGGGCCAAGCGCCGACTTACTTCCTGACATCTGGAGGAACTCCCCTCGCCGGGACCGGTATTTCGAACAAGAGCTTTCATCGTGAGGGCTTCGTGGGCCTGTTCTACTTCGGGCAACATGTGGACGTGCAAGTTGTTACCCAGCACGGCTGGGATAACGCCTGGTTCGGTCAAGGCTTCGGGGATCTGATTGGCGGGACCGCTCCCAACAACAACACGCCCGGAACATCGCTGCCCGCCGGCTCGCAAGCTCCAACCTGGAACGGTGTACTGGTGGAGCCGCATTACATCTTCAGCCCTCAGCTGATCTTCGTTGGCCGGTACGAGTCGATTCAGATGTCGCGGCAGTCCCAGGGGCCGGGATTTACGGGAACGGGTCCTTCCGGCTTCACCGGTCCTCAGCCGTCGAATTTCGGAAATATCTCTACTTACACCTTGGCCTTCCGCTACAACCCGTTTATGACGAGCCGTGCCGGCTTTGCCTGGCACAACGAATTCAACTGGTTGCGTCAGATCGGTACCGGTCCTGTGCTGGGGCTGGGCACGGCCAACGTGACTACCACTGAATTCATGACGGGGTTTGACTTCGATTTCTAGGCAGAATGAAACCGCCGGTGATCTGTTTACCATGCCAATTCGTTTTTGAGGAACTGATATGAACAACTTCAAGCGAGCGCTTTGCTTCCATACGGTTTTCGGTTTCATTGTCGCTGCCGGTCTGACGGTGGCACGCGCGCAAGACGTGCCCGATGTTGGCCCACATGCTCCCGCGCCTCCAGTGCATATGGAAAGCCACATCGGCAATGTCACCGGCCATTCGGAAAACGCCAAGACGGACTATCGCCGATACTGCGCCGGTTGTCACGGCGATTTAGGGGATGGGAATGGTGAAAACGCGCCGTGGCTGGATCCCAAACCGCGAGACTTCACCATCGCAACGTTCAAGTGCCGGTCGACTCCGACGGGTACCTTGCCGACAGACGAGGATCTGTACAACACGATCGGCCGGGGACTGACCAATTCCAATATGCCGATCTGGAATACCTTCACCAAACAGCAGCGGGCCAACCTGGTTGCTTACATCAAGATCTTCTCGCCACGTTGGGAGAAAGAAAAGGCGGGTGAGCCGATCAAAGTTCCGGCCGAGCCCCCGGTCACCATGGAAAGCATCGCACATGGCAAAGCACTGTTTACGAAGATGGAATGCTGGAAGTGTCACGGCCCACAGGGCAAGGGAGATGGGCCCTCGGCTGCAACCCTGACCGACAGTAAGGATCAGCCGATCCGTCCGTACGATTTCAGCGGCGGCAAAGGTGATTCCCGCTTCAAGTGCGGTTCTACGAACGCGGATCTCTATCGAATCTTCATGACCGGTCTCGACGGCACTCCCATGCCATCGTTTGCCGATAACATTCAACCCAACGACGCCTGGGACCTGGTCCACTTCCTGCGCACGCTGCAAGTGCATCGTCCGAGCAAGGAAAACAGCGTACTGAAGGCAGCCGGCGGCAAGATCCCAGGCTCTGCTGACAAGTCAGGAGCGCCGGCCAGTGAGTCATCCAACGGAGCTGCGGGAGGCGGAAAGTAGGAAAGTAGTAAGTCACAATTCGAAATCAGAGCGCTGGGAGGCAGCAGATGGGTGCGTGCAGCTCCTGCGCTGCCGTAGCAGTTGTCATCCTCGGGTCCGGTATTGATGTCTGCCGGCACGACTGGCGGCAAAGTCACCGATACGGGCACTCCCGGTCAGAAACCCGTGAGCATGGGCCACAGGAGCCGAGCTGCGAAAAGCGAGCTCCCGACTCCCCTCACCGCCCACCACCTGTTTGGCGGGTTGAGGTTTTCGTTCCACTCAGGTCTAGGGAGCCTGAGTTTTCATCCCATCCTTCGATCTTCGATCTTCGATCCTCGATCCCGGGGCTCAGGTTATGTATCCCTTGGACGTGCCCTGGGCGTCTCAAGGATTGCGGACCGTACCCACAACGAGACTGCGACTTAAGTCCGTCCGCGTGGCATAATCATCGCAAAAATCCGTGACCGACTGGATGAAATGGATGTATCAATTTCGAATCGCACTTCTTTGCCTCTGTGTTGTACTCAGTCTGTCTTCTCTTGCCGCTGCGGCTAAGCCGTTGCAGATTTATTTCGTCGATGTCGAAGGCGGCCAAGCCACTCTCGTCGTGAGTCCGTCTGGCCAGTCTCTGTTGATTGATGCAGGCTGGCCGGGAAATGGAGGTCGGGACGCCGATCGTATCGTTGCGGCAGCCCATCAAGCAGGTCTTGGGCAGATCGATTACGTTCTCATCACCCACTACCATCGCGACCACGTCGGCGGAGTTCCACAACTGGTCAACGGCATCAAGGTGGGAACCTTCATCGATCACGGGCCCAATCTTGAAGACTCTCAAGTGACGCGAGTGGACTATGCCGCCTACGAAAAAGCAATTGCCGGCCACCGGCATGTGGTGGTACAGCCAGGATGGAAGGTGCCCATAAAGGGCATAGAAGTGCGCGTCCTCAGTGCCAAAGGTGAGCACATCAGCACACCGCTGTCAGGCGACGGGAACGCGAATTCCTACTGCAAGTCGGAGCCCGCGTCACCAGACGATGCCAGCGAGAACGCCCGTTCGGTCGGGGTTTTGATCACCTACGATAGGTTTCGCTTTCTGGACCTGGGCGATCTCACCAAGAAGAAAGAGTTGGAACTAGCCTGCCCGAACAATCTTGTTGGCGACGTCGGTCTGTTTCTTGTAACTCACCACGGCGCCGATCTTTCAAATCCGAAAGCGCTGGTTTGGGCGCTGCGTCCGCGGGTCGCGGTGATCGACAATGGTGCGCGCAAGGGGGCCAGTCCGGCGGCCTGGCAAATTGTGCACGACGCACCCGGACTGGAGGATCTCTGGCAGCTTCACTACGCGGCGGAATCGGATAAGGACCACAATGTCGATTCTGACCACATCGCGAATGTGAAGGAGAACTGCGAAGGAAAGTACCTCAAGGTCACGGCCGATCCCGATGGCAGTTTTACCCTGACGAACGCGCGCACCGGATATCAGAAGACGTACGCCAAATAACCGCGCACATGGTCGTCATCATCATGGGAGTTGTGGGCGCCGGGAAAACGACAGTAGGGAGGTTGCTCTCCTCGCAACTCGGCTACGAGTTTCAAGATGCGGATGACTTCCATGCCAAGGCGAGTGTAGAAAAGATTCGTCACGGCATTGCCCTCAGCGATGAGGATCGCGAACCTTGGCTCGACCGCCTGCGGGAAGCCATTGTGGGATGGATCGCCTCGGGCAACAACGTTGTGCTGGCGTGTTCCGCCCTGAAGCGGGCCTATCGGACAAAACTCCGCGCAGGTCCGCAAGTTCAGTTCGTTTACCTGAAGGGAAGCGCCACGTTGATCGCCGAGCGCCTGCTCGCCCGCCATGGACACTTTGCCGGGGAATCGATTCTTCAGAGCCAGCTGGCCGATTTGGAGGAGCCGGAAAAGGCGATCACACTGGAGATCAGCAATACTCCTGAGCGAATCGTCGCCGAAATTCGGAAAGAACTCCACTTAGGATAGAATCCTTCCACCGTAACGCCGGTGTCGGGCCGGTTGTCGTGCGGGCATGTTACCGCGATCTGGGGAGGGCCAAACGGTCGTAAAGAATTCCAACTCGCTCACATCGGAACCGTACTTGGAGACCACCCCAAACCGGGTCGAATCCGTAGTCATCTCCCGGTTAATGTGGCGGCTCATGCCGTTCCTGTTTCTGCTCTACGTCATTGCCTATCTCGACCGGATCAACATGAGTTTCGCGGTGCTGCAAATGCGTGGGCAACTCGGGTTGAGTGAACGAACCATCGGTCGTGCCGGAGGAATGTTTTTCATCGGATATTTCTTCTTCCAACTCCCGAGTAACCTCATTCTTGACAAGTTCGGCGTCCGCCGCTGGATTTCCGCGCTGATGATCACCTGGGGAGTCATCTCCTGCCTGATGGTCTTCATCCGCGGACCCGTCAGTTTTTACACCATGCGTTTCCTGCTGGGGGCGGCCGAAGCCGGTTTCTTCCCCGGAATGATCCTTTATATGAAGCGATGGTTTCCCGCGAGCTCGCGAGCGCGAGCCGTGGCGTGGTTTATGACGGCGAACCCTCTGGCGGGCATCGTGGGCAGTCCAGTTTCCGGCGCTCTGCTCGGTCTCCACGGGGCAGGATTTTCAGGCTGGCAGTGGATGTTTCTGGTCGAAGGGCTTCCCGCGATTGCGCTGGGTGCTGTGGTGTTCCGGACTCTCGCCGATTGCCCCCAGGACGCGGATTGGCTGACCACCCAGGAAAAGCAGTGGCTGATTGAGCGGCTGGCTATCGAGCAACGTCCGGAAACGGGAGTTTCTCAGGGCGATTTCTGGAAAGTTCTGGTCAGCCTGAGGATCTGGCTTCTCTCGGCCGTCTATTTCGGTGTTTCGACAACCATGTACGGTCTAACCATTTGGCTGCCGAGCGTCATCCACCACTCCTCCGGTTTAAATTATCTGTGGACGAGCCTGATTAATATTCTGCCCTTTTTGGTGACTGTGATCGTAATGGTCCTGGTAGGGATGCGCTCGGACAGAGTGGGCGAGCGCCGCTGGCACACAGCGATTCCAGCCTTCACGGCTGCAGCTGGATTGGCGTTTGCCGCTTATAATGCCAGCTCGACCACGATGCTGGTCATTGGCACCAGCATTGGCATGGCGTTTGCAGAGGGTATGGTCGGCCCGTTCTGGGCGATGGCCACCTCGCGGATGTCAGGCCTGTCGGCGGCCGCCGGCATCGCGGTCATCAATTCGCTGGCCAACCTTGGCGGCTACTTCGGCCCAGACATGATCGGACTATTTCGGACGGCCAGCGGCGGATTCAGGGGCGGGTTGCTGGCGATCGCCGTGACCGTGGCGGTGAGTGGTGCGATCGCATTGATCGTGGGCCGGGAGCGTTCCGTTCCCGTGTCTCCCAGCCGGTAAACACCTGCGGTGAGTTCCGCTTCGCGCCGTGAACTCAATTGTTTACAATAAAAGTTTCGCGCCGACGACTCGAGCCCGAGCGTGGCCGGACTCGAAATTAAAACATCTTGGAATCTTCGAACCACAATTCCAGTGCGGCCGCCCCCACCGTCTATTGGCGGGTGGAGGGCAGCCTGCTTGACCTGACTGTAGTCAGGCCGGTGGCATTTTTCACCTGGAACGCCCAGACCTTCGCCGAACGTTTCCGGCGCCGCGGACTGATCTTCCTGATGGCTGTTCTGCGGCCGATTCTGTATTCCACCAACCGCAAGTTTGCTACCCGGGTCGTTCACACGGTTCTGCGTGGCATTACCCGAGACCGCCTCGACCTGCTGGGAGAAGAGTATTTCGAGTACAAGTTGAAGCCGCGCTTGAAACCTGAAGGTGTAGCGGCGGTCGAGGAACTGGTCAAATCCGGGGCCGATGTGGTGCTGGTCAGTCAGGCACTGGACCATCTGATGCGTCCGCTGGCGCAGCATCTTGGGGTTCAGCACATCGTGGCCAACCGCTTGGAATTTCGGGACGGAA
>Ga0126381_100009295_pt1 | contig 11036 bp, 9 predicted proteins | sample PanSoiMetPlot_28_FD_96465 | JGI IMG/M metagenome (GOLD analysis project Ga0126381, IMG submission 96465) | Tropical forest soil microbial communities from Panama - MetaG Plot_28 | ecosystem: Environmental > Terrestrial > Soil > Tropical forest > Bulk soil | place: Panama | collected 2016-02-17
GCCTTTGACAAAATCGATTCGGAGGTCAATGCGTGGAGTGCGCAAACTCGCATGGCCGCCTAAAAATGACGCATTCAGAACTTGACGCATTCGGTTCAGGTTCTGTGCTTCAAGACTTCTAGGAGGGCTGGAGAAACTGCCTCAGTCGCCGGCTTCCTCATGGGTCAGTGATGCATCGCCGCGCTTAACGGCGGAAACAAAACGGGCCTCTTCGTCGAAATACTGCGCGAGAACCTCCTGCACTAACTCGTCAGGATGGCGGCCCTGTTGCGCCGCTGATTGTGCCAGTTTGGCTTCGAGTTCCGGTTCTGTGATGTGAACATCCATCGGTTCGGCAGCATCGCGGGCAGCGCAATACCGATTAAGGTACCGAAGTAGCGGGGACCTTCTGAATCATCTGCGCCTGAGACGCCGGCTTCGTCGTGGCCGTCGGACTCTGAATCGCGCGCCACGCAAGTTGCCCGCCTATATAGATCAGCCACACGCACAACGCGAGACGCATCTTGCGGGGTGACACAATCTTCGTGAGCTGAGTACCGATCAGCACCGCGGGAATTCCGCCCGCGAGCAGCTTAATCAGAATGCCCCACGGCACGCCGCTCATGCTGGCGTGAATGCCACCGGCGAAAATCGAGAGCAGCAGGCCGAACGCAAGATCCGTGCCGACGACTTCGGAAGGCAGCAGCGTTGTAAAGCGCATCAGCGCGACGGTGCCCAGCGCGCCCGCGCCCGCCGAAGAAAAGCCCACCTCAAATCCGATCGGCGCCACAATCCAGGGCATCCATTTCAAGGGGACTGGCTTATTCGCAATTCCGGACGGTGAAAGGCTGCGCCACAAGGTGCCCGCGGCCGCGATCACCACGGTAGTGCCCACGATGATGAGGATCGGCCGCGTAGCCGAGTTCTTATCGAAGGAATTCAGCAGCAAGCTTCCAATAATTACCGCTGGTAACCCGCCGAGGGCGATGTATTTCAGAACTCGGAAATTGACCTGCCCGCGCGCCAAATAGATTGGAGTCGCGATCAGTTTTACCACCGTGCCGAACACAAGGGCGGTTGTCACCGCGTCCGAGGCCGACTGATGGAAAAACAGGATCAGAATGGGCGCGGTGATGCTTCCCGCGCCGACGCCGGTTACGCCGATAGCCAGAGCGATGACGAATCCGGCGAGGAACTCCATATTCGAACTTCAGTATACCCCGTAGTCGATAGGAATTGGGAACAAAAATATTCAATTGACAGATTAAAACAGATGTTTTAATCTCATGTTTCGATGCCTGCCGCGCTGGAAGAACAGACTCGGGACCGCCTATTGGCTGCTGCTGGCGAGGTGTTCGCCGAACACGGCTTTGAGGGGACAACGGTTCGCGAGATCTGCGCGCGCGCTGGCGCAAATGTCGCGTCCGTCAATTATCACTTCCGCGACAAAATGGCGCTTTATCTAGCGGTGCTGGAAAACTCGATCTGCGCGGCATCGCCCGGCAATGTTCGCCGGCTTGTGGCCGAAGCTGATTCGCCGGAACGGGCCCTGACGGAAATGATCCGCCACATTCTCGGCCAGATGTACAACAAAGGCGAACGCGACGCCTGGCATGTGCGGATCATGGCGCACGAACTGGCGCACCCCACGACCGCGCTCGATCTCGTGATCCACAAAGTCATCGAACCGAACTACGCGGCAATGCGCGCCGTAATCTCTCGTATCGTCGGGTTGCCGCCCGATCACGACACCACGCGACTATGCGCGCACAGCGTGGTCGCGCAGGTGGTCCACTACGCGCACGCGCGTCCGGTTATCGCGCGTCTCTGGCCCGATCTCGAACTGACGGCAGAGCGCATCGACCAGATTGCGGCGCATATCGCACAGTTTTCGCTCGACTCACTGCACGCTCTGGCAAAGCGGATGTCGGATGAAAGGAAGCACCCGTGAGTGAACCGAAGAAATCGCGCAATCCACTCAAGATACTTGTGCCGCTGCTCATTCTCGCGGGCATCGGCTACGGTGTCTGGAAACTCGTATTCTCCAAGCCAAAAGTTCCCGACAACATCGTTGCGCTGACGGGCCGCATTGAAGGTGACGATTCGGCCATCTCGCCGAAGGTAGCGGGGCGCATTCTTGAAGTCCACTATCGCGAGGGCGATTCCGTCAAAGCAGGCGACGTTATCGCTGTTCTCGATGATGCCCAGGTGCGGGCGCGTGAGGACCAAGCGAAAGCGAGCGCCGCGTCCGCCCAGGCGCAGGTGCAGTCCTCGCAACAGCAGATCGCGGTGTTGCGCGACCAGCTGAAGCAGACGGAACTACAAACGGGACAGGCGACCATTGACGCCGAAGGGCGCGTCCGGGAAGCCGAAGCGCAGCTTTCCGCGGCCGAGGCGCAGCTCGCGCAGCAGGAAGCTTCCCTGAAGCTGGCGAATTACGATCGCGACGCTTACACGCGCCTGGCGAAGGATGGAGCCGTCTCGGAGCGCCAGGGCAAGCAAGCCCAGACGACCGCGGAGAGTCAGGAAGCGACTGTCGCGGCCGCGCGCCGGCAGGTGGAATCCGCGCGGGCCTCTGTCAACGTGGCGCGCGCCAATCTGGCCAATCCGCAGATTCACACCGCGCAGTCGCAGGCGATCCTCAAGCAGATCGCGCAGCAGGATGCTGCGGTAGCCGCCGCAAACGCAGATGCGATCCGGGCCCGCGCGCAGGTCATCGAAGCAGAAGAGAACCTGAAAGATCTCACGGTCCGCGCTCCGTTCGACGGAACTGTGGTGACGCGTTCCGCCGAGCCTGGCGAAGTCGTGCAGGCGGGTACGGCTATCGTGACCCTGCTGGACCTTCACAAGGTTTATCTGCGGGGATACGTTCCGGAAGGGCAGATCGGCAGAATCCGCGTCGGCCAGGCGGCCCGCGTCTACCTCGACTCAGATCCGAAGAAACCGCTTGAGGCGTACGTGTCACGCATCGACCCCCAGGCGACCTTTACGCCCGAAAACACATACTTCCGTGACGACCGCGTGAAGCAGGTGGTCGGGTTGAAACTGCAACTCAAAGAAGGATTCGGCTACGCCAAGCCCGGCATGCCGGCGGACGGCGAAGTCGTGGTCTCGGAAAAATGAGCGCCATCGCGGTCGATGCGCTGACCAAGCGCTACGGCGCGGTGGAAGCGGTGCGCGGAATCGGCTTCGATGTTCAGCCCGGAGAAATCTTCGGTCTGATCGGACCCGACGGGGCGGGGAAGACTTCGACCTTTCAGATCCTCGCGGGGGTCATGGAGGCATCTGGCGGCAAGGTGGAAATCTTTGGCTCGCCCGCGCGCGACGCGCGCTCGACCACCGGATACCTCACGCAGTCCTTCAGCCTTTACCCCGATCTGACGGTAGCCGAAAACATCCGGTACATCGGTGATCTCCGCCGCGTGACGCCGCACGACATCGACGACCGCGCGCACCGGTATCTGTCCATGTTCGACATGGATCGATTCACGGAGCGTCTCGCCGGACGCCTCAGCGGCGGCATGAAGCAGAAGCTTTCGCTCGCCTGCGCGCTGGTGGCGCAGCCGAAGGTCCTGTTGCTCGACGAGCCCACCACGGGTGTCGATCCGGTTTCGCGACGAGAATTCTGGGATACGCTGGCGCACCTCGCCATTGAGGGACTGACCATCATGGTCGCGACGCCGTACCTCGATGAAGCGGAGCGCTGCCATCGGGTGGCGTTGATGCACCTCGGCGAGATCCGCGAAATGGGCACTCCCGCCGAACTGCGCGGCAAACTCGGGGCGAAGCGGCTCGAAGTTCATACCGACAAACTGGGGGATGCCGAGGAGATCCTGCTACGCCGCTCTTCGGAAGGTCAGGAGATCGTCGACGTTCAGCGCTTCGGTGACCGGCTCGACGTCATCGCGCCGGATCCCGATCGCGGCCGCAAGGTGGTCGAAGAGGCGCTGGGCTCGCAAGGACTGAAGTCTGACGTTTTCCGCGTGGATCAGCCCACGCTCGAGAACACCTTCGTCGCCACTCTGCGGAACATCGATCGAGGTAAGAGCGCTGAGCCGCCCGCCTATCCTGGCAAACATCCGCATCGGGACCTTGCGGGTCAGGTCGCGATCGGCGCGCGCGAACTCACTAAGAAATTCGGCGCGTTCACTGCCGTGAAGGACGTGAACATCGAAGTGAAGTACGGCGAGATTTACGGGCTGTTGGGGGCGAACGGAGCGGGGAAGACCACAACAATCAAAATGCTGTGCGGCCTGCTCGGCCCCACTACAGGTTCGATGGAGCTGGCGGGCGAGAAGGGAAGTCTCCGGTCGCGTGAGGTGCGTGAGCGCATCGGTTACATGTCCCAGAAGTTTTCGCTCTATGACGACCTCAGCATCGACGAGAACCTGGACTTCTTCGCTGGCGTCTACGGCGTCCCGCCCGAGGAGCGCGAGGAGAAGAAGAAGTGGGTGCTCGCGTTCTCCGGCCTCGAAGGCAAGCAGGATCTGATCACCGGGAGCCTGCCCGGCGGCTGGAAGCAACGCGTCGCGTTTGGCGCCTCGATTCTGCACGAGCCCAGCGTCCTTTTTCTTGACGAACCCACGTCCGGAGTAGATCCCCTTGCGCGCCGGGCGTTCTGGCGCATGATCAACAAACTCGCCGACATGGGCACGGCCATTCTGGTCACGACCCACTACCTCGAAGAAGCCGAGCAGTGCAATCGCCTTGGGTTTATGGTCGCAGGCGAGCTGGTCGCCGAAGGAACGCCGCAGGGCGTTAAGAGCAAGCGGGGCGGCCATCTGCTGGAGTTCCTCGTGGATCAGCCTCAGAGAGCGGCCGATCTGCTGCGCGAAAAGGGCGACCGCTGGCGCGTTTCCCTCTTCGGCGACCGGCTACACGTGATCACGGACGACGACGTGGAAACCGGAAAGAAGAAGACCTCGGAACGGCTCCAGTCGGCCGGTATACAAATCCGCGAAGCGTACGAGGAACCATACTCGCTCGAAGACGTTTTCATCGTCGTCGTCGAAAAAGCGCGCCAGCAAGGCAAATTCGCGAAGGAGGATTAAATGCGGCGCATCTTCGCGCAGGTCCGAAAAGAACTAACGCAGATTGCGCGCGACCGTCTCGCGCTCGTTTTGGCCCTGGCTTTACCGCTCGGCCTGATGTTGCTGCTCGGCAACTCGATCGCCCTGACCGTCACCGGGGTTCCGATCGTCGTGCAGGATCTCGACGACTCGCCCGCGTCTCGAAACTTCATCGACGCGTTTCGCGAGTCGGTCACCTTTCTTGTCATTCCATGGACGACTGCCCTACCGCCGGAGCGCGCCTTCGAATCCACGAAGGCGCGAGCGGCCCTGATCGTGCCGCAGCACTACGGCCGCGACATGGCGCGGGGCCTCACGACGCCGGTGCAACTACTGGTTGACGCTTCCGATGCGAACACGGCCAAGCTCGTCCAGGGTTACGCCGGTGAGATCGCGGCCAACTACCAGCCGGCAGCCGCGCCCGTCAAAGCCGAGATCCGGCTTTGGTTCAATCCCGGCCGGGAATCGAAGAAGTTTTACGGACCCGGCATTTTCGTGCTGGGGATCTCCATGTTCCCGCCCCTTCTTGCCGCGCTCGCGATGTCGAAGGAGGGAGAGCAGAAGACCATCCTTCAGGTCTATGTGTCCAGTATCTCGGCCACAGAATTTCTGCTCGGTAAGATTTTCGCGTTCCTCCTGATTGCGCTGGCCGAGTGGTGCCTCTCGATGATCCTCCTGGTCACTTACTTCGGCCTCCATCTGGCGGGCGACCCGACGCCTTTGCTGGCCGCGACTGTGCTCTATGCGTTCTGCGTCGCGTCGTTCGGAACGCTGCTCGGCGCGGCGATACCGAATCAGGCGGCCTCGATCCAGGCCGTCGCGCTCGGCGGCTTCCTTCTGGTCTTCCTGCTCTCGGGGCTGATCTTCCCGGTATCGAATATCCCGCCGCAACTGCGCTGGATCTCCGGCCTCGTGTGGGGCCGATACTACATCGAAATCGTGCGTGACGCGTTGCTGCAGGGCGGAGGCTGGCCCGCGATGTGGTTCAACGTGGTGATGATCGCGGTCATCGGCGCGGTCTTCTATCTGCTGGCCTGGAAAAAGATGCGGAGGATGCAACTAAGCGTATGAATCGCCGCCTGCTCTCTCTCATTCGGAAGGAATTCAATCAGATTCGGCGCGACCGGCGCCTTGCGCTCTCGCTCATCGTGCCGCCGACTCTGCAGTTGCTGCTGTTCGGCTTCGCCCTGAACGCCACCGTGGACAACCTGCGCATGGGCGTTGTGGATCTGAGCCAAACGCCACAGAGCCGCGATCTGATCGCCGCCATGACGCAGAGCGGCGCGTTCCGCCTCGGCGGGCGGTACTCATCCGCGCAGGAGGAAGGCAACGCAATCGCGCGCGGCGATCTGGATGCCGGCATCGTGATTCCGAACCGGTTCGCCGACGATCTGGCGCGCGGACGTCAGGTTTCGGTTCAGATTCTGCTGAACGCCATGAACGCGAACACCGCCGCCATCGCGCAGGGCTATTCCGAAGGCGTTCTCCAGAACTGGAATCAGGGATTGCCGCGCGGCGGAGTCAACGCCAGCTTCGCTGCTTCCGACCTCGCGCCCGTGGCGCGCACCGGACGGGTTCTTATGCATCCCGCGTTCCTCTTCAATCCGGGTCTGGTCACGTCCTGGTTCATCGTGACGGGAACTTTCGGCGTTCTTCTGATGCTGAACGGTTCGCTGATTTCCTCCGCCGCGATGATCAAGGAACGCGAAGCGGGCACGGTCGAGCAGTTACTCATGACCCCCGCCGGAACCGGCGAAATCGTCACCGCGAAAATCGCGCCGCTTGTGGTTCTGCTCTGCGTCACGATCGCTGTCGCCACCGCGATGATCCGCATTGTCTTCCATGTGCCGTTCCGGGGCAGCTTCGCCTTGGTGCTGTTAGGGGCGCTGCTCTGCGTTCTTTCGGGCATTGGAATCGGAACATTCATCGCGACCTTCACGAAGTCCGCGCAACAAGCGCAACTGATGAGTTTTTTCGTGAACCCACCGCTGGCCTCGCTATCCGGCGCCCTGACGCCGGTTGAGGCCATGCCGCACTGGATGCAGCCGTTCACAGTCGTGAATCCGATCATGCACTTCGGCGTCATCACGCGCGTCGTGCTCCTGAAGGGCGGGGGAATCGACGCCGTCTGGAGAAATCTGGCCGCGCTCGCGGTCTTTACCGCCGTGCTGCTCTCTCTGAGCGTCATGCGCTTCCGCAAACAACTGGGGTGATGAGGATGAAAAACGCGAAAATTCTGCTGATGATGGCGGCAGCGCCCGCGGTAATGAATGCGCAATTCGGCGCGCCCGCGCCCGCAACGAACACCACGGCTGCGACGCAGTTGCCGCTCTCGGGACGCTCCGGGCAGTCCGGTTCAGCCGCCGCGACTCAGAGCCCGATTCCCGGCGCCACCACCAGTGTGAATACGCTGAACACAAATATTCAGGTGACTGGCCCCTACTCGGGCAGCGCGTCAAGCACGACGAAGGCGCCTTTTTCCGCCAAACTCACTCTGAAGGAGGCTATCGAGCGTGGTCTTTCTTATAACCTCGGCGCAGTCGGGCTTACAGCGGCGGTGCGTCAATCGCAGGGTCAGGCGCGATCTTCCCGCAGCGCTCTACTCCCGAATCTCAACGGCACGTTTCGTGAAAATCTCCAGACGGAGAATCTTCAGGCCCTCGGCTTTCGCCTGCCGCTTCTTCCCGCTCTGATCGGTCCTTTTGCCTACTTCGATCTGCGCGCCACGCTGAACCAGACGGTTCTCGACATCACTGCCCTGAACAACTACCGCGCTTCGAAAGAAATCGTCGCCGCGAATGAAGAGGCCGTGAAGGACGCTCGCGACACCATCGTCCTTGCTGTGGGCGGATCGTACCTTCAGTGCATCGCCGCGAAGGCGCGCGTAGACTCCGAGCGCGCGCAGATTGAAACAGCCGACGCGGTTTACAAACAAACCGCCGACCGCCGCAGAGCAGGTCTCGCCGCTCAGATTGAAGTGAATCAGGCGCTGGTAAAAGCGCAGACGGAGAAGCAAAGACTGGCCACTCTCCAGAACGATCTCTCCCGCCAGAAGATCAATCTCGCGCGCCTCACCGGGCTTCCGCCCAACGACAATTACGAGATCGCGGACAACGTCGGCTTTTCCGCGCCCCCGGTTCTGAGCGTCGATGACGCTGTGAAACAGGCGCTCGATTCGCGTCCCGACCTGAAGTCCGCCGTGGCTCAACTCCGCGCCGCCGAACGTTCCCGATCCGCTGCGCGCGCCGAACGCCTGCCGTCCCTGGCGTTCTCGGGCGATATCGGCGAGATCGGGCCTCGGTTCAATCAGGGGCTTAGCACTTACACAATCTCCGGAACGCTGAAAATACCCATCTGGCAGGGCGGACGCGCGGAAGGCGACATCGAACAGTCGCAAGCGGCGCTCGATCAGCGCAAGGCTGAACTGGAAGACGCGAAAGGGCGCATCGAAAGCGATGTCCGCAATGCATATCTCGATCTGCAGGCCGCCGCGAGTCAGATCGACCTCGCGCGCAACAATCAGGACGTCGCGAGAGAAACGCTAAGGCTCACGCGCGAGAAGTTCGACGCCGGCATTTCCGATTCTGTGGAAGTGACGCAGGCTGACGAAACTCTCGCCTCAGCCAATCTGGATTACATCACCGCGCTGTTTGCGCACAACCTCGCGAAACTGAGCCTTGCCCGCGCGCTAGGTGGAGCGGAGAACCGTGTCACGGATTATTTGAAAGTTCAACCCGCTCCAGCCGCCCCGACCGGTCCTGGCGCCCCAAGCCACGAGTTCTAGGCCGAACCCAACGACGTCCTTCCCAGTGAGAGCGCATTGAGGTTGGGCGCCAGACACGCGTTTAGCAGGAGTAATCTCCCAAATCCCGGACTTCCGATTAGCAGAAAAAGCGTACCGGCGCTGCCCTCAAGCTAGTGTGATGATTCTGAAATCTCTTTACCTATTGACAGGAAGGTGGTCGAGCCAGACGATGGTGGCACAGGCTTCAGCCTGTGGGTTTTCGGCTGCCGGATTAGTACAGGCATTTCGGAATCAGGACACTAGGAATCCTGCGGCCGCGTCGCAAGAAGTGAACGCCTTTTTGTTTACTGCCCGCTTCCGGGAACTGCACTGCCGGCGAATGCCGGACCGTACAGAATCCGGCCAGGCCGCTCCGCCGTGAGCCTCCCATTATCGATCACAACCTTTCCGTTGACTGCAACGTACTTCACGCCAACGGCATACTGATGCGGCTTTTCGAACGTGGCTGTATCGGCCACCGTCGCGGGGTCGAAAATGGCGAGATCGGCCCTCATGCCGGGCCGAATCAGCCCGCGGTCGTATAGCTTCAGCCGCTGTGCGGGCAGGCCAGACATTTTGTGGACCGCGTCCTCCAGCGTGATGACGTGGAGATCCCGCGCATAGCGTCCCAGCACCCGCACAAACGTGCCGTAGCTGCGCGGATGGGGTGCGGCCACGCCGAACTGCGGGATTTCGCCGTCGGAGCCGATCATCGTGAACGGATACTTCAGAATTCGCTGCAGATCGTCTTCGCTGATGCTGTGATAAACGGCCTGGCATCCGCCGCTGTGCTGGATTTCCATCAGCGTTTCAGCGGCGTTTTCGATAGTGCCCTCGCGGCCCCGCGACACGGTAATCTGCGTCAGATTCTTTCCGTCGAGAGAATGGTCCCATGAACAGTTCGCCATCACGACGTTCGCCGGATCGCCCGCGCCGCGATCGTTCACTATGCGGTCGATCACGGCCGCTTTGATGCGCATCCGCTGCGATGGTGCGTCCAGCCTTTCAACCAGCGCTTTCTGTCCACCTTCCTGAAATTCCTGCGGAATCAGACTAGCGGTACCCGTGCTCGAAGCGGTGTATGGATACTCATCGATCGTCACATCCACGCCGCGCGCACGCGCTTCCTCAACAAGCAGTAGCGTGTCGACGCTCTTGCCCCAGTTCGCTTTGCCGATGATTTTGTGATGCGTGATCTGGGTGGGCATGTAGCCGTCTTCGCCGATTCGAATGGTTTCGCGCACGCTGTCGAGAATGCCAGCGGCCTCGTCGCGCATGTGCGAGTGATGCATTCCGCCCATCCCGCCGGCGACTCGCTCTATTTCGATCACTTCGGCGGTTGGGGTGAAATTACCGGGCACATAGAAAAGTCCGGTCGTTACGCCGAACGCTCCGTCGAGCATCGCTTGCCGTGTGATCTGCCGCTGCTTTTCGATTTCTTCCGGCGTGGCGGGACGATTCACAAGTCCCATCACGGACTGGCGAATGCTGCCCTGGCCGGCGAATGTTCCGAAGTTCGGCGCGGGATGCGCGGCGGCCACTTCTTTCAGAAACGGCGCGATCGGGATCGGCGAACTGCCGTCGGGACCTTCCATCAGAGTGGTCACGCCCTGGCGGATGTAGTTTTCGGCAGCGGGAGTCGCAAAGATGCCACGGCGCGCGTGGGTGTGGATGTCGATGAACCCGGGCGCGACGACGAGATTCTTCGCGTCAATGCGGCGAGCAGCCGACGCCGACGAAAGATTGCCCAGCGCTGTGATCGTATCGCCTTTCACCCCAACATCGGAATAAAACCAGGGATCCCCCGATCCGTCGATCACGCGTCCACCTGCGATGACGAGATCGAATTGCTGAGCGACGAGCGGAGATGCGAGGAAAAGCGTCAGGAGGACAGTGCGCATTTTTGGGGTATTGTGACACGGATTCCGCCGGTACACGCAGCTGTCGGGTGATCGGTCGGTCAGGGTGGCAACGTTGCGGCTATCCGTTGCGTCGCGCAGTTTTCGGAGCGGGTTTCGGCGGTTCTCGGCGGGGCGGCGCTGGTCCTAGCGTCTTGTGGGCTGTCTTGCGCCCAAAGCTATGCCGGGTGTCGATTTGGGAATGACGGCAACTGGCAGCGGAGCGCGCGCTCAAACCCCTTGCATCTCGCCGACCCCGAGCTATATACTGAACCACATGGTTCAGTATACGGAGCCCATCCTCGA
>Ga0126381_100009296_pt1 | contig 11035 bp, 9 predicted proteins | sample PanSoiMetPlot_28_FD_96465 | JGI IMG/M metagenome (GOLD analysis project Ga0126381, IMG submission 96465) | Tropical forest soil microbial communities from Panama - MetaG Plot_28 | ecosystem: Environmental > Terrestrial > Soil > Tropical forest > Bulk soil | place: Panama | collected 2016-02-17
CGGGTGATACGTCATCACCCTCCTGAGATCTCACCAGGGTGACGAATCACCCGCTTTGAGTGGCGCGTGACGGCCCGGGCCGTAGCACGGTGGAGTGGCTATGGCCCTTCCCGACCACTTTGGGGGCCCTGTGGTGGCGTCCCTGTACTACGAGATCCGCGTAGCGGGCACGCTCCCGCCCGAGGCCTTGCTGGACTTCGAGCGGCTCAGCGCGTCCGTGCAGCGGGTCGAGACCGTCGTGCATGGGCCCTTGCAGGACCAGGCCGCGCTGTACGGACTTCTGGCCCGGCTGGAGACGTTCGGCGTGCAGGTTCTCGAAGTTCGCCGCCTGCAGGAGGAGAGCCCGCCGCACGAGTAGCAGCTAGCCGCCGCGGGTCTGCGTTCCCGCCGCACCAGCAGGCCCTGGCCGCGGCCGGAATCTCACCCCTGGCAGGTGATGTATTACCCAGCGTCGCCCGGTGACTCCTCGCCAAACGACTGGCCGTACACGCCGGCTTGCACCGGCGTGTCGTCGACGGTGAACGTCCGCTCTCGGCGCAAGTCGCGGGTGAACGCGAACCACCAGCCCAGGATCGCTCCGACCCGGTTGCGGTAGCCGGTGAGGAAGCCAATGTGAATGAACAGCCAGACCCACCAGCCCAGGAAGCCGCCGAAGTTCAGTCCGAACGCGGACACGACCGCGCGTCCGCGCGAGATGTAGGCGGCCGAGCCTAGGTCGTGGTAGCGGAACGGCTTGTCAAAGCCCTCACCCCGGGCCAGGTGGCCGATCTTGCGGCCCGCGTACAGCCCGGTCTGCATGGCGACCTCGGCCACGCCCGGCAGCTTGTCCAGGCACATCACATCCCCGGTGACCAGGATCTCCGGGTGCCCGGGGAGCGCGAGATCCGGGCCGCAGACCAGGCGGCCGCAACGATCCTGCTCCGCTCCGGTGGCTTTGGCCACCGCCGTGGCCAGCGGGGGGGCCGCGACACCCGCGGTCCACAAGATCGTGCCCACCTCATGCCGGGTTACGTTGCCGTCGTGGTCCTTGACCTGGATACTGCCCAGGCCGGCTTCGGTGACGATCGAGTCCATGTGCAACTCGACGCCCAGCTTGCCCAGGTCACGTGCGGCCAGGCCGGACAGCTTCGGCCCGAACGTGGCCAGCGGGGCGGCCCCGCCGTCGAACAGCATGACGCGCGCGTCCTCGGGCTTGATGTGCCGGTACTCCTCGCGCAGCGTCTTGGTCGCCACCTCCCGGATCTGCCCGGCCAATTCGACCCCGGTTGGCCCCGCCCCGACCAGGGCGAAGGTGAGCCAGCGCTGTCGCTCGGCCGGGTCGGTGGCGGACTCGGCCAGCTCGAACGCGCCGAACACCCGGCGCCGGATCTTCAGCGCGTCCTCGATCGACTTCATCCCCGGCGCGAACGCGGCGTACTCGTCATGGCCGAAGTACGACTGGTGCACCCCGGCGGCCAGGATGAGGTAGTCGTAACCGAACTCGACCCGCTCGCCCAGCGGCCGCCGGGCGAGCACTTTCCGCCCGGCCGCGTCCAGGCCGGCCACCTCCGCCAGCACGAACTCGACGTTGCGGTGTTTCCTGAGCAACTCGCGCAGCGGGGCCGCGATCTTCCCCTCGGACAGGATGCCGGTGGCGCACTGGTACAGCAGCGGCTGGAACAGATGATGCTCAGACCGGTCGATCAAGGTCACGTGGACCGGCGCACGGCGCAGCGCGCGGGCAGCGAACAGCCCAGCGAAGCCGCCGCCGACGATGACCACGCGGCGCCGGGCGGATGAATCTGTCATGCGATGCTCCGGATGGTTGTCGGTCAGCCCGCTGGGTCGTGCCAGCCCTCGCGGTCGAGGAGCAGCCGGTCGGCCTCTCCCGGGCCCCAGGTGCCCCTGTCGTACGGGTGTACCGGCGTCACGCTGCCGAGCACCGGATCCACGACCTGCCAGGCCGCCTCGACGGTGTCCTGCCGGGCGAACAGCCAGCGGTCCCCGTCCAGCGCCGCGCCGATCAGCCGGTCGTAGGGTCGTATATCCTCCCCGGGCGACTCCACGAAGCCCAGTTCCTGCGGCTGCGGCTCCCATCCGGCGCCGGGCTTCTTGCCGGCCAGGGTGAGGCTGACGGCGGTCTCCGGCCACACCCGGAACCGCAGTTCGTTGTGGGCCGGCAGCGGGGCCAGGCCGAAGATGTCCCGCGGCGGGTGATGGAACCGGACGGTGACCTCCGTAGCGGTGACCGGCATGCACTTGCCGGCCCTGATCACGATCGGCACCCCCGCCCACCGCCATGTATCGGCCGTCGTGCGCACCGCGACGAACGTCTCCGTGGTCGAGCGCGCGGCTACGCCGTCGACGGTGAGATAGCCCTCGTACTGGCCGCGCACCGTGGTCTCTGTCGATAGCGGTGTGAGCGATCCGACCAGCCGCGACTTGGCATCCCGCCACGAGGACAGGTCCTTCCCGTCCGGCGGATCGGCCATCACCGTGGCCAGCACCTGCAGCATGTGGTTCTGCACCACGTCCCGGATGGCTCCCGTCCGGTCGTAGAACCGGCCCCGGTCGGATACGTCGAACGCCTCGGCCATCGTGATCTGGATGCTCTTCACGTACGTGCGGTTGAGCAGCGGCTCGACCACCGCGTTGGCGAACCGGCCGAACAGCACGTTCTCCACCGGGTCCAGGCCGAGCCAGTGATCCACCCGGTAAATGGCCTCCTCCGGGAAGAACATGTGCATGGTCTCGTTCAGTTTCCTGGCGCTTTCCAGGTTGTCGCCGAACGGCTTCTCCACCATGATCCGTGCGTCCTTGGCCCGGCCCGCGGCGGCGATGCCGTGCGCGATCCGCGCGAACAGGACCGGCGGCACCTCCAGGTAGAACAGCACTTGCTGGCCGGCGCCGATTTCGTCGGACATGGCCTTGTAGGTGGCGTCGTCGCCCAGGTCGCCGTCCACGTACCGCAGCAGGTTGAGCATCTTCGTCGCCGCCGGGCTGGCGGGGTCCATGTTGTTCAGCTTCAGCGAGGCGGCCGCGTAGTCGCGGAACTGCGGCAGGCCCCAGCCGCTCTTGGCCACCCCGATCACCGGGACGTCGAGCACGCCGCGCTCGACCAGGCCGACCAGGGCCGGGAAGGTCTCCAGCTTGGCCAGGTCACCGGTAGCACCGAAAATCACCAGCGCGTCAATCTTCTGAGTGGCCACGTCAACTCCTCCGTCGGTATCCCCGTCCCATACCACTGCCGTCGTCCCCCGCTGCCATCACTCCGGCCGGGTGATGCTGGCCGCGGCCCGCCTGCCGACAATTTTGCGGTGCTGCATGTCCGCGTCGCGAGCCCGCCCGACGTGACCGGCCAGTTGGTCGAGACGCTCACCGCGGACTCGGGCGTGCTGAACCTGGTGGTGCTGGAGGGGGCAGCGCGGCGCCCGGGCCGCGACGCGGTTCAGTTCGATCTCCGGCAGGGCTCGGCCAACCCGGTCTTCCGGCAGTTGCGCAGCCTCGGCCTGGACGCGCGAGGCTCGATCATGGTCGACACCGTGGATGCTGACCTCACCGAGGCCGAGCCTCCACCCCTGCTCCGGGGCGCGGGTCACGGCGAGATCGCCCCCGTCTGGGAGATGGTGGAGGCGGGAATCCGGGCCGGCGGCGTGTACGCGCCGAGTTTCTTCGGCCTGCTGATCATCGCAGGGCTGATCGCGTGCGTGGGCATCCTGACCAACTCGCAGATCCTGGTGGTCGGGGCCATGGTGGTCGGGCCCGAGTACAACGCGATCATTGCGGTCGCGCTCGGCATCGAACGCTGGCGACTGAGTATGGTGCGCCGCGGCTTGGTCGCGTTGCTGTGCGGATTCCTGATGGCGATCGCCGCGGCCGTCGTCTTCGGGGTGGCGATCCGGTGGTCCGGACGTACCCCCACGCTGTTCCACCACGGGGTGCGGCCCGTCGCGAACCTGATCGACAGCCCGAACCTGTTCTCCGTCGTGATCGCCGTGCTGGCCGGCATCGTCGGCGTCGTGTCGCTGACCGAATCAAGGGCCAATGCCCTCATCGGCGTGTTCATCTCGGTCACCACGATCCCCGCCGCGGCGGCTCTGGGTCTCTCGCTGGCTTATGAGAACTGGAACCGGGCCGGAGGCTCGGCGCTGCAGTTGCTGTTGAACGTGAGCCTGCTCATCCTCGTCGGGGCCGCTGGGCTGCGAATCCAGCGCTGTATCTGGCGTCCGCGGACGCGACGAGGCTCAGCCTGATCCCGTGCCGGCGGCGCCGGTCTTTGCGAGTGAGGGAGCCGAGAATTCGCGTCGGCTGACCCGCCGCCGGAATACGTAGTAGGTCCATGACTGGTAGGCCAGCACCACCGGCACCAGGATGATGGACACCACGGTCATCACCTTGAGCGTGTACCCTCCTGAGGCCGTGTTGTGCGCGGTGAGGTTGTACGCCGAATTGGTGGTGGAGACCATCACGTTGGGGTAGAGGTCCACGAAGATCGTTACGATGCAGGACGCGATCGTGACCGTGGTCGCGGCGAACGCGAACCCGGCGCTGTCTCCGTAGACCAGCCAGAGCGCGGCGATGGCCGCCAGTATGGCCAGCAGCTCGATCGGGTTGAGGAAGAACGTCCCCCGGCCCGAGCTGACGTGCGTCCAGATCGCGAAGCCGATGACGGCGGCGCAGGTGAACGGGGCGATGCGGCGGGCCAGCTGCCAGGCGCGGTCGTGCATGTCGTCGGTGGTCTTCAGGGCCAGGAACGTGGCGCCGTGCAACGCGCAGATCAGTACCAGGGTGATCCCGGTGAACACGCCGTAGGGCTGGAATAGGTCCCAGAACGACCCGGTGTAGTCCTGGTGGGAATCGATGGGCAGGCCGTGCAGCAGGTCGCCCAGGGCGATGCCGATCACCAGCGGGGCCAGCACGCTGCCGGCGGTCAGCAACACGTCCCAGGTGCGCCGCCAGCGGATCGCGTCGCGCTTGCCCCGGTACTCGAACGCCAGGCCGCGGGCGATCAGCGCCACGAGCAGCAGCACCAGGGCCAGGTTGAAGGCCGAGAACATCGTGGCGTACCAGCCGGGGAAGGCGGCGAACATGGCGGCCCCGGCCACGATCAGCCAGACCTCGTTGCCGTCCCACAGCGGGCCGATCGTGTTGATCGCCGCCCGGCGGCCGGCGTCGTCCCGGCCGACCGCGCTGTGCAGCATGCCAACGCCGAAATCGAAGCCCTCCAGGATGAAGAACCCGGTCCAGAAGAACGCGATGACGATGAACCAGAACGGAACGAGACTGCTCATCGCGGCCCCCTCAGTACTGAACCGCCGGTACCGGCTGGTCTGCGTCGGCCTCGCTGCGCGGTGGCGGGAGCGGATTGCGCGCGTACTTGAGCATCAGCAGCAGGTCGACCGTGGCGGCCACGGCGTACACCAGGATGAAGACCGCCAGGCTGATCGCGATCCAGGTGACCGACAACGAGGGTGAGATGCCGTTCTTCGTCAGCATGATGCCCTGCACGATCCACGGCTGCCGGCCGCTTTCGGTCAGCAGCCAGCCCGCGGTGTTCATCGCGAACGGCAGCACCGCGGCCCAGGTCGCCACCCACAGGAACCGCCGGGCGGTGGCGAGTTTCTTCCGCCGGATCAGCCACAGCCCCCACGCGTAGATGAGGAAGGCCAGCACACCGCCGTAGGCCATCACCCGCATGCTCCAGTACTGGATGAACACGTTCGGCACGTAATAGCCGGGCCCGTACTTGGCCGAGTACTGGTTCTGCAGCGGGGTGAGGCCCACTACCTTGCCGTTCCAGGAGTTGGTGGCCAGCAGCGACAGCAGGTGCGGGATCTCGATGATCTGGGTCGGCGTCTGGTCCTGGTTTCCGCCGCCGATCTGGAACAGCGAGAACGAGCACGGCTGGCAGGTGGTCCACTGCGCCTCCGCGGCCGCGATCTTCATCGGCTGGTACCGGGCCTCGATCACCCCCAGCTCATCGCCGACCAGCATCGTGAACAAGATCGCCGGGACCAGAACGATCAGCGACAGCCGGGCCGACCGGGCGAACACGTCCCGGTCCTTCCCGTGCCGCAACTGCCACGCCGACACCGCCAGCATGACGGCACCGCCGGTGACCAGCGACGCCAGCAGCACCTTGGCGTACCCCCACACGAACACCGGGTTGGTGAACAGCGCCCAGATGTCGTCCAGCTGCGGCTTGCCGCCCACCATCGTGTAGCCGACCGGATGCTGCATCCAGGAGTTGGCCGCCATGATGAACAGGGCCGACAGGACGGTGCCCAGCGAAACGGCCCAGATCGTCAGCAGGTGAACCCGGCGCGGCAGCTTGTCCCAGCCGAACAGCCACAACCCGAGGAAGGTGGATTCGAGGAAGAACGCGGCCAGCCCCTCCATCGCCAGCGGGGCACCGAACACGTTGCCGACCAGCCGCGAATAGGCGCCCCAGTCCATGCCGAACTGAAACTCCTGCACCAGCCCGGTGACCACGCCGATCGCGACGTTGATGACCAGCAGCGTGCCGAAGAACCGGGTCAGCCGCAGGTACTCATCGCGCCCGCTGCGGTACCACGCGGTCTGCAGCAGCGCGGTCAGGAACGCCAGCCCGATCGTGACCGGCACGAAGAAGAAATGATTGATCGTCACAAACGCGAACTGCCAGCGCGCCAGGTCGACGTTCGCCATCTACTCCTCCGGTCCAGCGGGCTCTGGAACGGCCCCCTCCGTGCGTTTGTCCCGGCGATCGCTCGTCAGGAGGCCGTCTCGCGAGCTGTGACCCCGTTCTGCCAGGCGGCGGTACCCGCGGCCGCCGCGGCCTTGGCCTGCGCCCATTTCTGCCTGGCGAGCTCGCTCGGCGGCGTTTCCATCTCGTTGACCCAGCGCCGGGTGGCGGCGAACACGTGCGCGCTGCCGACGGCGATACCCGCCATTACGAGCATGGCGCCGACCCCCACGAGCACGCCGCCGATGATCAGCGGACCGGACTGGATCTCCGGCATGTTGTTGCGTGCTTCCATCTCAGTCATTGACATCCGTCCTCCGCGTAGGCCGTGACCGTCACTGTCGTCCCGAATGAGCCACCGGGCATCCTCCGCCCGGGGTGATTGCTGCCCGCCCGCCCGGCGCCCGGCGCCGCCTGGTCCGCACACTCACCCCGGGCGAGTGATGCGCGGCTGGCCCGGGGCTGCAAATAGTGAGGGAGTGACCGAGCACTATGACGTGATCATCGTGGGGACGGGGGCCGGCGGGGGCACGCTGGCGCACACGCTCGCCCCTTCAGGCAAGCGAATACTGCTGCTCGAACGGGGCAATTTCCTGCCCCGGGAGACGGACAACTGGGATCCGAAACCGGTGTTCGTGGAAGGCAAGTACATCTCGCCGGACACCTGGTACGACGCCGACGGCAAGCCGTTCCAGCCGCAGGTGCACTACTTCGTCGGCGGGGCCACCAAGCTCTACGGCGCGGCCCTGTACCGGCTGCGCCCGGCTGACTTCGGTGAACTGCGGCACGTGGACGGGACCTCGCCGGCCTGGCCGCTGTCCTACGACGACTTCGAGCCGTGGTACTCCAAAGCCGAGCGGCTGTACCAGGTGCACGGCAACGCCGGCGAGGACCCGACCGAGGGCCACCGCAGCGAGCCCTACCCCTGGCCGGCCGTCTCGCACGAGGACCGGATCCAGCAGATCCACGACGGCCTGGACGGCGGCGGGTACCACCCGTTCCACGCCCCGTGCGGGATCCTGCTGAACGAGGCGGACCGTCCGCGCAGCACGTGCATCCGCTGCGCCTGGTGCGACGGCTACCCGTGCATGGTGCACGCGAAGGCCGACGCCGACGTCATCGCGGTCCGTCCGCTGCTGGACCGGCCCAACGTCACGTTGCTCACCAGGGCCGAGGTGACCAAGCTGGAAACCGACGACGCCGGGCGCACCGTCACCGCCGTGACGGTCTCCCGGAACGGCGACCGGGAGGTCTACACCGCGGACATCGTGGCCGTCAGCGCCGGCGCGGCGAACAGCGCCAAGCTGCTGCTGAACTCGGCCAGCGATAAGCACCCCGACGGGCTGGCGAACGGGTCGGACCAGGTGGGACGCAACTACATGTTCCACAACTGCAAGGCCGTGGTGGCGCTGTCCAAGCAGCAGAATGACACCGTCTTCCAGAAGACGCTCGGCATCAACGACTTCTACTTCCCCACCGAGCACTACGAGTACCCGATGGGCAACATCCAGATGATCGGCAAGTCCAACGCTGAGGCCATGCGCGGCGAGAAGCCCACACTCACCAAGCTCTCCCCGGAGTGGACGCTGACCGATGTGGCGCAGCACGCGGTGGATTTCTGGCTCACCACCGAGGACCTGCCGGTGGCGGAGAACCGCGTCACGACCGACCGCGACGGCCAGGTCCACCTGGCGTACACCTCGAGCAACGATGCGGAGGCCGACCGCCTTTACGGCGAGCTCAAGAAGATCCTCAACCATACGGGGATGGCCGAGCATCACGTCCTGGGCAAGAACTTCTATATGGACATGAGCATCCCGGTGGCGGGCTGCGCGCACCAGGCCGGCACCTGCCGGTTCGGCACCGACCCGTCTGCCTCGGTGCTCGACGTCAACTGCAAGGCCCACGAACTCGACAACCTGTACGTGGTGGACACGAGCTTCTTCCCCAGCATCGGCGCGGTGAACCCCGCGCTCACCGCGATGGCCAACGCGATCCGCGTCGGCGAGCACCTGCTCAGCCGGATGTCCTGAGCTGGCTGTGGGGGACCTGATACCCGGACAACGGTGAGGAGACAATCATGGACCGCTATCCCAACATCGCCGACCACGGCCTGATCGGCGACCTGCAGACGGCGGCGCTGGTGACGACGGACGGCACCCTCGACTGGTTCTGCCTCCCCCGGTTCGATTCGCCCAGCGTGTTCGCCTCGCTCCTTGACGCCGACCGGGGCGGCTTTTACAAGATCGCGCCGGACCGGGACGACTACGTGAGCAGGCAGCTGTACCTGCCCGATACCGCGATCCTGGTCACCCGGTTCATGACCCCGGATGGGGTCGGCGAGGTGCACGACTTCATGCCGGTCGTGCCGGGACCGGCGACCGACCGGCACCGGCTGGTGCGCAACATCCGCGTGGTGCGGGGCGTGATGCGGTTCGCGATCGAAATACAGCCGCGCTTCGACTACGGCCGGGCCTCGCACAAGCTGGAAGGTACCGAGGACGGCGGGGTGTTCCAGTCCGACGGCCTCGAGCTCACCGCGCACGCGATCGCGCCGGCGGGGCTGAGCGTAGAGGACGCGGGGGTGAAGCTGGAGCGGGTGGGCGACGGGGTGCGCTGGACCCGGACCTTCCGGGAAGGCGAGATAGGCGGCGTGGTGCTGGAGTCGAACGGCGGCACGCCTCGCCGGGTCACCCCCGAGCAGGCGCAGCGGCTGGAGGACGAGACCGCGCGGTTCTGGCGGGACTGGCTGCACCGCTCGACTTACACCGGCCGCTGGCGGGAGATGGTCACCCGGTCCGCGATGACGCTCAAGCTGATGACGTACGCGCCCACCGGCGCGCTGGTGGCCGCGCCGACCACCGGGCTCCCCGAGCAGGCCGGCGGCGAGCGGAACTGGGACTACCGGTACACCTGGATCCGGGACGGCTCGTTCTCCATCTACGCGCTGCTGAGCCTGGGCTACGTCGAGGAGGCCGCCGCGTTCGCCCGCTGGCTGCTCGACCGCGCTAGTGAAAGCAAGGCGGATGGCGGTCACCCGCTGAAGATCATGTACCGGATCGATGGCAGCTCGGATCTGGTCGAGGAGACGCTGGATCACTTCGAAGGCTGGCGCGGGTCCCGCCCGGTGCGCATCGGCAACGGCGCTGCCGACCAGCTGCAGCTCGATATTTACGGTGAGGCCATGGACTCGGTATACCTGGCCGATACCAATGGCCTGCAGGCGGCGCATCAGGGCTGGACCGAGCTGGCCAGGATCGTCGACTGGCTGTGCGACCACTGGGACCAGCCGGACGAGGGCATCTGGGAGACCCGCGGCGGCCGCAAGGATTTCACCTACGGCCGGTTCCAGTCCTGGATCGCCCTGGACCGGGCGATCAGGATCGCGACCCGTCGCGCCCGCCCGGCCAACGTGGCCCGGTGGGTCATCGAGCGCGATCGTATCTACAACCAGATCTTCGAGCGCGGCTGGAATCCAAAGGTCGGCGCGTTCACCCAGCATTACGAGACCGAGGTGCTCGACTCCTCGCTGCTGATGATGCCGCTGCAGGGATTCATCGCCTCCCACGACCCGATGTGGCTGTCCACGCTGAGAGCGATGGACCGCGAGCTGGTCTCCGACAGCCTCGTTTACCGTTACAACCCCAGCGCCTCACCCGACGGGCTGGCCGGCGACGAGGGCACCTTCACGCTGTGCTCCTTCTGGTACGTCGATGCGCTGGCCCGGGCCGGGCGGCTGGAGGAGGCGCAGCTGGTCTTCGAGAAGATGCACACCTACGCCAACCACCTGCGCCTGTACTCCGAGGAGATCGGCAGCACCGGCGAGCAGCTCGGCAACTTCCCGCAGGCCTTCAGTCACCTGGCGCTGATCAGCGCCGCGGTCAACCTTGACTACCAGCTCGACCACGGCGCCGGCTCGGTCACGGGGGTGATCTCGGGCTAGCGGCCGAAGCCACTCACGGCGGGTGATGCCGACGGTGTCGCCGCCGGCCAGCATGCTGGCATGTCTCTACACGAGCGTGACGATGTCCAGCTTGACGACTGCGTGTTCGCCGATCGCGACCTGAACAGGCCGATCCACAAGTACCGGTTCCCGCAGGACGGGACGCGGCCGAGGGACGCGTACCAGCTGGTGTCGGACGAGCTGATGCTGGACGGGAACGCGCGGCAGAACCTGGCTACATTCTGCCAGACGTGGGAGGAACCAGAGGTTCTGGCGCTGATGGCTCTGGCGGTCAACAAGAACATGATCGACCGGGACGAGTACCCGCAGACCGCCGAGATCGAGCGGCGCTGCGTGCACATGATGGCCGACCTGTGGAACGCGCCCGA
>Ga0126381_100009297_pt1 | contig 11035 bp, 9 predicted proteins | sample PanSoiMetPlot_28_FD_96465 | JGI IMG/M metagenome (GOLD analysis project Ga0126381, IMG submission 96465) | Tropical forest soil microbial communities from Panama - MetaG Plot_28 | ecosystem: Environmental > Terrestrial > Soil > Tropical forest > Bulk soil | place: Panama | collected 2016-02-17
ATCGTTCGCGACCTCGGCAAAGACGCCTTCCGGCTCGAAGAAGACGGCCGCCCGCAAGTCATCCGTTACTTCTCGCGGGAAACCGATCTTCCGCTCACGATCGCCATGCTGCTGGACGTCAGCGGTTCGGTACGGCGTTTTCTAGCGGACGAGAAGGACACGGCCGTTCGATTTTTGCGCGAAGTTCTCCGGCCGACCGATCAGGCCATGATCAGCGGTTTTTCGAGCACCGTCGTTCTCTGGCACGACTTTACCTCGTCCGTTCCGCAATTGAGCGACACACTCGCCGGCATGCACGCCGTTCCATTCAAGGGATTGCCGAAAGACGGCGGACCGATGCCGACGACACTCCTGTATGACTCGGTGGTTTCGGTCTCGACCAACAAACTGCGGAGCGTTTCCGGGCGTAAGGCGATCGTGCTCATCTCGGACGGAATCGATATCGGCAGCCGCGCAAAGCTCGAGGTTGCCGTGCGTGAGGCCCAGACCGCCAATGCCATTGTTTACGCGATCTGTTATCCGAATCCGCACGAATACGGATGCGGTTATCTGAAATCAATCGCCGAGCCCACGGGAGGGAGGATGTTTGATCTTGCGTCCCGCCAGCCGCTTGGTGAGATTTTTCGGGAGATCCAGGAGGAACTCCGGAGCCAGTATGCTCTGGGCTACACCCCGACGAATGCCGTCCGCGACGGGATGTTTCGCAAGATCGAGGTGAAGGTTACGCGGCCGGGTTTAAAGGTGCGGACGCGGAAAGGATATTACGCTGAGAAGTGAAAAGCGTCTCACGCAAAGGCGCAAAGTCGCCAAGGGGCGCCAAGGGAAACTGCGTCAGAAGTGATGGCGGGCGTGAAAGAAAGAATTTTAGCTACCGCTTGCTTACGCGCGCGGCTCGGTAGGCGCCGGCGGCTTGGCGAAGGGTGGGCACGATCACGAAAAGCAGATATCAGGCTGGGAAGTGGTGCGAATAGTGCGCTGGGTTGGCGGAATCGTTGGGCTGCTTCTTTTGGCTGGATTCCTTTTGTTTGTGTGGCCGATGCGCGATCCGCATCCTACGGCGCAGGCGGCGGAGGGGGTGGTCGCGATTCGGGACGTGACAGTTTACCCTTCGCCCACCGAGACCCGATTGGAACACGCGACGATTTTGGTCCGAGAGGGCCGGATTGCAGAACTCGGGCCTTCAGTGAATGTTCCGGCGGGGGCTCGGATTCTCTCTTGTGCGGGGTGCATCGCGATGGCCGGGTTCTGGAATCTGCATGTCCATTTCACGGAACCGAAGTGGAATTACGCGGCGTGGAATCCCGCGTCCACACTCAACGCTCGGCTTGCCGATATGCTTACGAGTCGCGGCTTCACCACGGTTGCCGATCTCGGCAGCGATCCGCGGGTGGGGATCTCGCTTCGCCGCCGCATCGAAACCGGCGGGTTGCTTGGCCCCAAGATTTATTTGGCCGGCCTCGACTTCTACCCTCCAAACGGCATTCCTTATTATGTGAGGGACCAGATCTCGTCTCTCGAGCGGCGCGTGATTCCGCAGCCGTCGAGTCCGGAGGAGGCTGTACGAATCGAGGAGCGCAACATCCGGATCGGCGCGGATCTGCTGAAACTGTTCACCGGCTCGTATGTCGCGCGGGGCCGGGTGCGGCCGATGCCCGTCGATGTCGCGAAGGCAGCGGTCGAGGTGGCTCACCGTCACGGGCAGCTTGCCTTCGCTCATGAATCGAACCTGGCGGGAGCGCGGGTGGCCATCGAAAGCGGCGTCGATATCCTGGCTCACGCGGCCGACACGACCCAGGGCATCGACGAAGCGTTTCTGCGGAGTATTGTCGATCATCATATGTCGATGATCCCGACGCTCAAGATGTTCGCCGTGACGGTCGGGACGCATCCTTCTTATATCGATCCTATTTACGCCGAGGTGCGAGAGTTTCACGCTCTCGGAGGCCAACTGCTGTTCGGCACCGACGTGGGCTATATGACCGACTACTCCACGGAAGGCGAATTCCAGGCTCTGACGCGATGTGGACTCGGGCCCATGGAGATCCTCGCGATGCTGACCACCAATCCGGCCGCGCGCTTTGGTTTGCAGGGGCAGCGTGGGGAATTGCGACCCGGGCAGGCCGCGGATATCGTCCTACTGGATGGCGACCCGGCGCAGGACGTTGCGGCCTTTTCCAAAGTCCGGTACACCATCCGGAATGGCCGCTTCCTGTATTCGCGTTAGGCGGCTGCCGCTATAATGCCCATTGGAATTCTTTATGCGCAAAATTGAAAAGTTCACATTAGGCGTAGGTGACCGCTTCGCTCACCAGGCCAAGGCGCAACTGCGGGCCTGCCAACTGGCCGCGGAAGCCGGGATCGAAATTATCCCTGTCTGGAACAAGTCCAATCGCGAGCATATGATTGTGGGCTCCGAACCCTCCAGCGTGCGCGCCGCCGCCGATGCCGCTGTCAAGTCGGCGGGCTGGAACAAGGCCTATTATGTCGATGCCGACCACATCAATCTCGATACCGTGGACCGCTTTATTGACGCCAGCGACTTCTACACGCTCGACGTCGCCCACTTCATCGGCAAACCGGCCAAGCAGGAAGACATCGACGCATTCGTTGCGCGGCATCCTGAACTGATCGGCAAGATCGCGATCGCAGGCATCGCGGAACCCTTCGAAATCACCAAAGAATATGTAGCCGGCGTAGCCGCCAAGTATCTGTACGCGGTGCAGCAGGCGAGCGCTATTTACCAGCACATCCTGAAGAACAAGAAGGGCGACTTCATTACCGAAGTGTCGATGGACGAGACCGACGCTCCGCAGACGCCGCCCGAACTGCTCATCATCCTTGCCGCGATTGCCGACGAGAAGATTCCGGCGCAGACCATCGCGCCGAAGTTCACGGGACGGTTCAACAAGGGCGTCGATTATGTCGGGAATGTGAAGCAGTTCGCGAAGGAGTTCGAAGACGACCTCGCGGTGATCAAGCATGCGGTCGCCAAGTACGGCCTGCCTGAAACGCTGAAGCTGAGCGTCCACTCGGGCAGCGACAAGTTTTCGATTTACGGACCGATCCGTGAGGCGCTGCGGAAGACCGGCGCAGGCGTGCATATCAAGACCGCCGGGACGACGTGGCTGGAAGAAATCATCGGCCTGGCGGAAGCAGGACCCGAGGGCCTCGCGCTCGCCAAGGAGGTCTATGCCAAGGCTTTCGCGGATAAAGAAGCGCTTTGCGAACCGTACGCGACGGTGATCGATATCGACTACTCCAAACTGCCTAGCCCGGAAGAGGTGAACGGCTGGACGGCGGAGCAGTTTACTGGCGCGCTGCGGCACGACCAGAAGAACCCGCTGTTCAACCTGAACGTCCGGCAGTTGCTGCACGTAGGCTACAAGGTTGCGGCGAAAAAAGGGGAGCGGTACCTGGACATGCTGAAGAAGTGCGAGACGTCGATTTCGAAGAACGTCAGCGAAAACCTTTGGGAGCGCCACGTTAAGCCGCTGTTTTTGAACAACTAAGTAAAGACTAACTGCGCCCTTGTATAACAATCCTGTAATTGTCGGGTAACCTGTGCAGGGGCGCGGAACATCCAGTACAATAAGAAAAGGAATTATGTTAGAAGGACTTCTGCAACCCACCCATCTCCTCGTGATTCTGGCTGTTGCGTTGTTTGTTTTTGGACCGAAGAAGCTGCCGGAACTGGGCAAAGGCCTGGGTGACGGTATCCGCAACTTCCGCGATTCCATGAAGCAGGCAACGGAAGCGGCCAATACCGAGTCGAAGCCGGCGAATTCCAACGAAGAGATTCACCGTAGCTAAAACAGACCGGTGCGCTCTTCGGCCCGCGCAATCCTCCCGCTGATTGCGGGAGCGGCTTTGTGCCTGCTCGCTTGCAGCAAAACCAACCACGCTTCGAAGCTACCGTCATTTACTGGGGTAGTCGGTCAGTTGAACGCTGACCACGGCTTTATGGATTTTGTCCGCCAGCACGAGAGCGGCGGTCCGGTTTCACTCGATCTGAAAATCCCGGATAGCCAGTTCTATGGCGGTGAGGAAACGGAGTTTTCGTTTTTCGTTGTTTTTGACGATTGCGAGAATCTGCCTTCCGGCCAAGCACCCTCCCAGACCTATTGCACGGGGACCGAGTTCAATCTGTCGCACTGGAAGTTTGCCCGGGAGGACGGTTTCCGGCGAGTGAAAGGGACGTTTGAGATTGGCCCAGAGATCGGTCCGCACCAGGGGCTGATCAGCGTCAGTTTGGACCCGCGGATGTGAGAAAAGACGTTGGGCCACGGATGGACACGGATTCACACGGATGCTTGGGGTACTTGAAAAGGCCGATTTCCAATCGGCCGCGGGTTACCAACCCGCCCCACAGGGGCTGCGCGATAAACTTCGGAATCTCGGACGCACACCACTAGAACTAGATCAACTGTTTCATCTTCTTGCGATAGTTGTCAAAAGCCTGGCGGCCTGTGGCTGTCAGGCTTAATAGTGTTTGCGGCACCTTTCCGCGATAGGTTTTCACGATCTCGACGTAGCCGGCTTCTTCGAGGCGGGAAAGGTGGCTGGAGAGCGTTCCTTTGTTCATCGCGGTCTGATTCTGCAGGAAGAGAAAGTCGGCTTTTTCGACGCTGGAGAGGAGCGCAACGATCATGAGGCGCCCTGGTTCGTGGATGACGCGGTCGAGTTCGCCGATCGCCTGGATCTGATCGTTCATGGCTGTGGTTGCGTCCGGCGGAGATAGAGCCAGAAACTGATGCCGCCGGAGATCAGGGTCAGAACCCCGTAGGTTGTCATGCATAGCCACAACGCGGCGAAAGGCTGGGAGAGCAGGTGATGACGCCGCGATACCCACGAGTCTCCGATGAGCGCGTCCAACACGCTCATCGGAAGAAGTCCGACAACCAGCGAGGTCGTGGCGAGCAGAACCACGACGGTCCATTTCCATGGAACCGACCGGGCAATTCCCCATGCGTAGCAGCCGGCAAGGAACACACCGGTGAGCGATGCCGCCGATGTCAGGTTCCAATGCGCCCGCATGCCGACAGCAGCCGCGGCCGCGAGCATACCTGAAACGCAGGTTCCAGCGATCATCGGTATCCAAACCTTGTCACGTTTTCTGTACTCTACGAATCCGGTGCGCGGGAAGGTGATGCGCAGTTTGATTGCCCGAGATCCGTAATGGATAACTGCGGACAGCACGCCGATGAAGACAAAGAAGGTGATCATCCCGTTCCAAGCGGAGTGTTCGGGGGAATGAACCTGCATCCAGCCGAGCAGGGCGTAGCCGAGGCACATGACACCGATCCCCAATTCGCCAACGCCATCGACGTTGTGATATTGCCTGGGACGGTCCACCAACTTTCCAGTTGTTTCCATGGCGACCTTCGCCTACTAGTTTGCATCGCCAACTAGTTGGTGTCAAGTGGAAAGTTTGGCGTTTTCAGGCGTCGCGGTCGAGGCGGTTAGAACCATATTGCGCGCTTCTCCGCGCATTCCGGAAAGCTGGGAGGCGTACGCAACTGCGCCGAGCATGCAGAAAATTCCGCCGACCCAAATCGTTATCCGGGCGCCCAGATGTTCGGCTACGATTCCCGCCGCCATGGAGCCGATCGGCGTGGTTCCCATGTACATCATGGAATAGGCGGAAATCGCGCGTCCTCGCAGCCGGTCCGGCGTCATCATCTGGATCAGCGTGTTGGTCGATCCGAAGTGGATCATGGTTGCGAATCCCACGACGTACAACAGTGCAGCTGCGCTCGAGAAGGTCGGGGCGAATCCGAAGGCGATAATGGCCACGCTGAAGATCGAGGAGGCGACGGCGATCCATACGCTCAGGCCCTTGATCCCGCGTCTTGCCGCCATGATCAAGGCACCGCACAGCGCTCCCGCGCCATTGATGCCGAGAAGAATCCCCAAGCCGTGCGCACCCTGGTGGAAGATCCGGTCCGCGAAAATGGGCATCAGCACCGAATACTGGAGCCCGAAGAAACTCACCAGCGCGACCAGGAGAAGCAGCGTGCGGATGGGCCTCGCCGACGAGACGAAGCGGAATCCTTCGAGTACGTGCTGCCACGCCGAATCCTCTGACTTTGCGATCACGCGCGGGGTGATGTTCATGAGCAGCAATCCTGCGATCACTGCGATGTAGCTGATGCCGTTGACGAAAAAGCACCATCCTTCGCCGATCCAGGAGACCAGCAGTCCCGCGACTGCCGGACCCACGATTCGGGCTGAATTGAACATGGAGGAGTTGAGCGCAATCGCGTTGATGAGGTCGGCGCGCCCCACCATCTCCTGGAAGAACGCCTGGCGGGCCGGGATGTCCGCGGCATTTACGATTCCGAGCAGGGCTGCGAGGATGAATATGTGCCAGATCCGGATGTGTCCGCTCAGTGTGAGAGTTGCCAGGACGAGCGCCAGAATCATCGAGGATGTCTGTGTGGCGATGATGATCCGGTGGCGGTTGTAGCGATCGGCGATCACCCCGCCGAGCGGCGAGAATAGGAACACCGGGATCTGCCCGCTGAAACTCACCAGACCCAGGAGCGCTGAAGAGCCGGTGAGTCGGTAAACGAGCCACGACTGGGCCACTGTCTGCATCCAGGTGCCGACGAGCGAAATCAGTTGGCCTGCAAAGAAGAGCCGGAAATTGGGATAGCGGAGTGCCCGAAAAGCCTCACTCAGCCGCGGTCGTCCGGAATTGCCGTCTGCCATCGCGAGGAACTGTTTTTATTTTCGCAGAATCCCTGGTGGAAAGCCCTCGGCAGCGGGCGCTTTCTCACGGGTGCGGTGTTTGGAAACCGATCTGTTGAGGCCAAGAACCTTGGCTCGCGCGTGGCTGGGATGGTCCACTAGGCCCCGACCAAGAATTCCGCCGCAGGGTGTGCAACGGGCGCACGTGTGATCCCTTCCGGACACAGGAGAAGTCAGTATCGGGGGACGGACGGGTCGACCAGCAGGCTCCAGTCGTCAATTCCGCCGGCCATGCTGGCGCAGTCCGAAATTCCCTGTTCCCTCAGCCAGGAAACCACCCGCAGGCTCCGCACTCCGTGGTGACAGAAGACGATCAAGGGCGGTTCCGCCTTACGAAGGTTCTCCAATTGCTTTGGAATCTCGTTCATGGGAATCAGTGTGGCGCCATTGATCCGGCAGATTTCGTGCTCCGCGACTTCCCGGACGTCGATGAGCGTCAAGCGTTGGCCGGCGGCGATCCGCTGGTGGACTTCCGTAGAGCTGATTTCAAATGGTTTAGACATTACAAAACCAGCTATAGCAGGTCGGCGGAACGAAGTGAAACCGCGGGCTGGAGTCAAACGTCTGGAGCCTGTTATACTTGACAGTTAAGCCTATAGCTTCCTTAGAGTTATCTCAAAACATGAGAGTTTGGTTTCTTTATCTGCTGGTTGCGAGTGTGTGCTCCGCGGCCGATTTCACCACCGGGCAGGCCGCCAGAGCGCTGATCGGACAGTCTAACTTCACGGCGACCACCCCCGGTGCGACCTCCGTCCTTGTTGGAGGCATCAGCGGCATTGCCTATGGCGCGGATACGCTGTTCGTCGCGGATTCCAATCGCTTCGGCTCCTACGGATCGAGCGACGGCAACGGAAACGCGGTGGTCAACAACAACCGCGTCCTGATGTTCACGCACATTTCGAACACGGTCCCGCCGCCGACAGCTCAGTTCAATCTCACGGCCAACACGTGCTCGATCTGTGTCGGCGCCGCTTCCCTCGTGCTCGGTTAACCCGATTTCGTCAGCACTTCATACAGCATTACGGCGAAAGGGATGCGCACGCCAACCTCGGTCGCGACCGATGGGCGCACCCTCGCGATCGCCGACACCGATAACAATCGTATTCTGATCTGGCGCAACCTTCCGACTACGATGGACCAACCCGCCGACGTGGTGATCGGTCAGGCTGATTTCACCCACGCCACTACAACGGGCGCGCTCAACCCGCCGACGGCCAAATCTCTTCGCGGCCCGCAGGGTGTCTGGATCCAGGACGGCAAACTTTTCGTCGCCGATACGCAGGACCACCGGGTCCTGATCTACAACTCGATTCCGACGTCGAATAACGCCGCTGCGGACGTGGTGCTTGGGGAGCCGAATTTCACAACCACGGTTCCCGACAACCTGGTCGACCAGAACGCTAACGCCACAGCGACCAACATGCTCAGTCCGGTGGGGGTGAGTTCTGACGGGATACACCTCTTTGTCGTCGATCTGGGCCACAATCGCATTCTGGTCTACAATCACATCCCGACCACGAACGGAGCGGCGGCGGATGTTGCGATCGGACAGCCCGACCTGGTCAGCGGAATGGCCAACAACTCTTTCAATATTCCTGCCGGCGCGACCACGGATTCCGACAACAACACGCAGGGCTTGACGCCTGTGCTTTGCCAGTCCACCGGCACCGATAGTGACGGTACAGCGCTATTCCCCGCTCTTTGTGCCGCGACGATCTCCTTCCCACGTGCCGTTCTCGCGGCCGGCGGCCGGCTGTTTATCGCCGATGGCGGAAACGATCGCGTCCTCATCTACAACCATATTCCGACGACCAGCGGCGCCAATGCCGATATCGTCATCGGCCAGCCCGATTTCATTACCGACAATCCTTCCGCCAGCGCGAACGCGATGCAGACGCCGGCCGGGCTTGCCTGGGACGGTACGAATCTCTATGTCAGCGACACTTTCAATGTGCGTGTCCTTATCTTTTCCATTGGCGAGAACTTCCTGCCGATCTCCGGCATTCGCAACTCGGCGAGCCGCGAGATTTTCGCTCTCGGCAATGTGACCCTCGGCGGCACGCTGACGGCAAAGGATACGGTCACCATTAGCATTGCTGCGGATAGCACTGCTACAGCTGCGGCTTACACGTACACAGTCACCTCCGATGACGCCGCCTCCACCGATGTCACAACGACTCTCGAGAACATCGTCAGCAATCTGGTCATTCAGATCAATTGCGGGTCCGGCAAGACGACGTGTTCGGGCGGCAATAACACGCCCGACCCGAACGTTACCGCCTCGGCCGACCTCACGACCCTGCAGATCATCCTGACCGCGAAGACGGGCGGCAGCGCGGGAGCGAACGTCACGATCAGCACCTCCACTTCGACGAATGCCACCATCACCGCCTCTACATCCGGATCCACGCTCAACCTGAACTATCAGGATGCGGCGCAGATCGGTCCCGGCACGATCATGTCCTTGTTTGCCAGCAACGGCGCGATCAGCGACTTTACCCAGAGTTTCGATTTCCACACCCAGTACGCTCCTGGGATCATGACCGATGGCACCGGCGCCTCGGTCCAGCTTTACGTCGATGGCTATGCCGCGCCGCTGCTCTCGGTTTCTCCGACGCAGATCAACGCCCAGCTTCCCTATGAGTTGGGCGACCGCACGAGTTCCAGCGCGTGGGTGCGCACCCAGCACCGCGATGGATCGGTCACGGTCACGACCCCGGTCGCCGTTAATATCGTCACCCAAAACCCCGGCATCTACGCGGACGATTCACAGGGCGTCACCACCGATCCCCGTCCCGGCCTGGTTTTCCACGCTTCGAGCTATGCCACCGGCGCGGTTTCGGTGGATGGCACCGTGAACGCGGGAGACGTCGCAACCATTACGATTACGAGCGCGGACGGCACGATCTCGAACACTTACAACTACACGGTCGCTTCGACCGATACGTCGCTCGATAATATCCGAGACGGCCTGGTCAGACTGATCAACAATGCGCCGGATCCTCTGGTTTCCGCGGCACCGTCCAACATTTATGACCGCATCGAACTGACGGCGCTTGTCCCCGGAAATGCAGGTAACGGAATTGCCATTGCCGGCTCGCAGAGTTCCACGGCCGACGTCATTATCACTGCTCTCAGTTCCGCCACGTGTTGTGCGAATACCGCCGGCGCGCAAGTTACCAATGACAACCCAGCTGTGCCGGGCGAGAATCTGTATGTCTTCGCCACGGGACTTGGCCCGGACTTCCCCCGCGTGGCTAACACTGGCCAGGTCACGCCGAACGATCGCAGCTTGATTTCGCCTCCGCTGAATCCGGTCGACTCGATTCTCGCGGGCGGTTCGACGGCGAACGTTGTCGATGCGCTGCTTGCGCCCGGCCAGGTCGGCGTGTGGCAGGTGACGTTCCAGATCAACAGTTCGCTGACGACGAACCCGCTGACGCAGCTGACCATCGCCCAACAGGCCGCGGTCAGTAATGTGGTGACGTTCCCGCTTACTGTTCCGCAGGCTTCCTCCACGGGAGTCACGATCAACGCCCGGACCGTTAGCAAGCAACCGGCGTCAGTGCGGCATCGGTAAGAAGAAGATTAGTTACCGCTTGCTCACGCGCGCGGCTCAGTAGATTCGCGCCCAGACGGAAGAAGTTGGCCGGGTGCGATGGTGACGGGTGAGCGCGGCGTCTACGCGCCGGCGATGATCAGATCAATCCAGTTGACCCACGCTCCGTCGGAGCGCGGCAGCGTGCGATAGGCATCGAGCAGGTCGCTCGAATGCAGGCCAACTCCCGCGAGCCCCGGAAACACGGCGGAGTCCGCATCGAACGGTACTATCTGTTCGCCTTTCCACTTTTTCGGATCGAGCACGAACGGTAGAACATACCGCACGACTTTCTCGTACGAGACGCCATTCGGCGCGCGGTAGCTCCACAGATCGACGCCTGCCGATTGGGCAATCCGGCAAAGCGTGGCGAAGGCATCCGCGTTGAAAACCGAATAGCTCAGCGATTTGGTGCGCTTCTCTTCCCGCGGACATTTCCCGTCGGGCTGAATTTCGTCGGGCACCAGGCGGGTGCGGTAGCGCGTCCATGCCAGATCCAGCAATTTCGGGTTCCGGGTGAACGTTCCGTACGCCGCGATCTGCGCCGTCCACCAAGTCATGTGGTTGTTGCCCGAGTTCTCTTCGTCCTGCCCTTTCTTGCCGGTGGTCATCCAGTCGGCAAAGTCGCCGAACCAGGTCTGCAATCCGTCGGCAAGCTTGCTGTCCAACTTGCCCGCATGCTCCAGG
>Ga0126381_100009299_pt1 | contig 11032 bp, 10 predicted proteins | sample PanSoiMetPlot_28_FD_96465 | JGI IMG/M metagenome (GOLD analysis project Ga0126381, IMG submission 96465) | Tropical forest soil microbial communities from Panama - MetaG Plot_28 | ecosystem: Environmental > Terrestrial > Soil > Tropical forest > Bulk soil | place: Panama | collected 2016-02-17
AGTCCGCAGGTTCGGATCCACCGGGACAAAACCCCTGGCATCCACTTGGAGGCCCACCGCATCCAATCCCACGTCCCCGGAGAGGGGGCGTCGCCCGATGGCCACCAGCACCTGCTCCGCTTCGAGCTCCTCGCCGGCTCCGCCCTTCGAGACCCGGAGCCTCACGCCGCCATTCACAAGCTTGGCCTCCTCGAACCGGGTGCCAAGCCGAACCTCGATCTTCTTGCGGCGAAACTCGCGTTGCAGAACCTCGGCGATCTCTGGATCCGCACCCGGCAGCATCTGGTCCGCCATCTCCAGCACGATGACCTGGGCGCCGTACATGGCGTACACGTACGCGAACTCGACACCCACGGCGCCCGCCCCGATGACCACGAGTTTCTGGGGAATCGTCCGGGACTCCAGGGCCTCCCGGGAGGTCAGGATGTGCCGACCATCGACCGGCAGGCCGGCGGGCACCCACTCCCGAGAGCCGGTGGCCAGCAGAACGTTCGCGGCCTCGACGACCACCTGCTCCGCACCCGTCACGTCCACGCGGGTGGGAGCGGAAAGACGGCCGTGTCCCCGCACCAGGGTAATCTTGTTCTTGCGAAACAGACTCTCGACGCCCTTGCTCAAGCGATCTGCGGTCTTTCGGCTGTGCGTGATCAGCTTGTCGTAGTCAACGGTGATGCCGCTCGCGCTGATGCCGAAGGTATCGCCGTGGGAGCGCAGGTTCTCCACAAGCTCGGCGCCCGTGAGCAGCGCCTTCGACGGGATGCAGCCCCAGTTCAGACATATGCCGCCGGGGCGGTCGTCTTCGACCACCGCAACCTTCTGGCCCAGCTGGGCCGCCCGGATGGCAGCGACGTAGCCGCCGGGACCCGAGCCCACCACTGCGAGATCGAAGCTGCCTTCGCCGCTCAAAAAAGATCCCCCGAGCCCGAGCACTTCAGGCGATGGGCTTCTCCACCACCGGAAGCGTCAGGTCTCGCAACTCGCGGTGCCGGCCGGAGGAAGGGACCTTCTCCACCTGCACGCGTGCCTGGAGTTTGATGAGGCCGTCCAGGACTGCCTCCGGGCGCGGGGGACAGCCCGGAATGTAAATGTCTACAGGGACGATGGTGTCGATCCCCTGCACCGTGGCGTAGTTGTTGTAGGGGCCGCCCGAGCAAGTGCAGGCACCGAATGCGACCACCCACTTGGGCTCCGCCATCTGGTCGTAGACCTTCTTCAGGATGGGTCCTTGCCGGTGGCTGATCGTGCCCACCACCATGAGGAGGTCGGACTGACGGGGGGAAAAGCGCGGCAGGGCGCATCCGAAGCGATCGATGTCGTAGCGCGGACCGGCGACCGACATGAACTCCATGCCGCAACATGCCGTGACGAAGGGATAGAGGAACATGGAGTACTTGCGACCCCAGTTCATGACTGTGTCGAGCTTCGTGGTCATGAAGGACTCGCTGCCTTGGCGCAGGTACTCGAGCATGCGGGCCGCACGAGCCTCGTGGGCCGGTACCTGGGAGGGCTCCCCTTCCGTCGCCGATAGCGCCGACGGATGATCCGCCATCTCGCTGTCCTCCTGGAAGCGGCGCGTCTTTCGCGCCGGCTGTGCCTGGCGTTCGTCTTCGCTCTTCGGTTGGTGTCACAGACCACTATAGCGGCTCTGGTAGACTACAGCCCGTGAGCGCTCCGGCCGCCCACGACGCCTCGCCCATGCGCCAGACCCTGGCGTGGGGAGTCCACGCCTTCACCGCGAGCGGAGCCGTGATCGGGGCGCTCGCCCTCCTAGCGATCGCCGGCGGCAATCTGTCGCGGGCCGCTGTCCTCATGCTCTTGGCCCTTGCCATCGACTCGGTGGACGGGACGCTGGCGCGGGCGGTCCGGGTGCGCGACGTCCTGCCCACCTTCGACGGGCGCCGGCTCGACGACATGGTGGATTTTCTGAACTACGTGATCGTCCCCGCGGTGTTCCTTGTCTGGGCGGGGAGTCTCGTCTCGTGGCACTGGGCCGCCCTCCCGATCCTGGCCAGCGCCTACGGCTTCTCTCAGGACGATGCCAAAACGGAGGATGACTTCTTCCTCGGATTTCCTTCCTACTGGAATGTCGTCGCCCTCTATTTGTGGCTGTTCGACGTCTCCCCGCTCGCGGGAACCGTGATCATCGCCCTCTTCTCCGCGATGGTGTTCGTGCCGTTCAAGTTCCTGTACCCGAGCCGGATGCCTGTGCTTCGGCGCACGACGAACATTGCGTGCGCGCTCTGGACGTTGGCCCTGGCGGGTTGTGTGCTGGATCCCGCGCAAACGGCGAGCATTCACCTGCTGGCCGTCACGCTGCTCTTCCCGGCCTACTACTTCGTGCTTTCCTTTTGGTTGGGCGGCCTGCACCGGAGCCGCCCGTGAGCGGCGCTGTGTGAGCAGTCTCCGCCTCCCCAGCGAGGAACTCCCGCTGCAGGGCGAGGTCGACGTCATCGTGGCGGGGGGCGGCTCGGCGGGCTGTGCCGCGGCGATCACTGCGGCGCGCCTCGGTCTCAACACGGTTCTCGTGGAGGAGATGCCCTTCCTTGGCGGAATGAGCACAGGGGGATGCGTCGGCACGTATTGCGGTTTCTACTACAAGGAGCGGGCCGGTGGCTTTCACCCACTGGTCGGCGGCCTTCCCGCCGAGATCGAGTCGACGCTGCGCGCACGCGGCCACGCCTACGGCCCTGTTCCCTTCAAGCAAACCGCCGCAGTTCCCTACGTACCCTGGGGAGTCAAGCTCCTGCTCGAAGAGCTTAGTCGCAACGAGGCGCGGCTCGCTGTCCGCTTGCATACGAAACTCACCCATGCGGTGCGGGCGGGCCGACTGATCGGCGGCGTCGCTGTGCACGGGCGAAGCGGCCGCACGGCGCTCAAGGCGCGCGTCTACATCGACGCGACAGGCGACGCGGAACTGGCGCGCCTGGCGCAGGTGCGTACCGAGAAGGGCGACGCGATTCAATACCCGTCCATGATGTTCACCATGCAGAACGTCCGGACCGAAGAGGCGCTCCCCGCACTGGCGAAGCTGCCCGCGCTCATTGCTGAGCATTTCGAGCGGGAGCATCTTCCGCGGCGCGGCGGGAACCTGATCCCGACGCTCCGCCCAGGCGAGGTGCTCGTGGCCATGAGCCGGGTCGATCTCAAGGGGCGCCCCGTCGATGGATCCGATGACTCCGAGATCAGCTACGGCGAGATGGAGGGCCGCGTCCAGGCGGCGCGCCTGGCAGACTTCCTGCGCCGGTACATGCCGGGTTTCTCCGACGCCTTTGTCTCCGACAGTGCGCCCCGCCTCGGCATTCGTGAGACGCGCAGAGCCGAGGGAGAGTACGCGCTCTCGCGGGACGACGTGCTGGGTGCCCGCAACTTCGAGGACGGGATCGGCCGGGCGGCCTGGCCAATCGAGCGCCACGTGGCCGGCGGCGAAACGGAGTGGAAGTTCCTCGAGCCGGGGACGTGGTACACGATCCCCTACCGGTGTCTGGTGGCCCGAGGCGTCGACAACCTGCTCGTCGCAGGCCGCTGCGTCTCCGCTGAGCCGGACGCATTCGCGTCGGTGCGGGTGATGGGCCCCTGCATGCTCGAAGGGCAGGCCGCCGCCGCGGCAGCCCGCCTCGCATGCACGGGGGATCTCCCCGTCCGCGCGGTCGATGTGGATCGGCTGCGCTCCGATCTTGCCGCGCTCGGCGTGCCCCTTTGAGCGCGCCTCTGCGGCTCCTGGACGACGGGATCTGGGTGGCGGACCGCCCGTTGCGCCTGGCCGGAGTCGAGATCGGAACGCGCATGACCGTGATGCGCTTGAAGGACGGTCGCCTCCTGCTCCACTCCCCTGTGCCTTGCGACGAAGAGACCCGCCGCGCCCTTGATGCCGTCGGTCCAGTGGGTTTTGTCCTGGCACCGAGCAAGGTGCATCACTTCTTCGTGGCGCCCTGGAAGACCGCCTACCCCGCCGCGACGCTCCTGGCTGCGCCGGGTCTGCAGGAAAAGCGGCCCGGCATCCCGTTCGACGGCGTCCTCGAGGCAGACCCCCCCGAGGCCTGGCGAGGCGCGGTGGAAGTCGAGCTTTTTCGCGGAGCGACGTGGATCAACGAGGTCGTACTCTTCCACGCGCCAAGCCGTACGCTCGTGCTGACCGACCTGGCGATGAACTTTCATTCGGCTCCGGATCTCCGGACTGCGATCTGGCAGCGCGTTTTCGACGTCCGCAACCGATTTGGACCCACGCGCTTCGTCCGCTTCATCATCCGGAACCATCGCGCCGCGCGCAGCTCCCTCGAGCGCATCCTGGCCTGGGATTTCGAGCGCGTGACAGTGACGCATGGCGAGGTCCTCGAAGCGGGGGGCAAGGCGGCGCTGCGGGCTGCCTACGCCTGGTTGTGAACCGCAAGCCGGTGAGCTGCGTCCCGTGACCCGGCCGACGGGAGTCCTGCTGCTCAATCTCGGTACGCCCGCGTCGCCCGCCGTCGCGGACGTTCGGCACTATCTCGCGGAGTTCCTTTCGGATCCTCGGGTGATCGATCTTCCGAACCCCACGCGCTGGCTCCTGCTTCACCTATGGATTCTGCGTTTCCGCCCCCAGCGCACGGCTGCGCAGTACGCGTCGGTCTGGATGGCGGAAGGGTCGCCTCTTCTCGCCCACAGCCGGGCGCTGTGCGCGGCCCTCGCGAAGGAGCTCGGCGCCGGCTTCGAGGTCCAGCTCGCGATGCGTTATGGAGTGCCGAGCATCCCGCGCGCGCTGGAGCATCTCGTGCTTGCAGATGTCGGAAAGATCGTTGTCTTTCCGCTCTTCCCGCAGGCGGCGTCCTCATCGAGGGGCTCCGCGCTCGCCAGGGTTTTCGCGCTGGCGGGCGCGTCGGACAACGTACCGACTCTCGAGGTGGCTTCCGAGTTCTTCGACGACCCCGGCTTCACGAATGCGTGGCAGAGCGTGATCGAACCCCGACTCGCCGAGTTCCGCCCGGACTACCTGCTGTTTTCCTTCCATGGCCTGCCCGAGCGCCACGTGCGCAAGAGCGATCCCACGGGGCAGCATTGCCTCGCGAGGGCCGATTGCTGCGATGCCCTCGGGTCCGTCAATCGTGCGTGCTATCGCGCGCAGTGCGCCGCCACGACCCGCGCGCTGGCCAAGGCGCTCGCGCTCGCGCCAAGCTTCCACTCGATGGCGTTTCAATCTCGGCTTGGCAGGGAACCGTGGATTCAGCCGTATACCGACCACGTGCTGCCGGGACTCAAGTCCCGCGGCATTCGCCGCCTCGCCGTGGTGTGCCCCTCCTTCGTTGCGGACTGCCTGGAGACAGTCGAAGAGATTGGGATTCGCGCCCGCACGCAGTGGCGAGCGCTGGGCGGCGACGAGCTTCTTCTGGTGCCCTCGCTAAACGCGGAGCCGGTATGGGTCAGCGCCCTCGCGAAGATGGTGCGTAGGCACGAAGGCTAGACCAAGGCACGAGACTCGCGACGCGGCAACCCGCGGGCTCACTGTGGCACGTCGTCGAAGACCCTGGCGACCCGACCTCGAACACCCATCCGGTCGCGGTTGCAAAGAGGAAGTGACCCGCGCAAGCCCCCTGACGGAGATCGCTCCAACTCAGGAAGGTTTCTTCACGAGAGCATCCCGAAGAACCCCGCGCGCCGCCTGCACCAGGGTGTTCCGCTCGCTCGCACTGTTCAGCGCAAACCGTTCGAACTCCTGCCCGATCTTAAGATCCGCAAACAGACCCGCAGGATCCTCATGGAAGTGAAGAAACGCCCGTCCCCCGCGATAGAACACACCGGGTTTCTTCTCCACGAGCCCGGGCAGCCGCCGGATCTGGCCCAGCAGTGCCTCGAGGATGGCCAGCGCGCGCGGCCCGGCGTGCTTCATCGCGCGACGCCCGCTGCGATCGCCCTCGCCGCACGAACGCCGCTCGAGAGCGTGTCTGAGATGGAGACCCCGTCGAGCCAGCTTCCGGCCACGGCGAGCCCTTTCACCCGCGCAGTCTGCCGCCGCACATCCGTCACAGTCTCCGCGTGGCGTCGCCCCGGCTGGGCGACGGCGCGAGGCCAACGGGAAAGCGCCAAGAGGTCGAATCCACCGCGCAGGCCAAGCGTCGCCTCAAGGTCCTTTTCAAGGCACGACACCAGGACGTCGTCCGGCTCGTCTACGGCCCCGGGCCAGCGTGCCCCCCCAAGAAGACACGTGAGCAGCGCCCGTCCCGGTGGCGCCCGGTCGGGGAAGAGGCTGCTCATGAAGAGACAACCGAGGAGCTTGAGCCCGGAGCTGCGAGGCGCAAGAAAGCCAAAGCCTTCGATGGTCTGTCGCACCGCTTCGGGCTGGACGGAGACCGAAACGCTCACGACGGGAGCGTACGACACCTTGGCGGCGTTCTCCGCCGCGTCGGGAACGAGGGAGCGGAGCAGCGCCGCCGCCTCGGGCGCGGGCAACGCAAGCACCACAGCCCGGGCGCGCAGGACCCCGGTGGAGCCTCCTGCGAGTTCAAGGCCGAGACCTCCCCCCTCCGCGCGCAGGGCCGTTGCGGAGGTGCCGAGCAGGAGACGCTCTCCCAAGAGCCCTGCGAGGCGTGCAGCGAGTCCCCCGAATCCTCCCCGGGCCGAGAAGCTTCCGGGGAGGCCGGGCGGCGCGCGCTCGCCCCACCCCAGCGCCCGCGCCAACAGGCCTCGCGCCACACTTCCGTGGCTCCGCTCGAGCTCGGTGGCGAAACCGAGGACGGCCTGCGCACCCAGCTCCCGCTCGTCGCCGGCGTAGATCCCCGTGAGCGCAGGCGCGAGGAGTTTCTCCACCGCCTCGGGCCCAAAGCGCCGAGCGACGAACTCGGACGCGGATTCCGCGGTTGCGTCCCCACGACGAATCCACGGCTCGCCCAGAAGGCGGAGCTTCCCGCGGGTCGTGAGCAACGGTGAGCGAACGAACGCGAAGGGCCCCGTCGGCACAGGTTCGAGATGTCCCTCGTGAAACACGAAGCGAAGACTGCGCCGCGGCGACGCCGCCACGAGCTCCTTTTCCAAGCCTGCTTCTCGAAGAAATCCGAGGGCGGCCCCTCTCACCAGACAGGTGTTGGGGCCCCGTTCCACACGGTGGCCGCGGATCTCCTCCGTCTGCATCACGCCACCCGGTCGGGGACTCGCTTCGACGAGCACAACGTCGACGCCCGCATGGTGGAGCGCAAGCGCGGTGGCCAGGCCGGCAGCGCCCGCCCCGACCACTGCGGCCTCGACGTCGCTTCGCTCCACGCTCCTAGACCGCCGCACCGCAGGGCGGCGTTTCCCGGTGCGGGGGATCACCGAAAGAGGCGTCGGGACGCCTGTGCGCGGGGCGACGACCAAGCGCCCACGTGTGCAGACCCTCGTCGCGAGCGATCTCGCGCGGCCCTTCCGCAAGCCACGGTTCCGGGGTTTGGAGGGGAGCGGCGAAGGCCGCGGCATCCCTCCCCACGAAGTGCGCGCTGGCACCCCCCGATCGCAGCTCCCCCTGGCGCACGGTCCGGCGTCGAAGATCCTGCGGGGCGGACCGTCTCCCGCCCCAGGGACTCACAGCGGTGTCCGGACGGGCAGCGCCTTGGCGGCCTCCACGAAGGCCCGCACACCTGCGACGGGAGTCTCTGGCAAGACGCCATGACCGAGGTTCAGGACGTGGCCCCGGGCTGGCGCCGCCGCCGCGGCGATCTCGCGCACGAGCTGCTCGATGCGCTCCACCGGAGCGGCAAGCGCGCTCGGGTCGAGGTTGCCTTGGAGACTCGTCCGCCCGCTCGCTCGTCGGGCGGCCCACGCCATGTCCACGCGCCAGTCGAGGGACACGACATCGGCACCCGACGCCAGCATTGCATCGAGCACGTGGGCACCGTTGTTCACGTAGAGGATGAGGGGGGCCCGGGCACGCTCCACCTTGGAGGCGATTTCGCGATGAAAGGGTTGCACCCAGAGCGCGTAATCCGTGGGGGAGAGCAATCCGGCCCAGGTATCAAAAAGCTGCACGACCTGGGCCCCGGCTTCGATTTGGGCGTTCAGATAGGCCACGGTCATTTCGGTGAGCCGCGCCAGCAGGGCGCGCAAGATCTCCGGAGCGCGGTACATCATGCGCTTCAGCGTTGCGAAATCTTTCGATCCTCGGCCTTCGACGAGATAGGCCGCAAGCGTGAAGGGCGCACCCGCAAAGCCCAGCAGCGGCACCTTCACGCCCTCGAGCTCACGGCGCAGGACGCGGAGGATCTCGAGTGCGTAGGGCACCGACTCACGTGGATCCGGCGCACGCAGCGCCGCCACTTGGTCGAGCGAGCGGATCGGCTCGCGCACCACGGGACCCGGCTCGAAATCGATGGCGACACCGAGACCAGTCACGGGTATGAAGATGTCGGAGAAGAAAATCACAGCCTCCACACCGAGAAGATGGAGTGGCTGGAGGGAGACCTCGACCGCCTTCTCCACGCGCTGACACATCTCGAGAAACGAAACGCCTTCCCTGGCGCGACGGTACTCAGGCAGATACCGCCCGGCCTGGCGCATGAGCCAGACCGGCGGGCGGTCGACGGGCTCCCCGCGGCAGGCGCGCAGCATGCGCTCGGTGGGATTCATCGGTCCGCCTCCGGCTGGCGGCGCCTAGTATCCGGACAGCCGCGCCCAGCGCGCCCGGTGGTGGGCGGCGTCGCCGAACGTGATTTCTGCGACGCGCGCTCGCTTCAGGTAGAAGCCGACGTCGTACTCGTCGGTCATTCCCACCCCACCGTGCATCTGGACGGCTTCGTTTGCGATCAGAACGCCGGCGTCGGAGCAGCGCGCCTTGACCAGGGAAGCGAGCTTCGGCAGCTCGGGAGGGTCCTCGTCGACCGCGCGGGCGGCGGCCATGACGGTGGAACGCGAGAGTTCGAGTTCAATGTACATGCGCGCGGCACGGTGCTTTAGCGCCTGGAACGAGCCGATCGGTACACCGAATTGAATCCGCGTCTTCAAATACTTGAAGGTGATCGCGGCGGCCTCCTCCATCGAACCCAGCATCTCTGCGCAAAGCCCCACCGTCGCTCGGTCCACCACCTTCTCGAAGAGCTCTCCCGCCTGATCAACGGCGCCGATCACTTCCGACGGTCCCACGGCGACACCGGAAAGCTTCACAAGCGCGGCGTTGCGGGAATCCACCCGCCATTGCCGGGTGATCTCGAGACCGGGCGCCCCCTTTGGAACCAAGAACAACGTGAGGCCCCGCAGATCGCGCTCGCCCCCCGAAGTGCGGGCCACCACGATCAGCGCATCGGCCACGTGTCCGTCGAGCACCTGGGTCTTCTCCCCCGAGAGGCGCCAGCCGTTGCCGCTCTTCTCCGCACGGGTCGCGACCCGGTGCAGGTCGTAGCGGCTGTGGGTTTCCTGGTAGGCGACCGTGAGAATGCAGTCGCCGTTCACCAGCGGCGCCAGCCACTCTCTTTGCTGCGCTTCGCTGCCGCCGAGCCGGAGCGCTTGGCCGGCCAACAACACGCTCGAGAGGAAGGGCTCTGGAGCGAGCGTTCGGCCAAGCGCCTCCAGCACCACTGCGAGCTCGGCGAATCCCATCCCCGCACCGCCCACCGATTCCGGAAACGGAATCCCAAGCCAGCCCAGCTCCGCCATGTGCTTCCACAGCGCTCGCGAAAACCCAACGGGGTCCTTGGTGTCCCGTAGCTTTCGGACGCGTGACACGGGCGAATGCTCCGACACAAAGTCCGCGGCGGTCTTCGCAAGCAGCTCCTGGTCTTCCGTGAGGATCAGTTCCACGTTCGATTCTCCGTTAGTCCGGGAGGCCCAGGACCCGCTTGGCGATGATGTTGAGCTGGACTTCGGAGGTTCCGCCCTCGATCGAGTTGCCGCGCGAGCGCAGCCAGTCGCGCGTCGTCTCGAGATCGGAGCCGGAGAACCCCGGCCCCTCCCAGCCCAGGCCCGCAGGCCCAAGCGCTTGGACCATCAGTTCGTGGCGTCGCATGTTGAGCTCGGTGGCGTAGACCTTGAAGATCGAGCTTTCGGGGCCGGGCCGGTGTCCGGCCTTGGCACTGTCCTTGGCGCGCTGCACCGTGAAGCTGAACGCCCGCGTGTCCATGTCTTCGAGCGCCACCCGGTCGCGCAGCACGGCGTCGGCGATTCGGCCGTCTGCCCCACCCACGTGCTCGCAAGCGAGGCTCGCGAGTGCGCTCATGCGCGTGCGCTGTCCTCCGCCGCCTCCGCCAAAGGCATCGGCGATCATGCTGCGCTCGTGACCCAAGAGCGACTTCGCCACGGTCCAACCCGCGTTGATCTTGTGAACGACGTTGCGCACCGGCACACGAACGTCTTCGAAGTGGGTCTCGCAGAACGGGGACTTTCCGCTAATCAGCAGGATCGGCCGCACCGAGACGCCGGGCGTCTGCATGTCGATCAAGAGGAATGTGATCCCGTCTTGCTTTTTGGCCGTGGGATCGGTGCGGACCAGGGCAAAAATCCAGTCGGCTTTGTCGGCGTAGGAGGTCCAAATCTTGGTCCCCGTGATCAGGAAGTCGTCCCCGTCCCGGACCGCCTTGGTCTGCAGGGAGGCGAGGTCGGAGCCGGCACCAGGCTCGGAGTAGCCCTGACACCAGCGAATCTCGCCACGGCAAATTCGTCCGAGATGCTCCCGCTTCTGCTCCTCGCTGCCGTACTGCAACAGGGTCGGTCCGATCATGGTGAGTCCGAAGCCAATGAGGGGAGGCGGCAGGCGGAGCTTCGCCATCTCCTGGGTAAGCACCTTCCCCTCCGCCGGCGAGAGGCCGCCTCCGCCGTACTCCCTGGGCCAAGTAGGTGCAGTCCAGCCCCGCTCCGCCATGCGCAGAAGCCAGGTCTTCATGCCCGGGACGGCAAAGGTGGCTTTGCGACCGCCCCAGGTGCCTTCGAGATCGTTCGCGGGTAGCCCCGCGATGTCAGGCGGTGCGTTCTTCGTCAGCCAGTCGCGGGTCTCGCGTCGGAAGGTCTCAAGCTCTGCCATGGGGCTCTCCTGCGGCGTGTTGCGCGCAGGACAGTCTAACTCCCCCAACGATGCGCGGCCTCACCCTCGCTCGGGGGGGGCTGC
>Ga0126381_100009300_pt1 | contig 11032 bp, 8 predicted proteins | sample PanSoiMetPlot_28_FD_96465 | JGI IMG/M metagenome (GOLD analysis project Ga0126381, IMG submission 96465) | Tropical forest soil microbial communities from Panama - MetaG Plot_28 | ecosystem: Environmental > Terrestrial > Soil > Tropical forest > Bulk soil | place: Panama | collected 2016-02-17
GAGGCAAGAAATGACGTCGCCAACAACCGGACCGGTCAGGGGCGCTGGCAGCCGCCGCGCAGAGGGCCACAATTCTGGCCTAGTCATGTTCGCAGCTGTCGTCTTGGGCTGGGCCGGCCTGTTCAACCTGATGGACGGCATCGCCGCGATCGCCAACTCGCACGTCTTCGTTGCCAGCGCACACTTTGTTTTCGGCAGCTTGCACTCGTGGGGCTGGATCGCGCTCATCCTCGGCGTCTTGCAGCTCGTCGCGGCGATGGCACTGCTGCTAGGCAACCAGCTGGCCCGCTGGTTCGGCGTGGCCGTGCTCGGGCTCAACGCGATCGCCCAGATGTTCTTCATCGCAGCCTACGCGTGGTGGTCCCTGACGATCATCGCGGTGGACGTGGTCGCGCTCTACGCGCTGTGTGCCTATGGCAGCCGCGCGAATGCCGACGCTATCCTGGCCGAACCGGACCAGGGGGCGGCGTTGCCGGAGCCCGAGGGGACGCAGTGTTAGCCCGACGTCCGAAGCCTCGCTCAGGCGCCGCTACCTGATCCGGCTCGAGGAAGACACGCTGCGGCAGCGGTGGTGCCCACACGACCGGTAAGAATCCCGGCCGCCACCTGCCGCTTCCCAGCGGCCAGCCCCTGTCACCCCGGACCGCGACCCGCTCCAGGGGTGTGATCATAACAAGGCATCGGCAAGGTTCATGTCCTGTCTCGATCGACGCGAGCTACGGCTAGGTCTGGACCTGCGGTGGCTCAGATGGCGTGAGACACGATCGCGCTGGTCGTCTCAAAGATTGTGAGCCATCTCGTGATGGCCGACGTCCGGGGACCCAGTCAGCGCCACGCGCTCCGACGGCGGCATCCGGTGACGGAGAGTGGCGGAGCCAGCACAGCGACCGGATCGGTATATCGCCTGGTCAGAGTGGCTTTTCGCTGGTTATCGGTGTGTGCCCCCGGCAGGATTCGAACCTGCGCTCACGGCTCCGGAGGCTGTTGCTCTGCACGGCCCTGACCAGCGCAAACGCGCTCTGGCGCGCCTTGCCCGGGCGCGTATCGGGCGCAACCCGCGGACCGGGCCGCCGGGCACTCTGAACGGGGGTGGTGCCGGTGAGCTTAGAGGCGCATCGGCCGGCTTTCGGCCAGCGGTTTTGGTGCGCGCTGTGTCCCGCCGGCGTCGCTGGCCTGGCCCTGTTCATGGAGCGGGCGATTGCGTACTGCGCCGCCACCCTGCCCCTGACCGCCGGGGTCCCTGGCCGACCGGGAGCTGCTGCGCCGCCACCAGGCTCTCAACCGCGAGCGTGGCACCGGCCCGCAGCTGGCCCTCAAGGCCACCGCGGACTGCCTGCGCGGCTGGCAGAAAGCCGGTTACCTCGACCAGAAGGCCGATCTGTACGCAATGGCCGTCGCAGGATTGCTGTGCACGCCCGTGACCAGCGGAAATGAGTTCCCGCACACCATGATCGGAGGCGTATCGGGAGCAACTCGCCTGGTCGAGGCTGCCGGGCATGCCGAGGGGGAACGGCATGGCATCTAACTGCAGGCGTCGACTGCACAGTAAGACCCATCCGCTCGTAGCCGCGCGTGTAACCGCATAATGGGCGGCTGGTGGTTTCCTGGTAATCCTTAACCGAAGCGCACAGAACTTGGTGATCTCCGTGCAGTCAGTTTGATCTTTCACTGCAAGGCATGCCCGCCCAGGCTGATCGGCTTCTATGACCGACGATGGCAGGTTCTTGGGCACGCGATCTCGGACAGGCCTGCCCTTGGCGCTCCGTCAGAAGCGCTTCCACGATGGCCCGTGAGCCGTTATGAAGTGGGGGTGATCACCAGAACGACGCTTTCTGTTTGGTGGCGGCGGCCATGGCGAATGGTTTTCACGGCACGGTAAGCCGGCAGGATGACGATCCTGTCGAGCCAGTACTTGCGGGCCATGAGCTGACCGGCGCGTGGCGCTTCGTGAAACGGGAGTATTTGCGCGCGGGCGGGTACCGAGGAACTGCGCAACCGCCCGCTCGCGGTGCACTCGGCCACCGTGACGGAAGGGATCCGCTGAATCCGCCTGACCTTATGCGAATCGGCGTCGGTGATCACAAAGATCTTGCCTGCCTCGGCCACAAACCACACCGGGGTGGCCACGCCGGTGCCATCCCGCTTGAAAGTGGTGAGGCTGAGGTACTTGCGCCTGAACTGCGGCGGTGGCGGCCTGGGCTGGCTGCGCCCCGCTGGCTCTACGCTGGGACGCCGGGGTGTGCTGCTGGCGCTCATGGCGGCCTCCTCCCTATCCGGCACTTGCTGCGGCGGCCGCGGTGGCCGCCGCGAGGTCGGCCTTGTATTGCAGCTCGCTGAGTGCCAGGTAGCCGCCGATCAGGCACATCAGCGCCGCGGTTTGTTCCGGCATGGTTCGCTCCGCGCTGATCAGGACCGAGGACCGCAGCAGGCCTTGGACGGCAGCGATGACGAGCAAGGTCCCTTCTTGGTCACGCATCGCCCAGTTGTTCCCTCGCGCCGTCTTTTCCCAGCGAACGACATGGCCCTCGATGATGTGGATGATCAAGCCGCCTCGCTCGCGGTCTGCGGTCGCGAGGATCTGCGCGCCACCTGCCCTGGCGACGGCGACTCGCCGGCGCCGGGTGGCCAATTCGATGAGCCCTATTCCCAGGCCCTCGGCCTGGGCGGCAGAGCGGCGCCCCGGCCGCCAGCGCAGCCAGCCCAGGGCGCGTTCCCCTGTTCGCATCTCGTACTCGCGACGCCATGCCGATCGCCGTGTCAGGCTGATCACCTGGCCAGGTCCGACCGTTCCGCCGATTGGGTTGTTCATCGCTCCTCCTCGGGCATGGTGCCTGTCAGGTCCGTAGGGCCTCGCGCACGGTGACCCGGCTGCCGAATCACAAGATGGTTCCGGAGTGCCTCTTGTCTACGGGCCACGGTCAGCTCAGTACGCCGAACAGGGCGGCGAGGATGCTGAAGCTGTTGGTGAGGATGTGCATGACGATGCCGAGCCGAAGGCAGCGCAGGCGGACGACCAGGGTGGTGAGGATGAGCTGCAGCCCGAAGATCAGCAGCCAGTTCCAGGGTTCCCAGTAATGCTGCAGGGAGAACAGGGCCGCGGACAGCGGGATCGCCCGCCAGCCGGCCACCGGCAGGCGGGGCAGTAGGTACCCGCGGAAATACAGTTCTTCGACCGTGGGGTTGATGACGCAGTCGATGGCCAGCGTCGCCAGCAGGGTAGCTACCAGTACTACTTTGGAGAAGCCGGCGGGGGCGTTGGTACTGGCGATCAGCCAGTGCGGGTAGATCCCGGTGAGCCCACCGCTGAGGGCGTTGCGGACCGGCGTGTAGGCGACTGCGACGGCCAGTGCGAGGCCGAACAGGACGGGGATCAGCAGGATCATCCGCCGGGTGAGCGGCCGGCGGTAGGCCAGCACGGACGGCAGCGCCTGCAGCGACCAGCGGCCGGTGGCGCGGTGCGCGGCCCGCAGCAGCAGCCCCAGCTCGATCGGGGTCAGCACCAGCGCCTCCGCGACCGTAAACGAGAAAAGGCGCGGCAAGCCGAGGCGGGCCATCAGCGGGGCCAGGGCTAGTGCGGCGGCGAACGCGATCGCGGCCGGGCCAAAGTTCATAACCAGCGTTTGGCGCCAGCCGAGCGGCCGCCAGGTGGCGCTGGTCTCCGGGTCTCTTGCTTCCTCAGGCCGTATATCGAGCGTGGTCATAGCCGTTCACTCCTGCGTATAGGTGCTGGCGCGGATGATCGCGGGGGGGGTGAGCGGCGGACCCGCCCATCGGCGGTTGTCATGGTCGCAGCACCCCGCGCAAAGTGACCCGGCCGCCGAATCGCAAGATGGTTCCGGAGTAGGTTTTTGCGGCTAGTCGCACAAGGCCGTATGTCGCGACGAGCATGACGGCGACAGACACCGGTAGTTCCCATGATTCTGCGTGGCCTAGCAGCATCCGGGCTGGCATCGTCATCGGGGCGAGCGGGGGAACGAAGGGCGTGATCCGGGCTAGTACGCCATCGGGATTCGACTGGACGCTGAGGGACACGACATAGCCCAGCAGGATCAGAAGGCTGAGGGGCCCAGCGACCGTCGGGGCCTCCGCCTGGCGGGAGGCGGCAGCGCCAGCTGCCGCGAATGCCGAGCAGTAGAACGCGTAGCCCAGGAGGAACCACAGCACGATCAGGCCTACCGCTCCTGGCGTGGACGGGGGGAGGAGCCTGCCCACTGCGATCGCGGCGATCGTTCCGGTGAGGGCGACCACAGCGAACTGGCCCAGTGCCAGCAGGCCGATACCGATCACCTTCCCGGCCAGGAGCTCGGCCGGGCGAACCGCCGAGAGGATGACCTCTACTACCCGGCTCGACTTCTCCTCCAGCACCCCGGAGGTTATCCAGCCACCATAGGTCGCCAGGCTGAGGTACAAGAGGATCGTGCCCGCGACCACGATGGCTTTGCTGGCCTCGTTGTCGGGAGTCACCGGGATAAGGCTGCGCACCGGAGCGGGCGTGGCCGAGAACGCGCTCCGGATCCGTTCGGCCGGCAGCCCGGCGGCGCGCAGCTGTGCCTGCACCGCAAGATCTCGTGCCACCAGGTGCGCCAGGCCCGCTGCGGTTGGATCGGTGTTTTGTCCCCGCATGAGAACAGCGGTCTGGCCCTCGATCACCAGGTCGAGGGCGTGGGTGTCCAGCGCGGAGCGGGCCTGTGTTGCTGATTCGATGGCCCGGACATGGGCTTTCCCGCCCAAGGCTGCGGTATCGGAGATGACCGATGACGCCAGCCACCTAGGAGCCCCGACCGTTCCGACCCGGAAGGTCTGTTGTCCATGGTGACCGGCCACCGCCGGGACGACGATGGCGGCGGCAACGCCGGCCAACAAGACCGACGTCCCGATCCTGAATGCCTTGCTGCGGCCGCGTTCGCGCAGCTCCCGGCCGGCGACCAGGCGGACCGCCGAGGCCGCGCTCATGGCCCCACCGCCTGGAGGAACAACTCCGAGAGGGAGGGCTCCTCGATGGCAAACCGCCGAACCTCACCGGCCGCGCGCGCCCGGTCCAGGACGACCTGCGGATCAGCATCGTGGAAGGTCACCCGGACTCGGCTCCGATCAGCCCATTCCACGGCCGCGGTGGGTAGCCCCGCGTACCAGTCCGAATCGGTCCCCTCGACCTCCACAACGAGCGGGGGGGAACCGCGCTGCCTGAGGGCGCGAACCGCGCCCGCAAGCACGACCCTTCCGTGGTCGATGATGGCGACCTCGTCGCAGACGTCCTCGACCAGGTCCAGTTGGTGGCTGGAGAAGACGACCGTGGCGCCCGCTTGAGCGAGCTCTCGCAAAACCCCGGTCATGTCCTCGATCCCCAGCGGATCGAGCCCGGAGAACGGCTCGTCCAGGACCAGGATCTGGGGATCGTGGACCAACGCGGCCGCGAGCTGGACCCGCTGCTGGTTCCCGTGGGACAAGGCCTCGATCCGCTCGTAGCTCTTGGCGCCGATTCCCAGCCGCCGCAGCCACCAGTCACCTGCCGCCGTGGCCTGCCTGGCAGTCAAGCCGTGCAGCCGTGCCAGGTAGGCCAGGTGATCGCGGACGCGCATCTTGGGGTACAGGCCCCGCTGTTCTGGCATGTAGCCGAACGCCAGGCGATCTGTGTGCGTGAGCAACCTGCCGCCCCAGCGGACCGCGCCCTCGTCCGGCGTCTCGATGCCCATCACGATCCGCATGGCCGTGGTCTTCCCGGCCCCGTTGGGGCCGAGGAACCCGAAGATCCGCCCGCGCTCGACGGTGAACGACAGACTGCCCAGGGCGACCGTCCGCCCGTACCGCCGGCGCAGTCCGGCCAGCTCGAGTGGGCCGGACCGATGCCAGCCGTGCGGGGGGCCGCCGGTGCGCTCGGCCGCTAGAGAGACTGACAAGGCTCACTCCGCTCGCCGGGTCGCGGACGGCACCGAATCGGGGCGGGACATGTCGGCTGCCAGCGCGGCGATCCTGCGTGCCCGGCCCCTGTGATGCAGATGGATGACCATCCGCTCGTCCCCGATGTGCAGGGCCCATCCGCTCACCTTCATCCGCACCGACCCGATGGGGTGCTTCGCCACCACCCCCGTGGCTCGGCTCATCCGCCCCCAGAGAGGGCTCTCGAAAACGTATAGGTGGCGCTCCGTGACCGCGGCAATACGACCACTGCCCACCCCGATCAGGTATCCGAACTCGCTCGAGGGCCCCCAGGCCGCGGCACGGATCGTCTCGCCGGGTTCCAGGAGCGGGCCGGCCCAGTCGGTCATCTTCTGCAGCTGCCGTTCTTCACTCATCGCCTCGTCCTCATGTCTTGGTCGATGAGCTCGATGCTGCCGGCGGGACGGGCCGGTGACGTTAGGGACGGCCCCTAAAGATGACCCCAGGTTCTGGCCGCGCCCGGGGGGATTAGGATCGGCGCGGAGACGTGATGCACACGGAGGCATTCCTTCCGGCCCGCCCGGCGTTGCTCGAGCGGGAACCAGAGCTGTCGGCGATCCAGGGGCTGGTGCGCTCTGCCCGCGGGGGTACCGGTGGGTTGCTCGTCGCCGAGGGCGGCGCCGGGATGGGAAAGACGAGGCTTCTCAGCGAGGCGCGGGCCGCCGCCGAGGCCTGCGGCCTTGAGGTGGTCGCCGGTCGGGGCGGCGAACTTGAGCAGGGGTTCGCCTTCGGCATCGTTCGCCAGCTGTTCGAGCCGCTGCTCGCGCGCGCTTCCGGCGCCGACCGCACGGACCTGATGGCCGGTGCCGCGGCCCTGGCACGGCCGCTGTTCGACGAGCCGCAGTTCGCGCCGGGGCCGGAGGGACCGGCTGCTGCGTCCTTCGCCATGCTTCACGGCCTGTACTGGCTGCTAGCCAACCTTGCGTTCCGGCAGCCGACACTCGTGGTGGTGGACGACCTCCACTGGGCCGATGAGGCATCGCTGCGCTGGATCGCCTATCTGGCTCCCCGCATTGATGGCCTGCCCCTCCTCCTGGCCCTGGCCGCTAGACCGCCTGAACAGAGCTCGGAGCCGGGCTTCCTCACGCAGATACTCTCCGACCCCGCTGCCGTCATCCTGCGGCCGGGCCCTCTGCGTGCCGAGTCCGTCGCCATCCTGGCTCGCGCTGCGTTCGGTGCTGAGCCTGAGCCGGGATTCGTGACCGCGTGTCAGTCGGCCACCGGCGGTAATCCCCTCTTCCTGCGGGCGGTCCTGGACATGCTGGCCCGGGAAGGCGTCACTCCCGCCTCGGCGAATGCCTCTCGGGTCGCGCAGACCGGGCCGGCCGAGATCTCGCGGCTGGTGTCACGAGGGCTGGCCCGGCTGCCTCCGGGGGCAACCAGCCTTATCCAGGCTGCGGCGATCCTGGGAGACAGGGCGCGTCTCGCGCTCGTCGCCGAGCTAGCCGGCCTGGATGGGGAGGCGGCGGCTGGGGCCGTCGGCGTCCTCATGCGTGCCGAGCTTCTGCGGAGCGAGGACCCGGTCGAGTTCATGCACCCTGTGATCCGGACGGCGATCTACGGACAGATCGGCGGCCACGACCGCCGGCGGGCCCACCGGCGCGCTGGCGAGCTCCTGACGGCTGCCGGGGCCCCGGTCGAGCAGGCCGCAGCGCATCTTTCTGCGACGCTGCCCGCGGGCGATTCCCGCGTTAGCGAGACGCTCCGCCAGGCCGCGGAGCGCTCCCTGGCCGAAGGCGCGCCTCAGGCCGCTGTTTCATTCTTGCGCCGGGCGATCGCCGAGCAGGCTCCCGGCGACGACACAGCGAGCATGCTCAGCTCCCTTGGGACCGCAGAACTCCGCATCGATGCCTTCTCCGCGGCGGACCACCTGCTCCAGGCGCTCACCAGCACCGAAGACCCCTTGCGGCGCGGCGTGATCGCCCTGCAGTACGCACGGGCCCTGTCCTTTCTCGATCGCTTCGAGGACGCCGTCGACACTCTGAACAAGGCCATCGAAGCCGTCGACGGCCGACGAACAGAGCTGCTCGACCAGCTCGAGGCACGCTTGTTCACGCTGTCACTCGCCCGGCCGGAGCTGCATCGCCCCGCCGCCGAGCGGATCGCCTCGGTGCACGAGGGCTCGCTGGGAGGCGGGCTGGGGGACGCGGTGATGCGAGCCGTTCTCGCCTATCATGAGGCCACTCGGGGGGCGTCCAGAAATCGCTGCGTCGCCCTGGGCCGCCGCGCTCTGCACGACGGCTGGCTCCTTCGCCGATCCACCGACCTCTCCTGGATCCTCCTCGTTGCTTCGGCCTTCATGTCCGCTGGCGAGTACGAGCAGGTCGCTCGCGTGCTCGAGGAGGCGCTGACAGAAGCCCGCCGCCGCGGAGATCCGTTCAGCGTGGTGCTCATCTTGCGACACAAGGGAATTCTCGGCCTCCAGCGAGGCGATCTTCTGGCTGCCGAGGAGGATCTGCGGTCGGCGGAGATCGGCCCCGACCTGGCCGCCGTGTCGAACCCTGTGTTTCACGCCGGATACCTTGCCAGCGTACTGGTGGACCGCGGCGCAGTGCAGGAGGCCACGCGCCTGCTGGACTCCGTTCCTGGCACTGGGCTGACGCACGATGCGGACCGTCTGCCTCTCCTGCACGCGCGTGGCCGGGTGCTGCTGGAGGCGGGAGCGGCCGAGGCGGCACTGCGCGAGTTTCGGACTATCGGCGCGGCGACGGACGCGCTCGGAGTCCGGAACCCGGCAACTCTGCAGTGGCGCTCTCAGGCTGCGCTGGCCATGCGCCGGCTCGGCCGCACGGAAGAGGCGACCGAGCTAGCTCGCGAGGAACTCAAGCTGGCCCGCCGTTGGGGGGCGCCGCGGGCGATCGGGATCGCGCTCCGCGCCCTGGGACTCGTACAAGGCGGGCGCCGCGGCGAGGCGCAGCTCCGCCATGCCGTAGCGGTGCTGGAACCCTCCGGCGCACGGCTCGAACAGGCCAGGGCGCTCATCGACCTAGGGGGGATGCTACGCCGGGCGAACCGTCGCAGCGATGCACAAGAGCCGCTTCGGCGAGGGCTCGATCTCGCCTACCGGGCCGGCGCGGCGGGGCTCGTCAAGCAGGCGCAAGACGAATTGGCTGCCACGGGCGCGCGACCACGCACATTGGTGCTGACCGGCATCGAAGCGCTGACGCCGAGCGAACGCCGGGTCGCCCGGATGGCCGCCGAAGGCATGGCGAACAAGGAGATCGCCCAAGCTCTCTTCGTCACGGTCAAGGCCGTGGAGGTACACCTCAGCAGCGCCTACCGCAAACTCCAAATCAAATCCCGCACCCAGCTCCCGGACGCAATCAGCGGGCTTCAATGAGCAATTGGGCTTACCAGCTGCGCCCGAACGGATCTGCTGGACGCACCGCATCACTCTAGGTCGGCTCGCTTGACAAGTACCTAATCGGCAGGGCCGCTGGTATCGACCCAGCATGCCGGAGTGTCGTTAACGCTCAGTTGACGCAAACGGTCTAGGGACCGTTGCTCTTTGCGCCGGGTCAGGGTCGGGGAGTATGGCAGTAGCACCTTCGACCCAACGTTCGAATTTGGTGCCTCCGGCAGGATTCGAACCTGCGCTCACGGCTCCGGAGGGCGTTGCTTCTTCTGGCCCTGACCAGCGGAAACGTGCCCGCGGAAGACCCTTTTGGACACGTATTGGGCACGGGGCGGATAACCGCACCCATGGGCGCCCCGGTTGTCAAGAGGCAGTGCTGAATTATCCCCGTGACCTGGTTTCCGGCCCACCGGGACTGGGATGGGACTGTTGTTGTGGCTTTTCCTCGTCGATGCCGGTTTGTGCCGCCGCGCCAGGCCGGTGTCCAAGCTGGAGCGGCCCGCAGCCGCGCAGCCGCGAGGACAAACGAGCTTGATGCCGGCAAGCGGCAGCCGAGGATCGGGAGCGAGGACTCAGTCGTCCTGCTTGTCGGGGCTTCAAGGCGACGTGACGTACGAGAGTTCAACCGGGCGCCCGAACCAGACCTACCCCGCGGTCGGCGACGCGGACGGCGGGAGCGAGGTTTCACCCCTGCCCCACCCCGGCCTGGCCGGGCGAGCCTGTCCAAGAGGCCGTGCTAGTCGGCCCGTTCCGGACATAGCAGGGGCCATCGACAGTGGCCGCCAACCGAAGGAGGAAGTCATGGGACAACCGCAGCCGAACATGAACCTCGTCAAGCTCCAGAACGACCTCACGCTCGTGGTGAGCAGAGAGGTCCCCATCCGCGAGTCCGACGCACTGGTGGACACCCATATCCAGGTGAACCGGGGCGACACGCTGATGTTCCACGCCCAGGGACAGATCTGGGCCGGGGTCTGGCTCACCGGCCTCAACGGGCCCGACGGGTGGACCAACATCGACAACGACCCGAAGTTCCCGCTGCCCGGCACGCACCCGTACTGCCTGCTCGGCGTCCTCGACAACGGGCCTTTCTTCGTCGGCTCCGACCACCGGATCGATCAGGCGGACGACCAGGGCGAACTGTTCCTGGAGATCAACGATGACGTGCACGGCAACGGCAGCGGCGCATTCACCTGCCTCATCCAGCAATACCGCTAGTCATCTGACGGCCGCCAGAAGTCGGCAAACCAGGGCCGCCGGTCGCACCCGGTGAACCACTCTCGGTCGCCGACCCGGAGCCGCAGACACGGGCCGGCGACCAGGGCGGTGCGGGAACGGACGACCGGCCGGTACCACACCGTCCGAGCCGGTGGTGATCCTCGCACGGTGAACGTCAAAAGCCCTCAGCACCGCCCACGTCGGGAATTTACTATTCTGCAGCGTTGAGTGTGTCATCGCGATCGCGCGGCCCTCGCTGTGTGGTGATAGCCCACGCGGGCCAGATGCCGACGCAGCGGGAGCCCGGCTACAGCGGGATCGACCCCGGGTGATCGTTGACGACCTCCACCGCTGTATCACCGGCAGTCACGGAGAGCCTGGAGGAGAACGCGCGCCGACCCGCCGATAGGCGCGCAATCCGTGGTCAGACGAGCCGCCCTCAGAACAGCGCCGAACAGGCATTATGTGAGCCTCGTGACCGCAACGTCATGCTCGCGTCCGAAGTGGCTAACGACAAGGACA
>Ga0126381_100009301_pt1 | contig 11031 bp, 10 predicted proteins | sample PanSoiMetPlot_28_FD_96465 | JGI IMG/M metagenome (GOLD analysis project Ga0126381, IMG submission 96465) | Tropical forest soil microbial communities from Panama - MetaG Plot_28 | ecosystem: Environmental > Terrestrial > Soil > Tropical forest > Bulk soil | place: Panama | collected 2016-02-17
CTGATCGGATTCGATCCCTGGTACGCGGGTCGTAGCAACGGTCGTTCAGGCCGCGGCCGTTCGAGGAAAGGAAGCGCCGTCCACGATTCGATCGCATGGCTGAGAACATCCAGCCCTGATGAAGCCGCAACCTGTGGCGGAAGGGTGCGCGTGTTCTCCGGGTCGACGATCCCGAGCGTCGGCTTCAGACGCCGGTGCGCAATACCCGTTTTCGCGTGAAGGGGTTTGTAATCGAAGATCGCTACGCCGGTGGTTTCGCTGCCTGTTCCCGCAGTCGTCGGAATCGCGATGAGCGGCTTCAGCGGGCCCGGGACTGGCAAGCCCTTACCGACGGGTTGGTTTACGTAGTCGAGGAAATCGGCTGGCCAACACGCGTAAAGGTTCGCCGCCTTCGCCGTGTCGATTGTGGATCCACCACCCACCGCAACGATCGCGTCGAATTCGACCTCCGAGGCGAATGCGACCGCCTCGCGAATCGATTCATCAGAAGGTTCTACGCGAACATGATCGAACACGCTGTATTTGAGACCGTTGCTCTCAAGAGATTCCGCCACGGTGGCGAAAGGCGGCAATCGCCGCAGGATTGGGTCGGTGAACACCAGAACCGCTGTCGCGCCCATGTCCCTGAGGTCCGATCCCACCTCGCGCGTGGCCCCCGCGCCGAACCGGATGGCCGAGGTCGCCATTTCGAATGCGTATTCCTGCGTCATGTACTCCCACATCTTACGCGCCTGGCCGCAGAGGACGGAGTACCATGGTGTTTGACAGCGGACACCCACGCAAGAGAAAATGTAGGTTTCGCTCAAGCGGGAGTAACTCAGCTGGTAGAGTGCGACCTTGCCAAGGTCGATGTCGCGGGTTCGAATCCCGTCTCCCGCTCCAATGTCCCCCCTGCCGGAGAGATCTCATGACGCCAGCGCAATCGGCCAGCCGTGTCCTCGCCGATGCCGTCGCTGAGTTCGCCCGCTCGCTCTCCCTTCTGACCAGCTTTCAGCGCGAGGGCGTCGTAATTCTGGATCTCCTGACGCAGATGAACCTGCGCCTGCCCGTCATTACCATCGACACCGGCCGCCTGCCATCGTCGACTCTGGATATGATCGCCGCTGTCGAGAAGCATTTCGGTATTTCCGTTGAGCGCCTCACGCCAGATGAATCCGAAGTCGAGGCGATGGTATCAGCTCACGGCAAAGATCTCTTCCGCGACAGCGTTCCTCAGAGGATGCTCTGCTGCAACATCCGAAAGGTGCGCCCGTTGGCGCTGCGGATGCGAGGCGTGTCTGCGTATCTGACTGGTATTCGGCGCGAACAGAGCGCGGAGCGCGCGGACGCCGCGATCTTCGATCGTTCCGCATCGCCCGTACGGATCAGTCCCCTTGCTGACTGGACCACAGTCGATGTTCTCGAATATACCGAGCGCAACCATCTTCCGGTTCACGCGCTGTATGCCGCGGGATACCGCAGCATCGGATGCGATCCGTGCACGCGCGCCGTTTTCGACGGTGAACACGAACGCGCCGGGCGTTGGTGGTGGGAAGACGACGCCGCCAAAGAATGCGGCATACACATTAGTCCCGAAGGGCGCGCGGAACGCACGGTGGATGTCTTGCTGCGCGAGTTGCTCGAGAGACGAGTTCCTGCATGACCCACACAGGTTTGACCATTTGGCTTACCGGAATGTCCGGCGCTGGCAAGAGCACCATCTCGGACAAGCTGATCGAACGGCTTCGAGATGTGAACGCAAAGGTCGAGTTGCTTGACGGCGACATCGTTCGGACCAACCTTTCTCAGGGACTCGGGTTCAGCCGTGAAGACCGGGACACGAACATCCGAAGAATCGGTTTCGTCAGCCAGTTGCTTTCGCGCAATGGGGTCATCGTAATCGTAGCTGCCATCTCGCCGTACCGGGATACCCGGGACGAGGTGAAAAAGACGATCAACAATTTCATCGAGGTCTATGTCGAGTGCCCGATCGAGGTGCTCGCGAGCCGTGATGTGAAGGGTCTGTATAAGAAAGCGATTGCCGGCGAGGTAGGTAGTTTTACCGGCATCTCGGACCCTTATGAACCTCCATTGAATCCCGATGTCACGGTTCGCTCAGATCACGAGACCGTCGATGAGAGCGTGGACAAAATCTGGCGAAAGCTTGCGGAGAAAGGATACCTGTCCGCGTAAATGATCGATCTTCACAGTCACACGGATCAGTCCGACGGGACGTTCAGCGCCGCGGAGCTCATCGCCGAGGCGAAGCGAGTCGGCCTCAACGCCCTTGCGATCACCGATCACGACACGATCAAGGGCTATGAGAAGGCCATACCTTTTGCCGCTGAAGCGGGCCTCACGCTGATCTGCGGGATCGAGCTTTCCACGCGCTTCCACGGTGGCTCGATGCATCTGCTGGGATACTTCCCCTGCGAGCCGCCGATCCAGGAGTTTCGCACATGGCTCGACTTTTTGCTCGAGAGCCGTCGGGACCGCAACCGCCGCCTCATCGCGAAACTGAACTCTCTCGGGATCGATATCACTCTCGACGAAGTAGAAACGCAGGGCCGTACGCTCACAGCGCGCCCGCATTTCGCCCGAGTGCTCGTCGCGAAGGGCTATGCCCGCGATCTTCAGGACGCCTTCGATCAGTATCTGGATGAAAGCGCGCGCGGTTACGTGCAGCGCCACGAAATCCCGACAGAAGAGGCGATCGAGCGCATTCGTGACGCCGGTGGAATCAGCTCACTGGCGCACCCGGTTCGCGTGGCGCGTAATAACTGGGCGATCCTGGCAGAGTACGTAAAGGAACTTGCCGCGGCAGGCTTGCAGGCGATCGAAGTCTTTCATAGCGATCATTCCCTGGAGAACGTGTCTTATTACCGGTCGCTCGCGGAACGGTTCGATCTGGCCAACACCGGCGGATCCGATTTTCACGGCGCCAATAAACCTTCAATTGAGCTGGGTACGGGATACCGGAACAACCTCTGTGTGCCGGATGAGATTCTAACAACGCTGCGCGAGCGCGTCTGCGGCGCAAACGTTTGACTTGGTGGGCACGGGCAGATTCGAACTGCCGACCTGTCGCTTAGGAGGCGGCCGCTCTATCCAACTGAGCTACGTGCCCACACCTGCTTCATTGTATCTTTTGAGGCCTTTGATGCCGATATCTTTGCGGTAGTGCATTCCTTCGAAATGAATGCCATTCACCGCCGTATACGCGCGGTCGATGCTCTGCCTGAGATCCGCGCCGAGCGCGGTCACTCCGAGCACACGCCCACCAGCGGTCACGATGCGGTCTCCTTCTCTTCGCGTGCCGGCGTGAAACACCACTGCATCGCGTACAGAGTCAAGCCCGGTAACTTCTTTGCCGGATTCGAACGCGCCGGGATAGCCTCCTGACGCGAGAACCACGCAAGTGGCAGTGTCCGGTGACCAGGCGAGAGCTTCTTGGGCGAGCGACTCCCGCGCGGCAGCCATCAGGACTTCACCCCAATCGCTTTGAAGCCGCATCATTAAAGGCTGCGTTTCGGGATCGCCCATCCGCGCGTTGAATTCGAGAACGCTCGGGCCGTTGGCCGTCATCATGAGTCCGGCGTACAGAAAGCCTGTATACCTGGTCGCCCGGACGACAGGTTCGATGATCGTATCCATGATTTGCGCCCGCTGCCGATTATCCAGGATGCGCGAATCGGAATAAGCACCCATGCCGCCGGTATTCGGCCCCTCATCGTTATCGAGCGCGCGTTTGTGATCCTGCGAAGGCTCGAGCGGCACAGCCCGCTTACCATCACACAGCACGATAAAGCTGACTTCCTCTCCTTCAAGAAACTCTTCGATGACAAACGGGGCGGGTAGAGACTCGATGGCGCGTTCCGCCTCCTCGCGCGTACGGGCGATCGCCACGCCTTTGCCGGCCGCAAGCCCATCCGTCTTGATAACGAGTGGCAATCCAAACGATGACGCAGCCGCTTTTGCCTCTTCCGCAGTTGCTACCGTTTTGAACTTGGCGGTGGGAATCCCGAGCTTTTCCATGAGCCGTTTCGAATGGATCTTGCTACCTTCGAGTGCGGCATTTTCCGCTGTCGGGCCGACGATCGGCATCCCCTGAGCGCGAAACCGGTCGACAACTCCGGTAACCAGCGGCGCCTCAGGACCGACCACCGTAAGATCGACTCTAAGGTCCTTTGCTAATTGGACATAATTTGAGCTTCTATAGCATTGGCCCAGAGCTGCGATTCCAGGGTTCCCCGGAGCTGCGTGAACGTGTCGGACTGACGGCGAACTCCTTAGTTTCCAAGCGAGAGCGTGCTCTCGGCCCCCTCCTCCGATGACCAAAACATCCATTTTTTTGTCCGGCTACAATGTTATCAGTGGAACAGATTTGCGACATCGTGGTGGTCGGCGGCGGTCACGCCGGCTGTGAGGCGGCGCGCGCATGCGCACGTCTCGGCCTGCGGACGTCCATGATCACGATGAACGCCGATTTGATCGCCCAAATGTCCTGCAATCCGGCGATCGGCGGGATCGCGAAGGGCCACCTTGTGCGCGAAATCGATGCTCTCGGCGGCGTGATGGGCGAGGTCACGGACGCTGTTGGAATTCAGTTCCGGCTTCTGAACACCAGCCGTGGCCCCGCAGTCTGGTCACCCCGTGCGCAGTGCGACAAAAAACAATATCGGATCCGCATGAGGCAGGCTCTGGAGAATGAGCCCAACCTGTCGATCAAGCAGGCCGAGGTCGCAGCGCTTGTAATCGAAGAGGCCACTGTCCGCGGCGTGGTCTTGGTAGACGGCCGAACAATTCGATGTGGAGCCGTCATCATCACGACGGGTACCTTCTTGAACGGCTTGGCCCACGTCGGCGAGCAGCGGTTTTCCTGCGGCCGTAATGGGGAACCGCCGTCGCGAATCCTTGGCGATCAGATTCGTGGCTTAGGCTTGGGCTGGACGCGCCTCAAGACTGGCACTCCCCCGCGCCTGGACGGTCGGACCGTTGATTGGTCCCAGTTCGATGTTCAGCCGGGCGATGCCGAGCCAGTCCCTTTTTCGTTTCTGACCGAGGGAATTGACCGGCCGCAGGTACCCTGCCATCTCGGCCGGACGACAGCGGCGACCAAGGCGGTGGTTCTGGAGAGCATTGCGCGCTCGCCGTTGTACAGCGGACAGATCGAAGGAATTGGTCCGCGGTATTGCCCCTCCATAGAGGACAAGTTCGTCAAGTTCCCAGACAAGGAATCTCATCAGATCTTTCTTGAGCCCGAAGGCTTGGACACGCACGAGATTTACGTGAACGGCATGTCGACGAGCATGCCAATCGATGTTCAGGCAGCGATGATTGCATCGGTTCCGGGGCTGGAACGAGCGGAGATGCTGCGTCCCGGTTACGCAATCGAATACGACGCAATAGACGCGCGCGAGCTCGATCACCGGCTGGAGGTAAAGAAGCTCCCTGGGCTATTTTTGGCAGGGCAGATTAATGGAACATCCGGCTACGAAGAGGCCGGTGGTCAGGGACTGATTGCGGGGATCAACGCTGCGCGAAAAGTGCTTGGAAGGGATCCGGTCATTCTGCCGCGATCCGGGAGCTACATAGGCATCATGATCGACGATCTGATCACAAAGGGTACCGATGAACCCTACCGGATGTTTACATCGCGTGCCGAATATCGCCTTCACCTCCGCATTGATAATGCCGACGAACGGCTGACACCGATCGCCGAGTCCATCGGCCTTGCCTGCGAAAGCCGAAAGAAGGCATTTGCGTCGAAGCGGGCACAAGTCGAAAGGCTTGTGGCCGCACTTCGGAGCAGCCCGAAGGCCGCATGGCTGCGCCGTCCGGAGGCGCGCATCGCTGAACTCGGCCCGTGGCTTCATGAGGTTGTAGGCGAGGACCCATCCAAAGGGGCGTTAATGACCGCAGAAACCGAAATCAAGTACGAAGGCTACATGCTGCAGCAACGCCGCCAGTTGGAGCGCCTTCTGTCCTCGGATAAATCGATCCCAAGCACCCTTTCGTTCGCCCGAATCCCGGGCATTTCGCGGGAGGTGTCGGACAAGCTATCTCGCGTTCGCCCCGCGACCTTGACCCAAGCGGCCCGGATCCCCGGTGTGACTCCTGCAGCCATAGCGATCCTGGATATTTATCTCACCACAAAGGCCGGAGCGACCCTGTAGCTGAGTGTTTCACGTGAAACCCGAGCAGATCGTTTCACGTGAAACAACGATGTTAGAGTGATCCTTTGAGACGAGTAATAGCTGTCACCAACCAAAAGGGCGGTGTTGGTAAGACAACTACCGCCATTAACCTCGCAGCAGCCCTTGCGGCGAGCGAAATTCCCGTTCTGCTGATCGACTCCGACCCCCAAGGCAATACCACAAGCGGCCTTGGGATCCAAAAATCCCCCGAGACCTTAACTACCTACAACGTCTTGATCGACAACAAATCGATTGACCAGGCGATTCAGCGCACGGAAATGGAAGGCCTCGACCTTCTTCCCGCCGATAAGAATCTCATCGGCGTCAACCTTGAGTTGATTTCCGTGGAGGATCGGGAGTCGATTCTGCGTCGACACCTGGATCAAGTAGACGGCAAGTACCGTTACATCCTAATCGACTGCCCGCCAGCTCTCGACTTGCTCACGCTCAACGCACTCATGGCAGCCGACAGTGTCCTGGTACCAATTCAATGCGAATTCTTTGCCCTCGAAGGTGTTTCTGAGCTGATGGACACCATTGATCGTGTGCGGGATTCTTTTAGTCATCCGCTACGCATCGAAGGTATTCTCCTGACGATGTACGACGATCGCACCAATCTCACACGCCAGGTGGCCGCCGATCTTCGTGAGTTCTTTGGCGAGGACGTTCTGAAGACCGTAATCCCCCGAAACGTCCGTCTTGCAGAGGCTCCCAGCCACGGCAAGCCCATCCTGATATACGACCCCGGCTCTCGAGGCTCCGAGGCCTACATCCAGCTAGCGAAGGAGATCCTTTCAAATGAGCAAAAACGATCCGCGAAAAGCGCTGGGTAAAGGCCTACATTCGCTGCTGCCGCAAAGGGCTGCCGCGCCCCCGCTAGCCGTCATACCTTCGCCGCCCGCTGAAGGAAATGTCGCTCTGGTGGACATCTCCGCGGTATCACCGAACCCGAACCAGCCTAGACGCGAATTCGACCCGCTTGCAATGATGGAACTCACTCAATCCATCGAGCGCGAGGGAATCATCCAGCCGATAATCGTCCGTCGGATGGGCGACAATGATTTCCAGATCATCGCGGGCGAGCGTCGTTGGCGAGCTGCGAAAACTGCTGGCTTAACGAAGATCCCCGTTATCACAAGAACCGCCGACGATCAGAAGGTCCTCGAGCTTGCGATCATCGAAAACATTCAGCGCGAAGATCTGAATCCGATTGAATTGGCGCAGGCCTTCCACCGTATGACGGTGGAATTGAGCCTGAGCCACGACGAAATCGGAGAGAAGACCGGCAAAGACCGCGCTACCATCACCAACACAATCCGGCTTCTCCAGCTACCGCAAGATCTCCAGCAATTGATCGCCGCCCGAAAGCTGTCACCAGGGCACGCACGCGCGCTGCTAAAACTTCAGGATGAACAGACTCAGCGGGAGATGGCCGAGCGTTGCATCCGCGAGGGATGGTCTGTCCGTCAGGCGGAAGAACATACCAGACCTGCCAAAGGATCCGCTTCTACCGCCCGCGCTCACGCCAAGCCAGCGACCGCTGAACTCGACCCCAACGTCAAAGCCGCCATCGGAGAGATCGAACGCAAGCTCGGCACGAGAGTTCGTATTGTGGAAAAAGGCCGTGACAAAGGACATATCGAGATCGAATACTATTCTTCCGACGATCTCGATAGAATCTACAACCTGATCGTAGCTGACTAGACCAACAATTTAAGAATGTCTGCTACTTCCTGCCGAATCTGCGGCAAAGGATTCTGTGAAGGGAAAAGCTCCGCCTGAGCCGCCCGCGATCTGTTTGTACTGTTCCTTACATTTTTCAGAATTTCGGACAGCGCCAACCGAGCGCCTTCGATTGTGAACTTCTTGTCGTACAGGAGGCGTTTGATCTCCAGGAGAAGCTCCACATCCTTGCGCCGGAACATTCGTTGACCAGTCCCAGATTTTTTCGGCGACAGCGTCTTAAACTCGGATTCCCAATATCGAAGAACGTAAGGTTCCACGCCAACGATTTGACTCACCTCGCCAATCCGGAAAAACAGCTTATCGGGAATCTCCGGCTCCGGACTAGCCGGATTCTCAACCATCAATCCCATTTTCGTCCGAATCGCTGGTCAATGCACGTCAAGACCGGTTCTGCAGCAAGCCGGAGGCCGAATGAGCGATTGAATTAGTTCTCGGCAAGTACGAAGCGGTAGCCGATTCGGGGCTCGGTCGTAATAAAGACTGGCTTCGGTCCCGTCGGCTCGATCTTTTTGCGGAGTTGGTTGATGAAGACCCGAAGATACTCGATCTGCTCACCATACTCCGGCCCCCAGATTGCCTGCAGTAAGCGTCGGTGCGGAACAGGCTTGTTCGCATTCGCGATCAGGTAACGGAGGATGTCGAATTCGGTCGGCGTGAGCCGAACAGGCTTGCCGCCAACGAGCACGCGGCGTTGCTCGAAGTCGATCTCGAGTCCCGGCGCCGAAAGCCTCTTGGGGGTCGTATCGGTTGCGAAACCGCTACGCCGCAAGGCTGCTCTGATCCGCGCCATGAGCTCGTCGAAACTAAAGGGCTTGCTGACGAAATCGTCAGCTCCCGCGTCGAGCGCCTCCACCTTATCTTTATCCGACTCCCGGACCGATACCACGATGATAGGAATATCCCATCCGTTGCGAATCGCCCGGCATGTCTCGAGTCCCCCCATACCCGGCATGTTCATGTCGAGCAGAATGAGATCCACGGTGTGATTGCGAAGAAGCGCGAGCGCTTCTTCGCCATTCTGTACGTCAAGGACGCTGGCCCCGTGGGACGTGAGGCTCGCGCGCAGGACGCGTCTGATTTGCGGCTCATCGTCGATGAGCAATATTGTTCGGTTTTCAATCACCCTTCATTCCCCGTTGCGCCCACCGGTAGCGAAAAACGAAATGCCGGACCGTAAAGCTCTGTATCAACCCAGACCGCGCCACCGTGTGCTTCCGCGATCGCTTTCGCGATCGCTAACCCTAAACCCGTACCCTCGACGCGCGATCGGTTCACTGCCCCTCGATAAAATTTACCAAAAATTCGTTCACGCTCATCATCGGGTACCGGAGTTCCTTCGTTCCTTACGGTCAGGATCACCCGTCCGTTTGACTGCGCGGCTGAGATACCGATCGGTGTTCCGGGTTTTGAATATTTCCACGCGTTGTCGACCACCTGCATCAGCATCTGCTCGAACAGGAACCGATCGCCCCTTAGAGACGGCAGCTCGGGCGGTATCTCGATATCGAGTTCCCGTCCTCTGATATGCCGTTCCACTCGCCCCGCCACAGCATTGACGATGTCCGGTACTGAACACGTTTCTGGCCGTGGATTGAGCCGGTGATCTTCGATGCGGGCAAGGTCGAGCGATTCTCGAATCAACTGATCCAGGCGGTCCGCCTCCTCATCAATCACAGAGACAAGCTCCGCGTTCGCCGCCACCGACAAATCCGAAGAAACCCTCAGGGTGGAAGCCGCGGCTTTAATGCAGGTAAGCGGCGTTTTGAAATTGTGCGCGAGCGCGTTTAGAATCGTGGTCCGAAGCTGATCGCCGCGTTGCAGCGCCTCCCTCTCCGTCGCCGCCTCGAAGCTTCGCGCGCGATCAAGAACCAAACCAATCACCTGCCCGAGCGCGCGTTGAACTTCCGCTGACGGCGACTCGCCGTATACCCGAAGCTCCGCGGGGCGGCCCACATCGATAAAAGAGCACTCTCCCGTTAGGGACCCGCGGTCAAACTGCTTATCGGTATCGCGAAACCGCAGCGACGCGCCCGACAGCCCGAATTGCGAGATGATGTTCTCGAGAACGCGCTCAGCGGCGTCCGCGACGCTCACCGTCATCATGAGAGCGGCGCCGAAGCGTTGAAGTTGCTCCATCTCCGCGCGCCGCTGAATCGCTTCGTCCGCCCTCCGGCGTGCCCGCAGCGCGAGTTGGCTGACGGTGAGCGCGGTAATCACCATCGCCGAAAAGGTGACTCCGCCTTCGAGCGTCGTAATCCGAAGACTGTCGACCGCTTCGATGAAATACCAACTGAAAGCAAGACTCGCCACGGTCGACGTAGTGACAGACAGGAGCCAGTCGCCAAGAGTCGCCACCGCGAGGATCTCAACCAGCAGGGCCATTGACATGACCGTGCGGTTCAGACCGAATCCGCTGGAAAGCGCGGTCGTGACCCAGGTCAATGCCGAAGCCGCCGCGATGCGGCCCAATCGCCAAAAAGACTGCTTCATCCAGACGTCCCTATCTGATCAGAACGATACAATCGGTGGAGATGCTCATCCGGGACCTTCTTGCCTCCGGAGCGCCTTCGATCTCTTTCGAGTTTTTTCCTCCTAAATCGGATGAGGCCGCTGCGCAACTGGAACGCACCATTGCGGAATTGGGCGCGCTCCGCCCGACTTTCGTTTCGGTAACCTACGGGGCGGGCGGCTCCACGCGCGAGAAAACGCTCGAAATCGTGACGCGGATTAAGCAAGCCGCCGGAATCGAGGCGATGGCTCATCTTACCTGCGTCGGCTCGACTCGCGAAGAACTCGAGTCCGTCCTGGAGAAGATTGTCGCCAGCGGAGTTCACAACGTGCTCGCGCTTCGCGGGGACCCACCGAAGGGCCAGTCGACCTTCACGCCGGTAGAAGGCGGATTTCGCTACGCCTCCGAATTGACGACGTTCATTCGCGGCCTGCGTGGCAACCATCTCTGCCTCGGCGGCGCCGCGTATCCGGAGAAGCATCTCGAGTGCGGAAATCCGGCGGTCGATCTGAACAACCTCAAACGCAAGGTGGATGCCGGGCTGGACTTCGTCATTACTCAGCTCCTTTTCGACAACCGACATTACTGGGAATTTCTGGA
>Ga0126381_100009302_pt1 | contig 11031 bp, 5 predicted proteins | sample PanSoiMetPlot_28_FD_96465 | JGI IMG/M metagenome (GOLD analysis project Ga0126381, IMG submission 96465) | Tropical forest soil microbial communities from Panama - MetaG Plot_28 | ecosystem: Environmental > Terrestrial > Soil > Tropical forest > Bulk soil | place: Panama | collected 2016-02-17
ACCCAGGCCGAGCCAGTTGCGGCGCGCAAATTTAACGACACGGTAGGCCACGCTTTGGCGTCGAGCGAGGACCGGTTCGCCGCGGAGCCAGCGCGCGATGTCCTCATCGAGCGCGTCGACCGTGGCGTACCGTTCGCCCGGGGACTTGCGCACCGCCTTCGCGACTATGGTATCGAGGTCGCCGCGAAGCGTCCGTGCCAGGCTCCTTTGCGTAGCTGCCCGCGCACCAGCAGCTGCCTGAGTCAGCGCGACGCGACTCGGGGGCACGACCTCCGCCGCAAGGATCGCCTCCTCGAGCGCACCCGGCGAAGTTCGGCTCAGCCGGTAGGGTAAATCACCGGTCAGCAGCTCATGCAGCATCACCCCGAGCGCGTAGATATCGGTGGCGATGGTGATGGGAGCGCCTGCAACTTGCTCGGGCGCGGCATACTTTGGCGACAGGGCACGTCCGAGCAGCCGCGTGAGCTCGGTTTCATTCGCGACGTTTTCGCGCAGGAGCTTCGCGATGCCGAAGTCCAGCAGACACACGCGGCTCTCTTCGGTCACCAGAATGTTCGCGGGCTTGAGGTCGCGGTGAATGACGAGGTGCGCATGCGCGTACTGCACCGCCTTCAGGACCTGTCGAAACAGCTTCAACCGCTCGGGCACACTCAGTCGATGCTGGTCGCAGTAGCTCACGAAGGGCATGCCTGGAATGTACTCGAGCGCAAGATACGGCTGGCCGTCCTCGGATAGACCGGCGTCGAGGAGGCGCGCGATGTTGGGGTGATCCAGGCTCGCGAGTATGGCGCGCTCACGGGCCAGGCGCTCCGCGAACCCGAGGCCCGTCAGCGCCGGAGGCACCAGCTTCAAAGCCACGCGTCGCTCGAGCAAGCCGTCGATGCGCTCTGCGAGCCACACGCTGCCCATCCCGCCGTGCCCGAGCAGCGAGGACACGCGATACGGGCCGAACTGCCGGCCGACCAGGGTCCACTCGGCCTCGGGGAGCGAGGCAACCACTTCATCCGCGCCCGTGAGTATTCGCTCGATTCGGTCCACTGCGGGCTTCAGCAGCTCGCGAATCTCCAGCGCGGCCTCGCGATCGCGAGTCTCGAGTTCGGCCAGCCACCCCTCACGCGCTTCGGGTGCGAGGTCGAGCGCCTCATCGAGCAGCTTCGAGATCCGCGCGTATTGTGCGGACGTCCAGGCCTCGAGGCGTGCGTTCTTGGGGCTCACGGCGCTTTACATAGCACAACGAAAACAGCACATCGAACCTGACAGTGGTACGCAATGGCGGTGTCTCGCAAGGGCCGCGCCTGTCGGGTTTCGGATCGCGATTGCGTTAGGTCTGTTGTAGTACCAGCGCTGCCACGGCACAGGTCACCCAACACAAGAAGGACCGATCCATGAGAATCAACTACTTAGTTACGCCGGGCGTCGTGCTTGCCGCGATACTGGGTACGGCAAATGCGTCGGCCGCATCGCCCAACATCGTCGAGCAATGGAACAAGATCGCCGAAGACACGGTGGTCGCCTCGGGGGCGTTCCAGGGTGAGGGTGAAGTCTACATGGCGTACGTATCGGCCGCCGTTTACGATGCCGTGGTCGCCATCAATGGCCGATACAGGCAGCTCGGCACTCCGGTCACCGCTCCGCCGGGCGCATCGACCGACGCCGCCGTCATCGAGGCGGCTTACGACACGCTGGTGTACTACTTCCACGGGAGCACAGCCGCAGCCACTCTCAACCCGCTCTATATCACGGCGCTCGCCGCGATCCCGGACGGGACTGCAAAGACCAATGGCCAGGCGGTGGGGTTGTCCGCGGCGCTGAGCATCATCGCTATGCGTACGGGAGACGGACGATTGACGCCGATTGGGACGAGCTCTGCGTTCCTTGCGCGTACGCCCGGACCGGGGGTGTACCGGCTGACGCCCCCGGCCTATGCCCCGCCCCAGACACCGTGGGTTGGAAGCATGAAACCGTGGGGACTCCAGAGCCCGGATCAGTTCCTGCCAGAGCCGCCTCCGGACCTGAGAAGCGATACGTGGGCGAACGCCTTCGCGTACATGCGGGCGTTCGGAGTAGCCAACAGCACCGTGCGGACCGCCGAGCAGACTGCGATTGCGGAGTTCTACTCGGCGAACGCAATTCGCCAGTTCAACCTCATCGCGCGTGACTTCTCAGACGCGCACGGGCTCGACGTGGTTGACACGGCCCGGCTCGCCGCGATGATCAACGTGGTTCTCGCGGACGCGGGTATGGCTTTCTTCCGCGCCAAGTATCATTACCTGTTCTGGCGGCCGGTCACGGCGATCGACCCGGCCTCCGTCAAGGCCGACGGCTTCGGGCCGGTGCCCGGCTATGATGACGGTAACCCGAGTACCGCCGAACAGTCCGGGTGGCGGCCGCTCCTCGCGACGCCCAATCATCCGGAGTACCCGTCGGCGCACTGCACATTCACCTCAGCGGTTGCCGAGATCTTGAGCCGCTGGCTCGGCACCAACAACATCAACATCGACGTGCACGGCTTTGACCCCGCGGGGCCGCCCGGCAATCTGAATGCGGTGCGCCACTTCGCGACGGCAGCGGACGAGCGCGAAGAAGTGAGCAACGCGCGGATTTGGGGGGGACTGCATTACAGTTTCTCGACGGCCGCAGGGTTACGTCTCGGCCGCCAGGTCGCGAACTACGACCTGCATCAGCTCTTCGGTGTTCAGGATCAGCCCTGACAGCGCAGTTGACGAAGAAGAAAAAATAAGTGCACGACGTCGACTGCGATTCCGGGGCGCCTCTCGCGGGCCGCGAGAGGCGCCCTCGGGCCTCGCATCGCAACCGTTCGATAACGCGTGGGGTGTTGCTGTTCACGTCAACGTTGATCGCTACTGTTCTTAGGCCTGCCACAGTCCGTGCGCGCTTCAGTCCCTATGCGCAGGCGCGTTTGCCGCAGATGCGCAGCCGCGCTCGGTTTGCGCTGCGGTCCGCGCGCGGTTTGCGACGAGCAGCATGCCGGTACCGACGATGAGCCAGCTGATGCCAGCGATCTTCGCTGGCGCGGCCATATTGACGAGCACGTACGCAATGATTGCGGATCCGATGAGTGGCACGAGCAGATGCCGCAGCCAGTCGCGGCTCGTGAGCCGCAGCGCGTAGTGCACAATTACCGCAACGTGCAACATCAGAAAGCCAAACAGCGCACCGAAATTCACCAGCGAGGCCAGTAGCTCCAGCTGATTGGCTAACACGAGACCGACCGCGAGGTTGAGTGCTCCTACCAGGAAGATAGCCCGATCCGGAACCTTGCGCCGCGGGTGAACATGCGCGAGCGGCCGCGGGATTCTCCCGTCGCGGGCCATGCTGTAGAGCAGGCGTGCGGTTGCGACCTGGGAGGCGGCGGCTGCGGCGGTTCCGGCAAACAGTACCTTTGACGACGCAATCAACTTGAACCATGGCCCACCGATCTGCTCGGCGATCCCATAGATGGCCGCATCCGTCGCCTCACCCGGTGCGAAACTCGTGCGGTCGAGCACAAAGAGCGAAGCGAGATAGGTCACTACGACGAAAATGACCGTGGCCAGGCACAGGGTAAGGAGGGTGGCCCGGCCGACGACCACGGCGCCGCCGCGTGCCTCTTCCACTAGCGTCGCTATGCCGTCGAAGCCGAGAAAAGCGAGCGTCGCCACCGACAGTGCAGCGAATATCGCGCGCGGCGAAAAGGCCCCGGGTTGCAGGAGCGGTGCCCACGTGAGACGCGCGCCAGCGACACCATGGACCAGCGCGCTCAATGCCAGCACCACGAACAGCACGATGAAGGTCAGCGACACCGCCAGCCAGAAGGCATTCAATCGTGCCGTCGCCTCGATCCCGAGCAGATTGATGGTTGTGTTAAAGCCGAGAATGACCACGATGGTTAGCCCGCGCGGAACGCCGGGAAAGATTGCCTGGATCGCGATGGCGCACAGCACGTAGACGAGCGCTGGCATGAGCAAGTAGTCGAGGAGCATACCCCAGCCAGCCAGGAACCCTGCGCCAGGACCGATGGCCCGTGCCGCATAGGCAGACACCGAGCCCGCGATCGGGAAGGCGCGCGACATCATCACATAACTGAAGGCTGTGAAGCCCATAGCGACAAAGCCGACGATATAAACAAGTGGCACCATGCCGTGGCTTAGATTGAATACGACACCGAAGATGGAGATCGGCGAGGTCGGGCTGATGAACACCAGTCCGTAAGCGACAAGTGCTGCGAGGCCGAGCGAGCGCTTTAGCTCCTGCCGATAGCCAAACTGTTCCAGCGCCGGGGAATTACGCGGGTGATGTCGAGTGCCGCGGTCGAGATGGATCATGATGAACGCCTGCATCCGTGCAATGCTTCGCGCGCGGCGGGCGGCAGCTCCCGGTCCTGGCTCGGAAGAACCGTGCGCGTGCCGCCGCCGGATGCACGATGGAAGACAATTTTTGAGTAGCCTACCGGCCAGCGTCGGCGCACTTGACTCCAGAAGCTGAGTAATCAATCACTTGTAGCATTGCCTGCTTTGACCTGAGTTCGCGAGCGCCTCTTAACATACCGTGTCAGCTGGCTGAAGTGTTTTGCAGCTCGCGCCGGCATAGACTTGAGGTCTATGCGCAAACTGTCCACAGAAGAACTGAAGGCGGAGAACGCCCGACACCAGCTCCATCCGATGACGCATCCGGCCACGGTGCGCGAAGCTCCACCCGACATTATCTCGCGCGGTGAAGGCAGCTGGATCTGGGATGTCGACGGGCACCGACTGGTTGATGCCGTCGGCGGGCTATGGTGCGCGAACCTCGGCTTCGGCCGCAAGGAGATTCGCGATGCTATCGTCGCCCAACTCGACGAGCTGCCGTTCTACAACACCTTCCGTGGCGCCAATCATCCGCGCGCCATCGAGCTGTCGCAGCGGCTGGTCAGGCTCATGGAGCCGGACGGCGTCGGCGCTGTGCATTTCAGCAGCGGTGGCTCGGACGCCGTTGACAGCGCTCTGAAGCTCGCGCGCCAATACTGGAAGGTGCTTGGCCAGCGAGATCGGACCAAATTCATCTCCTTGCGCCAGGGCTATCACGGCGTGCACTTCGGCGGGGCGAGTGTCAACGGCAACACGCCCTTCCGGCGTGCGTACGAGCCGCTGCTGCCGGGTTGCTTCCATGTCGACACGCCGTGGCTGTATCGCAATCCCTACACCCAAGACCCGGAGCAGTTAGGAAGGATCTGTGCCGAGCTCCTCGAGCGGGAGATCGTGTTCCAGGGCCCCGACACAGTTGCCGCGTTCATCGCCGAGCCGGTCCAGGGCGCCGGGGGGGTGATCGTTCCTCCGCCTAACTACTGGCCGCTCGTACGCGAGATCTGCGACCGTCACGGCGTGCTGCTGATCGCCGACGAGGTGGTGACCGGCTTCGGGCGGACCGGCCACATGTTCGGCACGCAGCTGTGGGGCGTGAAGGCGGACCTGTGGTGCCTCGCCAAGGGCATTTCCTCGGGTTACGTCCCGCTCGGTGCGACTGCAGTCTCCGCCAAGATCTTGCAGGGGTTCAACGGTGCGGACCCCGTGCTCGGCACGATCAATCATGGCTACACCTACGGCGCACACCCGGTCGCGGCGGCCGCCGCGCTCGCCACGCTGGACATCATCGAGGCCGAGAAGATTCCGGCCCGGGCCGCAAGAGAAGGGCGGCACTTTCTCGAGCGGCTGCACGCAATGAAGCGCTACCGGATCGTGGGCGACGTGCGGGGTGTCGGCCTCATGGCGGGTATAGAGCTGGTCGCGGACCAGCGCACCCGCGCCCCCTTTCCGCGCGGAGCTCCGGAGCTCACCCGCGTGCATCGCGAAGCCTACAAGAGAGGCGCGATGCTCAGGCTGTCGGGAGCGAACATCATCATCTCGCCGGCTCTGACCATCGAGCGGGCACAGATCGACCTGCTGTGCGATGCCCTCGAGGGCGCCTTCGGCGTGTTCGAGGCCTGAGACTCCGGGGCGGGTTGAGGGCGCGAGAGCAGATGAGCGACTCTGACGACGAAGGTTCGATCGGCGCCCCCGACGCGGCGCTCTTTCCCCCGGGAGTGGAGCGTCAGCAGCTGGATGACGACCTGACTCGGGCGCTGGCGCTCGCGCAGCAACGCGTGCGCGCAGGACCTGCCACCCCGGACCTGGATATCGAGGCGTTCAACCGAGAGCTCTCGAGCTTTGACTTCGACACACCACGCCCGCTAAAGGGGCTGCTCGAGTGGTCGATCGGGGCGCTCGAGCACGGAGTTACGCACCAAACTCACCCGCGCTACTTCGGGCTATTCAACCCCACACCCACCTTCCCTGCACAATGCGCCGACCGCATCGTGAGTTTCTTCAATCCGCAACTCGCGAGCGCCACGACCTCGCCGGCGGCGGTGGCGCTCGAAGCGCACGTGATCCGCAGCGTAGCGCAGCGCGCCGGGTTGCCCGCAGGAGCGGGCGGCCATTTCACCTCGGGGGGGTCCGAGGCGAACTATACGGGGATGTTGTGCGCGCTGACCCGCGCGCATCCGGCGTTCGCGTCCGACGGCGCGCGCGCTTTTTCGGGGCAGCCGGTCTTCTACACCTCCAAGGAATGCCACGGGAGCTGGGTCAAGATTGCGCATCAGGTTGGCATCGGGCGCTCCGCCGCGCATCAGGTGTCGACCGACGGCCGCGGATGCATGTCGCCCGCAGCACTCGAACAGGGGATAGCCGACGATCTCGCCGCGGGCCGCGTACCCTTCCTGATCGTCGCCTCCGCGGGGACCAGCAACGCCGGCATGGTCGATCCCCTGAATGCCTGCGCCGACCTCGCCGCACGCCACAAGGTGTGGTATCACGTCGATGCCGCCTGGGGCGGCGCGATCGTGGCGTCTGACCGGTTGCGCAGGGCCGTCGCAGGGCTCGAGCGTGCCGATTCGGCGACCATCGATGCGCACAAGTGGTTCGCGACTACGATGGGCTGCGGGATGTTCATCGTCCGCGACCCCGCCGCCCTGACCGCCGCGTTTCAGGTCGCGGCGAGCTACATGCCCTCGCGCGAGCAGTCGCTGGATCCCTACATGAACTCCGTTCAATGGTCGCGCCGCTTTCTCGGGCTGCGACTGTTTTTGTCGCTGGCGTCCGCGGGCTGGGCCGGGCATGCCGCCCACATCGAACGCGCGGTCGCGCAGGCGGCCTGGATCCGCAGGGAGCTCGAACGCAGGGGCTGGTCGATCGCGAACGATTCGCCGCTAGCAGTGCTTTCGGCCGTGCCTCCCCCGGCGATGGGTGACCCGCGCACAGTGGTCGCACGCGTGCTGAAGTCAGGCCGCGCTTGGGTGTCGTTGGCGCGCTTCGAGGAGCGGGACGTGATCCGCATCTGCGTCACGCACGGTGAGACGAGCGCCGAGGATCTCGCGATACTGGTGGAGGCTTTGCACCCAAGTAGCGCGTGACGTCAACCACTCCCGACGGCGCGGATACGACCTTCCACACGCGAGGTGCAACTGCAGGGTGGTGCGAAAGCGCTCGCTTGATAATGGGTCCCTTGACTGACTGCTGCCGCGCAGCAGGCCGCTCTGAGTCGCAGATGGTTTCACGGCCCCAGCGCGGGAACGGTGGGGCACGGATGTCTTATGTCTTATCTCTTGAAAGAACAATTACCTTCGCGCTCGGCTGGCGCTACCATTAAGTGGACTACCGGCGCCAAGACCGGATAAGAATCAGCCGAACACGGACCCCCTAAAGGAAGCCGGGGCGGCTGATCAGGGGTAGAAAACCAATGCGGTGCACCGGGATTCCAGGTGACACCTTGCGACGCCGACCGCGTGCCGTCGTGGCGCGCCGGCCGCCGTGACTTTCACGAGGTCTATATGCAACGCAAGCTCCCAGCGGTGTTCTGTGCAGCTCTCGTCGTTGGCGTTGTGCTCCCGGATGGCGCGCGCGCCCAGAGTTGTCCGCTCAATGTTCCCCACGTGAACGGAACGTGGACCATCCTTCCGTATCAAATGCCGATCAATCCCATCTCGGCAACCCTGCTGCCCAACGGTAAGGTATTGATCGTCGCTGGCTCCGAGAATGATGCCAGCAACAACTCCAAGGGCGCTGAGAGCTACCGCGCCGCTGTGTGGGATCCGACCGGCGCTACCGGGGCAAGCATCAGTGTTCAGGAATTGCCCTACGATGTGTTCTGCAGTGGGACCGCGGCGCTGCCTGATGGGCGCTCACTGATCGTCGGCGGAACTGCCGATTATTCGTTCACGGGCGAGAACCGCGCATCGATTTTCAATCCTGCCACTGGCCAGTACGTGCAGTCGCAGAACATGCACGACGGCCGCTGGTACGGCACTGCGACCGCTCTTGGCGACGGACGTATCATGGCGATGTCTGGCCTCACTCAGACCGGAGGTACCAGCCAGACTATCGAGATCTACGATCTGAGGAATGCCGGGGCGGGGTGGGACGCCCCCACGTCTGTGCCGTTCAGTCCGCCGCTTTTTCCCCGTGTGGCGCTGCTGCCTAACGGAAACGTCTTCTACACGGGACAAGGGAGCGGGTCAGCCAACGCGAATGGTTGGATGTTCAATCCCGCGACAGGAAGTTGGACAGTCTCCGTTGCTACGACCACGAACCGCTCTTACGGTTCCTCGGTATTGCTGCCGCTGCTGCCTCCGAGCTACACGCCGCGGGTAATGAACTTCGGTGGCGGCAGCCCCGCCACCGCGACGACCGAAACCATCGACCTGTCCGCGGCTTCTCCCAACTGGACGCCAGGACCCAACATGTCGACGGGCCGGATTCAGATGAATGCGATCCTGCTGCCCAACGGCAAAGTGCTCGCCGAGGGCGGCTCAGTCAATAACGAGAGCCCGGACAACCCGGGCAAGACGGCGGACCTGTACGACCCTGTCAGCAACAGCATGAGTTCTGCCGGGACCGCGGCATACTCACGTCTCTATCATTCCACTGCGCTCCTGTTGCCTGACGCCACGGTGGTCAGCATGGGCAGCAATCCGGGCCCACGCGGCAGCTACGAGCCGGCCATCGAGATCTATACGCCACCCTACCTGTACGACTCGAGTGATCATCTCATCACCACCAAGCGCCCGCAGATTACCTCGCAGCCCTTCACAGCCCCGTTCGCGTACAACACGCCGTTCGAGGTGAGCTACACGAGCAGTGCTTCCATCGCTTCCGCGGTTCTGGTACGCCTCGGCTCCGTCACCCATGCCTTCAACATGGAGCAGCGGGTGATCGGACTCTGCGGGTCAACATCGCCCTGCAGTGGGCTGAGTAACACACTCAACCTGACGACACCGCTCAACGGCAACATTGCGCCGCCCGGCTACTACATGCTCTTCCTGATCGATTCGGCCGGTGTGCCGTCGGCCGCCACCTTCATGCAGCTAAGTCCCTATGCGACCGCCCCGCCACAAGGAGCCATAACCACACCCACGGGCAACGTGACGATCAACGCCGGCCAGACGGTCAACTTCAGTACTACGAGCAGCGCCGCTGCCTACTCTTGGGTGTTTCCGGGCGGCACGCCGGCAATGTCGGTGCTGCCGAGCCAGAATGTAGCGTTCGCAAATCCAGGTACGTACGCGGTGTCGCTGACGGTGATCGATTCGAGTGGGAACTCCGATCCCAATCCCCCGACCCGCACAGTCACCGTACTTCCTGCGACGGGCGATTTCGCGATTACCGTAGCTCCGTCTGCACAGGAAGTGGTGCCCGGTGGATCCACGACCTATACCGTCTCAGTCACCGGCGTCAGCGGCTTCAACGGTCCGGTCAGCCTGAGCGTCGGCAGTGAGTCAGGATTCCAGACCGGGATCACGAGCGGTGGCTTCAATCCTTCGACAATCAGTGGCACCGGCACGTCAACGCTCACGATGAATACCACAACCGGTACGGTACCCTGGGCATTGTCGCTAACCGTAACCGGCACGAGCGGTACCCTCAGCCATACGGCCTCGAGCACCCTGTTGGTGAACCTGGCGCCGCCCAGCAGTCCTGCGGCGATCGCGGGGGACAAGCAGGTCTCGCTATCGTGGGGCGCCTCAGTCGAGGCGAGCAGCTATCACGTCAAGCGCGCCACTATCGCGGGGGGGCCCTATGAAACCGTTGCGTGCCTCGCGGCCACGGCGACGAACTTCACCGACACCGGTGTGGTCGATGGCACCACATACTACTATGCCGTTTCGGCGGCTTACGCCGGTAATCCGAACAGTGGCGGAGAGAGCGCCAACTCCGGCGAGGTGAGCGCGACGCCACAAGCCCCCACCCAATCGCCACCGGCTGCACCCACAGCGCTCACCGCCAAGGCAACCAAACCCAGGGCGATCGATCTGCAGTGGGTGCAGTCGGTGACGCCCGGCATCACTAATAACAACATCTACCAGCGTCTCATGAACGGCGGAACCTACCCATCTTCACCAACAGCGAAGATCAGCCCGACGACTTTCTACCGCAACAGTAACCTGGTGTCGCGAACCGGTTATTGCTATGTCGTGACTGCAAGCAACGCAAGCGGAGAAAGTGCCCGGTCGAACGAGGCGTGCGCCAGTCCAAAGTAGCTGGACTCATCCCGGCGAGCGAATAGGCTCGCCAGCCAAGGCAATCGGGGGCGTAGGTACGCGCTCCTGGGTGATTGCTTCCGCCCGCTCTTAGCCCAACGGCAGCCGGTCACGGCGCCGCCGCCATTTTTCCAACGCGGCCCCTGACAACTGGCTTACCACGCGCATTAGTCAGTCGGTAACGCTATGCCCAACCAATTCGGCTCATCAGCTCATGGAACTTCGCATCGGATCGAAGGCTTGCGAAGGAGGGCTCACGAGCCAGCTCGATCAGGTCGGGATTGTGGTCCTGGTAGGCTCTCTCGAGCCATTCGAGAGCTCGCTGCTTATCGCCTACCGCCCCATACACTCTTGCGACGTTGTACGGTGAAACATAGCGGTGACCACTTTCGCCGAGCTCCTCGACGATCCTCGCCATAGCGGCCGTGTCTCCGGCAACAGCGTGTGCTTGCGCGAGTCCCGCCAGAGCCTCGGTGCTGCCT
>Ga0126381_100009303_pt1 | contig 11031 bp, 12 predicted proteins | sample PanSoiMetPlot_28_FD_96465 | JGI IMG/M metagenome (GOLD analysis project Ga0126381, IMG submission 96465) | Tropical forest soil microbial communities from Panama - MetaG Plot_28 | ecosystem: Environmental > Terrestrial > Soil > Tropical forest > Bulk soil | place: Panama | collected 2016-02-17
GACGGCGCAGCACCGAAATCTCAATCGAGGAATCGGGCGCGCCTTTCAGCAGCAAGTTCGCGTAGGCGAGCGGCATGTCGCGGGTCCCGACACCCTTGATAGTCTCGATCATATCGCCGGTTGTCAGGCCCGCTTTAGCCGCCGGCGATCCGGGGATCGTGGCGACGACAGCGATGTAGCCAAACTTCTTCGCAAGCACCAGGCCGAGATCGCCGCGATAGCTATCGTAGTTCTTCAAATATTCCTTGTACTGCTCCGCATTGAGGTAGCTGGCGTAGGGATCGATCGACTCGAGCAGCCCGTTCATCGCGCCCAGCGTGACGTTTTTCATGTCGGGCTCTTCCACGTACTCACTCTTGATGCGGGTGAGCACTTCGGTAAAGACCGCGATGTGCCGGTACACGCCCGGCGTACTGTCGTCGGAGCCCGGCGCAGGGGCGCCTTTGCCCATCACCGCCCCGGCAAGGAACAACATGACGAGGCAGGTCGACGATGTGACTACAAAGATTTTCAAACGGCTGCTCATAGACGTATGGACGCGAATCGCCCTTCTTGGTTTCGCTTGTCTCAGTATAACGCTCATAGGCACTCCAGTTCTTGGTATCATCATTCCTGCCTCCCTTGGCCACATATCGAGCTGCCTGAAGTGAACGCTGAATCCGACGCAGTCTTACTAGAAATCTCCCTACCCGGCGTAAGCCATTTCGCATCGGGAAAGGTCCGGGACGTTTTCGATCTCGGCGATCAATTGTTATTTGTCGCGAGCGACCGCATCTCGGCATTCGATTGCATCCTGCCCAACGGGATTCCGGGCAAGGGCCGCGTGCTCACGCAGATGTCGATTTTCTGGTTCGACATGATGCGGGAACTCGTCCCGACGCATTTCGTTACCGCCGACGTGGATGCCTACCCTCGCCAGCTGCAGCCCTACCGCGCACAACTCGCCGGCCGTTCGATGCTGGTCCGCAAGGCGAAAATGTTTCCCATCGAGTGTGTGGCGCGCGGCTATCTTTCCGGCTCGGGCTGGAAGGAGGATCGTCAGCAGGGAACGGTCTGTGGAATCCCGCTGCCGGCCGGATTGCGCGAAAGCGACCGTGTGCCGGAACCGATCTTCACACCGGCCACGAAAGCCGCATCCGGTCATGACGAAAATATCTCAATCGAACAGGCAGGCACCATCATCGGAACTCAAATGGCGGAAAGGTTGCGAGATCTGACGCTTGCGGTCTACCGCAAAGCTTCTGATTACGCTGCCACGCGCGGCATCATTCTCGCCGACACGAAACTCGAATTCGGTCTGATCGACGACGAACTGGTTCTGGGCGATGAAGTACTCACGCCCGATTCTTCCCGCTTCTGGCCGCGCGACAGCTACGCTCCGGGCGGCCCGCAGAAATCTTACGATAAACAGTTCGTGCGCGATTACCTGGAGACGCTCGACTGGGACAAGCGCCCGCCCGCCCCGCCGCTTCCGGCGGAAGTGATCGAACGGACCGCCGCCAAGTATCGCGAGGCCTACGAAACACTCACGGGCAGACGCCTATGAACTGGCTCGATATTCTGCTCATCATCGTACTGTTCCTCTCCACCCTGTCGGCGGCGCGTCGCGGGTTTTCCTCGGAAGTCGTCGGGCTGGCGGCCGCGGTATTCGGCCTCATCCTCGGGGTCTGGTTTTATGGCCTTGCGGGTTCGTTCCTTTTGCCTTACGTCAGTTCCCCGGCAATTGCGGATTTTATCGGGTTTTTCATTGTTTTTCTAAGTGTTATTCTCCTCGGCGTCCTGATTCGCATGATCGTTCAACGGTTCGTGAGAACAGTTGGGCTATCATGGTTCGATCGGTTGCTTGGCGCGCTCTTCGGGTTGGCGCGGGGTGTACTTATTGGCATCGCCGTGATTACGGCGCTTGTCGCTTTCGCCCCGGCGGCCGCGGCGAACTCCGTGCCGGCGGCAGTCGCACATTCCCGGATTTCGCCGTATATTGTGGAAGCGTCCACTTTCCTCGTGGCGCTTGCTCCGCGCGAATTGAAGGACGGTTTCGAGCATCATTACGAGCAGTTGAAATCTTTTTGGCAAAAAAAGGGTCTTACGGCTTCCAAGCCGCAGGATTTATAAACGGACAGATGAAACTAACGATCGGTGAACTAGCGGAACAACTTTTGGATGGCGGCTTCTTCATGGAAGAAGCGGTGGAATTGTTGGAGAAAGGAATGATTGCCGGCGCCTTGACGCGAACGGGCGGCAATCAATGTGAAGCGAGCAAGATACTGGGGATCCACCGCAACACGCTACAGCGCAAAATGACCGAGTTCAGGATCGACGGACGCCGCCGCAAGCCAGTGGTCCGCGCCGGCGCGCTCAAGGGTCGCCGCGTGAAGACCGGCACCGCCTAATAACCCGCGGAATGCATTCGCGCCACAGGATCCTCTTCGCAAGAGAAATAATAAGGGGATGCTCATCACTCATGTTCATGTGCATGTCAAGCCTGAGTTCGTGGACGCGTTTGCGGCGGCTTCCATCGAGAACGCCGGCCACAGCGTAAAGGAGCCGGGCGTTGCCCGTTTCGACGTCGTCCAGCAGAAGGACGACGGAACGCGCTTCATTCTGGTGGAAGTCTACCGCACGCCTGACGCGCCGGCGCAGCACAAAGCCACGGCGCACTATTTGAAATGGCGCGAAACGGTCGAGCCCATGATGGCCGAACCGCGTGTCCCTGTGCACCTCCGCAATCTGTTTCCCGCCGAAGAGGGCTGGTAAGTGAACTTCGAATTCGCAACCGCTGCCAGGATCGTGTTCGGGCCGGGTGCCGCCTCTCAACTCGGCCGGTTTGCTGGCGACCTCGGCGGATCGCGGCCGCTCATCGTCACCGGGCGCAATCCGGCGCGCGCCTCGAACCTGGTGAAGCAACTGGTGTCGGCCGGAATGCAACCCTCGATGTTTCCGATCGACGGCGAACCGACCATCGAGCAGGTGCGTGAAGGCGCGGCCAAAGCGCGCACGGCTGACATGGTGATCTCGATCGGAGGCGGCAGCGCCATCGACGGCGGCAAGGCCATCGCCGCGCTGGCCACCAATTCCGGTGACGTGCTCGAGTACCTGGAAGTGATTGGCCACGGACAGCCGCTCGCTCGCGCTCCCCTGCCCTTCATCGCGGTTCCCACCACTGCGGGGACAGGATCGGAAGTCACGCGCAATGCTGTGCTGGGCTCGCACGAACATGGTGTGAAGGCGAGCCTGCGAAGCCCGCTGATGCTGGCGAAAACCGCAATTGTCGATCCGGAACTCACAATTGATCTTCCTCCGGAGATCACGGCGAGCACGGGCCTGGATGCACTGACGCAGTTAATCGAACCGTTCGTGACGCATCGCGCAAACACCATGACGGACGCCTTCTGCCGGGACGGCCTGCACCGCGCGTCGGTCTTCCTGCCTCGCGCTTATAAGAACGGCAGCGACCGCGAAGCCCGGGAGAACATGTCGCAGGCGAGTCTGTTCGGCGGCCTGGCACTAGCCAATGCCGGACTGGGAGTGGTGCACGGCTTCGCGGCGCCGATCGGCGGGATGTTCGCGAATGCTCCTCACGGCGCCGTCTGCGCGGCGCTTCTGCCCGCGGGTATGGAGATGAATATCCGGGCGCTGCGGTCTCGTGCGCCGGAGGATCCATCGCTCGGCCGGTACGGCGAGATCGCGCGAATCCTGACCGGCGACGCGGCGGCGATTCCGGAAGATGGCGCCGGTTGGGTTCGCCGGCTTTGCACGGAGTTGCGGATTGCGCCGCTGCGAGATTACGGCATCGAACAGCGGCATGTGCACGATCTGGTGGAAAAGGCGTCCCGTGCCAGCAGCATGAAGGCGAATCCGATCGTGCTTTCAGAGGAAGAGTTGACAGCGGTGCTGGAGAGCGCTTTGTAGACGGTGCTGGACAACGTTGTCCCTTCATCTCCAGCCCTACGAGCATCGTCTGCCAGACGCACATTGAGGGTCGAGATGGCGAATATTATTCGAGGATCCGGAGACAGCCTACTCGACAAGGCTATGGTTACGATCACATGAACGTCCCGGACATGGTATCACTTACAACCCACTTACCAGACCTTATAACTCACTCACCCGCGACAGTTTTGTGATTGTCGATAACCAATTTGTAACTCGCCATTGACACGTCCTCGCCGGTGCTCAAACAGACGTTCCCCCAAAAAAATGATATGAATCCTTTCCCATTCGTGTTTCTGTCAATAGAGGCCGCTGGAACAGCTGCTTCGGAAATAGCGAAAGAACGAAAGGACGCTTACATGAAGACTCTATGGGGAAGCTCGTCCCAGCGAAGGGGACACAAGCTGATATCGATTTCGACGCGCCTTCTGGCCGGGACCGCGTGTGCGACGTTGCTGTCCTCAGTGGCCTTTGCGCAGGAGCCGTCGGCGGCGCTGCCTCGAGCGCGCACGCAAACATTTCACGCCACCTTCACAGGCACGTGTCAAAACAAAGATGACTTCAGCTTTACGGGAACACCCATTTTTGGCACGGCAACAGGGAGCGGGGCGATTCGCATCTACTGCCAGGCGGCTGGCGATGGCACCCAAGGCCATTTTCTGGCTGCTATTCCCGTCGAAGAGCATCAGGAGGTTTCTAACTCGTGCAACACGATTACAGCGTCCGTTTTAGTCCTGAGCTTCGACCAGGCGCATGATCAGCTCTTCCTCAAGTTGGGCGCGCCCGGCACCGATTGTATTAACTTCACGACCGGTGTAGGCAACCCCAAGTCAACCTACGTCGTACTGGGCGGGACCGGGCGTTTTGCGGGCGCAACCGGCAGTATCACCTCGAACGCGCAAACCATCTTTCTGGCCCTCTCCGCTCTTGGGGGGGATGGCTTCTTCGTCGCGCTCTCGGAAACGCTGGACGGCACACTAATCTTCCAGTAAGTGCGTTCAGGCGGCGCGAGCGTCCGGTTCTTTGAGAATCGCTGGCGCCGCCTGGCAATCAAACCTATCCAGTCTTAGGCTGGTATGGCCGCCCAGGTATGCACCCCGCCGTCAACTACCATGCCCGAATCGGGAGGCGTCCTTCGCGTTGGACGGTGCGGTCGAAGCCTTCGTATAAACTGTCCTACGTATGCGCATCGCTCTTATTCTTATTACTGCCGCACTCTCTCCAGGCAGCCTCGCGGCCGCCGACGCGTGGGCTGTCCCGACGTTCGAAAGCCTCGGGCTTTATTACAACCGGCCGCTTGCCAAATCGGACTGCACAGTCCACTATCGAGCGGCAGGCGGCGAGTGGAGAGAAGGATATCCGCTCGTCTACGATGCGCGGGAGAAGCAATATCGCGGCTCGCTTGTGCAGTTAGCGCCGAACACCGCCTACGACATCCGCCTCGAAGCCGATGGTGCGAAGGTGGAGTTCCAGGCGAAGACTCGCAACGATCAGTTCCCGATCGGCAAAACCACGTTTCTCGATCAGAAGCAGTCCGGCACAACGGTGGTGGTCCGGGAAGGAGGCAGCGAAACCGGCTGGCACCTGATCGCTCCTGCGCCAGGCAAAAAGTTCGTGAGCGATGTGTTGAACTTCTCCGATTACAACATCGTGGTCGAAGCCGACTACGTGATCATTCGCGGACTCGAACTCAAGAACGCCGGCATCGATGGCGTCTTGATTCGCAAGGGCGTGCAGCAAGTAGTCGTCGAGGACTGCCGCATCACCGGATGGGGACGCGTGGGAGGATCGCGTTCCTGGGGCGTCCTGACCGGCATGGATAGCGCCGTCTACGCCGAGGAAGATGCCGGCCACATCGTGGTGCAGCGCAACCTGATCGAATACCCGCGTAGCGGCGCGAATGACTGGGAGTCCGGCCATCCGGACGGTCCGCAGGGAGTTTCCTTCATCAATTCCCGCGGCGGAAACGTGGTTCGCTACAACACCATCCGCTCCACTGAAGATCACGGCTTCAACGACGGTTTCGGCGGCGGCGACAACTTCAGCTTCAAAGGCAGCCCGAATCGCGATTCCGATATCTACGGCAATGAAATCTCCAACTGCTGGGACGATTGCATCGAGAGTGAAGGCGCCAACATGAACGTGCGCATCTGGAGCAACTACATCCATCATTCTTTCGTCGATATCGCCACCGCGGCGGCTTCCATGGGTCCGATCTACATTTTCCGCAACGTCTTCGGCGAAAGCCGCGTGTCGCACCAGGATCATTCCGGCGGCACCATGCTCAAGACCGGCATGAATTACGTCGATATCAACGGCGAAAAGGTCAGCACCGGACTCGGCTATCGGTTCATCTTCCACAACACGGCGCTGCAGCCGAACGGTCCGCAGGACGTGTTCAGCGGCCACGAGTTACATCATGCGGTAACTCGCAACAACATCTTCTACTCAAAGGGGAACACGTATCCGCGCGATCGATCCGACCCGCCCAACGACTTTAAGAATGACCTCACCGGTGGCTACCTGGGCGGCGGCTTCGTGAAATCGATGTTCCTGGTGTCGAGCAAACTGGAGTGGTTTCTCGCGCCCACAATGAACAAGATCGAGTGGGGCAAGACAGCGGTCGAACGCAACGGCAAGACCGTCAACATTACCGATATGTTCACGCAAGGGCCGAATCCCGCGATCGACAAGGGGGTCCGGCTGCCGGGCTTCAATGACGATTTCACCGGCGCAGCGCCGGACATCGGGGCGTTCGAGACGGGCCGCCCGCCTCTGCGTTTCGGCCGCGAAATGGCTCCGGATTTCAAGCGCGCGCCCTGGGAACTGTACTGAGTGAATAAATCCGGTCTTTTTTTCTTATTTGCCGCGGCGGCACTCGGCGCGTCTCCCGAGACCGATTCCTTCGGCATCCGGAAGATCTATGCCGACGCGCCGCCGCCCGCGAACAACTGGACATTCACGGGAAACCCGAACGATCCCCGCTTCTTCGAGCAGCGCCTGGTCGCGCTGGGCGACGGCTGGTTTCAACCTTCCGACCTTCGCCAGATGCGCGTGGAGATCTTGAGCGATCCCTCGGCATCGGAAAACACCATTCCGACCTTTGATATCGCCAAGGTGCTGGCGAAGGGTTATCTTTTCAAGCCTCCCGATAGTCCCGACGGCAAAGGCGACTTTCTCAACATCGAACAGACATGGCGCTTCAGAGTCGTCCAAACGGGGCAGACCACCAGCAATGGGGCGCCACATATCGAACTGGTGCCGGGAGGATTTCGCCAGACGTCGGACCGCAAGAAAGCGGGTCGAGATCAGGCTGTTCCGGCCAGTTGCGAAGCGATGAGCTATCACTTCAACATCTACCCGGCAACCGGACGCGCGAAGCTGGAAAAGGACAGCAACCACACAACGGGCTATGTGGTTGAGTCCGCCAATCCGCAGCGCAAGCAGGCGACCGCGCCCTTCGCCGACGGGCGCGAGATTGTCCAGAAAGCGGTGCTCTACCGGACGGCATCCGGCATGAAACTCGAGTTGTATCTCGACGCAACCGGCAAGGGCGACCGCTTTGAGAAATTGCTCGAGTACGAAGACCGCGGCCAGTGGGGTCCGACACGCGGCGGCAACTCCGAATGCAACGCGATGGAGTACGTGGTGCTCTCGATGGCCCGCGTCGCGATCGGCTACCGCTGTGATGGGATGCTCGACTTCCGCTTCAAAGATCTGTCCATTCGCTCGATCGACCCGGCGAAGCGCTTTAGCAGCCGATGAAATTTGCGCTTTGTCGCTATCCTTATCGTCAGTTTTTCCACACTTTTATTAATTCAGACGTAATTGTGGCCGTGTCCAATCGAGTCTCATATTTGGTGAGGACAAGCAAAAATGACGACGACACGAACCATGACGAAAACGGAGCCGCCGCAATGGCTGCTCGCGTTCTGGAAGGAAATCGATGACAAAACGTTCGGCAAAGGCTTCGACTGTTTTACCGAGGATGCAACCTGCAACCTTGGCGTCGCGGATTGGCACGGACGCGAGCAAATTCGTGAGAACCTGCGCGCCTTCATTGATACCGGCTTTAACGCCCTGCACAATGTTGTCGAATACTGGGACGCCGGCCCGCTGAAGGTATTTCGCGGCACGGTTACGATGACCCCGGATGACAAGAGCAAACCAGTTGTGAAGCCGGTGATGACACACTTTTTCTATATGGATGAGAAAGACCCCACCAAGGTAAGCCGGTGGTTCGGTGCGGTCGGCCCCATCCAGTTCTGAGACAATAATCCGACTCGAGAAGTATCCAGGAGTGAAAACCCTCACCACCATTGCGCGGACGCACAGTCCGGCAACACTCGAACCCGAACGTAAATAGGAATAGTTACGCTATGGACACGCCCATCACGATTTCAGACAAAAACAAACCCGCACGCCAAACGAACCATTTGACCATCGGCGCTCTGATTTTTCCCCGGATGGACCAAATCGACTTTACGGGACCATTCGAAGTGCTGTCGCGAATCCCGGACTCGACCATCCATGTGATGGCCAAAACGAACTTGCCGATCCGCGATATGCAGGGGCTGATTCTGTCTCCCGAAATGACGATCGCCGAGGCGCCTGAGTTCGATGTTCTACTGGTACCCGGCGGTTTCGGGCAGCAGCAGCTTATGGACGACGAAGAAGTGCTTTCCCTGATTCGACGTCACTTTTCCGCGGGAAGACTGGTGTTCTCAGTTTGTACCGGAGCTTTGCTGTGTGGCGCGGCCGGGATTCTGCGCGGCCGCCAGGCCACTACACACTGGGCTGCCTGGAACCTGCTGCCGCACTATGGGGCCATACCCATCCGATCGCGCGTCGTCGTGGATGGCAACCTGGTCACCGCTGCCGGCACTACCGCAGGACTCGATGCCGCGTTAGTTGTCGCGTCGCTGCTGCGTGGGGACGCAATCGCCCAGGAAATTCAATTGAGCATTCAATATGCGCCCAATCCTGTGTTTCACAGTGGCACGCCGGAAAACGCTCCCGCTGAGGTTTTGCAAGCATTCAACGAAAGCTATTCCACAATCGCGGCATCCAGGGAAGCCGAAGCGCGGCGGTTCGCGGAAATTCTGGGCGTCGCTGTCTAGGCTCAGGCTATTCGTCCTCGGAGTAGTGGAAGACGCTTTCGAGAGGCCTGCCAAACACGGCTGCAATGCGAAACGCAGCTTCCAGCGACGGTGAATACTTTCCCAACTCAATCGCATTCACCGTCTGGCGCGTGAGGTTGATCTTCTCAGCCAGTTCCTGCTGCGTCATCTCTCCGTGCTCGAAGCGGAGCCGCCTGATCTCGTTGCGGATTGTAGCCATATCAAGCGCCGCGCCGGTATTGGATGATCTGGCAGCCGGAACGCAAGATCTCGGCTATCACGAGAAAGAACAGCAGCACGTTGGCATTGAAGATCACCGGCGGATTGAAGCCGCCAAAGAAACAGGCGCAAGCAACGCTCCCGGCGAGTACCGCATAGGCAAAGCGTGTGGCTCTGAGATCGATCAGCCGGTCGCGCTCATCGCGCGGCGCCTTCGCCTCCCTTGGCGCCACGACGGCAACCGCAACGGTCAGCACGGTCTGCACGATCACGAGTGCAACAATTGCCACCAGAAGCCCGCCGAAGTGGCTGCCGGAGCCGAAGGCCGACCAAAAATACCAGGCGTAAATGCCCGACATTGACAATAACGATATCCAGGCGGTCTTTTCACGGAAGGACAAGGCAGCCTCCTTTGCAATGTCTATCTTTCAAGACATAGAGTAAATTATTTTAGACAGTATGTCCAATATTTTTTACTCGCCGGCTACCCAGCCGCCTTCGTCACAATCTCCTTCGCCTGCTCGACAATTTCCCCGAGCTTCGCCTTGCCGGCAAAGCTCTCGGCATAGATTTTGTAAATATTCTCCGTGCCCGAAGGACGCGCCGCGAACCAGCCGTTCTTCGTCTGCACCTTCAGCCCGCCGATCGAAGCCCCGTTCGACGGCGCCTTCGTCAGCGCGGCCTCGATCTTCTCGCCCGCCAGTTCCCCGGAAATCGCCGAAGCATCGAGCGCCAGCAGCCGCTTCTTCTGTTCCGGCGTCGCCGCCATATCCAGCCGTGTGTAGTACGACGTCCCGAATTCTCCTTCGATTTCCGCATAATGCTGCCCCGGATCCTGGCCTGTTACCGCCGTCAACTCCGCAGCGAGCAGATTGAGCAAAAGGCCGTCCTTATCGGTGGTCCAAACCAGCCCGCCGGCCTCCAGGAAACTCGCGCCCGCGCTCTCTTCTCCGCCGAAGCAGATGCTGCCGTCGAACAATCCCGGCGCGAACCACTTGAATCCGACCGGAACCTCCGCCAGTTTCCGACCCAGCGACGCCACCACGCGATCGATAATGCTGCTGCTCACTAGCGTCTTCCCTACCGCCGCCGCTTTGCTCCATTGCGGCCGGTGTGTCAGCAGATAGCGGATCGCCACCGCCAGGTAGTGATTCGGATTCAACAGCCCCACCGACTTCGCCACCACGCCGTGCCGGTCCGAATCCGGATCGTTCCCGAACGCGATGTCGAAGCGGTCCTTCAACGCCACCAGCCCTGCCATCGCATACGGGCTCGAACAATCCATTCGGATCTTCCCGTCGTGATCCACGGTCATGAAGCGGAACGTCGGATCCACCTGGCGGTTGACCAGCTCGATGTTGAGGCCGTACGCCGCCGCGATCGGTTCCCAATATCCAACAGAGGCCCCGCCCAGCGGATCGCTGCCCACGTGAAGCTTCGCTCCACGAATCGCCTCCATATCGATCGCCGAACTCAGATCGCGAACGTACGGCCCGATGTAATCGTGCTCCCGGATCGACGCACTGCCGTCCTTGCGCGGAACGCCGCGATTGCCTCCGTGCATCAGTTCGTTGGCGCGATCCTGGATCCACGAAGTGACGTCGGTATCCGCCGGCCCGCCATTCGGCGGATTGTATTTGAACCCGCCATCCGACGGCGGATTGTGGCTTGGCGAGATCACAATGCCATCCGCCTGCGCCGCCGGACCCTGCCGGTTGTACATGATAATCGACCGCGAGATCACCGGCGTAGGCGTGAATCC
>Ga0126381_100009305_pt1 | contig 11031 bp, 11 predicted proteins | sample PanSoiMetPlot_28_FD_96465 | JGI IMG/M metagenome (GOLD analysis project Ga0126381, IMG submission 96465) | Tropical forest soil microbial communities from Panama - MetaG Plot_28 | ecosystem: Environmental > Terrestrial > Soil > Tropical forest > Bulk soil | place: Panama | collected 2016-02-17
CTGGGCCGCGAGGGCATCGCGTTCCGTCGTCCACGAGTCGATCGCATTCTCGAGCTTGATGTAGGTCTGATCGCCATTGGAGTTGCTGGTGATGGCGTCGGTGGAAACCTTCAGCGTGCTCTTGGCGAGCTCGCCGAAGGGCGCGTTGATCTGCTTGTAGACCTGGCCGAGCCTAAGAAGCGTAGCGGAATGCGCGTGGAGGCTGCTGGGCAGCACCGAGGGGTCGATCAGTTCAAGGATGGCGCGGCCATCGCTCGCGTAATCGTCCTTCAAGCCGGTCAGCAGCATGAGCGTCGGCCGCAGGTCGACGTGGTCGGTGAAGAAATCGTGCGCCGAGGTGGTGCCTAGATTGCGCACGCCGGGGCCAGCGATGGCGATGAAGGTGCGGCCGATTTCGGGTTGAATGTCACCGTGATTCCAGGCAAAGCCGGAGTCCACACCGTTCGGGATGAAAGGGCTAGTGTTGAAGAAGAAATTGGGATTGCCGAAGAAGGTGAACGTAGGTGTGCGCGCGGGATCGGCGGGGGCGTTCATGTGCAGCATTTTCTGCCCCATTGGATCGACCAAGACGCCCTGAAGCGCCGGGCCCAGCCCTGTGCCCAGCAGGCTCTCGTTCTGTCCCGTATGATCATTGAGGGCCGTCAGGCCGGCGAAGGTGTGCTCGAGCCCACGGACCTCAGGATCGTTGGACCCCGGAGCGCCGGGGATGTAGACGGTGGGAGCATCGTCGAAGTGAATGGTGAAGGGCGTGTTGTTGCCGGCAGCTTGGGCCGCCAGATCCAACCTAAGATCGATTTCGCCGACGCCGTTTGGACCATAGGTGCAAGGCACATCCGGCACGACCATGTTGCCCTCGATTTTCGCGCCATCGCAACCCGCGGGGCTGGCTGTGCTGGTAACGGGATGGTCGCCCTCGTCGGGGGTGAAGATGAAGAGCGTGTTGGTTTCATCAATACCAGCAGCCTTGAGGTTGGCGAAGAAGGTGCCGAAGGAGGCGTTGTAGTCGGCGAGCTGTTGAACGTAAGCCGCCTCGCCGGGGCCGAACGTGGATTCGGCGCCGCCGCCGATATTCTCTTGGTTGTCGTGGGCATCGGCGATATAGGCAAAGACAACCGGGATGCCTTTCTTGAGCATGGTTTCGACCACGGCGAGGGTTTGCGCCGGAATCGGGTCGAAACCAATGTTGCCAAAGCCGGTGATGGCGTTGCCATTGTAGTCGGTGAGGCCGCCCAACGCCGGCGCAATGTACTTGAGACCGAACACCGCCTGATAGCCAGAGTAGCCCCCGGGCTCGTCGGGCAGGAGGTCGGCGACAGCATGGTTGGCCTGGGTGCAATAGGGGCTGTTGATCGAGCAATGGATCGCGGCGCCGACGTAGTGATCGAATTGATCGTCGGGACTTTCCTTTGCCTGATCGGAGCCTGCGCCGAAGACCTTTACGACATCGAAGGGTGTGCGTTCGAGGACGATGTTGGCGGTAGAGAAGGCGGCGACATCGCAACCGGCGCGGGTGAAGGGCACCCACGGTGCGGGCACGTTTTTGACCTCGGGAGTGACTAGCGCGAAGTTGTTGTCCCCCGTAGACGGGGTGATGTCGGAAACCAAGTCGGTCCAGTAAAAGAACGAGGAGGGCAAAACGATCTTTTGGTTGCCTGGCTCGAAGACGCCGAAACTGTTGGCCACGAAGACGCCGTGATTGTCGGAATACAGGCCGATTTCGGTGGTGAGGATGTCATTGGCAGTGTGGGAGATAAGAACGGTGTGGTCACCGGCGTCGAGAGTGCCCTTGTGCTTGATGAAGTTGAGCAGGTTGGGCATTTGTTCGAGGTCCGAGGGGACATTGGGGTTATCGCGAGTGAAGTGCACGTTGTCGAATTCGACGTAGACGACATGTTTGATCTTGCCGTTCAATTGACATTGCGCCTGAGCCGATAGGGCAAGGCCGAGAGTAAGTACTGCGCCACCAAGAATGGGCACAAGGGAGCAACGAAATCGTACAGTATAAGACATACTGCGATTCCTCCTGTGGGTTTTTCGTTCCGAACGCGGGATGGGAACCTAAGGTTGATACGCGGGTTTTGTGACGGTTAGGAGAATGGCCGGTTAATCTTTCATTTCGGAACTCTGGTTGCCCGAACCGAATGAAAAAAGGGTCCAGGACCAACCCACAGAAAGCGACGTTGGGCCGTGCCTCGCCAAATTCTGCTACGCGCCAAGAATGGTCTAACCTCGCTACTTTCAATTCCGAGCACCTCGGTTGTGGCAAGGTCGGCGACAAAATCGCGTGAATGCGCCGCCTGATTCTGTTTTTGGCAGAATCCCGACACCCAGACCCCTTAGTCATTACTGTGAGCATTCATCCAGGAATCAGGCTTAGAATGGCCAGGATGCCCATTCCTTAGAGCTTCTGTGGTAGAGACTATCGTGACACAAAACGCGCCAGCAGCGTTTTTCAGCTATAGTCGTGAAGATTCCGAGTTCGCCCTTCGCCTGGCCGAGGATTTGAAAGAGGCAGGCGCGAATGTGTGGCTGGATCAACTGGACATCCTTGGCGGTCAGCTCTGGGACGTCGCCGTCCAAGATGCTCTGGCTAACTGCCCGCGCATGCTACTGATTCCCTCCCCCGCCTCCGTCGTTAACCGTAATGTGTTGGACGAAGTCTCTTTCGCTTTGGACGAAAAGAAAACCGTCATCCCGGTCTTCTACAAAGATTGCACGATTCCTTTTCGGCTGCGCCGCGTGCAGCACGTGGACTTCAGGCAGGATTATGCCCGCGGACTTAAGGAACTCCTCAGGACATTGAATCCTGGGCAAAGCGCCGAAGCGATCTCCGACGCTCCGCGACAGTACCAGACCGACACCATCGGAGCGGACAAGGGTGAACGTGCAGCAGAGGAGGAGCCCGAAAAGGCCGAAGCTCAGCGGGCCCGAGAGGCGGCCGAAGCGCGAGAAAGAGCAGAGGCAGAGCGCAAAGCCCGAGAGCAGGCAGAAGAAGCCCGGAGGACAGCCGAGGCCCAAAAGGCGCGAGAGGAAGCAGAGGCCCGACAGAGAGCGGAGGCAAGACGCAAAGCCCGGAAGGAGAAGGCAGAACAAGAGCGACGGAGGGCCGAGGCACAAGAGGCGTTGGAAAAAGAGGAGGTCGCGCATCCGGTCGCCGCGGACAGCCCACGGCTAGTCGAGGAACAACCGTTGGCCGTGGAACAACCAACCGATCAGGCACTGCATAAAATCGGATTGATAAGAAGGATTTTCTTGGGCATCGGGGGATTGTTAATCCTGCTAGTGGGGTGGGAATTGTGGCGGGTATCTAATGACAAGAGTTGGGGTGTTTTCTTTACTATGATTTTCCTTTTTGGTCTTACAGGTTGTTGGCTTCTCTGGGAGGCTATAAGGGGAAAGAAATGATCTCATTCCGCGTGCGCCGCACGGGAACGTACCAAAATCGTGCCGATTACGAATTGCCTGGCAGGTTTTGACACGGAAAAACTCGCGTTGACCCAAAGTGACACGGGAGGGCCAATCGGTTTGCTGGGGAGCCCGAGGCGGGCGGCTACCCGGGCGCGGATGATCCTATCCAAAATATGCGGATTGTCGCATAGATGCAGCCGCCGCGCAGCCGGTCGCAGTTGACAGCCGCGGTACCGGGCGTATGATTGCGTTCATTCAACCACCTCAGGGGCGGAAGATTGCTTTCTGAGGACAAGTCGCACCTCCTCAGTTTTGTGCGTCTGCTACAGTCTCCGCCCCGTCAATCCGGGCGACACTAGAATGCAAAAGTGCCGCTGTCTCAATCGTTCGTAGGCCATGTTCGCCGTGATAAACCGGAGTCAGATGATCGAGACGCAACAGCTCGGCCAACCGGCGGGCGTCGATCTTGTCGTTCTGGTTGCCTTCCCGCATGGACTTGTTTTCTCGCGGATCGCACACCACCAATTTCGTGACGTGTGGTTTCAAGAGGTCGTACAACCAGGCGGCCGACGTTCCTTCTTCAAACGTGACCTGCAAATCTCCGCGCAGCCCCGTCGAAAAACTGCAGAATCATGCTCGCTTTGTTTCGATGAGGCTTTCCATGCGACGTGCGTCATTCCGTTAAATCCACCGATTGACAGGGTGGCCGTGGAAGGCCAGAATGGCACGATTCTGCGTATGTTCTTGACCGCTGGCGGGAGGCGGAGTTTATGACGACAACGCGGCGTGATTTTCTGGCGTCGGTGGCGGCAACGGCAGGTGCGGCAATCACTCCCGATCTAAAACACGAGCATTCACATGAGCACGACCACGAGCACCAAGCGGTGCCTTCGGACCCGGCGCTGCGCGTGAAAGCGCTGGAGTCATTGCTCGTGGAAAAAGGTATTGTGGACCGAGCGACGCTGGATGCGCTGGTGGACACGTACGAAACGAAAATTGGTCCGCGGAACGGAGCACACGTAGTCGCGCGGGCGTGGGTTGATCCGGCGTTCAAGGCGCGCCTGTTGGCAGATGCGAACGACGCGATTTCGGATTTTGGATTCGTGAGCAAGCAAGGTGATCGGATGATAGTGGTTGAAAACACTCCGGAGGTGCACCACCTGATTGTGTGCACGCTTTGCTCGTGTTATCCGTGGCCCGTTCTCGGACTCCCCCCGGTGTGGTACAAGTCTGCGCCGTACCGGTCACGCGCCGTGATCGATCCGCGCGGAGTGCTGCGGGAGTTCGGGTTGAATTTGCCGGATGACGTAGAAGTGCGGGTCTGGGACAGCACCGCGGAATTGCGGTATATGGTGCTGCCGGAGCGACCGCCGGGGACGGGAGGAATGAGCGAAGAGCAGCTGGCGGAACTGGTGACGCGGGACGCAATGGTGGGTGTAGCCAAAGTCGAAGCGCCGAAATAAGAGGTCAAACATGAACGGCATCCATGACATGGGTGGTATGCAAGACATGGGCCCGGTTCAACACGAAAAGAATGAACCGGTCTTTCACGAGGAATGGGAAGGGCGTGTCTTCGCGATGTTACTGGCAGCGGGCGCTTGGCACAGGTGGAATCTGGACGCATTTCGCTACACGAGAGAGGTTCTGCCGCCGGTTGATTATTTGACAGCGAACTACTACGAACAGTGGCTTTCGGGGCTGGTACGTCTGCTGGTAGGCCGGGGACTGCTGACCTCGGAAGAGGTGGAGAGCGGCAAGCCTGCTAAGGGGACTGTAAAGGTGACACCGCCGCTGACGTCCGACAAGATTCCAGCGGCCTTGCCGAATCGGATTCACGCTCAACGCGACGTGAATGTGGCACCACGGTTTCAAGTGGGCCAGCGGGTGCGCGCGCACAATATCAATCCGGTGGGACATACACGATTGCCACGATATGCGCGCGGAAGGTACGGAACGATTCACAAGGACCATGGTGTCTTCGTGCTTCCGGATACAAATGCGATGTTTGCCGGCGAGAATCCGCAGCACGTTTATTCCGTACGATTCATGGCAAGGGAGTTGTGGGGTACCAAGGCTCCTGAGAAGGATTCGGTGTACATCGATATGTGGGACGACTACCTTGAGCCGGCTTGATGCCGTGAGTGGTTCGGATAAGTTGGCGGCGCTGCCGCGGTTGCCGCGCGATGAAGGCGGGCCGGTTTTTGCGGAGCCATGGCAGGCGCAGGCATTTGCGCTGGCGGTGAAGCTTTCGGAAGAGGGTCACTTCACCTGGAAGGAGTGGGCCGCCGCGCTGGCGCGAGAGCTAAAAGCAGCAGCCGATCGCGGCGAGCCGGATGATGGGTCCCGCTATTACGAACATTGGCTTGCTGCACTGGAGCGACTCGTGGCAGAGAAAGGGCTCTCTGATCGCACAGCTATGCTGGCCAGAAAACGGGCGTGGGCAGATGCGTATCGGCACACACCCCATGGAAAGCCCGTGGAGTTGGGTGCGGCAGGTGAAGGTCTAGGAGAGCCAAAGCACGGGTAGTTTAGCCTGTCGTTCGCCAGATCGTTGCGCCGGCATCAAAAGGATTTGTATTCAGTTGACGTAAGTACTTCTGTTTTGGATGGCAGGCTGATTCGTCGCCCGGCGAAAGATGCTCGCAGAAAATGTGAACCGTACGGGTCGGGTTTCAAGGAAGAAGAATTGGTCTTCAGAACGATTGCTCTTGAGTTCTACGCTGCCACCGCATAGCGATGGTGCAGCCCTCCGAGTCTCGGAAAGGATTGAATCTTGCTTTTACCCGCACAGCGAATTCCTGTTGCACGACCTGCTGGGGTGTCCTTCGCCAGTCCAAGATGGGTCCGGTCCTCATGGTAGTAGAGCAGGTAGGAAGACATCAGTCGTTTGAGATGCCTGTTGTTCGCCAAAATTTCATCCGCGCCAAAATAGTTGATTCAGTTGTTTCACCGCAACTCGTTGCAACACCCGGCGCGTTGGCTGCTTTGCAGAAGGAAGGACAGTCACCCGCCGAATTCCTCTCGCTGCACGTGCGCGGACAATGGGGCGATATCCCCGAGGAAGATCGCCAGGAGAACGAGTACAGCCTGGAGCACAGATTCCGGCTCCTGAGCAGCTACCGAACGAAGGCCAACGAAACAATTTGGTTACGGAGGCGGACCGGCGTGGCGCGGTCCTACCCCGTGTGGTCAAAAAACTCGAACGGCTTGAAATAGGCTAACTTAGGATTTTGCACAGGCTCTCTTTTCGAATAGGTTTGGTCGACCAAGAAACAGCGCCTACAATCTCGCTTTCACGAAGTTATAGATTACAGAGGAGTCCAAGATGCTTTGGGCGCGCCTGCTCGCCTATGTCACCGGAACAGTGAATCAAGAATTCTTGTTGCGAAACGAATATCTGGCGGCGGAGGACCGCATCCTGAAAGCTTAGATTAAGGGTCGGCTGTTACTATCAGAAAAGGAAAAAGCCACCTTGGCGGAGATCGCTCACGGGCTGCCTCGAAAGACCAAGCTAACCCGTTGAAAAGACGTGGCTGCCTCGCTTGGTCTTTCATGGGTTTTCGCGGGCCGCGTGGCCCTAACGGACAGGGACGAAAGGCGCTGGAAGAAGTGACGTCCACAGCGCAACCCGATACGATTCTGGGCTGGTATCGGAAGCTCATTGCAAAAACAAGTTTGATGGATCGAGATTTGGCCAGCGAGTGGGCCGACCACGGATTACTGAGGAAATCGAGCGATTAGTCGTGCGGATGGCAAAAGAGCATCCTGGCTGGGGCTACGATCGGATCGTCGGTGCCTTGGCGAATCTAGGTTATCGGCTGTCCGATCAGACGGTGGGCAACATTCTTCGTCGCCATGGCCTTTCTCCCGCTATGAAGCGCAATCAAACCGTTTCGTGGAAAGACTTTATCCGCTCACACTGGGACGTTTTGGTCGGAATGGACTTCTTCACGGCGGAAGTCCTGACGCTCAAGGGGTTGCTGACCTACCCCCACCGTTTCATCGCGTTTCCTCGGGAACCTGGAATCCGCAGTCTTAAGGAGAACCCTTGTAATCAATAGTGTCGGTGAGCCCAGGACCGTTGCGAGTCGCGACGTACCTTTCCAAAGAAATATGTGAAACGGTTTTGAGGCCTCCGTCACTAACGTGGTTCGACAAGAATTGCTGTGACCGGGCCGCCGTCCGCTACGAATTTCTTGACGTTCTCCGGCGCATAATTCGCCGTAGGATTCTTCAGCCGTTCCACGGCGGTACTTGCGACCGATTCGTTGCGTCCTTGACCCATCGGTCGAATGTAATCGCCAAGTCCTGTGAGCTTGTACCACATGGTCTGCGAGTTATAGAGCTTACCGAAGATTTGGGGTTGCAGTTTGTTGACCGTGGCTAAACAACTCCGATCAATCACGAGGCCGCAACGCTCTGCGTTTCCCATCATCCATAGCAGGGCAATGTCAGAGAGCCCGGTATCCGAATAGCTCCCGCCCACGTTCGAGTGCACTCCCGCAAACCATATCTGTTCGAGAACCTGGCCACTTGCCTTCGGGCTTTGTTGCCATACCGCTGGCTGGAACGGTTTGCGATGCTCGTCGATGGCCAGCGCTTGAAATGCGTTGTCGACCCAGCTACTCAGCGTCATGTCATGAAAGGCCCAACGTTTGTTGATGAACTGGAGTAACCCTCCCACGGGCAGACCTAGTGCCCCAACGGTGTCCCACACGCCGATAAATTTCGCGCGCAGTTCTGTCGAGTAGCTTCTGCGGAAAAGTTCCGATTCTACTGTATCCGGGTGCGAAGCATTATCCCGGCGGCGATACAGTCCATACGCGTCTTCGAGCTTGTGTGCGAACTCCGGCTTGAGTAATCCGCTATTACGGATCAAGCCAAACGTGCTTCGAACGGTGTATGCGCCGCGACTGAACCCGAAAAAGAAGAGCTCGTCGCCAGGCTCGTAGGTCGTCATCAAAAAGCGGTAGGCGTCCAGGATCTTCTGCTTGATGCCCCACCCGAACGCCCCGCCCAATAGCCGGTCAAACCGTCCGGTACCGACACCTTTGTCGTAGAACATCACCTGTTGTATTCCACCGCCGACAGCTGGAATACAGCGCGCAATTTTGGTTACGTTGCTTGAGCATACTTGTCTGGCGTGCACTTGATCTGGGCGATTCCATGTGCCATCGCAGGAAATCACGATTCGTTTCATATTGACCCTACAGGGTGCATTTAGCGTTGCTGCCCGTAAGAGCAGCCACAGATGTTTCGCTTCATGATGTGGAGTCTCCTCGTGCAATAGCCGGTCTCGAGAAATGGACGACGGCGTTCGCCACGATGAGGCGCCGGGTCCTCTATCAGATGCCCGATGGCTCCTTTCGCAAAAAGAGTTCTCGTGTGACTATTCTCCGATCACGATTCGAGCGCCATAAAAGCGCGAAGACCGAGTTTTATCTCTGCATTCGGCTGGTTCTCGGAGCGGCTCTTGGATCTTCTCGTACTCACTAAATAGTGCCGTTGCCGAGGCCAGCGTTTCACGCCTGCCGGCCAAGTCAGAGAGTCTAGTGAAGGCTGGGGCGGCTGACCTAATTGCAGGGTATCGCGAACTTTCAAGGTTGTACTCCGCAAGAATTCCGCATGTCGCTCGTATCTGCGGTTCCACGAGGTTATGGCAATTCCTAGTCGCGCCACAGCTACTCGAAAGCTTGGATTTTTTCCGGCAGACGTGGCCGGCCTCGGGGGCTCGATTTCCAGCGCCACAGCAGTCGGAAACCCTTGCGATGCCAACGAGGAAGGTCTCCGGTTTGACGCTGACCAACGGTATGATTCCGCTGTGGGCTGTACGGAATTTTCAGGAGGGACAATTTCCAGAACCGTATCGTATTGCTTCGCTGCGACTTCGAATTCGTTCTCATTATGCTGGGCCTTGTAATATGACACCTTAAACGCTAAGAATTCGTACTCCAGCAGCTGCTCTGACAAGAGGTCTAGCATTTTCTCTTGGGCTTGAATGACACTAGTCTTGCGCGCAAGGGCGGCATTTTGTTCCTTCTGTCTCTGCAAGGCGCTGGTTTGGAAGTGAGCTTCGATAAGTGGAGCTATAACTCCCGTTATCACTCCCGTAACGAGAACTAAAACCAGGTCACGACGAAGTGAAGGTTTTCTCGCATTATCCACCATTTGTCGCCTCCTGAATAACTTAGGACGTTCTCAGTTGCACTGGATGATCCCACTGTGCACTGCCGAATCTATCGCGCCGCGCGCTGCATCTTCTTAGGCCCTTGAAATTGCGCCGTAACTGTCTCTCTTACACAAGTACATCGGCAAATTTCGTTCCCGAGACTCAGGCGAGCCGCAAGCGGGTTGAGTCTTCGATTCGTTGGTGATATGACTCCGCCATGGGCCGCGCGGAATTTTCGTGAGGGACAACCAGGACAAGTTCATTGTACAGAGGTGCCACGAGCAAGGCGAGCTTCTACCAGCTTCACATGTGATTCGGTCTGTGGACCGTTAGACCTCACTGACTCAAGGAACGTTTGAACCTCTTCTCTGTCGGAGGCGAGTACGCTGAGTTTCACATTTTCGAGCACAACAAGTGTGTTGATGATACCCGAAAGGTTGGACAGGTCGTGTCGGCCAGCTGACAGAATCTGGGGTACGAGTTTCGGGTCGTCTTGCCAGCCCTGTATTAATTCAGTGGTGGCACTGATGCGAGTCGCTTTATCATCGCTGAAACAGTTCTGTATTAGCTGGGAACGCCGTGAATCCAGCGATGACTGCGCAGCCGCTTGTGCCCCCGGACGGGATTTGTCTTGGGAGATGACCGCTAATAAGCGTGGTCCATCCGCGGGCAGCGCCACCAAGATAGCCTCACTCGCCAAATGCTGTCGTTCAGCATTCGTGCTCAGAAGCGCTTCCATAAAGGTCGAAACCAATTGAGCTTGTCCGACTCTCGCTTGAATTTGGGTCGTCGCTTGCTGCTGTGCGGCGATATGTTCGGCGCTCTCGATTTCCCACTGCTTCTCCGTTTTAGTATAGATGTAGCCTACGAAAGCAATCGCGGCGGGAATCAGAAGTGTCGCCACGATCTGAAATTTGTCCCAGAAATCTTTGGGTTTACGTTCCGAGCGTGCAAGTCCTGTTTCGACCGACGCTAGCCGCTCTTCAATTGTAGGTGACATAACACATGAATATACCTCAACCGACGTGCGGTAAGAAGAGTAAGCCATGAGTGTTTTAACCGAAACGCAGTGACCCGTATGGGAGCCAGCGAAACAATTTGGGTGGTTACGGAGTCGGACCGCTCTGTGACGACCTTGCTTTTGCCCAGCGAGTATTGAGCTTTTTGGCGAACTACAACGCTAGTTGTCTACCCGAAAAACCTCGTAGCCTTTGATTTCTGACAATTTAGAAAAGTTGTGATGCCTGCCCGCCTCCGGCTATCTTGGGGCATGAAAACCTTGAAACTCCTCCTTCTGTCGGTGCTCGAATCCCTCGAATTCGGCTGGCAGGCGATCCGTTACGCTCTGATCTTTGTCTCGGCCTTCTTCCGACAACGAGCCTCATTGGGATGTGAGATGGTAGCCATGCGCAGTCAGCTCACCTTTTACAAAGAAAGTGTCCGCCAGCAGAGAC
>Ga0126381_100009306_pt1 | contig 11029 bp, 12 predicted proteins | sample PanSoiMetPlot_28_FD_96465 | JGI IMG/M metagenome (GOLD analysis project Ga0126381, IMG submission 96465) | Tropical forest soil microbial communities from Panama - MetaG Plot_28 | ecosystem: Environmental > Terrestrial > Soil > Tropical forest > Bulk soil | place: Panama | collected 2016-02-17
GCTCCGACAGCTTCGTTGCCTCCGCTGCCGCTTCGATTGCTTCCGGGTGGAGCGAACCAGTTCCCGGGCGGGAGTTGCACCCGCTGAAGTCCAGCGCCTTTCACGGCGCACTGTTACGCCAGTCATCCTTGCCCTGCCGCCTACTTGCGTTCGAGAACGATCAACTCCACTGTATCGACAGGGAGTGGGTTTGAGAGCGTCAGTGAGGGGCCGTTCGCTGTGCTCTGTTCGGCCAAGTCGAGCGATTGCCTCGCGCTGATGCGGTACCGCTTCACGGTGAAGGCAGCCGCGCCCCAGGGCAGATTGGCGATGGACAGATGGTAGCTGGCGTTGTCGCGATAGACGATATCGGTGCGATTGGGCAATGGCCTGGCAGGGTAACGATCCCAGAGCGGAGACCGGGTTGGGTCGATGGACTCTGGCGCGTCGATCATGGGCCGAGGTTTGAAGTCCACGGGCTTGGCGTAGTTGCTGATGAGAATCTGCACCATCTTGCCATCCTTCGCCTTGCCTGCGAGCACGGCGAAGCCGAAAGTGTCAGCGCCCGTGACGGCGGTGCGCACGGGCGTGTTGAGCATTTGGCCCACGGCCTTGAAGACGTAAGCCGGTTTGTAATAGTAGCCGTTCAGATCGAAGAGGCCCATCCACGCCGCATCGCCGCGATAGAAATGCGCGTGATCGATGGGCGCGTCCTGAAGGTAGGTCAACACTGCGCCGACGAACGCCGCGTTACGCGCGCTCTGCAGTTCGGCCGCTTCCTGGATGGTGTAATCGTAGCTGATGTTCCACTCCGAGAGGATGCTCTCCGCTTGGGGGAAGCCGTGCGTGTCCAGCGATTGGCGCACTTCCTTGCCAAGCCGGACCACGTCGTACGGATCTGCCGATTCGAAGGCGTAGGTGTGCCAGGAGAAGAAGTCGAGGGGAACCCGGTGCGCCGCGCAGTAGTCGAGCAGGCCCTCGCGCCAAGGACTGACGCCATGCGGCGAGGCCTGCGCATCGCCACCGACTTTCAGATTGGAGTCGACTGCCTTGAGCGCGCGCGCTGTCTTCTCGTAGATCGAATAGAACTGCTCGGGCGTGCCGCCCCAAAAGCCTTCGGGCTCGTTCCAGAACTCCCAATAACGGATGTTTTCGCGGAATCCGTTGGACCAGCCCTGGTTGTAGTGCATGGCAATGTGTTTGACGATGTTGGCGAACTTGTCGTAGTCGGCGGGCGGATCGGTATTGGCGCCCCAACTGCGGCCGATCCGATAGTAGACCTCCGCGCCCGACTCGCGGATGGCGGCGATAATCTTGTCGGTGGGGCCGAAGCGATAGCTCTCGGGCCTCTCGGGATCGGCGTTCCAGTTGGGAAAGATGATGCTCTCGTTGCCGGCTTTGACCACGCCGATGCGCTGCGCCGGATCGGGAATCAGCGACACGAGATTGACTTCGCGGTAGCCATAGCGTGAGTCGATCTCGGTGGGTCCCATGAAGTCGTGCGTGCGCACCTGATCGACACGCAGATCACGATATTGATCCACTAAGTTGGGAAGTCCGGCCATCACGGGCGAAGGCGGCCCATTCAACCCCTGGAAGGAGCGGATTTCACCAATCATCTTGCCAGCATCTACCTGAAGGACTCTGAAGCCTTCCGGGCGTTTCTCTTGCGGAACGGCCACCGCACAACTTACGAGCGCAAGCAGAGCAATATGCAAGCAGAATTTCATTCGAAAAAAGGCACTTTCGCGCGATACTGTCGAGGCTCTGTCGTTAGTGATTGTACTCGGGTGGGTCCTATTGATTGTGACAGGAACAGCGTTGAGCCAGTCAACCTGCCGGTGGCCATCGCCACAATACCCACCCTTTGTCTATTACGAGGAGCATCAAGGGAACACTAGCTATGCGTCTATAGTCAATGTTTTGCAATAAAGCTTTAGCTAGCTGTCAGTTGGGCTGGTAGGCGCGGCAGGAATCGAACCTGCAACCCTCGGATTAGAAATCCGATGCTCTATCCGATTGAGCTACGCGCCCGCGTTCACACAACTGTAACCAAACAGGTAACTTGATGATCACCGACGGTACCAGCCTCGTGTGCCAGGTTTGCAGTGGTGTCAGTTGTGGTGTCACTTGCTTTGTTCTGCCCAATTTCAGTATCGCATAGCTTCTGCACCGCTGCGAGACGATGCTGTGGGGCCAGGTGGCATAGCTGACCGTCATCTGGATCGTCCACCGATCATCTCTGCATTGCTTCTTCTCCTGGTGTGTCATTTCGGACGACTTGTGATCTTGATCTTGAAGATCGTCCCTTTGCCGTATCCCCCAAATCCGCCAGGCACGCCGCCGCCGAAAGTTGTGCTATAGAGGTTGCCCGCGGCGTCCCGAATCAGGCCGGCGCAAAGAATTCCTCCGTCCCTCCGGCCTGTGAAGTTGTACAGCACCGTCAGGCTACCGGTCGGATCTAGCTTGAACACCGTTCCGTTATATGAAGCGCCACCTTGTGCGGTGGTGCCATAAAGATTGCCGGCTACATCCCGGATCAGACGACCGCCGAAGGGATCTCCCCCATCGGCGAAGTCGAAGCTGTGCAGCACGGTTTCATTTCCAGCCGCATCCAGCTTGAACACGGTTCCCCAGTTGGAAGCGCCGCCCGCTTCGGTGGTGCCATACAAGTTGCCTTCCGCGTCCCGGATCAGAGGCGCGGTGGGATATTCTCCGTCCGCGCCATTGAAACTGTGCAGCACGGTTTCGTTTCCAGCCGCATCCAGCTTGAACACGGTTCCATATCCGAAAGCGCCGCCGTTTTCGGTGGTGCCGTACAAGTTCCCCTTTGCATCCCGGATCAGATCGGCGTAGGGATTTTCACCATCCGCGTCGTTGAAGCTGTGTAACACGGTTTCGTTTCCAGCCGCATCCAGCTTGAACACGGTTCCCATACCAAACTCGCCTCCGCTAAAGGTGGCGCCGTAGAGATTTTTCTCAGCATCCCGGATCAGATCGGCATAGGGATTTTCACCATCCGCGCCGTTGAAGCTGTACAGCACGGTTTGCGTACCGGTCGCATCTAGTCTGAACACAGTTCCATAGTTTGAAGAACCGCCGTATGCGGTGGTGCCGTAAAGGTTGCCCTCTGCGTCTCGGATGAAGCCGGCGTAGGGGGTTGCCCCGTCAGTGCCGCCGGTGAAGCTGTACAGCACCGTCTCCTTACCTGTCCTATCTAGCTTGAACACGGTTCCGCAGCCAAGCCCGGACTCACAGTATGAAGAGCCACCGTATGCAGTGGTGCCGTAGAGATTTCCCTCCGCGTCGGCGATCAAGCCGCCGTAGGGGTTTGACCCGTCCGCCCCGCCAGCGAAGCGGTACATCGTTCTCAAGGTCTGCCCAACAGCGGGGTTCGCAAGAGCAACCCAAACCCCGATGGCCAGCAAGCTCAAAGTGAACATACGAAGAATACGCATAATGATTTCTCCTCTCCTTGATCTGTTCTTGTAGAAGTAACTTTGCCGCGGATACGGCCCTTCGCCTCAGTTGGTGCTGCGAACCGCTCTTCGGAGAGGCGATACGGACCAATTCGAGAAGAAATTGGCGCACTATGTCAGTGACTGAGGTCACGTCACATGGGTTGCGAATCTCCGGAAGCCATCAACGCAAGAGAGTCAACTGGTGCACTATCGGATATGGTCTACCTGCCGTGTAGAAGAGGAGGCGCAGATGGGGCTCCGTCGCATATGGAATATCCCGCTCGTTTTCCTCGCCCTTTCAGGCTACTCGTTGAACGCGCAAACTCTTAAAGGAACGGTTCGAGACGTCACCGGTGCGGTCCTTGACCAAGCGGTAGTAGTCGTTCAGCACTGGCGTGGTGATGCACAACATCGAGTAAGCCTTGAGCCGCCAGTACCTGTCCAACCCGACTCTCAAGGCCGCTACAGCATCAGTTTGTCGCCGGGTGTGTACGATGTGTTGATCTCATGTCCATTCTGCTCACCTCAAGTGAAGCAAGTGAAAATGAACGCGGGAAAGGATGTGCAGTTCAGCCCTCAGCTGAGGTTCAGCCGCTTCATGAGAGTCGTGGAGTAGCTTAGCTGTTGAAACATCGCCACAGCGCTCGTTGATCTAGTCTGGGCCGAAAGACCCCGTTCGGGACTTTGAGTGCATCCACCATGGTTATGAAGCAGCATCCACCCGCCGACGAGAGGCTTTGATTTGGCTAGCAGCCGAAAGGGTGCCGGGCGCTCACTTTTGTGCCCAAACCTGCGTAACCCGAGCGAGCATCACGAGCGTAGTGTCATCGTCAGCGACGCTTCGAATTTCCCCACAGACTGAGTCAAGCTCTGTTTGCGTTGCTGCGCCGGCCTTGATGATGGCCGGTGCCGCCTCACGCAGCGTGATTTCCCAGAATCGCTTGGCTGGCCCGCGCAAAAAGGCAACCTGCTTCACCGCGACCTCTGGATTCTGGAATCCTGCCTGCAGCAGCAACCGTGGCAGCTTCAGGCCAATGCACGAATCCAATCCATGCGCTCGGTTGACGGCTTGGCTGATCTCGACTAATCGCTTGTAGGCCGGGGTCTGTGGTTGGCTGAAGATGCCGCCATCATCATGGTCCTCGCACACGAGGACACCACCGGGTTTCAGAAGGGCTCGCATTTCGACTAACGCTTTCTCCGGTTCGGTCAGGTGGCACGTGAGAAAGCGCGAATAGACCAGGTCGAAATCCGTACGATTGAGTGTTGTTTCGTATGCGGTTGCTCGGTGAAAAGATAGATGCTTTAAGCCCGCAGCAGTCGCATTCTGTTCGGCAATGCCCAATTGTTCAGCGCTCGTATCAACCGCGACGACGGAACCACTCGGGCCGACCTGGGCTGCGATCCACAGAGCCACCAACCCCGTGCCACACCCGATATCGGCCACCGTCATCCCCTCACGCAAGCCAGCGCTGAGGAGCCACTCGCGGGTGCTCGGGCCAAAAATCTCGTCCAACAACTTCAGGCGGTCAACCGCTCGGTCACCAGTGGCTAAAATGTACTTGCGATCGTCCATTTCGTCCCTTTCAGCCCAGACGCCAGGATAGCTGTCGCAACATCCCTAGAGCACTCATCCTATGTAATCCGGGGCCATCTCAGGATACGGTGACGTTGACCTTGCTGAACTCGACTGGGGAGCCCTTGGTACAAGTATCAAGGACTGTGCAGGCAACCGATTGTGCCCATGTTACATTCGCCTACCCGAACGGAGGCTTAGAGATTTCTCCAGGACAGGTGTACTACATCCGGCTCAGTGGCGGCGACCTGTTTGGATGGAAGTATACGGAGGGTGGTTACAAGAACGGAGCGGCCTCATTCAACGGCAAACCGCTGCTGCCGGAGCACAACGGCAATTTTCTATTTGGTACCTTTGCGGATGATTGAACGAATTCCGTTCTCAGGCAGCTGCTGGGATGTCAATCGCCTAACGCCGATCATGGCGTCACCGTAAAGGTGACCGAGTTTGAACTCGGGTAGCCAAAGTAGCCATCTGACATGCCCATGACGTCACCGTTCATAACGAGGATCTGAACTGAGGTAGGGTTCTGCAATAATTTTGCCGGGATCACTGCTGTCACCTGGCTACTGCTAACAATGGTTGTTTGCAACCATGTGCCGGTGTCATGCAGGTTGCCATTGGTGGTCCAAAACGCAGTGCTCCAGATGAAATGTCCATAGTGCCCAAAGTTCGACCCGTTAATCGTAATCGTCACATCCGAACTGCCGGCCGCAACCGTCGAGGGAGAGATAGAGGAAATAGATGGGGTTGGGTTGGCAGTTGAAGTTACCTGAAAGGGGACCTCGCTTGACGTCGCAACGCGTGTGCCCTCAATTCTGTCCCAGATTTCAACGTGTATGGTGGCGCTCACAAGGTTGGCCAGAAGCGCTGCCGGCACTGTCGCGGTAAGCTGTAAGCTGCTGACAAAAGTCGTCTGCAAGCCCGTATCTATGCCGCCCTGCGCCCACACCACGGTACTGTAGTGCACTCCCCCCTGGGCAAATGTGAAGGCTTTCGATCCCGCAATCGTCAGGGTCAGGTCTGGACTGCCGACGGTGGCGCTGCCAGGGGAGACGGAGATGTTCGCCGACAGCGTACCCGGCGTACCGGGCGTACCGGGAGTACCGGGGGTAGGTTGCCTGGGTCTCCCATCGCCACATGCAGACTCCCAAACGATCAGGCTTAAGACCGCTAACAGAGAAAGACGTTTAGTCACCAGGAGACATTTCACGCGCGGCATAGTTCCTCTCCAATTCCGGCAACAGCAGAAGCCATCTGCACGGGGGAGATGCTCATTTGTCTCGGATGTGCCCAACTCGGCGAAACGTGCGCATCTTGGATCGAACCGATTACACAATCAATCCCGCAGAGATCCAATGTTTCTCCTGCTCTAAGGCCTTGGTAGAGAAGGAGATTCGGCTTGCTCTCCAAGGATACGGTGGTAAACTCTTATGCACTTTCAGATGGCAGCAAGCCATGTCCTCTCCTTCGGCCCCGGTTCAAGTCGTGCGGTTTGGTGTGTTCGAGGTGAACCTGCGTTCGGGAGAGCTGCGGAAATCTGGTATCAAAATCAAACTGCACGACCAACCCTTTAAGATCCTGGCCATGCTCTTGGAGCGACCTGGCGAGGTTGTCATGCGGGAGGAGTTGCGTCAGAAGCTCTGGCCCGCCGACACTTTTGTCGACTTCAACCACGGCTTGAACAATGCCGTACTCCGCCTGCGCGAGGTGCTGGGAGATTCGGCGGACACGCCGAGATTCATCGAGACCATCCCCCGGCGGGGATACCGGCTCATTGTTGCCGTTGATTCTGTTGCAGATGGAAGCCCCGGCCTGATACCGGCCAGCACACCAGCCCCGAGTCCAGCCCAGATAGTCCAACCCGTGCCGACTGCAGGCGCAGGCGCGCCAGACTCGCCTGACACTTCGGATCTGCGCGACACCTCAAACCGCCGCCGTGAATTCTGGCGCTCCGCAATTGTGGTTGCATCGGTGCTGGCGGTAGTTGCGGTCTTCGTGGGTACGGTATTGATCAGGCGGACCACGAAGATGCCCCGGATACAGTCGCTAGCCGTATTGCCATTCCAGAACCTATCTGGCGACCCCGCGCAAGAGTACTTGGCCGATGGGGTGACGGATATGCTGATTACGCAACTCGCGCGCCTCAATTCTGTTCGAGTGATCTCGCGCACTTCAGCAATGCATTACAAAAATTCCCCTCAAAAGCTGCCCGAGATCGCTCGCGAGCTGGATGTCGATGCGGTGGTCGAAGGCACAGTGTCCAGTACCGTTGACAGTGTGCGCATCAACGCGCAATTGATTGATGCGCGGAATGATCGCCACCTTTGGGCTGAGGTCTTCGAACGGGACATACATGATTTGCTGGCTCTACAAAGTGAGCTGGCCAGAACCATAGCCGATCAGGTCGCGAACCGAACCGGCCCGCAACACCACATACAGGCGCAGACGAAACAGGTCAATCCCGAGGCATACGAGTGTTATCTGAAAGGGCGCTTCTTTTGGAACAAAAGAACGGAAGACGGCTTCATCAAGGCGATCGGGTTCTTCGAACAGGCTATCGCCAAACAACCGGACTATGCCCAGGCTTACGCCGGCCTGTCGGATACATATGCTTTGCTGGGCCTGGCCCCGCACGCGCAAGCCTCGCGCAGCGAGACCATGGCACGAGCCCGGGCAGCTGCTCTCAAAGCATTGGAAATGGATGACACCGTTGCCGAAGCCCATACGTCGCTCGCTTCGGTAAGCATGATTTACGACTGGAACTGGTCAGTTGCGGAGAAAGAATTCAGGCGCGCCATCGAACTCGATCCGGGTTATGCAACTGCCCACCACTGGTATGCATTTTATTGCGCTTCGCAGGCACGCACCGAGGATGCCCTGGCAGAAATCCGAATCGCGAAAAAGCTGGACCCACTGTCGCTGATTATCAATGCGGACCTGGCGCACCTCCTGTATTTTGCGCGCAAATATGATGAAGCAATCGCCCAGAGTAGGAGAACTCTGGAAATGGATCCGGATTTTGTAGCGGCACATGTTTCAGCCGGCTTAGCTTACCTGGGAAAGCAGCAATACTCAGAATCAGTGAGGGAACTGGAGACCGCCGTTCGCCTATCTGGCGGCCAGCCGGACACCATGGCCTTCTTAGGAATCGCTTATGCGCGAGCCGGGCGGGCGGACGAGGCCAGAAGAATACTAGAACAGTTAACAACCGCGCCCGTCACAGATCATGATCCTCTGCTTAAGGTGGCGTGGATTCACGCCGCGCTTGGCGACCGTAACCGGGCATTTGCATGGGCAGAAAAGGTTTACCAGGCGCGATCCCCTGAGTTTTATACGCTCAAAGTCTTGCCTGTCCTGGATCCGTGGCGCACGGATCCGCGGTTTCGAGAGTTGATACGACGTATCGGGCTTTCCGAATGACATATTGGGAATTCAAACGACAGCTGAGTGGAGCTGACCTACCCTGCTAAATTTCTCCGGGAGCTTCTTACCCAGAGTGCCTCCATCCGCCTGAGGACTGGATGGAGACGCGGACTTCAGATTAAGCGTGCTGCTTCGCGTAGATGCCGAATTTTTTCATGCGGGAAATGAGAGTGGAACGGTTGATTCCCAGACGCGTGGCAGCACCATCGGCACCACCCACGCGCCCCTTGCACGCTGTTAGTGCCTGGACGATCTCATCGCGCTGCTTTCTGGCATACTCGTAGCAACCGTCCTTCCATCACTTTGCATTTCTGTTCCGTGTGCAGCTTGCCTAATTTCCTGCAGCTGGTTATGTGGGGAGGCTTCCTTACTCGCTCTTCGGAGTTTCCCGAGGAGCACCTCAAGCGACTTGCCTCTTGTCAGGAGCACCGCTCGCTCAACGTAGTTCTCAAGCTCGCGAATATTGCCGAGCCAGTCCCAACTCGCGAATTGCTTCATTACAGCTGCGGGAACTGTTTCGTGCGTTTCTGCATGTCTTTGGCGAACTTTTGGACAAAATAGCTGACCCGCAGCGGAATATTAAGTCTTCCGCAACTACGTTGTGATGTATCTCAGACGGAAGTTCGTCATTTTCCCCGATGTAGAAGACCACCGGTTTCAAGTTTTCCATCGCTTTCTTAGCCGGCGCGCTTGGCGTAACGAGCAACTCTTCTTTGATCACCCCCTGGCCGCGCGGAAAATCCATAGCAAATAGTCTGAATTTCTAGATGCTGCATCCGGAAGTGAAACGACTACGCCCTCAGCGTGCATGACTTCACGTATATTCGCCGCAATCGCCCGCATGACCCCGTAGGTCGAAGCTCGACGTGATTCTGCCAGTCAGAGGGCGCTCTGGCTGGGGAGGTGGGCTAACCTCGGGCTCGTGGGCCGGACTCGAAGAGATGGGATTACACCATCTCAGCGGCTCAGACCGCCATTCCAGACATAAAAACTCAAATCACTGCTTCTACAACTGGACCGGTTCCTTCGTTGCAGGTTCTGGCTGTCGGGTACACCTGCCCGGGCGTTGTATCACTGTCGCACAACCGCCATTTCACTGAAAATCGCTGTTAGCGCGTCTGGTGTTTCAAAATGCGCACGACCGCCATTATTGTGTTCCAATTCCGTGTCGTTGCCGGGACGCCGCAAAGCTTGTCGATCTGTCCAAGATAGGTGATGGTCTTCATGTGACGACGGTATGCTCCAAACACGAATCGGCCTTTTGATGCCATCACCCGCACCAACCACTCGCCGGCGGCGGGAAACGTGACTGGAAGCACAATGCGGACGCCGCTGGCTTTCGAGAGGATACTCACGAACCGGACAATGTCTGGGGGTAAGGGCTCAGTTTCAAATGGATTGTCGGTCTCCATGCGGAGAAGATCGCGGCCATCGCACAGCACCATCCCCGCTTCGAACGGCAGCTTCTGGAGCAGTGCAGTACGGAACTTTGCTCGAGATCCAGGGTTACGAACAACAAACGTCCCTGCAGCACCCACATTCACGACATCGTAGTCGCTTAGTTCTCGCGCGATGATGCTTGGGCGAAACGCTCTGTGCCCTCCGACATTGACACCGCGCAGGAAGACCACAAGAGCCACGTCCGGATTATGAGGGAAAGAGCTCATGCACGCCAGGGACTCCTCAGCAATGGATAAGTTCCTGGTTGCCGCAGTCCCGGTGTCCTAGTAGGGGTTCGGGTACTTAAGTACGGTCCCCAGATCGATGCCGCGAATGATTCCAGCCGAGTGGTAGAACAATCCAAAGGAATCGATCGAAGACATATCGGGGAAGATGCAGGCTTCGAGCGTCTGATCGATGGAGTTCTGGTTGTACCAGCCGCCGCCGGCGGCGTTGATGCCTCCGAACAGATCGCTGCCCCCCAGCAGCGTGCAGTAGCAGGAGGCTGGGTTGCCGTTGCACTGTCCGGGCTGTACTTGGGCGTAGTAGGCGAGCGCCGCCAGCGTTGGCTTGGGCGTGTTCAGGGTTTCCAGAGTGACGTGGATGCGCGACCCGTCGGTCGGGGAAGTGTACTGGCAGAATTGGCGCGTGTCGGCCAGATCGAGCGGATTTGAACCGTTCGTACCGTAGACGGCATGCCGCGTCTCGACCATGCCTCCGGTTTGCTGGCACCAGGCGCCGGAAGGATTATTGACAGCGCCGGTAGCAGCGACGGCTGCGGGACGGGCGGCGATGAGATTCATGACGGCAATCACAATAAGGACCAAAGTGGCGGTGACGATCGCGATAACAGTCTTTTTCACCGGAGTACCTCCTGGCACAAGCAGATTGCGAGAACATTCCCTGGAACAACGTCGGACCGAATTTGCGCGAGGAATGTATCACAACAGGGGCACAGAGCTATAGAGACAATGTTCTTAGCGGGCAGAAGCCGGTGCCGTATACTCCCGGTTGCTGACACCAGCGAACGAGTGACTCCCCGGAACCCATCCCGCCTGGCTTATATCGACTGGATGCGTGGACTGGCGTGCGTGTTGATGTTTCAGACCCACTGCTTCGACTCGTGGCTGAGCCCCGAAGCCCGCAA
>Ga0126381_100009307_pt1 | contig 11029 bp, 7 predicted proteins | sample PanSoiMetPlot_28_FD_96465 | JGI IMG/M metagenome (GOLD analysis project Ga0126381, IMG submission 96465) | Tropical forest soil microbial communities from Panama - MetaG Plot_28 | ecosystem: Environmental > Terrestrial > Soil > Tropical forest > Bulk soil | place: Panama | collected 2016-02-17
ATCGTGCTCGATGCTTTTTCCTCCGATGCTGTTCCGGTTCATCTGCTGACGCAAGAGGCCCTGGCCATTTACCTTGCGCATCTGGCGCCCCATGGCGTCCTGGTCTTTCACATTTCCAATCGGCATATGGAGTTGGCGCGCGTCGTCACCGCTTCAGGAGCGGCGTCGGGCCTTTTGACCTATGTCAAGGAAGATCACCGTCCAGAGCTCGCTGCAAATGAATTCAAGATGAGTGCCCTTGTGGCTGCGCTTGCACGGCGAGTCCAAGATTTCGGCGATCTCCTGTCCCAGCCAGGATGGCAAGAGGCCAGGCCGGACCCAAGCGTCTCGCCCTGGACCGACGACTATGCAAACGTTTTTGGGGCAATTCTGCGCAAGAAACTTGGGTGGTGAGCCATGGCGTCGCGACTTTCAAGGATCCGTTGAGGGAGGGGTAACGGTCGGTCGCTATAAAAAGGCCGAAACGCGAGCCCGTATTTCATGACGATCCTTGTGGCGACGAACAATTCCGAGGCGCGGCAAGCTGACCGAGCCCATCAGTGGAAACGCCTCCTGTTCGTGCTGTTCTTTTGCTCCGGCTTTCCGGCACTGATCTATCAGCTTGCCTGGCAGCGCGCCTTGTTTCGCATCTTCGGCGTCAATGCCGAGTCGGTGACGATCGTGGTGGCTGCCTTCATGCTTGGATTAGGCGTGGGCAGCTTGACGGGCGGTTGGCTGTCGAAACGAAGCAGAATCCCCTTGCTGCCGCTCCTCGCCGGCATCGAGCTCCTGACCGGCGTTTTTGGTCTGGCCTCGCTGAGGATTTTCGAGTTGGCCGGCGACCTTACGATTGGCATGCCATTGGCGGCAACAGCCGCCATGAGCCTCGCGCTTGTGGCTGTTCCAACATTGTTGATGGGCGCAACGTTGCCTATCCTGGTCGGGCACCTGGTGCAGCGTTCTGAAAGCGTAGGAAGCGCTGTCGGCCTCCTCTACTATGTCAATACGCTTGGGGCGGGGGCGGCATGTCTTGCCTGTGCAACCATTCTCTTTCCGCTCCTTGGGATGCAGGGCGCGGTTTATACCGCGGTGGCAATAAATGGCGCCGTGGCGACAGGCGCCATTGTGGCATACCTGCGTGATCGCCATGATCCGACCGTTCCAACGCTGAACGCACCGACGGCACATGCAGCGGCCGGGCCGGTGCTCAACCTCTGGCTGGTCCTGGGGCTCGCCGGCTTGGGTGGCTTTGTCTCGCTGTCTTACGAAATATTCTTTTTCCGCACTGTTTCCTATGCCACCGGCTCGAGCTCGAGCGCCTTCGCGGTGACTCTGAGTGCGTTTCTGGTCGGACTGGCCTCGGGTTCGCGCCAGTCCGGCAATGACTGCGGTGTCTTGCAGCGCGAGTGCGCGATGGCCGGGGCAGTGGCAGCGCTGGTAAAGGGCAGCATTCTCGGCGGGCTGTTTCTACCCTTGCTCAATCATCTTGCCTGGCTGGACCGAGGCATCATCGGAGTCGCGATTCTATTGGTCTATCTCGTTGCCCGCTTCTGGGGTGCGCTGCTGCCGTATCTTGCGGAGCTCGGGGTTGCCGCAGACGGACAAGCAGGGATGCGCACCGGACTTCTCTACCTTGCCAATATTCTGGGCGCGGCCGGAGGGTCGATCATCACCGGGTTTGTTCTGGCAGATCATCTGAGCCTGGTCGAGCTTTCGGCCTCCCTGGTAGTGGCGGGCCTTGTCTGCGCGGCGCTATTGGCAAGCGCGCTTCCGATCGGACGGTCAGAAAGAATTTTCCATGCAAGCCTCGCGGCTGGGCTCGCCATCCTGGCGATTTTAGGGATTCCGCGCTGGTCGGCGGATGTGCTCGAAAACCTGCAATGGAAGGGCGCGCAGGAGGCCGAACCCCTCGTGCACATCGTCGAGAATCGCAGCGGCATCATCGCCGTGACCGCCGGCGGCGCTGTATTCGGAAACGGCATGTATGATGGGCGCTTCAACACCGACCTGAAACATGACGTCAATGGCATTGTGCGACCCTATGCGTTGAGCCTGTTTCACCCGGCACCGCGTGAGGTTTTGATGATCGGGCTTTCATCGGGCTCCTGGGCGCAGGTCATAGCCCATAACCGAGAGGTCGAGTCCCTCACCGTGATAGAGATCAATCCCGGCTACCTCAGCTTGATCGCTGACGCGCCGCAGGTCGCCTCGCTGCTGACCAATCCAAAGGTCACCATCGTCACCGATGACGCTCGCCGATGGTTGCGGGCGAATCCAAGTCGGCGATTTGACGCCATCGTCTCAAACACGACGTGGTACTTCCGCGCTAACGTGACGAATCTCCTTTCCAGCGAGTTTCTGAAGCTCATCAGAAGTCATCTCAAGCCGGATGGCGTCTTCTTCTACAATACGACCGATTCCCCGCGTGCCCAGCGCACCGGATGCAGTGCGTTCGTGGATGGGGCGCGCTTCCTCAATCACATGCTGGTATCGGAGGTGCCGATCCGATGGGATTTCCATCGCTGGCGGCGCATCCTCGAATCCTATGAGATTGAAGGCAAGCCGGTGTTTGATCTCTCTCGCAGTCAAGATCAAGCAGAGCTTGATCGGTTGGAGTCTTGGCAAGCCAGCCTGACACAAAAGTCAACTGGCGACGTGGCGCAGCCGATCGAATCTTGCGCCGAAATCCTGAGTCGCACAGCCGGCAAGCAGTTGATGACCGACGACAATATGGGCAGCGAGTGGCGCTATTTCCTGGGCTTGGAGTAGTTGATGGTTCGGATTCGCTACGCCGCTCCAGAGACCTCTTTTGGCTGAGCCCTGACCCTTGGGGGGTGGCCGAAGGCGCCATGCCCCCCTTATTCGGCCGCCAGCTGCATATGCCCGCTGTCAACATGACTGTGCTTGCTGGCGCCCGTCAGCCAATCCTGCAGCCGGTCGAGATAAAGATAGATGACCGGCGTGGTGAACAGCGTCAAAAGCTGACTCAGGATCAGTCCGCCGACCATCGCATAGCCGAGCGGTTGCCGCAGCTCCGACCCCGAGCCGCTCCCCAGCATCAGGGGAAGCCCGCCCAGGAGCGCCGCCATCGTGGTCATCAGGATCGGCCGGAAGCGCAGCAGGCAGGCTTCGCGGATCGCCTCGAGCGGGGAGGAGCCTTCTCGTTCCCGGGTGATCGCGAAGTCGACCAGCATGATGCCGTTCTTTTTCACGATTCCGATCAGCAGAATGATGCCGATGATGCCGATCACCGAAAGATCGAAGCCTCCGCCCCACAGGGCCAGCAGGGCGCCGACCCCGGCCGACGGCAGGGTCGACAGAATGGTGAGGGGATGGATGTAGCTTTCGTAGAGCACCCCGAGGATCACATAGACGACCAGAAGGGCAGCCAGGATCAGGACCGGCTCGCTCGCCAGCGAGGTTTGAAACGCCTGCGCGTTGCCCTGATAACCCGTGATGACCGTGCTCGGCATCCCGATCTCCTGCTGGGCCTGCTGGATCGCCGCCACCGCCTGCCCGAGCGAAACCCCGGGCTGCAGATTGAACGAGAGCGTGGCTGCCGGGAATTGCGACTGATGGGAGACGGACAGCGGGCTGCTGTGGTTGGTGTCAAAGCTCACCAGCGTCGATAGCGGGACCGCTTGGCCGGTCGCGGGCGCCTTGACGTAAATGTCGTTGAGCGCGGCGGGATCCTTCTGCAGCTCGGGAAGGATTTCGAGCACCACGAAATATGAGCTCTGCTGGGTAAAGTACTGCGTCACGTTGCTCTGGCCGAAGGCATCGTTGAGCGTTGCGTCGATCTCCTGCGCCTGAATGCCGAACCGCGCCGCGGCATCCCGGTTGATGGTCACCGTCAGGAGCGGCGCATTGGCCTGCAGGTCGCTGGAGACATCGGCAAGCTGCGGCAGGGTCTTGAGCTTGGCGAGCACGCGCGGCGTCCAGGTGCTCAATTCGCTGAAGCTTGGATCCTGCAAGGTGTACTGGAACTGGCCGGCCGAGATGCGCCCGCCGACGGTGATGTCCTGCGTGGGCTGCAGAAACAGCGTTGCGCCCTCGATATTCGCAAGCTGCGGGCGCAGGCGGCTGATGATCTCGGTCGCCGTGACATTGCGCTCGTCGCGCGGCTTGAGCGCAATGAAGAACCGGGCGGTGTTGAGCGTGTTGCCGCCGCCGTTGCCGAAAAACGATCCGAACGACATGATGTCGGGGTCGCGCGCGAGGATCTGGGCGAATTGCCGCTGGATGCCGCGCATGCGATCGGAGGAAACGTCCTGTGCCGCATAGGCGATGCCCTGGATCACCCCGGTGTCCTGGGTCGGAAAGAATCCCTTGGGGATGTCCGCGAACAGCAGAGCGGTCGCAACGAGCGTCGCGCAGAAAACCATGAGCGTCTTGAACCGGTGGCGCAGCACGACATCCAGCCCGCGCTCATAACCCCTGAGCAGCGCCGCAAAGCCCGCTTCGATCGCGCCGGATATCCGGCCGTGAGACTCCTGCGACTGGCGCGTCAGGAACCGCGAGCAGAGCATCGGAATCAAGGTCAACGATACAACGACCGACACCGCAATCGCCGCCGTCACCGTCATGGCGAACTCGCGGAACAGGCGGCCGATGATGCCGCCCATGAGCAGCAGCGGAATGAAGACCGCGACGAGCGAAAGGCTGATCGAAAGGACCGTGAATCCGATCTCGCGCGCACCCTGCAGCGCCGCAGCCATGGGCGAGGAGCCCGCCTCGATGTGGCGGAACGTGTTCTCGAGCACCACGATGGCGTCGTCCACCACGAAGCCGACCGAGATCGTCAGCGCCATCAGCGATAGGTTGTCCAGGCTGAAGCCGAGAAGATACATGACGGCGGCCGAGCCAAGCAGAGCGAGCGGCACGGTCACGGCGGGAATCAGCATGGCGCGCAGCGTGCGCAGAAACGCCAGCGTCACCATGATGACCAGGGTGATGCTGATGGCGAGCGTCAACTCGACATCGCGGACGGAGGCGCGGATGGTTTGGGTGCGGTCCAATACCGTGTCGAGCTTCAGGCCCTGGGGCGCGATCGCGGTGAACCGCGGCAGCGCCTGCTTGACGGCATCGACCGTGCTGATCACGTTGGCGCCTGGTTGCTTGAAGACGAGAAGCAGCACGCTCGGGTTGACGCCCGTCGCCGAGCCCTCGAGCGCGCCCTGCGTGACGTCCTGCGGGCCCACGATGGCATTCCCCAGATCGCGGACCCGCACCGGGGCTCCGTTGCGGTACGCGACAATCACGTCATCGTACTGCTCGGGTTGGGTCAGCTGGTCGTTGGCCGCGATCGTGAAGCTCTGCTGGTCCCCGCGAACGCTGCCCTTGGCGGCATCCGTAGTGGCGGCGTTGAGCACGCCACGCACGTCTTCCAGGGTGAGCCCGCGCGCCGCCAGCTTGGCCGGATCGACCTGCACGCGGATCGCAGGCTTCTGCTGACCGCCGACGGTGACCAGCGCTACGCCGCTGATCTGGGAGACCTGCTGGGCGATCACGTTCTCGCCAAAGTCGTCGACCGAGGTGAGCGGCAGGGTGTCGGAATGGGCGGCCAGGATGATGACGGGGGAATCGGCCGGGTTCACCTTCCTGTAGGACGGCGGCACCGTCAGGTTCTGCGGCAGCGTCTTGCCGGCGGCCGTTATCGCGGCCTGCACATCCTGGGCGGCGCTGTCGATGTTGCGATTGAGATCGAACTGCAGGGTGACCACGGAGGTGCCCTGCACGCTCACGGAGGTGAGCTGCGTGACCCCGGCGATCTGCCCGAACTGCTCCTCAAGCGGCGTCGCCACGGTCGATGCCATGGTATCGGCGCTGGCGCCCGAGAATTGCGCGGTGACCTGGATGGTGGGGAAATCGACCTGCGGCAGGGGCGCGACCGGCAGCAGCGGGAAAGCCGCGAGCCCGACGAGCGCGAGCGCGGCCATCAACAGGGAGGTCGCGATCGGCCGGCGAATGAATGGTTCGGAGATGTTCATTGCGCATTGCCTGCGCCGCTGGCGGAAAGCCCGGTCTTGGCGGTGACCCGCGTTCCCGGATCGAGCCGGTATTGGCCGTTCACCACGACTTGCTCGCCGGGCGCCACGCCCTTGCTCACAATGGCGGTGTCGGTATCGACCGGCACCGTTTCAATGCTGCGCTGCTCCACCGTGTTGTCGTTCTTGACCACCCACGTGTAGAGTCCGTCCGGACCGCGCTGAATCGCCACCGGCGGTATCGTGGTCGCATCCTTGCGGATCGCGACCTGGATGCGGATGCGGATGAACTCGCCGGGCCACAGCCGCTCGTCATCGTTCGGGAAGTTCGCCTTCAGGCTGATCGTGCTGGTCGTCTGATCGATCTGATTGTTGATCAGCATCAGCTCACCCTGCGCAAGCTGATGCCGGTTGTCCTGATCGAAGCCGAGCACCAGTACCTTGCCGCCGAGCATTGCATCGCGCACGGCCGCGAGGTCGCTTTGCGGCAGCGTGAAGGTCACCTGCACGGGCCTGAGCTGGGTCACCACGGTGAGCGGATTGGGGTCGTTGGCATGAATGATGTTGCCGGCATCGAGCTGGCGGAAGCCGGTGCGGCCGTCGATGGGCGCCACGATCGTGGCATAGGAGAGCTGCGTCTGCGCGCTCTCGATCGCCGCCTGATCGGCCTGGACGGTCGCCTGCGCGGTATCGACCTTGGCTTGCTGCAAGTCGACGTTCTGCTGGGTTTCGAAGCTCTTGGCCGCAAGCTGCTTGAACCGCTGCAGGTCCTTCTGGTCGTCAACGAGCTGAGCCTGGTCTTCCGCCTTCTTGGCCACGGCCTGGTCGAGCGCGGCTTGCAGCGCACGCGCATCGATCTGCGCGAGGATGTCGCCCTTATGCACCTCCTGCCCCTGGGTGAAGTTCACCGATTGCAGGGCGCCGTCGATCTGAGAATGGACCGCGATCGTGTTCCAGGCCTGCACTGTGCCGAGCGCGGACAGCAAAATCGGCACGTCGTGCTGCGCGGCGGCCACCACCGTCACCGGAACAGGCGGCGATTGGTTCCTCGGGGCCGGGGCGGGTTCGGCTCGGTGCCAGACCGCAATCGTGAGCGGTACCGCCACCACCGCAAGGGCAACGGCCCAGGCCGATCTGCGCAGCAATACCCTCGAGCTCATGTGCTGACAGCCTTGTCTCCGCCTCGAACGTGCGGCCTCACGAGATATGGTTGGGTGGCGAACCCGCGTCAAACGAGCGGCCAATGACAAATAGTTTAGTGTCTTGAAACTGCGGCAATGGTTTGCTCGACGACGCGATTGACACCGCGCGCAAGCATGTCGCCGGCGATTCTTCTTGGCGCTTGATCGCCTGTTTATGCCGCGATGCCGGGAGTTGCCGGTTTGTTGTCGGAGACTTTATCAGATGAACTTTTCGTCACCCAGCGGCGGTACCGCTCGTGACGGCTGCCGCGCATTCAAATTCGCGGAAGCCACGTAACTGGCAGCTCGATTTCATAGCGAGCATTTCAGCGTATCCGCTCGACCCATTGAGCGCGCGAGGGCCCCGGCTCAAAGGGATCGCCGAAGTACTGGGTCTCACGGGCGACCTTGCCGTCTCTGAACTCCATGATGCTCACCGTGTAAGATGGCAAGCCGTCGTATGTAAGAACGAGTTCAGTGATCCAAAGGTCGGCAGCACCGAGTACGCGCCGCACCATAAAGCGCTTCTTGTTCGGCTGCGCAAAACGAGACGCCTGAATATTGCGCCGACCGCGGATCCGCTCCCCGGACTGGGGGTACTCAAGCACTGCATCGTCTTGGTAAATCTCGTGCTCTGCCTCGAAATCATTCGCGTCCGAGGCTGCCCAGTGGCGATCCAAAGCCGCTCGAATGTTCTGGTCTTCATTCATTGTCTTCTCTTAGGTGGTGCGCAGGCGCATGCTGTTGCACGCAAAATGGACATTCGTGGGCGCGAATGGAATGTCCCCTAAGGGTCGAGAGCACCTATCCTCGAGGCAAGACGCCGGGAGGGGGCGCGAAAACCCGCGCACTGGATGCGCGTCATTTTGCGAGTGCCGCAAAGGGGCGGGTACAAGGCCCGCCCCTACGGCAGGCTCACTCTATCTGCGGGATGCCGACGTCCTTGCCGAGCTTGACGGTCGAACGTACCTCTTCGCGGAAATAGGCATCGAACTCGGCCGGGCTCATGGCCATCGGCTCGACCCCGAGCTTCACCAGTTTTTCCTGCACGGCCGGGACCGCAAGCGCCTTCCGGGTCTCCTCGAAGAGGCGGTCATCGACCGCCTTGGGGGTCTGGCGCGGCACGAACATGCCGCTCCAGAAATTGTAGGAGGCATCCTTGAGGCCGGCTTCCGCCGTGGTGGGCACGTCAGGCAGCGTGGCATTGCGGTTGGGCGAGCTCACCGCGAGCGCCACGAGCTTGTGGTCGTTGATCAGCGGCAGCGCGGGCGCGAGCGGCAGGAAGTAGAAATCGACCCGCCCGGTGATCACATCGGTCAGCGCCTCGTTGGGCCCCTTGTAGGGAACGTGCAGGGCATCGAAGCCAGCGCTCAGACGAAACCGCTCGGCGGCAAGATGGGACGCAGCCCCGATTCCGGCCGACGCAAAGGTGAGCTTGCCCGGATTGGCCTTGGCGGCCTTGACCAGGTCGCCAAGGGTCTTCCAGCCCTTGGAGGGAGCCGCCACCAGCACAGTCGGCTGCAGGCCGAGCGGGATGATGGGCGTGAAATCGTTGAGCGTGTCGTAGGGGAGCGTCTTGTAGATCGCCTGCGCGGCCGCGAAGGTCGATGAATGCACCAGGATGGTATAGCCGTCGGGCGTCGCCTTGGCGACCGAGGCAACCCCGGTGGTGCCTCCGGCGCCGGCGCGGTTCTCGATGACGATCGGCTGGCCGAGCTGCCTGGACAGCTAGTCGAGCACGATACGCCCGACCACGTCGTTGGCATTGCCGGCGCTGAAAGGGATCACGGCCACGATCGCTCGGCTCGGCCAAGCCTGGGCGAACGCCGGCGTTGCGGCGGCGAGCGCCAGCAATGACCCCGCCATGGCGCCGAAGGCACGCACGTTACGCTGCGCTGTCATGGGCAATCCTCCAGGTTGCAGGTTTTGCCGAATCATAGGCAGGGGAGGTGCCTGCGGCAACATCGCGACTGACGCAGGATCCTTTCGGCGGATCACGAGGCTTGCCGCCGCGGCGGGACATCGCTCTCGGCCGATCGAAGTACCCCGACGACGGGCGCCGTGAGACGCGGCAGGCAGGCGGGATACTCCTGCTGCAGGAACGCAATCATCTTTTCCCGGATATCGTTGCGCAAATCGTTGAGGGCGCCCGAGGAGCGGGCGCTGGCGAACACCTTCACCTCGAGCGAGGTCTCCTTGGCGTCGGTCACCTGCAGGGAGGCGGTATCGCCGTCCCAGAACGGCGAGGCCTTCACGATCTCGAGCGCCTTCGCGCGCAGGCGGTCGATCGGGATGGTGTAGTCGAGATGGAGCGCCACCGCACCCACGAGCTTGCTCGAATCCCGCGTCCAGTTCTCGAACGGCTTCTCGATGAAGTAACTCAGCGGCACGATCAGCTGCCGCCGGTCCCACAGGGAGAGCACCACGTAGGTCGAGGTGATCTCCTCGACCCGGCCCCATTGGGTCTCGACCAGGACCTCGTCACCAAGCCGAATCGGCTGGGCCGTGGCGATCTGGATCCCGGCGATCAGGTTGCTCAGCATCGGACGCGCCGCAAGCCCGGCCACCAGACCGGCGACGCCGGCCGAGGCGAAGAGGCTCACCCCATATTGACGCACCGTGTCGAAAGTCATCAACGCGATGCCGACGGTCACGACGACTATCAGCGTATCGAGCACATGGCGCAGCACGCGCACCTGGGTGACGTGCTTGCGGGCCAGGAAGTTGTCCGGGCCCTCCATCTGGAAGCGCATCAGATAAAGGTCGCCGGCGAGATGAACCGCCTTGATCACGATCCAGCCGACCAGTGAGATGGTGGCAAGCCGGAGAATCTCCCCCAGCAACTGGCTGGTGTCCGGATCGAAGGAGGCGGCCGGCAGCGCGACGTACATCGCGATCACCAGCAGCGCCAGCCGGGTCCATCCCTTCGTGGTGATGAGGAGCGAGCGCAGATAGCTGCGCTGCTCGCCCAGCATCCGGTGGATCACGCGCACGCCGATGGCGTGCAGGACGAGCGCGATCAGGGCCGCCAGCGCGAGCACAAGCGCCCCGGCCACGCCCTCCGGCGCGAACGCGAAGGCATCGGCCACTTCCTTGAACGCATCCCGGATGGTTGCGAGCATTTCAATCGCCTCGGCGGGCCCTGCAGCACGGAGATAAAGCATTTTCAGGAAAAGTGGAATTGCGGCTCGGTGTGGTGATATCGCCAAGCCGCCGGGGCTGCCTGGACAGGGAGGGGGCAAACTGGCATGAACCCGGCGCCGACAAGAACCAAAGCGACGACGATGAAAACCTTCCTGCTGCGCTTTTTCACCTGGTGGAACAGCCAGACTTTCGGGACCCAGCTGTGGACCGCGCGCTTTGGCGAGCTCGTGGGCGAGGACGAGTTCGGCAACCGCTATTACCGCACCAAGGGCGGCCGGATCGATCCGACGTTGGGTTTCGAGCGGCGCTGGGTGATCTACAACGGGGTCGCCGAGGCCTCCACGGTTCCCCCCTCATGGCACGGCTGGCTGCACCACACCGTCGACACGCCGCCGGTGGACGAGAAGGTTGCGCCGCGCAGCTGGTGGAAGCCGCACCGGCCCAATCTCACCGGTACGCCCGCCGCGCATCGTCCGACCGGCTCGACGCTCGCGCAAGGCCGCAGGCCCAAGGCCACGGGGGACTACATCGCCTGGAAACCCTGAGCCAAGGGAATCGCAGATCAGACGTCGGCGTCGGCCTCTGACCTGATCCCTGACAGTTGATCCCGATCCCTGGTATCGCCTTCCCGCTGCCCCATTCTCGGTGTTAACCGGCGCCATGCCTCGGATTCCTCCTGCTGCCGCGATGGCGGGGCTGGCGCTTGCGCTGGCGCCGATGAGCGCGTTCGCCCAGTTC
>Ga0126381_100009308_pt1 | contig 11029 bp, 7 predicted proteins | sample PanSoiMetPlot_28_FD_96465 | JGI IMG/M metagenome (GOLD analysis project Ga0126381, IMG submission 96465) | Tropical forest soil microbial communities from Panama - MetaG Plot_28 | ecosystem: Environmental > Terrestrial > Soil > Tropical forest > Bulk soil | place: Panama | collected 2016-02-17
CCGAGTGCCGAATCGATTAGCTCGTTGGCCTTGATCGCGGTGGCACCGAGGTACTCGCCGACAAGGTCGCTGCGCTGCGCCTCGACCACCGTTGGCACGTCGAGCAGGCCGAACGCGTAGAAGACCTTGGCCACGATCCTGGCCACCGCGGTCTTCCCCGTTCCTGGCGGGCCAAGGAAGACAAAGTGCTGCATCGGCTTCTCGGCGCCGATGCCAGCCAGCGCCCGCCTGCGCGCCGCCTCGATAGATGCCGCGATCGACCTGACCTGATCCTTGACGGCGGTCAGCCCGATCATCGCGTCAAGTTCGGCCATGGCCTCTTCGACGGTGATGACGGGCTGGTCCGAGGCCGATCGGTCACCGTGTTCTCCTGCCGCCGGGCCGGCGACCTGGGCAGGCGGGCCAACCTGGCCGGTGCGCCCCGCCGTCGCGATCCGCCCGTCCAGATCGGCACCCGCTCGGCCGCCCGCCGCACCCGCGGCCGGCCGGCCAGGCCGCGTCGGCCCGCCGGGCAGTGGCTTGGTGGCTGCTGGGTGGCCGGCCGACCCGGCGTAACCGCTCAGGCCTTGCTGGCCGACCGACCAGGGCGGCGGGCCACCGCCGCGAACCTGCTGCGGCCGGCCCGCTTGCTTGCTGTCCTGCCACGCCTTCGCCAGCCGCCAGCCCAGCACGACGAGCGCGACCAGCCAGGCCAGGCCGGGTCCAATGTATGAGGTGCCGTGATCGAGCAACCTGAACAATCCGATGCCTGGCAACAATGCAAGCAGCAGGATCCACGCCACCGTGCGACACGGCACGTACCAGCGGCCAAGCGCACCAGAATGCGCGGCAAAGGCCGCGGCGATCGGCAGCACGAGCAGGAAATACCTCGGCGTGGTGATCCAATGCGCGAGCCCGGAGACCAGAGCGAGGCCCACGATCGTGACCGACACGGTCGCCCACAGAGATCTGCTGCCAGATATAACAGCATATGGAGCGAAAATTATGGCTATCGGGAACCCGACGACGCAGCAGACGACCACGATCAGGAACTTGACCGGCATCGGTGCCGCATCATAGGTCCGCCGGAAACGGTCCAGCCTGTCCCGAACCGGCCCGCGGCCGGACGCGGACATTGACCCGTCCGTTTGCGGCATCTTGCTCCCTTGCACCGCTTACTTGTATAGCGCATTCATGAGCGCATCCATCGACACACAATCAAATGAGACGTCAAGTCTGGTCTGCGTCATGGCTATTGTCGCCCATGGCGTGCACCTGCCGCGAGCCACCGCCGTTTCGCCGCGGCCCGCCTAGCCGCACCTCACACATCAGCCCGCTAGCCGCACCCCCTGGCAGCCGCCTACCGGTTAAGGTCAAGTCCAGGCACTGTCGCCGTCACTTGGTCAGGCACGAGGAGGACGTCATGGAGCGGATCGAAGCCGAGCTATTGATTCCGGGCCGTGGCGAGCCGATACGCGACGGCACGGTGATTTTCGACGGACCCGTCATCGGTTACGCCGGATCCTCGGCCGGGGCACCGTCGACGCCCGGCGCCAAGGTGCACACAGCGACGACCGTGATGCCGGGAATGTGGGACTGCCACGGTCACTTCATGGGCATGCGTCATCTCGACCTGGGCAAACTTCCCCTCGAGCCGGCGCCGCTCCGGGCGGCACGGTGCGTTCACGACCTCGCCAACGCCCTGGACGCCGGCATAACCTCGGTGCGCGAAGTCGGCGGCCTTGGCATCTATCTGGCCAGGGCGGTCGCCGAAGGGGTGATCGACGGCCCGACGATCTACGCCGCCGGCAGCATTTTGAGCACGACGGGTGGTCACGCCGACCTGCACTCCTACCCGCTTGGCTGGATGACTGACTTCGGCCATTATTTCGGCGATTTGCGGCTGGCCGACGGTGAGGCCGAGTGCATGCGCGCCGTTCGCGAGCAACTCAGGAATAACGCCAAGCTCATCAAGGTCTGCGCCTCAGGCGGGGTCATGTCCGAGGTCGATGATCCGATCCACCAGCAATTTACCGTCGCCGAACTAAAGGCCATTGTCGAGGTCGCTGGTATGGCCGACCGGGCGGTAGCGGCGCACTGTCACGGCAAGCCAGGGATCATGGCCGCCATCGAGGCGGGCGTCCGTACCATCGAGCACGGCACCTACGCCGACGACGAGGTGTGCCAGGCGATGCGCGAGACCGGCACGATCATGGTGCCAACCCGGACGATCGTCGCGAACATACTCGACAATCTCGACGCGGTACCCGACTACGCGGCGGCCAAGCTCGCCGCTCTCGCGCAGTCGCACGGCGAAGCGGTGGGCCGGGCGATAGAGCAGGGCGTCACGATCGCGATGGGCACCGACATCGCCATCACCGGCCGCGACAAGCCCAACTCGTGGGGCAACAACGGCGCCGAAGTCGTGCACCTGGTCAAGCTCGGGATGACGCCGCTGCAGGCGATCGAGGCGGCGACCGCCACAGCGCCGTCGACGCTGGGTCCGCAGGCGCCGCGCAGCGGCAAGCTCGAATCCGGTTACGACTCTGACGTGCTCATGCTGGACGCCGATCCGCTCACCGACATCGCCGTGCTCGCCGAGCCTGAACACATCACGGGAGTCTGGACGGCTGGCCGCCGGGTGAAAGGCTAGAACGCGTCACGCGTCCCTGAACCTCAGCGCCAGCCCGCCAGCCACCATCGCGACCAATGCCCAGGCGGCCAGCACCGCGAGCCCTTCCCATGGCCCGATCGGCAGCTTGGCCAGCCCTTTGGTCGCCTGGATCGCAAGCCCGGCATTCGTCGGCGCGTACCGTTCGAACCGGCGCTCCCAGTGCGGGCTCAGGGTCAGCCCGCCGAGGATAGGGACGACGTAGACCAAACCGAGCACGACCGTGATCGCCACCGCCGACTCGCGCACGGCGGTGGCGACGCCCAGGCTGAACAGCCCAATCAGAGCGAGGTACAGCACCGAGCCGACGGCCGCCCGTAGCGTCGGCCCGTAATACACCGATAGCGGCACGAAGTTCGCCGGATGGGTAAATCCGTTCTGCGGCAGGAAAATCCGGCCGGCCAGCAGCGATCCCAGCACCGAGACGACGCCCGCCACCAGCACGACGACCGAGACGGTCATGGCCTTGGCGACCAGCATGACCAGACGGCGCGGCATCGCCGCGATCGTCGTCCTGATCATCCCGGTGCTGTACTCCCCCGTCATCACCAGGACGGCGAGCACCGCGACCATCGCCTGGCCGAGCATCACCCCGGTGAGGCTGGTCTTGGTCGTGTCCGCGCCGCACGACGCCGGGCATTTGACGATCTCTACCGTCAGCGCGCTGACGCCGATGGTCAGCACGACAGTGAGGGCCAGCAGCAATGCGGTGCTCCTGACCGTCCTAAGCTTGATCCACTCCGCCCGCACGGCATCCGACAGTGCTTCAATGACCCCGGCCCGGGTCACGCGTCCCTCCTGCGAACCACGTAGATCGCGAGGCCGAGAGCGGCCAGCGCCCAGGCGCACAGCACAGCGAACCCTGGCCATGGCGCCAGCGGATAGCAGTTGTTATAGGGCAGGCAAGCGTGGGTCACCTGCGTGTAGTGCACGTTTCCTTGCTGCACTCCGAAGGCAGCCGCCGGGGTCAGGCGCAGCAGCCAGACAGCCGGTCCTTGCGGCAGCACCGTTGCCAGCACAAGGGGAAAGATGAGCGCGAGCACTCCCGCCGCTATGGCCCCGGTGCTGCGCCGGAGCAATGCGCCTGCGGCGAGCGTCAGGACCGCCGCAACCGCCAGCAGCGCGGCCGTGCCGATCACGATCTGCAGCCCGACACCGCTGGTAATCGCGCGGACCGGGTAGATCGGCGTGGGCCAGCCACCGGACACCAGCTTGTGCTCTGCGATCGGGAACGCGATGGCGGCGCCGATCAGGCCAGCGACGAAGGTGACGGCGCCTATCACGATCGCCTTCGCGACCAGGACCCGGCCGCGCCTAGGGCTCGCGATGAACGTCGTGCGTACCAGGCCTCGCCGGTACTCCGAGGTGATGAACAGCGCCGCGAGCGCGATGACGACGATCAGCCCGACGACCGAGCCTTTGTAGGTGACCCCGATCGGGTCGACGATCGGCACGTAGGGCGCGATGTCCCCGTTGCCGGACAACGTGACCGATCTGGTCGAGCTGCCCGCGCTGCCGCTCGCTTGCCCGCCGATCGCGCGCGTCTTACCGCAGTGCGGACCGGCCCCTGGTCCGCAGATCGGTCCGGCAGGCGCAGGCCCCTGCGGGCCGCCCACCTGCGTGGCACGCCAGCCTGCGGTGGCCGTCCCGCCAACCAGCGCGATGTGGTCGAATGCCGCGGTCGCCCTGGTCTGATAGGGCACGCCGTCGTTGCTCGCATACCCCTGCTGACTAATGAAGTCATCCGGCGAGGCCACGAATATCCCGGCTTCCGCCGTCGCCGGAAGCCCGGCCAGCCGCACCGATCCGACCGTGAACCAGTGCGCGCCGTCAGCGGAGTCGTAGCCGGTGATCGTGTCCCCCGACCGGGTGAGCCTGACCCATCGCGGCGACTGAGCCGACGCTGATCCGGCCAGGCCGGCGACATCGCCGGTGAAGTCGTACTGGAAGCGCACGCCGTGATCGGGGGTGATCATGATCGCGGCGTAGGGTGAACCCGGCCTTGTGCCGGCCTTGATGATGACTCCCGCCTTGGCCCACGGCTGTGGCTGCGAGCTCCCTGGCGGTGCAGACGCGCCTTGGAACTGAATTACCCGCCCGGTCAGCGAGGTGACCCGAGCGGTGATGCTGCCATCCGCGCTGATCGGATGATGCTCGGTATAGAACGAGTCGACGACGGCCAGCCCGCCCGGCCCGATCGGCTGATTCGGGATGGAGTTATGGTCCGTCGCCGTGGCGGAAAGCGCGACGATCGGCAACCCGACGCCGACCGCGGCGGCGATCATCGCGGCGACCCAGGCGCGGACCGTACGGATCTTGGTCCACTCCGACCGCAGAAGCTGCGGGAAACCGTCGCGCCCGGCAGGCTGGGTGGACTGATACGGAGTGATCGCCGCAGTGCTGCTCCGGCGCGCCTCCGGCACGACGTTCATCGTGCTACCTCCGGTGCAGCGGAGGCGCTGAAGTCCACCGCGCCTCTGGTCAGTTCCATGTAGGCCTCTTCGAGCGTGGCTCGATGCGCCGATATCTCGGAGAACGGCACGGAGGCCCGACCGAGTAGGGCTATCACCTGCTCAGCGTTCAACCCCTGCACCGTGAGCGTGTCGCGCTCAGTGGCGGCCACGGTGCCCCCGGCGCTCGCCAGCACCGCCATCGCCTCGGAACGCGCCGTGGTACGCAGCCGCACCCGGTCGCCAGAGGCGGCCGCGAGCAGCTCGCGCACACTGGTATCCGCGATCAGCTGGCCGCGGCCGATGACGACAAGGTGGTCAGCGGTGTCCTGCAGCTCGCTCATCAGGTGGCTGGACACCAGCACCGCCCGTCCCTGTGCCGCCAGTTCAGCCAGGTGGGCGCGCATCCACACGATTCCCTCGGGATCTAGCCCGTTGAATGGCTCGTCCAGGATCAGCACCGGCGGGTCGCCCAGCATCGCCGCCGCGAGGCCGAGTCGTTGCCGCATGCCGAGCGAGTAACCGCCTGCTTTCCGCTTGACGGCCTTCTCCAGCCCGGCCTGCCCGATGACCTCGTCGACCCGGCTTGCCGACAGGCCCTGCGACCGGGCCAGCCAGAGCAAATGGTTGCGGCCGGTCCGGCCGGGTTGCAGTGCGCCCGCGTCGAGCAGCGCGCCGACCTGGTTCATCGGGTGGCGCAGGCTCCGGTACGGCTGTCCGCTGACTAGCGCGTGGCCGGCATCGGGGGTATCGAGACCGAGTATGACCCGCATGGTGGTCGATTTGCCTGCCCCGTTCGGTCCCACGAAGCCGGTGACCTGCCCGGCCAGGACATTGAAGGACAAGTCGTCGAGCGCCAGCGTCGGGCCGAAGCTCTTGCGCAGCCCGCTCACTTCGATCATCGCGTCCATGCGATGCAGATTAGGAAAGACGGGCCTAGCGATCATCACGCCACAGCGTGGTCTTTGGGCTCCCCTGGATAAGGGACGCCCGATCGGAGCCTGTCCCACTCAAGAGGGATGAAGAATTGCTGGCCGGAGGGACGCTAGCGGGCGAGCGAACGACGACAATGACTTAGCGTGGGCCGCGTGAATCACCGGCTAGGCGGTCTGTCACTGGCGGTGCGGCGGATCGCCTCGATCCCGCACGCTCCGGCAGCGGCGACGATCGTGCTCGCAATTATCGGCGCGGCGCAGGCGCTCGCCTGGGCTGCGAGCAATTCGACGATCAACCGCCAGCCCACCGGCGGCGAGCTTGAGGTCGCCCTGATGCTTCTCAGCCTGGCGACAACGGTGCCGCTCGGGCTGCTGTGGACGCAACCCGCTATCGCCGCCGCGGTGGTCACCGCAGCGTGCGGGCTGTCGCTGCTCGTATTCCACACGCTGACCGTCGCAGGAACAGCCGTCGCGCTGGTTCTGCTGTACAGGCTGGGGCGGTATGGCACACCGCAACTGCTCGCGGCCGGCCTCGCCACGCTGTTCCTGCCGCTGGCGCTTTTGGGCAGAGCGTCCCCGGGTGTCCACGCCTACACGGTGCTGCTCGCCTCGCTCGGCCAGGCGATGGCCTGGGCCGGTATCGCGCTCAGGGCTCGGGCCGAGGCGACCGAGCACAGCGCCGCGCGCCAGGTCATCGCCGGCTCCCTGCTCGAGCACGCCGCCCGCGGTGAGCGGGCTCGCATCTCCCGCGAACTGCACGACGTCGTCGCGCATCACATTTCGATGATCGCGGTACAAGCCGAGACCGCCCGCCTGACCACGCCGGGGCTGCCCACCCCAGGCGCGCAACGGTTTTCGTCGATCGGCGACACCGCACGCACCGCGCTGACCGAGATGCGACGGCTGCTCGGTGTGCTGCGCGAAGACACTGGCGACGAACCCGCGCAGCCGCGACGACCGCAGCCGAGGCTCAACCAGCTCAACGAGCTGATCGACGAGGCAAGGGAGGCAGCGGACACCACTACCCGCCTGATCGTTCGCGGCCCGCCGGTGACGCTCGATCCTGGAGTCGAGCTCGCGGCATTCCGAATCATCCAGGAAGCCCTCACGAACTCACGCAGGCATGCGCCAGGCGCCGCCGTGGACGTCGAACTGCATTACACCCCGCGTGAGCTCCGAGTCAGCGTGCGCGACAACGGCCCGGGCCCGCCCGTCACGCCGCAGCAAATCGGATCGCAACCACTGAGCCACGGCCTGCTCGGCATGAGGGAGCGGGCAGCTGCCGTAGGCGGCTCCCTGCGCACCGGCCGGGATAGCAGTGGCGGCTTCATCGTCGAGGCATCATTGCCTGCCATCGAGGCGGCGTTGCCGACGAGCCCCGCTGACGATCCCGAAATCTACTCGGGACCAGCTGAGGCGGCCGGATGAACGCATCCTCGCTGCCGATCAGGATCGTCGTCGCCGACGACCACGAGGTGGTGCGCACCGGATTCGCCGCGCTGCTCGACACTCAGGACGACTTCACGGTCGTCGGCACGGCCGCCGACGGCACCGATGCCGTACGGGTATGCCGCGAGCAGCGCCCCGACATAGTCCTCATGGATGTCCGGATGCCTGCCATGGACGGCATCGAGGCCACCAGGCGGATCGCCGGCTCGGCCGGCGAGGCACCGCGCATCCTGATCCTCACCACCTTCGACCTCGATGAGTACGTCTACGACGCGCTGCGGGCAGGCGCGAGCGGTTTCCTGCTCAAGGACGTGACGGCGGAGCACCTATTCGACGCGGTCAGGATCGTCGCCGCAGGCGAGGCTTTGCTTGCCCCAACGGTGACCCGCCGCCTGATCAGCGAGTTCGCCAGGATGCGGCCCAGCGCACAAGGCAAGGCCGGCCAGCCGCTCGGCTCGCTCACCGCGCGCGAGACCGAGGTGCTCAAACTGCTCGCCGAAGGCCTGTCTAACCCAGAGATCGCCGCGCGCCTAGTCGTCACCGAGGAAACCGTCAAGACACACGTCAGCCGCATCCTGGCCAAGCTAGGCCTGCGCGACCGTACCCAAGCCGTCGTCGCCGCATACGAATCCGGCCTGGTAGTCCCCCGCTCCCGCACCGGCTAGCGCGCCGGGCGTGAACGAACTGCTCATGCCTCGCCGCGCGGCAGCCGGGCCAGCAGGTAGTGGTTCACCTAAGTGGGCGGATCGACTCTTGTCCAAGTGGCACCGCGGCCAGTGCCATCGGCACGCACCTTGCGTTCGTCTCTAAGTCGCTCCAGCACGAGCCGGATGGTCTGGTCGCTGACGCCAGGCAGGGCTGTCCTGATATCTGCGAGGCGGAAGGTGACTGGCGCATGGCGCAGGATGTGCTCGCGGACGCGCTGCTGCTTCGTCCCTGAGATCTTGGCTGAGGCCGCGCGATCGGCAAAAACCAGATAAGCGTTGGCGATCACGTCGCTGAAGAAACTTAGCCACGGCCACGGGTCAGCGGCTCCGTCATGCCAGCCGTGGGTGGAGTTCAGAAGCGCCTTGTAGTACGCATCGGCCGACTCAGCTACGGCTTGCTCAAGGCTGACGTAGCGTCCGACGGTGTAGCCGTGGTCGACGAGCATCGCGTTTGTGAGCAAGCGAGCCACTCGCCCATTGCCATCTTCGAACGGGTGTATGACGAGGAGGTCGAGGACGAACAGCCCGGTCAGAAGCACTGGATGGTGAGAGCCAGCAAGCGCAGCTTCTCGGTAGCGCCCGATGAGGTCGTCGAGCGCAAACGGGGTTCTGGCAGCAGGCACTGGCCTGAAGCAGACGGTCGTAGAACCGTCAGGAGATCGGTCGACAACCAAGTTGTCCTCAGTCTTGAATGATCCTCCGGAGATGGCGGTGTGAGTGAACAGCAGCCGATGCAGGTGCGATATCAGACCCGCATTTAGCGGGCGCCAGTCTTGCTGGAACAGATAGTCCTGAGCGTCGCGGTAGCCGGCCAACTCTTGCTCGCTGCGGCTGCGCAGCGTCGATGCTCGACGATTGATGATCCGCTCGGCGCGATCGGCGTCGGTGACGATGACGCCCTCTATCGCGGAAGAGGCTGTGATGCTCTGGACGCGGGCCCGATCGGCGAGCTCGGTGAGCAGCCCGGGCATCTGGTCACGGTATAGCGCCTCCGAGCCCCTGCCGAAGTCGATCGCGCTGAGCCGGGTGACGACCTGCGCTGGCACCAGCCCGATGAGCGCCTCAAGGTCGCCGAAGCTGCGCAAGGAACCTCCTAAGCAAACCTACTAAACAACCTAATCCTAGACTCGATTAGCATGTTTAACTGGTTTGTTAGCGGGTTTAAAGTGACGATGTCGTCGCGGTCGTCGGTGACGCACTGGCCGACTGGGTACCCCAGTCTCGGTGGGCGGGAAGTAACTCCCCGCTACTCCCCGCCACCGCGACCATTGATCACGCGGCCGCTATTAGCTGCAGCCACTGGTGGAGCCGCAGCCTTCGCAGACGTAGCAGCTCCCTGCCGGGCGCATCTTTGTTCCGCAGGTCAGGCACAGCGGAGCGTCGGCGACCCGGCCCTGGTGCGACTCGATCAGCTCGGTCGAGCTGTGCGGCGCGGTCACCGCCTCGGGCTTGGCTGTCTCCGCGGGCTTGGCGGCCGCTGCCTTCGGCACCTCACGCGGTGCTGACTGGGCCAGTTCCACCGGATCGACCTCGTCCGCGTCGGCTGCATGGGAAGCGCCGTCAAGTGCCGCGGTGCGCTCGGCCACCGACAGGATGCCAAGCTCGGAGCGCTGCTCGAACGGCAGGTGGTCGAGGGCCAGCCGGCGGAAGATGTAGTCCATCACCGAGCTGACCATCCGGATGTCGGGGTCGTCGGTGATCCCGGCAGGCTCGAATCGCATGTTGGTGAACTTGCTGACCCAGGTCTCAAGCGGAATGCCGTATTGCAGGCCGACCGAGATCGCGATCGAGAACGCGTCCATCACGCCCGCCAGCGTCGAGCCCTGCTTGCCGAGCTTGAGGAAGACCTCGCCTACGCCGTCATCAGGGTACGTGGACGCGGTCATGTAGCCCTCGGAACCGGCCACAGAGAACCGCGTCACCATAGCCGAGCGCTGCTTCGGCAGCCGGCGCCTGACCGGCCGCTGGTCGTGCGCGGACGCTGGGGCTGGCTCAGGCGCAGCCGCCGTGACAGTCGCCGGAGCGGTCTCCGCCTTGCGCTTGGTCGCCGACAGCGGCTGGCCGACCTTGCAATTGTCACGGTAGATCGCCAGCGCCTTGAGGCCGAGCTTCCAGCCCTCAAAGTAGATCTTCTCGATGTCCTCGACCGTCGCCGACTCTGGCAGATTCACGGTCTTGGAGATGGCGCCAGACAGCGCTGGCTGCACCGCGGCCATCATCCTGACGTGGCCCATCGGGCTGATCGCGCGTTCGCCCATTGCGCAGTCGAAGACCTCGTAGTGCTCGGGCCGCAGGCCCGGCGCGCCGATCACGTTGCCGTGCTCGGCGATGTGCTCGATGATCGCCTCGGCCTGCTCTGCCTGGTAACCGAGGTTCTTGAGTGCGCGCGGCACGGTCTGGTTGACGATCTGCATCGAGCCGCCACCGACCAGCTTCTTGAACTTGACCAGCGCCAGATCGGGCTCGACACCAGTGGTGTCGCAATCCATCATCAAGCCAATAGTCCCGGTTGGCGCTAGCAGGCTGGCCTGGGCGTTCCTGTAGCCGTGCTTCTCGCCTAGGCGCAGGCAGTCGGCCCATGCCTGGTTCGCGGCGGACAGTATCTCGGCGTCGCGACCGGCCGGCTCGGCCATCGCCTGGCTCGCCGCCGCGTGCTTGGCCATCACGATCTTGTGCGCCGTCGCGTTGCGTGCGTACCCCTCGTACGGGCCGACCACCTTGGCCAGCTCAGCGGAGCGCTTGTAGGCCGTGCCGGTCATCAGCGAGGTGATCGCGGCGGCGATCGCTCGGCCGCCTTCTGAGTCGTAGGCGTGGCCGGTCGCCATCAGCAGCGCACCG
>Ga0126381_100009309_pt1 | contig 11029 bp, 11 predicted proteins | sample PanSoiMetPlot_28_FD_96465 | JGI IMG/M metagenome (GOLD analysis project Ga0126381, IMG submission 96465) | Tropical forest soil microbial communities from Panama - MetaG Plot_28 | ecosystem: Environmental > Terrestrial > Soil > Tropical forest > Bulk soil | place: Panama | collected 2016-02-17
GCCGACACCATCCCGGTGCAGATCCGCCGCGCCGTCACCCGCCGCGACCAGCACTGTCGCTTCCCCGGCTGCGACCGGCCGCCGGCCCGCTGCCACGTCCACCACCTGCGGCCCCGCGCCGACGGCGGCGAGACATCGGTTGCCAACTGCTGCCTGCTGTGCACGTTCCATCACCTGGTCGTCGTGCACCGGCGGGGCTGGACCCTGGTCCTCAACCCCGACGGCACAACAACAGCCACCAGCCCAGACGGCAGACGCGTCCTGCACAGCCACGCACCACCGACAGCGGCCTGAGGTGCGGTGCGGCGCACGCGTCGTGAGCGATTGCTTCGTTCTCGCGAGCTGCGCCTAGATGCGGTGGCCCTGCGCAGTCGGACGCGGAAACGCGCCCATGGCCACCTGTTGCCGGCGGGACACCGCTCTCGCGGACCAAACAACCAACCAGTGGACTCTCGGGTGATGTTCGGGCTGCAGCATGTCCATCGTCTGGAAGGATCGGCGGGTGCGAACTCCGCTTCCGCCCGTCGCGGTCGTTGTCGGGTTCATCGACGCGATCAACCATGGTGATGTTGACCGCCTGGTCGCGTTCATGTCACCCGACCATCGCCTCCAGGTTCTCCAGGAGCCTCCGCTGTCCGGTCGGGAAGCAAACCGGGACGCCTGGGTCGGGTATGTGACTGCCTTTCCTGACTATGTCATCTACCCGGACCGCATCGTGCATCGAGGTGATGACGTGCTGGTTCTGGGCAGCACAACCGGTTCCCACCTTGGCCTTTCTGATCAAGAAGAACGCCAGCTCAAGGTGATCTGGCGTGCGACCGTACATGACGGGCTCCTGGCGTTGTGGCAGGTCATCGACGATAACCCCGGTCGGCGAGCACTCCTCGGGCTGGCAGACGGGACTAAATAGCCAACAGTTGGCACAACCACCGCCACCAGCCCAGACGGCCGCCGCGTCCTGCACAGCCATGCACCACCCGCGGCTGCGTAGGCCGACGGGACACTTCCACCCACCGCGGCGTGACGCTCTGCGCCGGGAACCAGGTTCGGCGGTGCTTGGGCCAGCGCGTCCCAGATGCCAGTCTGCGACCACTTCGCCCGGTAACGGCCGGATACGCCGGGGGCGGTACGCTGACCGCAGCTACGACGTATGGGGGCGGCCGCCGCCCGGATTGGGATGCCGATGCCGATTGGCAGCACGCACGGCTTGTGGAGCATTCCGATTCTCGGCGCTGTGCTCACGCTCGCGGTCGTGGTAGTCCTCGCGCGGGTGGGTGGTCGGCTCCTGGGCGTCAGACTGGGCTGGGGACGCGCGCTCGTGGCGGGATGGCTGGGCCTCATCCTCGGCATCATCACGGTGTGGGCGACCACAGGCCGCCGCACGCACGGCCCGCAGAACCTGCCGTGGCTCCCCGTCCTATTTGCGGCGCTGGTCGCCACGATGCTGATCGCGGTGCTACTAGAGCTGCTGACGAGGCCCGGCCGGTTCGCAGCGATGGAGGATCGGCTGCGGAACAGCTCGATCCCGCATCCATGGCGAGCACTTCAGCAGCGATTCAGCCGAACCCGGCGGTACGTCACGGTCAGCCGCATCGCCGCACGTCACGGTCTGTCTGCTTACCTGTCCGGCCGACGACCGGCACGAACGGAATCCAGGCCGCTCGCGCGCAACGTTCGCGAAGCGCTCGAGGAGGCCGGCGGCATGTTTGTCAAGGTAGGCCAGGTGCTGTCCACTCGGGCGGACCTGCTGCCGCCCGATGTGATCAGTGAGCTGTCCGGCCTGCAGGATCATGTCGCCCCGGCCTTGCCCGCCAGCGTGCAGGACCTGCTGGCTGAGGAGCTTGGCGCGCCGGCCGCCGAGTATTTCAAGTCCTTCGATCCGGAACCGATCGCAGCCGCTTCCATCGCTCAGGTGCACCGCGCCCAGCTTGCTACCGGCGAACGTGTCGTGGTGAAAGTTCAGCGCCCCGGGGTTCGCGCCCTCGTCGAACGTGATCTGGACATCCTGCTGCGGTTCGCTCGGACGCTGCATGTGCGGGCTCCCTGGGCACGCGATTTCGGCGTACTCGACATGGCTGACGGATTCGCTTCTGCGCTTCGCGAGGAACTCGACTTCCGCATTGAGGCACGCAACATCACAGCCGTCGCCGGGACTGGCCTCGGGGAGATCAGGATCCCCGCCGTGTACTCGGCGACCGCCCGCGTCCTCGTGCTGGAGTGGCTAGATGGCGTTAACGTACGTGACGCGGGCACGCAGGTCGCTGGCAGTGAACGCCTGGTGCTCGCCCGCGGACTGCTCGGCTTGATGCTTCGGCAGATGATGGTCGATGGGACGTTCCACGCCGACCCGCATCCGGGTAACGTGCTCCTGCTTCGCGACGGCGCGCTGGCGCTCATCGACTTCGGGTCCGTCGGGCGGCTGGATCCGCTGCAGCAGGCGGCACTCCGGCGGCTGATGCTCGCCGTCGCCCGCCGCAACGCCACCGAGTTGCACGACGCTCTTGTCGAGCTCGCAGCCGTGCGCAAGCCGACGGACGACGATGTGCTTGAGCGCGCTCTTGCCCAGTTCCTGGCTCAGCACCTCGGCGCCGGCATGACGCCGGATGCGTCGATGTTCAACTCGCTATTGCGGCTGCTCGTCAGTTTCGGGCTGGTGTTCCAGCCGGTGATCGGCGGGGTATTCCGCGCGATGATGACGCTGGAGGGAACGCTCATCGCGCTGTCTCCGGGCTTCGATATGGTCGCTGAGACTAAGGACCTGGCCGGCTCCTGGCTGGGTCAGATGCTGTCGCCTACATCGCTGCGTGAGGCCGCGACCGATGAGGCACTCGGGCTGCTGCCGATCCTCAGGAAGCTGCCGCGCCGACTCGACCGGATCGCCGCGTCGCTCGAGCACGGTAGCCTCACTGCGAGCACGCGGGTGCTGGCTAATGAGTCAGACAGACGATTCGTCGCGGCGCTGGCGGGCCGTGCTGTTCTCGCCTTCCTCGGTGCCTCGCTTGGCGTCATGTCGGTGATGCTCATCGGCACGCGTGGCGGGCCGACCTTCTTCCCCGGTACTAGCCTGTTCCACCTGCTCGGCTACGTAGGCCTGTTCTTCAGCACCGTCCTGATCCTGCGCGTGGTTATCGCGATCAGCCGTGAAGGGATCTAGCGCAGCCGACCTGCGGGCCGGGTCCCGGCCATGGTTCAGCCACGTACGAACGCGCCCTGAACGTCACAGCTAACCGGTGCAGTGCCGCAGGATCGTCTCGGTGACGAGCTCGGGCACCCGGACGGTCGGGTAGTGATCAACGCCGGGAACGCGAATCAGCTCGCAGCCCGGGATGCGCGCCGCGGCGACCTCGTTACTCGCGATGAGAGCGGGGCTGTCGGCGTCCCCAACCATGAGGATGATGGGCACGCGCAACTCCCCGAGCCGCTCGAGGACGGGCTCACCTTCCTGCATGAAGCGACGCTGGTTTTCCCACGCCCGGAAGCCTGCGAGCATCAGCTTCGCGACCAGCGGATCATCGCCGGACCGGCCCCACTCCTGCAGGCCGAGCCGGATGAGGCCGTCGGCGTCGCGGGCGGCCGCGGCCGCCTCGAACCGCGCTGCCACCTCAGGATCTAGCTCAGGATAGGGATAACCAGGGATACCGGGGCACAGCAGAACAATGGACTTCACCTGATCGGGCCTCGCCAGTGCCATCTGGATGGCTGTAGCGCCGCCCATGCTGCAGCCGACCAGGTGAGCGGCGTCGACGGCAAAGTGGCTGAGCACCGTTAGCGCATCGTCTAGCAGCGTGTAGTCCTCAGTTGCCGGCTGTGACCGTCTGAAGCCGCGGACGTCGTAGCGGATCGCACGGTAGACGTCGGTAAGCGCCTGCCACACCGGATCCCACATGCGAGCATCCCCGACGCCCTCGTGCATCAGGAGCAGCACCGGCCCGTTCCCGCCAGAGTCCTCGGCCCAGATCTTGTCGGCACCAACAGGCACCATTGTCTCCATATCTGCGACGCTAGTCGCCCTTCGCCCTGCGGGTCACTGAGATATCGGGAGGTCGTCATGACCGTGGGCCGTCACTGCTGTCCGGGTGTCGATCCGGAGGCGGCCGGCGTCCTTGTCGGCGTGCTCCAGCGCAACGACTGGATTACGAGCGCCCTGCACGCCGTCGCCCGCAGCGGCCTGCCGGACGCGTGGATCGGCGCGGGCGCGGTTCGCGACGTCGTCTGGGGGGAGCGCTGCGGCCGCTTCGTCGCAGCCGACGTTCGGGATATCGACGTCGCCTACTTCGACCCAGCCGATCTGAGCCGGGAACGGGACGTGGCCGCGCAGCGAGCGCTCGTCGACCTCGCGGATCTGCCGTGGGAGGCCACGAACCAGGCGGCCGTGCACACCTGGTATCCCGGCTATTTCGGCGGTCCGCCGGTCGAGGCGTTCGGCAGCGTGCACGATGCGGTCGCGACCTGGCCCGAGACAGCAACGTGCGTCGCGGTCCGGCTCGCGGGCAGCGGCAGCGACGTCGAAGTCTGCGCGCCGAAGGGCCTCGACGACCTCCTCGGCTGCGTGTGGCGGGCAAACCCGGTTCGGGTGACGCCAGAAATCTCAGTGGCACGGCTGGCCCGGCAGCGGGTTCGCGCCAGATGGCCGCGAGCGACGATCGTGCCGCCAGGCTCATGGAACACCGAGGTAATCCTCTGAGTTCTCTCAGCGTTGTCTTGGGCGCTAGCTGGTCAGGCCGAGCAGAGTGCTCGCATGCCGAGAACTAGCACCGCACTTCGTCACGTCGTCGTGGCTGCGATTGCCGGGCTGCTGGCCACGTCGTGCGCGGCGAGCTCGTCCGCGCCGGCTGCCTCGGGCACCGCCGCCGAGGCTGGCATCCACAAGATCCGGCACGTGGTGATCGTCATGCAGGAGAACCGCTCGTTCGACTCCTACTTCGGCACCTACCCAGGGGCCGACGGCATCCCCGCTCAGAACGGACAGTTCACCGTGTGCGTGCCGGACCCGCGCACCGGCGGCTGCGACAAGCCCTACCACGACGCGAGCCTGGTGAACGGCGGTGCTGGGCATGGCCTGAGCAACGCCGTCACGGACATCGACGGCGGAAAGATGGATGGCTTCGTCCGGTCCGCCGAAGACAAGGCGAGCCGAGGCTGCTCGGCGCAACCGCCGACGACGGTGTGCCTGCCGGGCAGCATGCCGGATGTCATGGGCTATCACGACGCGCGGGAGATCCCGAACTACTGGACCTACGCGAGCGATTTCGTGCTCGATGACCACATGTTCGAGCCGGTTGACTCGTGGAGCCTCCCGTCCCATTTGTATCTGGTCAGCGGCTGGTCGGCCCGGTGCACCAGCACCAGCCCCGACAGTTGTGTCAGCGACCCGGCCCAGAGCGGCGGACGGGCAAAGCTCAAGAACCTGCCGCCGGCGTTCCTGCAGTGCCTCGCCGCTCACGGTGTCGCGCACGTCAAGCGCGCAGATCTGGAGAACCCGAGCGTCATCAGGGCGGCCTCGGCGTGCCTGGGCGATCTGACCCCGGCGCAGCGCCAGCGACTGGTCGGGGGCAGTGGTCAAGGGCAGCAGCTCGGCCTCTATTCGTGGACGGACCTGACGTACCTGTTGCACAAGAACCACGTGTCGTGGGCCTACTACGTCCAGAAGGGAGTCCAGCCCGACTGTGACGGCAACCCGGACGAAACGGCAGCCGGCTGCGCGCCGGTTGCCCAGGGCGCTCAGACGCCGTCTATCTGGAACCCGCTCCCGTCCTTCACGGATGTGAAGTCGGACGGCCAGGACGGCAACGTCCAGGACCTGTCACACTTCTACTCGGCCGCCGAGAATGGCACGCTGCCCGCCGTGTCGTGGATCGCGCCGGCCCAGCCGGACAGTGATCACCCCCCGGCGAACATCGCCACCGGCCAGGCCTACGTCACGAATCTCGTTAACACGATCATGCGCGGTCCGGACTGGGACTCGACCGCCATCTTCCTGGCCTGGGACGACTGGGGTGGCTTCTATGACAACGCCGTCCCGCCCAAGGCGGACAGCAATGGTTACGGATTGCGCGTGCCGGACCTAGTCATCAGCCCGTACGCCTGGCACGGGAAGATCGACCACCAGGTCCTTTCCTTCGATGCCTACAACAGGTTCATCGAGGATGACTTCCTGAATGGCGCTCGGCTCGACCCGAAGACCGACGGGCGTCCGGACTCTCGACCTGACGTCCGGGAGACGGCGAAAGTCCTCGGCAACATGTACGCCGACTTTGACTTCAGCCAGTCGCCGCGGCCGCCGGCGCTGCTCTCGACCCACCCTGCTCCGGGCCCGGCATCGGTGATCCCCTAGAGGCCGCGCCGTGCGCTGCTCGACGAGCGGCGATGGGCGGCGAGTGCGCCGCGACCCCAGGCGGCGCTGCGTCGGCCCATGCCCCCCGCGGTGCCAGCGGTCGGCTGATCTAGGGTTGAAGCCTGGGCAGTGCTCGTGCGTGCCGGGCTAGCCGGCTACATCGTCGAGAGGGTCCGATGAGCAGCGCAGCAGCAGCAGGAACGATCGGCATCGGCGGCGACATGACCGTCAACCGCATGGGATTCGGGGCCATGCGGATCACCGGCACCGGCGTCTGGGGGCCGCCGCCGGACCGGGATCGCGCGAAAGCGGCCGTCCGCACTGCGGTCGATGAGGGCGTGAACTTCATCGACACCGCGGACTCCTACGGCCCGGCGGTCAGCGAGGAGCTCCTAGCCGAGGCCCTGCACCCGTACCCGGCCGACTTGGTGATCGCGACGAAGGGCGGCATAACGCGGCCGGGGCCAGGGCGATGGACGCCGGACGGCCGTCCGGAGCACCTGCGCGAGGCGTGCGAGGGCAGCCTGCGCAGGCTGAAGCTCGACCAGATCCCGCTGTATCAGCTCCACCGGCCGGATCCGAAGGTGCCGATCGCCGACTCCATCGGCACGCTCGTCGAGCTCAGGGACGAGGGCAAGATCCGGCATATCGGGGTATCCAACGTGACCGAGGGGCAGCTCCGCGAGATGCAGAAACTGACACCCGTCGTGTCGGTGCAGAACCGGTACAACCTCGGTGACAGGTCGTCAGAGGCGATGGTCGACCTCTGCGACTCAGAATCGATCGTGTTCCTGCCGTGGGCGCCGATCCAGAACATCGGCGGCGTGCCGCCGGTCCTGAACGCCGCGCGCCGCCTCGGCGTCGATCCGCGTCAGGTCGCTCTCGCCTGGCTACTCGGCCGGTCGTCGCAAATCCTGCCGATCCCCGGGTCCGGCTCGCCAGAACACGTCGCGGCGAACGTCGCCGCCGCGTCGCTTGAGCTGACACCCGACGAGTCGGACGCGATCCTGCAGCTGGCCCAGTGAGCTAGAGTTCCAGGCTGCTTTTCCACGGCGTTCCGGCGTGTTGCGGCTGTGTCATTCCTGCTGAGCCTCCGCTGCTAGTACAGCTCCAGCCCGGCGCCCACCGATACGCGCCGCCCTCGGTGATACGCGCGCGGATCCTCGGCCTCCAGCGCAGGAGCATGGTCGTCTTGCCGGTCCTGCTTCTTCTGTCCGACGTTCTCCCGATGTCAGACTTGCAGGCGGTAATGAAGGCTGGCCCGAGGCGGTGCAATAGTGAGCTTCCTGTCCACTGGCGCGGACGCTTACGGGTCGTTCATGGGGCGGTACGCCGGGCCGCTGGCAGTGTTGTTTGCTGACCACGCCGGAGTGGGTGGCCGCCAGCGAGCGCTGGATGTCGGCTGCGGGCCGGGTGCCCTGACAGAAGTGCTCGTCAGTCGGCTCGGGGCTCGGGCAGTGTGCGCGGTGGAGCCGTCGCCGACGTTCGCGGCTGCTGCCCGGCAGCGGGCAGGAGTCGCCGTGAGCCAGGCCGTCGCTGAGCACCTGCCGTTCACCGACGGGATGTTTGACGTCGTGGCTGCGCAGCTAGTCGTTCACTTCATGACCGATCCTGCTGCCGGCCTGCGCGAGATGCGCAGGGTGAGCCGGCCGGGCGGCACAGTCGCGGCCTGTGTCTGGGACTACGGTGGCGGTCGCGGGCCGGCCAGCACACTGTGGCGGGCTGCCGGTGAACTCGACGGGTCCGCGCCGGACGAGTCTGACCTGCCAGGTGTCCGCGAGGGCGACCTGGTCACGCTGTTCGGCGAGGCCGGCCTCGGCGACCTGCGGACCGTCACGATGACAGTGACGGTCCGCTATCCGTCGTTCGAGCACTGGTGGCAGCCGCTGACGCTCGGGGTAGGCCCAGCGGGAACCTACGTCGCCTCGCTCGACTCGGACCGGCACGCCGCGCTCCGCGGGCACTGCCAGACGCTGCTGCCGGCCGGCCCGGTTGAGATCCGCGCCACCGCCTGGACGGTATCCGGCCGCGCTTGACGGCGTTCCAGCAGGGCCTTCGGCTGGCGCGACCTGCTGTCACAACCGGCTGGCGCGGCGAGTGTCGGGCGCGCCGAAGTTGGCTTTCGGCTGACAGGAACGTGCTGTCGCGGGTTCCGCCCAGGCCGTGATGATGGAGGCGATTCGGCTGGTCAGCGACACCCGGTTGGCGGGCGCTGCCGGAAGGAGCAGACGAGATGACGGCAGACTTGCCGGAGGTGCACCGCATCGGCGGTTACATCGGCGCGGAGATCCGCGGGCTCGATCTGAGCCGCGATTACCCGGAGGCGACCTACACCGCGATCCGGCAGGCGTGGGCCGAGCACGGCGTCATCTTCTTCCGCGACCAGTTCCTCACCGACGAGCAGCGGGAGCGGTTCGCGCTGAGGTTCGGGCCTATCCGTACCAAGCAGCAGCTTCGCAAGGAACCGGATCAGACTCGCAACGTCGGTGAGAGCTGGCACGTCGACATGACCTGCTTCGACGAGCCCCCGATGGCCACCATGCTGTTCGCCGAGGAGTGCCCGGAGTACGGCGGCGACACGATGTGGGCGCACATGGTGCCGGCCTGCGAGGCGCTGTCCGGCGGGCTCAAGCGCACCCTGCTCGGCATGCGCGCCGTGCACGCCAACGTCCGCAAGCTCGGTCTCAGCTACGAGCAGACGTCGCCGCCAGAGCCATCGGTCTCCGAGTACGACGCGGCCGAAGGGCCGCTGCACCCCGTCATCACCCGGCATCCGGAGACTGGCAAGCCGGTGCTCTACGTCAACCCGGAGTACACGACTCGATTCGAGGGCTGGACTCGCCGGGAGAGCCTCGGGTTGCTGCGCTACTTGTTCGACCACGGCGGCAAGGCGGAGTTCGTCACCCGGTTCACCTGGCAGCCAGGCTCGATCGCTTTCTGGGACAACCGCCAGGTCTGGCACATGGCCGTCAACGACTACCACGGGCAGCGCCGGGTCATGAACCGGATACTGCTGGCCGGATCAGCGCCGGTGCCCGCGGAGCTCCCGCAGGCCGAGGCGGCCTGGCCAGCTGAAGTCGGGTCAGTGTAACCACGACGCCGCGGGAACGGAGGGCTCCCACCGGTCATGCCTGGGAAAGAAGACCAGGCTGGCGGGGTGCGCAGGCCACTATCGAGCGGCGGGCGGCGGTGCGGCGGACAGGGCGGCTGCAAGCACGTCGGCCTCGCGGCGCAGGCGGGCTGCGCGGTCGGCGCGCCCGGACTGCTCGTAGAGGTCAGCCGCTTGGTGCCGCTCGGCAATCTCGGCTCGGACGATCTCGGTGACCTGGTCCTCGGTGAGAACGCGCCGGGGCACCTCGGCCGCACCCAGCCCCTGGACGCTGCCGGCGAAATGCCGGTTTGCGCCGGGCGCCGCGGGTCCCGGCGGCGGTGCCACCGCTTCGGCATTGCTGACGGCAGCCTGGGCCGACCGCAGCGCCGACACCGCCACCGAGTCGCGGGTTTGCACCGCCGCGCGGAGTGCCCGTTGCAGCCGGGCCCGGAGGTCAGGCGGCGCCCGGCTGTCCGGAGCGTCGGAACTCACTCGCTACGTCTCCGCCGGGGCACTCTGCACGGACGGCGGCGCCGGGGGCAGCAGCGGAGTCGGGCCCGGATCCGTCGGGGCCATCAGAAGAGGCATGTCGAGCTTCGTCCCGGCCATCTGCTTGAGCATCAAGTCGGGTTGGCCGTCTGCCATTCGAAACCCCCTTTAGCAAAACGTCAATCGCCATAGTGCCGACCGATCCGGCAGCAGTCCACGATGTCGGACTTCAGGCGCGCCGCTCCTACAGCGACCATGTTCAAGCAGCGCGGCGGACAGAGGGAGGCTTTCTTCGGTTCCGGCCTCGAGTCGCTGCCAGCTGGCGGCGCGAGCGGCTGTAGCGAGAAGCTCCCTATCGGGGTGGCAAAGGGAGATGCCCGGTCGCCGCGCTAGTGCGATCCTGGTCGGTGGGATGCGCGCTCGTGCCAGCGATGGCCTGGCGGAGGGAGGCACTGGATGCCGGGACAGATTCCGACCGGACCGATCCATCATCTGCGTCTCACGGTGACCGACCTTGAGCGGAGCCGGCAGTTCTACACCAGCCTGCTCGGCTTCGACGTCGCGGTGGAGTCGCCGCCGGCAGACGACCCCACGGCCGCCGAGACATTCAAGATCCTCTTCGGTGGCGTGGTCATGATCCGCGGCGGCCTGCTGATGGGCCTGCGGCCCATGGCGGCGGCCGGCGACCGGTTCAACTCCGACAGGGTCGGCCTTGACCATCTCAGCTTCAGCGTCGACAGCCGGGCCGAGCTGGAACGCTCGATGCAGCTGCTGGATGAGGCTGGCGTGACGCACGGCCAGATCACCAGCCTGCCGTCATTCGGGATCGACGTGCTCTCGTTCGAGGACCCGGATGGCGTGCAGCTCGAGCTGACTGCGCCGATGGGCTCGCCGTAAGGGAGTGCTGATCACATGACGAGGCATCAGGCCGCGCGGGCTTCACAGAAGCCGCTGTCTCCGGCACTGGACAAGACCTTCAAGATCGGCCTTGTGCTCAAAGGACTTGACGGCATCGTCGAGGTCGCCGCAGGCATCCTGCTGCTGGTGCTCAGTCCAACGTCCATCGAGCACATCGTGCGGTCGCTGACTGCCGAAGAGCTCAGCGAGGACCGGCA
>Ga0126381_100009311_pt1 | contig 11028 bp, 13 predicted proteins | sample PanSoiMetPlot_28_FD_96465 | JGI IMG/M metagenome (GOLD analysis project Ga0126381, IMG submission 96465) | Tropical forest soil microbial communities from Panama - MetaG Plot_28 | ecosystem: Environmental > Terrestrial > Soil > Tropical forest > Bulk soil | place: Panama | collected 2016-02-17
CGCGAAGATGTCCTGTCCGCGGACTTCCGGCTCGAACGGATCCGATTTCCACTCGTTGAGCGGATCGGCGGGCTGCACATCGTAGTGGCCGTAGAAAAGGATGGTCGGCTTACCCGGCGCGCCCAGCCACTCGGCGTACACCAGAGGGTTGCCCTCGCCTTCGATCAGCTCGGCGGAGAGCCCGGCCTTCTGCAGCTCCGCGCAGGCGAACTCGGCGGCTCGCCGGATATCGGGCTTGTGCTCCGATAGCGTGCTGATGCTCGGAATACGAAGGAAGGTCTTGAGGCCTTCAAGGAATTCGGACTGGTGCTGCTGGTAGTAGGTGGTCATAGGAGACAGGAGTCAGGAGACAGGAGTCAGAATGTGAAGCGTCGTTCGTTCTGGCTGCTCTCTCCTGCTCCTTAGACTAACTCAGTACGGCCCAGCGTGGCTCGCCGGCGGCAGAACCGCAAGCGTTACCGCCAGTAGCCGCGACGGAGCCGCCACCGATCCCCTTCTCTCCGCCATTCCGGACGAACCCAGACGGCGCCATGCCGCGGCGGGCGAACCCAGCGACCCTGCACCCAAACCCAGTTGTGGCCGCGCAGATCCCACCAGCCGTCTGTCCAAATGTAGGCCGGACCGGGCGCCACTCCGACAACTCCGTATCGTGGAGGAGGCGGTCCCTGATAGGCCGCCACATATCCGCCGCCGGCGCATCCCGCGAGCGCGGCGCTCGCCGCCAGCAGCACACCGCTCAAAATCCTCTCTCTCATTGCTTCGCACCTCCCAAAGCAATGGACCGGGGTGCGCGAAATCGGCGTTGCAGACCTGAATCGAAATTAATGTGAGGACCCGTTAATGCGCGGGACATATCGCTCGAGTTCCCGCCGCACGATGCGCGCCAGGCCGCTCGGGTTGAACGGCTTCTGAAGAAACGAGCATCCGCGTGGAAATCCGTCCGAGCCAACGTCCCCCGACATCAGCACTACTGCCAGATCGGGCTTCAGCCGTCGCAGCTCAACCACGAGTTGCCTTCCATCCATGCCCGGCATGTTCACGTCGCTCAGCAACAGATGGATCTCAGGCTGTTCACCGAAGACGCGCATGGCGTCTTCCGGCTTGTGGGTCTCGAAGACGCGATAGCCCCAGCTCTCCAGCAGAATACGGGTCACCTGGGCCGTCGCGGGCTGGTCTTCGACTACCAGGATTGTGGCGCCGCCGGATTCGGCGCTGAGTTTGACCATCATCGAGGCCAGTTCTGCATACACCGGGCTTGACCGTTCCGCCTGAAACCATGCCTGCCCGTGCTCGTGCTTTGTCTGGAGCAAACCACAGTTCTGCAACCCTGAAATGTACGGACGTGCACTCTTGGCGCTGATTCCGGCGCGGCTGGCAAGGTCGGCCATATTCCACCAGCGGTCCGGCTCGGCAAACAGCGCGCCGAGGATGAACCGACGAGGTCCCGGAAAAAGAGTAGCCAGCAGCTTCCACCCAATCATCGACTTGCGCGCACCCTCACCCCTAACCAAGCAATCGGCACGCCAGAAGACAGCTTCGGCAAAAAACGAACGCAGGCACACGGTTTGATTTCTACCGCGAGAGCTCGCGGTAGCGGCTGGCGTAATAGATAAGTGGCTCGCCCTCGCTGACGCGCGCCGCGACCATCCGGCCCACCAGGATGTCGTGGTCACCCACTGCGAAGCGGTGATGCGCCTCACATTCGATCTCTGCCAGCGCGCCATCCAGCAGCGGCACGCCGGTACCGCCCGGATGCCAAGGGGTGCCATTGAAGCGGTCGTGGCCTTTGCGTGCGAACCGGTCGGACAGCTCCCGCTGCTGTTCGGCGAGGACGCTCAATCCGAAGTAACCCGCTGCGCGGAAGTCCTCGATGTTCGTGACCGCGTGACCCAGGCAGATCAGGATCAGCGGCGGATCGAGCGATACGGATGAGAAGGAATTCACGGTTAAGCCATGCGGCGTGCCACTCGCATCGAGTACACTGGCGATGGTGACTCCGGTCGCAAAGCGCCCGCAGGCGTGGCGGAACTGGTCGCTCGTGACGGACGCGAGACGATCTCCCGCGCGCTCGCTTGACATGAGATTAACTTCAATCCTATCATGTAGTTGACTAGCCGCGCATCGCCGTTCGAGGAGGCCGTTTTGATCAAGCTGGATATTATCAACGAAGTTGTCAATCGCACCGGCATCACGAAGACCAAGGCCGAAATGGCCGTGGAGACTGTCTTTGAGTCGATGAAGAAAGCTCTCGAACAGGGAGACCGCATCGAGCTGCGCGGTTTCGGCGTGTTCAACGTTAAACCCCGCAAGACCGGAATCGGCCGTAATCCGCGCACCGGCGCTGAGGTATCCATTCCTCCCGGAAAGGCCGTGCGCTTCAAACCCGGCAAGGAGTTGCAGACGCTGCAATAGGGCCGTGCGCGGCGTTTTATTGTGTCCGCACAGGATTTTCTCCCTCCCGATCCGTTGACCGCCGCCGACGACGGTCTCGAAGTGTCATCCGTCCAGGAAGCCGGCGGTGACTCTGTGCGCGTCCGCGAGCGCTATTGGCTATACGCCCTCCTCTTCACCGCCACCCTGATCACCACTACCATCGTCGGCACCTCCATGCAGCTCGATTTCGACCGCGGCGTGCCGTTCGACATCGTGCGCAGCCTCTATACCTGGCCCCTCATCTGGCATCACCCCGCGATCGCGCTGCGCGGTCTGCCCTTCTCGCTGACCCTGATGGCTATTCTGCTGGCACACGAGTTCGGCCATTACATCGCGGCCATCTTCCATCGCGTCGAAGCCAGCCTGCCCTATTTCATGCCGTCACCGGTTCTGGGCACGTTCGGCGCATTTATCCGGGTGCGCTCACCGATTTTTTCCAAACAGGCGCTTTTCGATATCGGAATCTCCGGACCGCTGGCGGGTTTCACGTTTCTGCTTCCCGCTCTCTCCGTCGGACTGGCGTTTTCCAAGATCATTCCTGGAATCGCGCACCAGGGCAGCCTGGATTTCGGAATTCCGTGGCTGCAGTGGCTGCTCGCGAAGGCAATCTTTCCGGGCGTGCCGGTTGCCGACATCTACCTGCATCCGGTGGCGCGCGCGGCGTGGGTCGGAATGCTCACCACCGCCATGAACCTGCTGCCGATCGGGCAGCTGGATGGCGGCCACATCCTTTATTCGTTCTTTCCCAATCGCCACCGCCAGGTATCGACGTGCCTCAGCCTGATGCTCCTGCCGCTGGGCTATTTCTGGTGGGGCTGGCTATTCTGGGGACTGGTGCTCCTTCTCCTGGGACGGCGACATCCGGCCGTCTACGACCCTTCCAGACTTGATACCAACCGGCGCCGCCTGGGATGGGTAGCGCTCGCGGTGTTCATCCTCTGCTTCTGCTACGCGCCGGTCTCCGAAGGCGGACTCTGAACCGGTCCGCTATGCGAATCACCGCGACGATCATTACCCTGAATGAGGAGCGCAATATCGCGCGCGCCATCGAAAGCCTGCGGTGCTGCGACGAGATTCTGATTGTCGATTCCGGCTCTACAGATCGCACTATCGAGCTCGCCGAGAATCTGGGAGCACGCGTGATCGATGCCAACTGGCGTGGATACGCCGGCCAGAAGAATTGGGCGGCAGAGCAGGCGGCACACGATTGGGTGCTGTCGCTGGATGCCGACGAGGCGCTGAGCGAAGCGCTCGAAGCAGAAATCTGGGCGCTCAAGAAGAGCGGTCCCCGCCACGACGCCTACACCATGCCCCGGCTTGCTCGCTATCTGGGCCGGTGGATTATGCACTCGGGCTGGTATCCCGACCGCAAGGTGCGGCTTTACGACCGCCGAAAAGCGCAGTGGGTAGGTGACTTCGTGCACGAGAGCGTGCAGGTGCGAGGGCGTTTGGGGCATCTCGACGCGAACCTGCTGCACTTCACCTGCGAATCGCTTTCCGAGCACGTCAAAACGATGGAGCGGTACACGACGCTTGCCGCGCAGGAGATTGCCGGGCGCCGCGTGAGCGTGCCAGTATCCCGCCTGCTGCTCGCGCCGGCGTGGACGTTCTTTAAAACGTACGCGGTGCAACTCGGATTTCTCGATGGCGTGGAAGGATTGATCATCGCCTACATGGCGGCGTTCTATACCTTTCTCAAGTATGCGAAAGCGAGAAACATGAGCTGATGCGCATTCTGCACCTCGACTCCGGCCGCGAGATGCGCGGCGGACAGTGGCAGGTCCTGCGGCTCATCGAAGGACTGCGCGGCGCCGGAGTGGAATCCACATTGCTGGCGCGGGAGCGCTCGCCGCTGTTTATAGCGGGACGCGAACGCGGCTGGAATGTCGAGCCTCTCGGTCTGGTCTGCCTGCCGGGCACGGCTCGCCGCCACGATCTGGTGCACGCTCACGACGCGCGCAGCCATACGCTGGCCGCACTCGCCGCCGCCGAGCACCTGGTTGTCTCGCGGCGCGTGGCCTTCGACATTGGATCGGCCTGGAAGTATCGCCGGGGCCGGCATTACATAGTCGTCTCGGACTTCGTGAAGTCCGTGCTGGTACGCGGCGGCGTCGCGGCCGAAAAGATCTCCGTGGTTTACGATGGCGTGCCAGTCCTGGAGCCCGCCACCGGTGATGCCGTGCTCGCGCCGGCCAACTCGGCCGATCCGCAAAAAGGAGCATCGCTAACGCTCGAAGCGGCGCGCCTTGCCGGTGTGGACGTCAGGCTTTCCGCCAACCTGGAGCGCGACCTGCGCAATGCGGCTATGTTGATCTACATCACGCACAGCGAGGGTCTCGGCTCAGGTGCGCTGCTGGGGATGTCCGCCGGCGTTCCCGTAATCGCCAGCAACGTGGGCGGCCTGCCCGAGATCATCGAGCATCGCCGCACGGGCCTGCTGGTTGAAAACGACGATGCGGCCATCGCCGGCGCGATTCGTGAGCTCCGCTCCGATCCCGAACTCGCCCACCGTCTCGGCGCCGCCGCGCGCGAACGCGTGCTCGAAAATTTCACCGTGGACCTCATGGTGAGCCGTACCATGGAGGTTTATCGACAGGTGCTCTCGTGACCGAAACTTTCATTGCTGCATTGTTCGGCTTGCTGATCGGCAGCTTTCTGAACGTGTGCATTCACCGTTTGCCGCGCGGCCGGTCGGTGGTGCGCCCGCGCTCGCATTGCGTGCGCTGCCGCAAGATGATTCCGTGGTACGACAATATTCCGCTGGTGAGCTACATAGTGCTCGGAGGCAGATGCCGCTATTGCGGAGCCAGGATTTCCGTGCGCTACCCCGCGGTCGAGCTGATCACCGCCGCGCTGTTCTTCTATTTTGTGTTCCGTCTCGGACTCACGGCCGCCGCCGCAAAGTACTGCATCTTTTCCGCCATGCTGGTAGCACTGGCCTTCTGCGATCTGGAAAAGCGGCTGCTGCCTGACGAATTCACTCTAGGCGGCCTTCTGATCGGAATCGCTTTCGCGTTGCTGGTGCCGGCGGCATCGGACGCCGACACGGTGGCCGGCATGCTGTTCTATCTCGCCGGATGGAATGCGAGCCCCCGCGTGCAGTCGGTGGCCGAGAGCCTGCTGGCTGCGGCTGTGCTCGCGGGGATTCTTTGGATCGCGGGCGAGGTTTACTTGAAGTTCCGGGGCCGCGAGGGACTCGGCTTCGGCGACGTGAAACTAGTCGCGATGATTGGCGCGTTTCTCGGGTTCCGGCTCGCACTGGCTTCGATGGCCTGGGGCGGAGTGGCCGGATCGGTGATCGGCCTCACCTACATCTGGTTAGCGCACAAGGACGCTTCCACCTTCGAACTTCCCTACGGTACTTTCCTCAGCGCCGCCGCGCTCGCGACGGCCCTGCTGGCCGTGTAACGAGCAGTTATCACTGCATAACCGGCCGTGCGGGACCATACTCTTCCGGTACAAATGATGATCCGTTCCAGAGTCGGATTGCGAGTCTACTGTTAGCCGGCTCAGGTGACTAGAATGACCATCAAACGCAGCGGGATTGCTGCCGTGACAGCAATCCTTATTTCAGCATTTTCCAGTGGAACCATATATGCCAGCACGTTCGGCGTCTTCGGCTTCCAGGTCGACATGTCCGCCAATGTGACGGAGACACTGCTACCGAGCGGCACGGTATCGTTTCAGGACTCCCTTCCGTTGTTTGACACAGTGGAACCGGAAAGCGCCAGTCTTCTGCACATCTCCCCGACGGGTGTCAACGCCTCAGGGCGCTCGACCAACATTTCCGGTGCATTCGCGTCATCACTGGCGGCGGCGGACGGCAATGGCGGAGTAGGCGTTAGCCAGCTAATCTTCGGCAGCCCCGACGGTTCGGGCCCGCAAGACGCCAGACAGTTGTCCGCGCAATCACTGTGGACGCAGACCTTCACTTACACCGGCACTTTCCCGCTAGAACTCACACTGCATCTGCACATTCCGTCGCTACAGGTTGGGCTATTAGGGGTGCCGCCGAGGCGCAGCGACCTTAGCACAACCGAAACGGCCCAGGCCAGTGCCAAGTTGGTTGCAGCTGTGACACATCCGGATCTCACCATCGACGGGAGCAGCCTTGAAATCGGCATGCGTGAATCCGAGACGCAAGTCCCCTCGGGCAGTAACCTACTGAACCTGGCGAATGTCGATTTTCTCGGACAGACCGGTTCACTGGGCAAAGGACCGACGTTCAATGGCGATGATTTCAACCCGAGTTTTACCCTCGATTCCGTGTCGCTGGACGTGAATCTACCCGTGCTCCACACGGGGGACATATTGTCCTATGTCTATTCGCTCACGGCAGAGGGCACGACACATGGCTTCGAACAGGGCTACTTTGCTTTCCTGGGGGACCCCTTCGGCGGGAACGCAATCAGCGACAACCTGACTGTCACAATGACGCCCTCCGACGTACCTGAGGCGAGCACGTACTTGCTCATGCTGTCAGGACTCGTGGGAGTGTTGGCGTGTCACCGGCGCACCCAGAAGTCGCGGCCATCGTCCCAGCAGTAACAAAGCTGTACCAGGGTGCTCCGCTTCACAGTTCGCTCCGCTGCAACGGCACGGTGCGCACGAGCCGGATATTATGAATGCACCGGTTCTATGTCCGGCCAACCGATCCCGCCGTCCGATATGGAGCGTATTTATCCGGAACTGCGCAAACTGGCGGCTATCCAACTCAGCCGGCGCGCTCCGAAGGCCAGCCTGCAACCCACCGCCCTGGTAAACGAGACATGGCTCAGGCTTGCCGGTTACCCCTGGAAAAGCCGCTCGCATTTCATGGCCGCGGCTTCGAGCACGATGCGCAATGTGCTGGTGGACTACGTGCGTGCGCGGCTCGCCGAAAAGCGCGGACGGGAGTGGACGCACGTCCACATCGATGGAGGCAGCGAACCGGAAGGTATGACCGTCAACCTGGCGCAGGTGCTGGACGTCCACGAGGCGCTGAACCGGCTTTCCCAACTGGATGCGCGTAAGGCGCGCGTCGTGGAAATGCGTTTCTTCGGCGGAATGGAGTTCGACGAGATCGCGGAAGCGCTCAACATATCTCCGGTCACCGCCAAGCGGGATTGGCAGTTTTCGCGGACCTGGCTGTATGACTCCCTCACGTCCTGACTCGGACGCACCGATTGCTTCGCAGATCGAGAGGCTGGAAGAACTCTTCTGGGCGGTCGTCAATAGAGGTCCCGAAGAGCGCGAGAGATTCCTTTCGGTCGAGTGTCCGGACGACCCCGAACTACGACGTGAGTTGCAGCGGATGCTCGCCGCCGATGAACGAGCCGGCGCGTTTCTCAAAATCCCGCTCCTGGAGCTCCTCACGTCCGATCTGCCACTCGTTAGCGTGGCGCGTTGGAAGCTGCTCGAACGTGTGGGCGAAGGCGGTCTCGGTGTGGTCTATCGCGCCGAGTGCATGGAAGATGGTGTGAGGATCGAAGCTGCTGTGAAGATTCTGCGGCCGGGATTCGATACCGGAAAGTTCCGCGACAAGTTTATGAAGGAGCGGCAGATTCTCGCCGGCCTCGATCATCCCGGCATCGTGCGCCTCATGGATTGCGGCGCCGATTCCTATGGCCGCTCGTATGGTCATGGAGTATATTCGGGGCGAGCCGCTGAACGCCTACCTGACACGGGCGAATCCCCCGGTCCCGCAGCGACTCGAGCTGTTCGAGTTTATATGCCAGGCGGTTAGTTACCTGCATTCGCGCCTGATTATTCATGGCGACATTAAGCCGGCGAATGTGCTGGTCACGCCTGTGGGCATTCCCAAGCTGGTGGATTTCGGCGCCTCAAGTCTGGCTACTGCGAACACTGGGGCGCGCGGCGAACTGACTCAACTGATGCTGACGCCGCAATATGCCAGTCCAGAGCAGATGCGCGGCGAGGGACCGTCGGTTCCTGGAGATATCTATTCGCTCGGACGGCTCTTGGAGGAGATGTTATCTACCGCGGCCAAGCGCTCGGACATGCATTACATTCTTGAACGCGCGATGGCGGAACGTCCGGCAGAGCGATACCTGTGCGTGTCCGACCTCCTGGAAGACTTGCGCCGCCTGCGGGAGGGTCTTCCGCTGCGCACCCGGCAGGCCACGGCCGCGTACGTTTTGCGGAAGTTCCTGCGGAGAAACTGGGTTGTCGCGCTGCTCACGGCGCTGCTCGTAGTCTCGTTGGCCGGCGGATGGTGGCGTGCGGAGCGGGCTTCGCGCCGGGCGTCGGCGAATGAAGCGCGCGCCGCTTCGAGCGCCCAGGAAGCGGCCCTGAGTGCCGCGCGGCTGGAAGCCCTCGTCGGCGATCTCATCGATGAGGAAGATGCCGATCCCAACATTGTCGGCCAGCCACAGGAAGCCGCCGAGAGGTCTCTTCGGCGCGCGGCTGCATCGCTCGAAACCCTGCCCGGCCCGAGGCGCTGGCGCGAGCTCAGCATCTCATGGAGGCGTTTGGCAATGCTCCTTGCCCACAGGGGCGAGTTCGCGGCCGCCGAAGCGCCTTTAGAAAAGGCGCAGTATGCGGCCGCCGAGTGGCTCCGCGTGCAACCCACGCCCGCATCGCAACGGAATGCTCTTATGGTTAAGCTGTGCCGACTCCGCTTTGCGCGCCAGAGGGGTACAACGCAGACCGCATACCGGCTCGCGAATGAGGCCTTGGCGGATTTCCGCGGGCTGCCGGCCGCAATACAGGCCGAGCTCAACGGCACGGTTTGGCTCGAAAACGCGCGCCTCTCCGTCGCCCGTGAACTCATTGACCAGAATCGCCCGGAAACTGTGCCCGCTCTCCTGACCGAAGTCGTTTGGAACAGCCATTCCCGCAACTTGACGCAGACCCGTGACCTCGCCGTCGCGAACCTGGTATGGTCATTCCGCAGACTCAACCGCCTGAATGACGCCCGCCACTGGTGCGGCGTCGCCCGTGATTGGCAGGTGGCCGACTTGAGAATGACCCAGTTCTGTGCCGAACCGCTGACCGCATTCACGGACCGCGACCCACTCTTCCCGGTTGCACCCGGTGCACTCTCGGAAGAAGGGCTGCAATCCCTTCTGTCCCGGATCAACCAGCTGATCCGGGACCTCCACGAAGACCCGCGCAGCTTTCCGCTGAATCTCACCCTCGGCCGGACCTACGCGCGGCTGGCCGAGCATTACCTCGCAACCGGGCAAATCGGCCTGGCTCGTCCGGTAGTGAGAAAGGCGGCCGCCATCCGCGATACTCTGGCCGCGGGTGATTCGAACAGCCCGGTCGTGCTCGGGTTCAAGCGTCGTGTAGACGCGTTGGAACATACCGGAGACCGGTTGTAAATGATGCACTCGCCTGCCGTTTAATCCATCGTCAGGAAGATCACCACCCCGCTCCCGCGGAACAGCAGGCTCGCCGGCGCTTTCTTGGCTTCCTCGCCCTTACGCGGCAGCACGCGGCCGTACACCACGGCCCAGCGATCGTAATCCGGTGTGCCGAAGCGGAACTTGCCCAGGCTGGTGTGCCGGCCGATCTCGGCCAGCTTCTTCCGCAGCGCCAGGTTGTCGATTTCGAACTGCCCAGGCGGCTTAGGAGCATCCCGCGCGTCTTCCTGCAGCCAGAGTTCGGGTGGCGTCGGGGCCGGCGCGTCGCACGACTGCTCGCTCATCCAACGGCCTTCCGATCGGAACGAGTATCGCCCGACCACCGCCAGTTCCTTGCCGTCCATTTTCGTCAGATCGCGCAGAATATCGCACACCCCGACGGGTGTCAGCGCAGCTGTCGGCGCATCGGCGGCCACCGCAAATAGACACGCCGACGCCGTCACCACCAGCGCACGCGCAAGTCGGCGAGACATTCCAAAGGTTCCCTGAAGCACGGCTTATCAGTTAGGATAGACCAAGTTGCGGCAGTGTAGGTTACATGTATCACCTTGGGATGCCGTTCGCCGCCGCTGCATGGTGTTTTGCCGCGGTCGATTGGAACCCGCGGGGCCGCCGTCCGAGTAACCGGAGCAGCGCGTACGATAATTGCCGTACCCGCAAGCTGAGCAGTCCCTGAACCTCGCAAAGTACAATTACGTTATGCCGGTGGTTTCAATTACCCGCCTGCGGGTCCGGTCATGGAAGTTCCTCCCGCCGTTTCTCCTGTACGCTCTTCGCGCTACCTGGCAGGCTAAAAGATCTCAGGGCAACCTGCACGGATCCGTCCTGCGCGACACCGACAGAACGTTCTGGACGCGCACCGTGTGGACGACCGAGTCAGCCATGAAGGCTTACATGCTGGCCGACCCCCATCGCATGGCCATGCGCCAGCTGTTGGAGTGGTGCGACGAAGCCGCCCTGGTCCATTGGGATCAGGAGACCGGTCAGGAACCTGAATGGCCGGCAGCACACCGAAGGCTGCAAGCGGAAGGGCGGCGCTCCAAGGTGAACCATCCGTCTCCTGCTCACGAGAGCTTTCAAATCCGCCCGCCGAGACTGTAGGTCTTCCATCTCGAGGGTAGAGCCGCCGCACGCCAGAACCGGGATCTAACGGCGGGCGGTCGCCTGCTTTTCGCTCGATGCGACTTCGTTTGACTTGCCTCGCCTGGGCCGCCGGACGGTTCGCACC
>Ga0126381_100009312_pt1 | contig 11027 bp, 15 predicted proteins | sample PanSoiMetPlot_28_FD_96465 | JGI IMG/M metagenome (GOLD analysis project Ga0126381, IMG submission 96465) | Tropical forest soil microbial communities from Panama - MetaG Plot_28 | ecosystem: Environmental > Terrestrial > Soil > Tropical forest > Bulk soil | place: Panama | collected 2016-02-17
CACCAATCCATCTTGCTGCGGTTCCAAACTGATTTTGTTTAAGGGTTGCGGTGAGAAAAAGTAAATGCTCCGATCGTCACAAACTGACTGGGAGTAGGTGACGGAAAACTGAACGCTCCGGTCGTCGTCAGTTTTGGCTGATTCGTAGATTGCTGGGCGGACCAGGCACGCCGCGCGTGAAAACCAAGGTCGCCGGATCGCCGGTCAATCCATAGCCATTGGTCGCGGTTACGGAGATCGTATATTTACCGTTGGCCAGCGGAGTAAGTGCTAAATCATAGTGTAGCGATTGAGTTCCGTCCCCATTGATCGTAGCTGCAGTATTGATCACATTCGCGCTCAATCCGGAAATATTGAATTGGACTACATTAAGACCTACTTCCGCGTTGGCCACATACGGATCGCAAACCAGGAAGGGCGAAGCCAAGGTGCGATTCCCCCATAAAAGGAACAGCCCCAACAAAAAAAATTTCATGCCAACCAATAGAATAACCAGATCGCCAGTAAGACAAACCCCAATCCCAGATTCATGATCAACAGGTCACGCTTTTTCACTGGAGAATCCTTTCCCGATTGAACCATTGAACCAGAATTCGTTCCAACTGCTTGTCTCGTTCCTCAAACCTCTCCAAAAACCAATCCGCAACTTCCGGAGGAGTCGATAGCGCCAATAATTCCTCCCGCACTTGCGCTCGTCCTACCACCGTTCCCATATCTAAAAAATTCAAAGTATTAATAGAAGTCATGGCGATTATGAGGGCTTCAGAGGTTATTTGCAATAATGGGTGCTGACGATCTTGTCCGCACTCAAAGGAAGATCAGCTGCCCAACCTGGGGGTTCGACCATGAGGCTTAAAATTTGCGAAGCCTGGAAACCGATCGGTACTTCGCAAACTACTTCGTCGTGGGCCGAAAAGACTACCGGGATCCCAGCATTCTCCAAGCGGAGGATAGCTTCCACTAACAGGTCACGAGCAATGGCTTGCACGACATTTTCGACCAGTACGCCACCCCAGTAAAATTGACGTCTGGTCCCATTCATCGTGGTGGCGGCAGAAATCTTGCCGTCAGACTCACGTTTCAGATCGAAATAAGAAAGAAAACGTCCGGAAGGAAGTCGAATCCGAAAGGGTTCCTGGAGGGTAGAGGCGCGCCACATGGCTCGTTCTAAGGTAGACCAAAGTCGTCGGACAGCCGGGTATCGAGCATGCCAAGCCTCCCGAATTCTGCAAGCTTCTTCCAAAGAAAATTCTAATCCTAACTGCCCTTTCGCAGTTTCAATAAATCGCTTGGGACCCATCCCATAACCAAGTCCAAGAGACTGAGCCTTTTGTAGTTGGTAGAGTTTCTTTTCGCGTTTAAAAGTGCCTGGCTCGCCTTTCCAAACGCCGGCCAGCTGAGCATCCACCTCATAAAATGATACCCCGGTTTTGAGAAGTTCAAGCAACCGCTTGTCCTTGCAAACCCAAGCCAACACTCGAGGCTCTACTTGGGCAAAATCCGCGATGACAAATACTTGTCCGGGAGCAGCCATGAAAACACTTCGTAAATCTACGCCGTCAGCTTCATCCCGATTGAGATTTTGCATGTTCAAGCCGTCACTCCCCGAAAGCCGGCCGGTATTTCCGGCACCATGATATTTCAAACTGAAATTCATCCGGCCCCCAGGCATCAACCGACGCTCAATCGCTCCTAGAATCGTCAACCGACGAGTGAGTTTCCGGTAATCCCGCAACCAACCAATCACCGGAAATTTCTCTCCGTATTGCCGAAGCCATTTCTCAGCATCATCGTTCGTTTCAGCCGTCGAGGCCGGCGACTCAATTCCTTGCTCGTTACACCAGGTAAGAAGTCTGGCTCTCGATAGCGGTGGATCTTCCCAAGGAATTTTTTCCCTGGCCTCTTTTACTTTCAGGGTTAAAAGAGCAAAAAATTCATTTAATCGCGGAACATCAATGCTGATTCCTTGAGAATTACGCCAACGAAGCAGCTTGGAAAATTCTCTTTCATGAGCGGGCCACTGGTCGTGCCATTTGTCCCACAATCGATAAGAAGCCCGCGCATCCTGAAGAGTATATTCCAGGAAGGTCTGTTGCATGACCGGGGTAATCAGCTTGTAACCAGGAACTCGATGCTGCTCGTCGGGCCAATACCGATTACCGGCTCGATCCCGGCAAGTCTTGTCCAGTACTTCCCCGAAAGAATTTTTGACGGCTTCTTTTAAAGATCGGCCAAGCCCGAGATAAGCACAGAGATCGGCTGAACAATCCCAATCCTGAGGCCAAACCGGAGGAATCAGCCCTCGGCGAACCGCGGCTGCATGCACGACCGAATCAAAGCCGGCATGATGACTCACCCAATGAAGAGAACAGAGGGCCTCCCAAGGTGCTTCGCCAGGAGGCCCTACATATTCAATATTCAAGGTGGGGGCGTATACCCCTACCAGGAAGATTTGGGTTTGCGCGGCATATTGGACGGGACCCTGCAATTTGACGGAAAGGTCCCGCCCATAATACGTTTCGTAATCGAGGGCTACGAGTCGATCCTGGTTTGGATTATTCATGCCGGTCTACTCGTCGGACCGTGTGCGCTTCGTCGCAAACTGCGTGCAACTGGTATCCAGACACTGCCGAGTCGTCATAGACCGACATGAAAAGTTTCCTTGATGCCTCGCCGGCTACAAGTCGGCCCTGGTTTGGGTTAAAAGCCATTGCAGGTACGCTATTTCCGCACGGGTAATTTCGTCCAGGCCCTTCGGCTCCGCCCTGACCAGCAACAGACCTGCCCCAAACTGGAGCGGCTCAGCGCAACTCACACAAACCGTAACATCACCTTCCTTGGGCCGCTCAGCTCCACCGGCAGTCCGATCAAGCAAATGCCCGCAGACCGGACACCGCTGCACCGGAGTCAAATGTTCATATTGCACCACCGTGCGCTAACCCCCGAAATTTTCGGTTAACAAAGCTACGGTGGCTTCGCTGTTTGGGTTCGCCACTCGGGTCAACACCGGACTATAGATAAAATTCGAACCCACCTTGGCGTGAATCGTATCCAGACTATACCGCAGATGCGCTAATTCCCGGCCTTGATTCTCCCGGCGAAGTTTCGAACTCGCTCCCAGCAACGTCGCCACCACACTTCGATACCGGGTCCCCTGCAACATCCAAATCGCCGGAACCATCAGTTCCGTCCCATTGGTCAGCGCCAAGTCCAATTCGCTGGCCCAGCTTTTCTTCCCTTTGGGGACAAAAAGACAAATGTACGCAATCCCTTCAGGCACATAATTATTGTCGTCGGTTCCAGCAGAAACGAATTCTTTCAAATTTCCACCATCCTCCAGGACCTTCGCAGCACTCTCCCAGGTCTTCGGCCGGGGCCCAGTCGGATCATAACGCAAGTTCTGCCGGTAACGTTTCGTTACCCCATAGAAACTCATCAGCACCGGTTTGGGCACCAGTAAAGACCCCGCGTAAATGAAATTCCCATGATCGCGAGGAAATAACGCACTCGCTGGCCCAACCCCCTGAATAATCGAAAAATACGGGTAGCGAACATCCCCAGCCCCAAATTCCCCCTGTAACCCAGCAATCGGACTCGCACTCGGCGGCACAAACACCACCGCTTCCTCATTTTCAGCTTCCTCTGCACCTAACTTATTAAGATCCAGTTCACTCATAATTTAACTTTTTTTATTTACTATTTTCTAATAGCTGCCAGATAAAATACCGGATTCGCCGCAATCAGACCAGCCTTTTCCAATTCCCCAATAATCCGATTCCGTAAACCGGCACCCGTCCCCCGCACTGCCCCCTTAACAATTGCTTTTTCCAAATCACTAACACTCAACTCCACCGCCTCTAAAACAAACTTTTTCCAGGTTTCACCATCCCCGTCAGGCATGAGGGAATCAGCTATCTGAGCCGCTTGAGCGATGGCAGCAGCTCCCAAAATCCGCCGCGGACCACTCTTTTCACGAACCTCGTAACCGGGTACTAGCTGATCACAATCGAAGGCTCTCCGGCGAGCCTCGGCATCAATCGCATTAGCAAAATTTTTCAACACAATCGAGAGGCGTTTTAATAAACCTAACTCTTCCAGGGATACGGCTAACAAATCCAGATGCGGCAACTGCACCGGCACCCCCGTCCATTGAGTAACCAGACTGGAACAGAGGGCCAACCTAGCTGGACAATTAAGCCGGGCACAGAAGCTGCAGTTAACCGCTTCCGGAGTAAAGTCGGCGAGTCCGGCCGGACCTTGCGTGGCAATTCGAGAGGCTTGCCTGACAATTTTGCGCAGGCGGTTTTTCATCCGGGAAAAGACCGAACGGAAAAAGCTGGCTTCCGAAAAAGTACCGTCCCGAGCCAAGTAAAAAATCACTCGGATACTGCCCAATTGGGGGAAATTATAGAAGACCAGACTGGCGTACCCCCAGCCCTGGAGATTAGTCCTCGCCGGCGTGACAGACCAATTCCCGAATTTCGCGTCGATAATCAGGCCTTGAGTTTTATGGATCGAAAGAAAATCCAGCGTCCCGAAAAAAAGATCATCCGAGAGGGTCAGCTCCCGATATTGCTCGGTCCCCGGCAACTGCCTGCAGCCAAGGAAATCCCGCACTTTCTGCACTTGAGCCAGTGCAGCTTCATCCCCTTCGAGGACGGAATCGTCTCCCGCCAAAGCGGCATGTTTCAATTTACCTTCAAAGGCGGCTTCCGAAGTTGACTCGAGGGGAATGAAGCTAGCACAACCGCCGCGACGGGGATCGTAGTTCTCGAGTTTGGACGGCCCGAATTTATGATGTTTTTCCACTCAAAGCCTTGGAAAGAATTTGCAAATCCCCATCGTTGATCCGCTCAATGTCCCGAATTTTACGAACCACATTCTCGTATACTTCCTGCTCCATCGAGTCGGCACAAAATAAAATCCGATTCAAACCCACCGATTTGCTGCCCACTCGATCGTTGCGCCCCAAAGCTTGAATCAAATGAACGCTGGACTCCGGGATCGATAACAACCCAACGCGTGGGTATCGCCCATCCTGGTCATGCAGGCTGATCCCTTCTCCGGCCGCCGCGATGTTGCAAAGCATCACTCGCAGAGGGCCGAAACAATACCCTTGGGTCGCTTTATCCCTGCCTTGGAGAGACGTTTCCCCGGTAATCATCCCATAAGAAATTCCTTCCTCGGCCAGGAGCCGGGCGGCCGCTTCGATCGAAGCAGTGAAACAGAGAAAAATCGTTACCCGAGCTCCCTCTTCCAAATGTTTTAAGGTTTCTTCGACAAAGAGCGGCACCTTCGCCAGTTCGATGGCTTGCCTGGCATGTAAGCGTTTGGTGACGAGTTCCAAAGCTTGATGTCCTTTGGCTTCGAGCTCGGCGATCCCCGCGGCCAAAACTTCGTACATCGTTTTCACCTGACCCGTTGGGTCGTCAACCAAATCCGCCTGATTGAGACAACAAGCGCTCGTAATGTTCCGCTTCAAAATCCGGACTCCGATTTTCGCCAATTCCTGATGTAGAGCAGTTTTCTGAGAGTGAATACTGAAATCCGCGTACCCACCCCAGCGATTGATCCCTACCCCATACCGACGAGCTAGTCCTCCCACCTCCCGTTGGCTATTTACCAACCCCAACGGATACGCCAGCCCGAGCAGATCCAAGGGGGATTGAATGAGCGTCGCACTGAGCAACGCCAGCCAATGACCCTCTCGTTTGGCCGCTGCGACCATTTGAGCATTGAGCGTCTTCTTCGACTTCGAACGATGCGCCTCGTCAAAAATAATCAAGATCTTCGTGGCAGGATATTCCTGCAGCCATTTTACTCCCACGCCTTGGGGATTGAAAAGCCGCGGAATTTTCCCAAGTTTGCATTCCTCCCAGCCAACCACCGAGACTGGCTTGACTCCACAGAGCCCACACCACCCTCGCCAATGACTCTTCAAAGTCTTCGGACAGACAATGGCCACAGGCACCCCTAATTCCTGGGCGGCTACGAGAATCGCCGGCGTTTTCCCCACCCCGGTCTCACTCCGATCAATGGTCACCCCACGAGCCCGCAACAATTCCTTATGCCGCCCAACCATCCCGGCCTGATGCGGATATAATTCTGCCTTCATTTGGATTCCGCACGACCCTCCCACGCCTTCCTGACACGATAGTGAACCGGCAGCTCTCCAGCCCAGCCGCAAGGACAAACTTCGAGCTGAGCGTCATTGCAGCGCGCCTCATACCAGAAACGAAACCCACGAGTTCCACTGCGTCGAGTTGGCGGGCTAACCTGATTGTGAACCAGGACAAACCCTGCAGGAATACTCTTCAGTATTTTTCGAAGATAAATAGACTGCCATGGATCTTTCATTCCCCCTCCTTCTCACTCGCTGCCCGTCGCTTGATTTCCCCTCGAATAAAATCCGCCGTTTCGTGTAAACCCTTCTTCTCCAATCTCTTACGCAACCGGATTAACTTCTCCTCATCCATTACGCTTAAGATCTGCGCCAAAAGCACAGCTGCTTTAACTTGTTCCAATTTTTCCACTTGCGTCCCCTTTCCACCTAACTGCTCAAAGAGAGATTACCCCCGTCACTCAACGCCTTCCGACACAACAGCCGAATCACTGCCCCTTGCGTTAACTTGTTGGCTTTGCATAACTTACCAACCTCCTCGGCCAACTCCTTCCCCATATCCAAACTCACAATGTAGCGGATCTTGTTCCGCTTCGGATCAATTTCTATTGCCATAATCTTGACAATTTCATACAATTACATCAAGGTGTCAAGTATTGTTCAGGAAATAGAAGAGAAGTAAGAGGGCATCGGCGGTATCTCTGGCGGGCTTCAAGGCCGGGAAAAGATCCAAGGCTTTAGCATGCAATCGTTTCTTGTGTTCCGGCTTCTTCTCCCCACTCCGGCTCAACAATCCCAGGCCCGTCTGCCATTTTCGCGGCTTCACCCTCATAATTGAATATTGCAACGCAATTAAGCAACCTTCGAGCTGGCCAAAGGACTGACCAAAGCGAAACATGCGGCTGCCAGGCTGCGGAATCCCGATATAGCCGCCGACATCTTCCAGCACGGCGATTCTGGCGCACTTTGAGTGCTCAGCAAGGAGAGCATAGCGGAAGAGCTGATCAAAGCGTTCCTGGGGGCTGGGGCCAAGTTTCTCCACCTTGAACTCCTGACCGTTTTCAGAGGATTGAAAAATGGCAACCGCGCCTTTGGCACCAGGGTCAATAGCGATAACCATCCGCCGGCCAGAGACTTCAAAAGGATGCATGTTTTTTGTGGTTTTTGACGCTTGATTTAACCAATAAAAAAACCCTCCATGGAGGACCCCAAACCAGGTATGCTTATTCAACCAAATCTTGAAAATATCAAGCAAATCCTTACCCGCCGCCCGGTGCTCCTGATTCTGAGCGGGAAACAATGTCTGGATAAAGGCTGGCCAAACTTCTCCTACGAATACACCCAAGGCGGGACCTATCAGTACCGACTCGAGACCGCCACCAATATCGGAGTCCTGTTAGGCGAGAGGAGCGCCAACCTCTGTGCCATCGATTGTGATGTGGCCCCCTTTGCGGACTGGATGCTGGAGCACAACCCGGAGCTGTGTCGCACGTTCCAGACCAGAGGCAACCAGGTGAAGGGTGCCGGCCAGTTTCTCATCTATCTCCAGGGCGAAAACCCGGGATTGCACCACCTCAAAGTTCCCGCGCACAGCGCGCTAGCGGCCGGCGGAGGAATCGACCCGGCCGGGTTCGTGCATATCGGCGAATTCCGGGGAAAAGGTCTTTCGGTGCTCTGTGGCATTCACCATCACGAAAAAGACGGCACCGAAAGTTGCTATTCGTGGCCGCAAGACAATCCGCCGATCGAGTTAACCCTCGCCCAAATCCAATGGCACCCGGATATTATCCTGCCGTGGGGAAAACCTGTTCATGAACAGGTTTTCCCCACCGAGAGAGGGGAAGACACGCTCCTGCATCGAGCGGTGAGGCTGGTCTCGATCGATTTCCTGTTCGCTCATTTCGGTCTGCTCCCACGCAAAAAACCACTCATCTGCAGTCCGTTGAGAAAAGACACCCATCCATCCTTCAGTGTGTGGACGGACAAAGAGACCGGCAAACAATGCTTTAAGGATCATGGGACCAATGGGGAAATCCAAGGCGATTCCTACAATTTTTTTAAACTCGTAAGCGGACTGTCCGGCAGCGTCGCTTATCATGCCTTCCTCCAATTAGCTGGCCTCGAAAGCAAAGAAGAAGAACCCAAACCGCAACCTCAAAGTGAGATTCACATGGAAAGTGACCAGAAAGCAACTTCCTCTCCCGACGACAAAACGGCTGAACGACGAGCCTGGTACAATCGAAAAATCGTCCGGATCCCTCCGCCGATCGGCTCAGACGCTTTTAGCGGTTTCCCGGCGCGATTCGTCGAAACGCTAGCCCCACAATGCGAATGTAACGAGGACAGTCTGCTCGCTCATCTCAATGTCGTTTTCGGAATCCTGCTCGACCGATATTGCTATGCCTATTACGGGGTAAACACTTACCTGAACGATTTCCTGCTGGTCATCGGTGATACCAGCGCAAGAAAAGGCACGGCTTTACATAAAACCCAAGAGTTCTTTGCACTCATTGATCGAAATTGGACCCATCACGGAATTACAAGGGGAGTATCCACCTCCGAAGGCCTCATCAAAGCCATCCGGGACCCACAAACCGTGCTGAACGCTAAAGGTAAAGAAATAATCAGAGAAGGAGTAAGCGATAAACGCCTCTTGATTGTCGAAAGTGAATTCGCGCGAATTCTGAAAGTTGCTGAACGTCAAGGCAACCCCATTTTTAATACCCTCAATGAGGCCTGGGATTCCCCGGAAGTGTTGAATGTCCTGAGAGCTACTTCCCCGGATATGGCCAGTCTCCCCCATATCGGTCTGGTCGCTCATATCACCAACGAAGAATTGAAAAGCTTCAAACCCGTCCTGCTCGAAGGCGGATTCCTCAATCGTTGTTTGCTCTGTTACGCAAAAAAAGCCAGACGAATCCCCTTACCAAAACCCATTGCTTGGCCGGAAACTCTGCTGGCCGAGGCCCGGGAAATCTACCGCACCAGCAGATTGCCGGCCACCTTCGATTTAAACGCCACCCAACCACCGGGACTCTATCTCCCTTTTTCTGCCGAAACCGAGGAATTCTGGAATCCGATCTATGACGCCGTAGAGGAAGATTCCTCCCTGCAAGCCGTCATCTCAAAACGCGCCCTCACTCATGTCGTCAAACTCGCCGCTCTTTATGCCCGTTATGATTTAAAGGAGGAAATTCACATCCCTCATCTCAAAGCGGGACTGGCGATCGTCGAACATTCCAAAGAATGTACGCTGGCTCTGTTCAGTGATTATTCCGCAAACAAAAACGCTGATAAAATCCTCACCGCCCTGCAACGACACCGCTCGGCCGGCCTCGCTAAATCCTCAATCGCTCAGCATGTTTTCAATCATCGTACTTCCACCGCCGACATTGAAGAGGCGCTCGCTTATCTGATCCAGAATGGCCTCGCCATCCTGGAAGTCGTTCAAGGCAAAACCGGAGCTCCAAAAGAAGTCTGGAAAGCCCTCATTTAATACGTTCAAAACGTAAAAAGTTATTTCCCGGAAAAGGTACCCCCTATATATATATAAAAAAAAATTTCATATACATAAGGTAATCCGATATAATACATTTTTTTATATTATATACTTATAATTATGATATTTATATATATATCTATACGGCTTTAAGTATTTTATATATATACCGGGGGTATCTTTTTCGGGAAATAAGTTTTGGAAATCTCGCGCGTACGCGTACGCGAGCGCGCGCACGCGCACGCGCACGCTACGAGTTGCCTTTATCGACGGGTCCCCTTCGAGCCCCCGTTCGAGGCCCCGTTCGAGGCCCCGTTCGAGGTTGGAAATTCCAGTCCCCAAAATTTTCGGATTTTCGAAAATTTTTGGCCCCCGGTTCGATTTTCACTTCCCGCTAAATAGCTAATCGCCGCACGCAAAATTCCACGCTCATCCCGCGCCATACCCAACATCGCATTGCACTGCATACATAGGATGCCCCGAACCCGTCCGGTTCGATGGTCATGATCGAGATGCCGCGCGTTTCCATTCATTTCCCGAAACGACCTTCGACAAATCGCACACGCCCACCCTTGTCGTCTCAAGAGCTCTGCATACGCGGCCGGCCCCGCCAGGCCATAGGTTCGTTCCAGGACACGCTTGGTCAGCATGCCCGTTAGCCTACCCTTCAAACCAAATAAAAACGCGCCAGAATCAAGCAAGGTGCGTGGCAAAGGGAACCTAGTATCCTGGCGGCCGGCTCGTCTGGCGTGGCGAGAAAAGGTTCGGAGGGAATGGTCGAAGCCTTTCGTAGTTCAGCAATCAAATCATGCACCGGACCTCTAACGCCATAGTCCGGAAGAATTGGACTCCCGAATTCCTCTTCCAGTGCATCCGCTGCTCTGGCGCACAAGCTCCTCAATTCTGCTGGAGGGAAATCCTCATTCATCTTTCAGTCCGGAATTATGGTGTACATGGTATCGATGAGATTCATCACCATGATGAAAAGAGAAAGGCTGCCAGCCGTCATTCGAATCAGGAGGCGCAAAAGATGTTCCTGTCGGGTTTTCGAGGGTTCCCAGTCATAAATGAAAGCTGAACAGATAAAGACTGGGAAAGCAGGAATAGCCAACGCCGCAATCAAGACACAAAGCCAAGGATGATAAAGATTCATCCAGAAGCAAAGATCATCGGGGTTCACGTTAATGTTTGGTTCCGAGGTTACTTGGGTTGGCTCCGCTTCCAGAGTTCGGTTTTGGCGATGCGCAGGGCATCGGCTTGAGTGCAACTGGCATACGGATAAAGCCAGATGATGCGGCCTTTTTCGCGTAGAACCGCGCGGAACTGGCCGAGGTGCTTGATGAAGCCCGCCTTGAGAAGAGAAGTTGTCTGCATACCGCTAATTCCTCGTTGAATAAGATCCGATTC
>Ga0126381_100009313_pt1 | contig 11027 bp, 7 predicted proteins | sample PanSoiMetPlot_28_FD_96465 | JGI IMG/M metagenome (GOLD analysis project Ga0126381, IMG submission 96465) | Tropical forest soil microbial communities from Panama - MetaG Plot_28 | ecosystem: Environmental > Terrestrial > Soil > Tropical forest > Bulk soil | place: Panama | collected 2016-02-17
AAAACGCCATGACCACGAGAACGGAATTGTTTCGATTGAACGGCGCCGTCGAGCGTGACCCGGCCATCGATGGCTGGATGAAAGAGCATGCAGGTGAATTGGGAGCCATCGCCCAGAAGTGGTTCGAGGTGATGCGAAAATGCGGAGACGAAGTCCGGGAGCTCTTGCATGACAGCTGTCCGACTGCTTGTCTGGGAGATGCGGCCTTTGGCTACGTCAACGTATTCACGTCGCACGTGAACGTAGGATTCTTTCAAGGCGCATCGCTGCCGGATCCAGCTCGCTTGCTGCAAGGCAACGGCAAGTTTATGCGCCATGTGAAGCTGAAACCAGGAACGGCCGCAAACGCAGCAGCGCTAAGAAGGCTCATCGAAGAGGCGTACTCGGATATAAAAGCGCGCGTTGAACACGGCTCGCTCTGACAAACGCTTCTCCGACGCAAAGATAAACGGCCAGATTAGCTCTCCTGAAACGGATTTAGTTTAGGCGGAAGCTCCAAAACGGTGTTAGGTCACAGTAACGAGCACAGGTCCCGGACCACGAACCGTTTCATGCTTCGTTGTGCCAGAATGGCATCAAAAACTAAGCTAAAGATATGTTGGTGCGACGTATTAAGGTGCTGCTCTACCGCGGGTTGAAAGTCCCCCCGGGGAACTGGTTCGCTCCACCCGGACGCAATCGGAGCGGTAGCGGAGGCAACGAAGCTGCCGGAGAGCCTCTGGTGTAGAGGGTCGCTTAAAGGCGACTCGGCAGGTCGCACAGGTCGTAATGTGGTGTGAACACTGAGCAGGCCCTGACAGCCGATGCAGGAGCGGACCCGCCCAACAGTCGGGGAAGGCCGAAGCCGCGGAGAGTACGAGCGCTCAGCCTCCACGGTCGCTGCCGGGGCAGTGGTGACGGCATGTCGACAAAGGAGACCAAGAGAAGCACGGGAAGCCTCCGCGGTGATCGTGGCCTCGCGATCAACTGGCACCTCGTGAGAGTCAGGCCGGGCCGTATGGGGTGACGGGAGGCCCGTAGTACCAATGAAACGCGACGCTTACTGCGAAAAACGCGCTCGACCGGATCGAAGGCCGCTACGCCGGACCGAACACGAAGCTAGGGATTTCAGTCATTGCCGTTTGGCACATTACAGACCACTACGGGCAGCTTGTAGAGTTCCTGCGGATGAACGGTATCGTCCCCCGATGACGCAGAAGTACGGACTGAAGTCCGGTGAATGAGATGGTCTGATGCTGGAATACGCGCAGTGGGGCGGTGGCAGATCGTTAAAAGGCAATTTTCAAAAGGTAATTTTCGGCAAAGCTCGGAATGCATCGGACGCAGCTATTCTGGGGGATTGGCGGCAATCGGATGTAATCGCGGAACCCAGCTCCCTAGAGCATGAACCTTCTCCTGCCGTGCTTGTGCGCTTCGCACGCCGTTCAGAAGCAAGGTTCTAGGAGATTGCTCTGGTGAAGTCCGCGTGATCATGTATCACCCCCTACGCGGAGATTTGAATGTCTCACGAGTCAACTGTCCGACTTGCCGGCTACACAAGCAAGTGGATTGTTTGCCGTTGCCGACCATCAGTCCATCACCAACGCAGGTTGACTTCCTCAGTCTCTGCGGCGCAGTTGTCACCAGCACTCAGTCCGAACGTCTCAGGTCACTTTCCTTTCAGTTCCTGGAACCAATTGAGGACCACTCGAATCTCCTCTGCGCTCGCATCGCCGCCTGCGGCAGAAACCCCCCTCAGGCTGACGATTCGATTTCCGTCAGGCATAAGGTCGAAACCACGTTCCACGCTCCCCGCGGTGTTGAAGAATGGTTCTTCGATAAAGGAAGGCGCACCGAAGGAAAAGGTCGGGCTGGTCGTCGCCGGGACGCGCACGAGTCGTGTTCCCGGACCGGGGACGTATAGGAGTTGCTTGCCGTTGGCGCTCCACAGCGGATGGTGGCCATCCTCGGAACTATTGGAGATCTGGTACTTTGCGCCCGTCTGTGGGAAAGGTTCGACGTAGACCGCGTTGCGTCCGCCGACTTCGCGAGCCGCATAAGCGACCCAGTGGCCATCGGGCGAGAACACCGCGCCAGTGAGGTTCGTTGACTCGAGTCCAGCGAAGCACTTTGCCTGCCGATCGCGGATCGAGTAAACCCAGAGCGTAGTGCGGCCGTTCGTGGTGCTGTCAAACAGGAAGCGGTCGCCGCCCGGTGCCCATGACAGCGGACGCTGCTCAGTGCCCCGCTGGGCTGTGGTCAGCCTTTCAGGTGTGCCCGTACCATCGGCGCGCTGCCAGAAGATGCCAAGATCGCCTTCGCGATCTGACTGAAAGGCAACGTGCTGGCTATCCGCTGACCAGGCCGGCGATCGGTTGCTGCCGCCGAAGGTCAGGCGTCGCGCCGTGCCTCTGCCGCCCACGTCCCCTACCCAGATATTCGCGTCCTTGCCATCGTCGCTTTCGAACGCAATGTGGCGTCCATCGGGGGAGACGCGCGGTCGGCCATAGGGACCGGGTCTGACGTCCTGGACCTTGATACCGCCTGCAGCATCGAGCAGCGCAAGCTGAAGCTGACTTGAATTCGTAGCCAGTGGACCAGGAAGGTAGACCAAGGTACCTGTATCGGAGACGCTGTAGTTTGCTGAGGCAGCACCGACAGTACCAATGCCGCGCCGCACGCCCTCGACGACCGGAGTCTCCTTGCCAGTGATCGCGAGCCGGTCAATATCGAACGGTACGGCATAGAGAACGCCGGCTCGGGCAAAGACGATGTGGCCGGTTTGCAGATAACGCGCGTCGGCCGCGCCTTCGATCAGCGTCTTGCGCGGACCAGAAGGCAGCGGTTGCACTACCACCTTAGCACGATCCCAGCGACCGTCGGAGCCGGTGACGGGCGCAACAGTGTACAACACTGCTTGTCCTCCCGGCAGAAGGAGTGGCCCGAATGCGCTTTCTCCGGCATCGATCGCCACCAGGCGTTCGGGCGTGCCTCCATTCGGCGACACGCGCTGAATACCTTCGGTGTTTGAGAAGACGATGTCGTCTCCAGTCCAGGTCATGCCGTCGGGCAATTCGGTCTTGCAGATCGTGAGTGGCACCCCTCCTTCTACTGGGATCCGTTTAAGGGATTGGTCAATGTTCGTCCAGTACACGAGATATCGCCCATCGGGCGAAAACAATGGACCGGTGGGCGCAGCTCCTGGGCTCTCAGTGCCGCGAACGGCTTTGGTTTCGAGATCGTTCAATGCGCGCACGTAGAGCATCGCCGGAGAGCCCGCGCTATACGCGATCGTTTTTCCGTCTGGGCTTACGGCAACCACTGCACGGGCGAGACCGATGAACTGTAGTGTCGGGACCAGCGGAATGCTGAAGCGCGTTATGTTCGGTGTGACTGGGTGTGGCCGCGTTGTCACGACTGCCAGCGCAGCCAACGCGCCTATTGCAAGAATCAGTGCCGCCACTATCCCCACGCGGGCACCCTTGGCCGCGGGCAACGGAGGATCATCTTTCTCCTCCAACGTGATGCGGGCATCGCCGATCGCTTGCAGTCGCGACTTCACATCCTTGCTAAGGCAGCGCTCCAAGAGTCGGCGCATGCGTCCCGATGTGTGCGCAGGCAGTGCGCTCCAATCTGGCTCACCGCGTAGCACTGCGGCCAGGGTGTCGGTCACGGTTTCACCGCAAAAAGCCATCTTGCCGCTCAGCATCTCGTAAAGCACGCAACCGAACGACCAGATGTCGCTGCGCCGGTCGACAGTTTTACCTTTCGCCTGCTCCGGGCTCATATATGCGGCGGTTCCCATGATCACGCCCATTTTGGTCGCGATAGCGGTCACGGTGGGGGACGACACGATGCTGCCGCCGTAGCGGCCTCCTTCTTCGAGTCCTTTGGCTAAGCCAAAGTCCAGGATTTTGACACCGCCGTCGGGCAGAAGCTTGATGTTGGCTGGCTTCAGGTCGCGATGAATAATACCGCGCTCATGTGCGCACTCCAGTGCTTCCGCAATCTGGCGAGCGATGCAAGTGGCTTCGTCGGCCGGCAACGGACACTCAGCGATGCGCTCCGCCAGGGTCTGACCAGGCACGAGTTCCATCACTAGCGCCAGTCCGCCTGCGAATTCCTCGACGCCGTACAGCGCGGCGATCATGGAATGGTTGAGAGAGGCAAGCAGTTGCGCCTCCTGCTCGAACCGCTGCGTTCGTTCCGCATATGCTGCCGTCGTTTCGCGCAGAACTTTGATGGCGACTTCGCGGCCCAGCCGCATGTCCCGGGCGCGATACACTTCGCCCATCCCACCGGCACCCAGCAGCGCGACGATTTCGTACGGCCCCAGCTTACTGCCGGTCGAAAGAGCCAATATTCACCTGTTCAGTTGAGTGTGAACATTCTAACTCAAGGCAAGTGACCTCGTACACGATTATTAAGTGCATAAGCGGCATTCACAGATTAATCGTAACCACACTCATCTACCTGCAAGGAGGATTATGGCAGCTTCGACGTAAAATCATTCCCGAGTAACGCTAGTGTTGACGGGCAAACGGGAAGTTGGGCGGGGCGCGGTTAAGTCGGCGAGAAACGCCCTAACCATGCTCTTGAAGAACCCTACCAGGCCGCTCCACAAGGACGGAATGCCAACTTCTCGTCCAAATGATTTACCCCTGACAGGACCGACTTACACCGGATCCGAAAACACATGGACCTTTATCGTTATTAACAAGGGTAAATTTCCCCAAGCCCGCTGGCATTCCGCAAGTTCCCGCTTGCGCGTGATTCGCCACGAATCGACATCCGTCAACCGAGCTTCGCCTTCCCACGACACACCTTTCTGCAAGGATTACGGATATCACTGCTCGTGGCCTCCCGGCGCATTTGCATTCCGATGATATAAGTTGGCGTGGCCATCAAGCCATGACCAGCGCGCTTAGACGTTCGGGAAACTCCGAATGCCACGCGCGATGAGTTCTTTGACTCCACTCCGTAATGCTAGTAAGAATTGACGCTGCATTGGCGTCACTGGAACGGGGACAAAGTGAACGAGTTCGCTAGCACCGTCGAGCGTCATCTTTTCATCCGGCACTTTCGCCAGGCCAATCCGGCAGAAACTCCTGTACACCACGTTGGTGCGTACTTCCCCGTTCCACAATCTCATAACTCCAATTGCGCACCTGCTTCAGGATCAGCCTGCGCAGCGCTACTTCCGCCGGCCTTTGCCGCCGCCCGCGCGTGCCGCTCCCCCCATGCCGTTTCCCTTGCGCCTGGTAGACAGCTTGCAGCCTTTGCTCATCCTCCAACAATTCATCAACCACGCGCATCCGCGCATCCGCAGCCGCAAATTTATTGCTCAATAGTGATTACTTATGCAGCGAGAAGTAGCTAGAGAAATACATTCCTGGCTCTACGGATGCTGCCACGAACAGAAATGCGATCCCGGACTTTTCTGCGGGTAGGGATGCGGGTGTCCTAAATCGGAATATGGTAAAGACAGTTCGGTGGGGAACTCTGCTGACTGCAGGGCTCAGGCGACCCATAAACTTCGCAAGAGCCCCACTCCCAGCGTTAAGACTCCAACAGCAAGAGAGATCGCGCCGATATAAATGAAATTGACCGCGGAACCGGCTCTGCTCGCATTCGGCTGGAGGACGGCGAAGAAGAAGCCGATCGGGATAAGAATTGCGGCCAGTGGGACCGTCAGCCGCGCCAGCCATAGAAGTGGGTTCGGGAGCAGGGCCGCGTCGGCCAGCAGCTGACATACCACCGAAAGAATAACGATCACACCGGCGTGCGCATGCCCAGCGCGGAAAAAGTTCTGCCGCAATGGATTATCCATGTAACCGCTGCTCTTGTTCATCAGCGAAGTCAGCAGAAAGTAGCCGCCGTACTGAATAGTGGGTATGGTGATCAAGATAATCCCAGACATCAGGCGGGCGTCTCGCGTCATGAAATCCTCCTCCGGTCGGCCGGGTGGTTGGTTTGCCCTTTTTGAGAAGGGCTATGAGTGCGGCGTGTACCGCAACGCCGGGCCATAACACGGGCGTGGGGCAATTTCTTTGTCGGTCAGCAACGATGACTGATCCACCCTGGCTCTTGTCAACCGCCGCTTTAGGCTCCTTTGGCTAGCGGATGCCCTGTCTCCATCCAGCCCTGCTTGCCTTCTGAATAGTGAGCCACGTTCGTGTAACCCATCGCCGCCAATTCACGGGCAGCGTAAGCGCTGGCATGTCAATGATTGTTTGAGCGGTAGGTGACGATCTCTGCGTCTTTGTTGGGCAACAACTGCGGAGCGAGTTCCTGGAGCCGTTCCGATGGGATGTTCAAAGCGCCGGGAATATGAGCTTCGCGGTATCGCTCAGGCGCGAGCGTCTCGACAACAACGACGCTCTCCTTACCATCAATCTTGGCTTTCAGGTCTTTTGTGGAAACTGTCGCGCCCATTCTGCCTCTCCGTCGCGTCCAGGCTCTTGGATGCACAAGGAGGTTGCCTGGACTCTTCGCGGATGCAATCAGGCGATTACGCCACCAATCCTCAAGAGCGGGAAGCCACACCGGATCGTGAGTGTAACCGCGATTACGTAAACTATTGCAGCAGTTTTGCAAGTACACGATCCACAGAGAAATTTTGACGTGGAGACTTGCGACACTCCTAATCGTCCTTTCGGTATGTTTCATTGCTTGGGCTGGCGATTGGCCTCCATCGTCACCTATATCCCTACACAGCGACCAAGATTTTGATTTGCAGGTCTTCTTTGATAACACGCCGGCTGTCGCAACCCGCTGCAGCTCGATGCCGGAGACAAGCTGGTGCATTCTGCAATCGCCGACCACAATGGCATGGTCGGCTGGCCTTTGCCAAATGGCAAGTACCGAGTTGTAATTCCCCGCAAAAAAAGCTCGACGTAGTCGTTCTCCGCCAGAAGAGCAGTAATCGCTCTTTGATCAGTTGGTTCTTGTTCGCAGAATCGAAGTACAAATGGGTTGACGGCAAAAAGGTTGCTGGTCGTCCGTGCCCGACTTTCGTGATAAAAGGCGGACTAGAGATGCGGGCGATGAACGGCGTTCCCGTTTGTGCAACCTCACGGCGCTGTGGTGGATAAATGGCGAAACAGCCCATTACAGAAATCCTACGCGGCGCGCTGGGACTGTGACTGGAGTCGGTCCAGGGCATTGGTAATCGCTGTGAGAACTTGGTCATAGGAGACGAGCATGTGTTGCTGGCGCGCCTCGCGCGTCGACCACAGCACGCGCAGCTTCACCACATCTGGCGTCAAGTCGGCGAGGAAAACGTCGGGCGAAGGATTGAAGAGCACGCCGGGCGCGCGGCGCACGGCATCGGCGATGGCCGAGCGAATCTCATCAAGCGGCCGGAGCTTGCGGACATCGAAATTGTACTCCCACCGTCGGCTTTGTCCGGCGGTATTGACGATGACCGAACGTGTGAAGAGGTCAGCGTTAGGTACAACGACATAACGCCCGTCCCAGGTTCGGATGATGGTGGCGCGAGTCTGAATCTCTTCCGCTCGTCCCTCATGGGGATCGATCGATCTTGATCTTGTCGCCCACGCGAACGGGTTCGGTCCACAGCAGAAGAAGGCCAGCGATAAAGTTCTACAAGATGTTCTGGAAAGGAAAGCCAATGGCGACGCCGCCAATGCCAAGAATTTGAATGACTGAAGGCTCTCGGCGGCAACTGGAACAATGACGTCAGTGAGTTGCAGGCTCCACAATCAGCATGAAACGGTGGGAGCCTGATGCAGTTTCAAGGTCACCGCGCGTTCCCCCGGTCAAGGTACAACTGGGAGGATCAGGGCTGAAGGGTGGGTCTTGTCGTGGAAGATGATGTTCGTAGCCGTAACCCAGGTGGCGGAGTTCGCCGCCAGCTCCCCAGTGTTCAGGTTGCGATCAAAGCGCGGGAAGTTGCTGCTCGAGAGTTCGAGCCGGAGGCGGTGGCCGCTACGGAAGACATTGCTCGTAGCCCAAAGGTCAATGGAGAACAAATAAGCTCGCCCGGGAATGAGGGGAGCAGGTATGGCTTGCGAGTCTCTATAGCGAGCACGGAGGATGCCCTCAGTGAGGTTGATAGCTGTGCCATCCGGTGCAACGTCGAGGAGTTTAGCGGTGAAGTCGGTGTCCAGAGCAGAGGATGCAGCAAAGAATTCGAGGCGGATGGGGCCGGTGACTTCGAGGTCATGTTCGAGGACAGAGGTCGAATAAACCAGGACGTCATCGCGCTCTTCAACCGAGCGCTGGTCGCGCGGGCCAGGTGCGAGATGATCGCTATCGCAGCATAGCGGACCGCCGATGGTGGGGACGGGCTTGGCGGGATCGTAGACAAATTTGTCGGAGGGCTCGGCCCCAGGTGCCAGCGTCGAAAGCGAGCCGTTGCCGTGGCCCGTGTTCGCGCGTCCCTGCGAATGGAGAAAATACTTGGTCGGCTTGGCGCGGGCGAGCGGCCAGTCGTCTTCATCGCGCCACTGATCAATTCCCATAACAAAGATCTTGACCGCCTTGTCAGTGGTGAACTCGTTTCGAGCGCCCTTGAATAGGAAATCGTACCAGTGAAGAGTAACCTCCCCTTCGCGGAACTTTTCGGCTTCTGGTCCGAAGTCGACCTCGCCAATCTTGCGTCCGTCGCCCGCGTGCCCGCCGATGACGACCAAAAGGCGCTGGCCCTTGCGGGCTTCTTCGGTTGCGGCGCGCCCTTTCAAGCCGATGTAGTTACGCAGTGAACCGCCAAGGAAGATGTCATACCAGGCGGCCACGTGCAGTGCCGGGACACGAATGTTCGCGTATTGCTCTTCGATGGACCAACGCCTCCAGTAATCGTCGTAATAAGGATGAGCAAGCCAGTCGAAAAAATATGGCGCGATTGTGGGAGCCGAAACACTGATTACACTTGCGGGATTCCGATTGAAAATCGGATAGGCCGTCAACGGGAGAGCGTTAACATCTTCCGGCGCATTGGGCATGCGTTCGATCTGGTTTGCGAGTGTGTCTTGCGCGAGGCCACTGCTCCACGATTGATCAAACCATTGTTCGAAAGCTCCGCCTTGGTAGGTCCAGCCGTTGTGATAGTCGCTGGCAGTCACAACCGGACAGATGCCCGCCAGATGCGGTGGGTGTGCGATGGCTGCGAGCATTTGTGTCGCTCCGACATAAGAGCCGCCGAACATGCCGACTCTACCATCGGAATACAGCTGGGCGGCAATCCACTCGATCGTGTCGTAGCCATCCTCCGACTCGTGGAGAAAGGGGTACCACTCACCGTCGGATGTGTAGCGACCACGCACATCCTGCAGAAAGACAATATAGCCGCGCGATGCGGCTCGTTGGGCAAAATCCACGTCATAGCCCCAAGTGGCTCGGCGGTAAGGGGTGCGCTGAAGGAGAACCGGGAATTTGCCTTCGGTGTCGGGCCGAAAGATGTCGCCGCGAAGGGTGACGCCATCGCGCATTTTAACCGAGACGCCACGCTCGACCTTGACAGGATAATTTTCGGCGGCGAAAAAGGGGCCAGCTAGAAACAGAAGAAGCGGCCCAAATGCTAACGTCCTCAGCTTCATGGCAAAGGTTCCATAGAGCTAGTCGCACGTCTGCTCGACTGGAGTCTCTTCTTGGATTTGCAAAAGTACAGAAAATATACCATTGCGTCCACGACACAGTCGTGACAAGCTTCAAGCGTTCCTTGAAGAGTATGCTGAGCCGAAATGTGAATCGTGTGCGAGGTGCCACCGGGCGCAAAGGCAGAATCGCGTGCGCAGAAATGGTTTGCTGGCGGGCAGCAACGGTCGTCCCCGTTGTCTAGCTCTAGCATCGTCGTAGATGATTTCCGCGGCGCGGCCAAGCGAGTCCCGCTCGCGCTACAGCGTTTGGGCTGCGCAAGGAGCACTTCATGGTGGGAATCGGAGCAGCATGGGAGGGGGTTGGTAAGTACGGTGGCCACAGTTACGTCAACGGCAGCGGACCTCTCATCGAACCGGACACGCAGATTTTCCCGCCGTCGCTCAATTGACCGAGCGAAATGCCCAAAATGGTATGAACACGACCACAATGGCTGCAGCGAATCGTCGCGACCATCTATCAACACGGGATCATGATTCGCGACTTGACTAGTTTAGGTCCTTCCGCACGTCGACTCGCGATCCATTTTCAAACTGGCGCAGACTTGTAAAGCGGCATTCACCCAAAAATAACACCCCCTTCATCTCGTTCCACGACGGTCCTGTTATTCCATTAATGGCCATGCGACAGGCGTTTGGAATCGTGCTTCTCCAGACAGATTCCTGCCCTTCGCCCAGGCCAAATTTCGCTTGGAGGAATCAATGCCTCAGGTCAGACGTCTTGCCATTTTGGGGCTAGCTAGCCTGTTCGCAGCGCTAACTGGTCCCAACGCCAACGCGCAACAAATTAAGAAGGTGTTCGTGATTGCCATGGAGAATCATAATTGGACACAGCCGGCCAACCAGTTTTCCGGCCCGATCCAACAGATCTTCCAGAATCCCAACGCACCCTTCATCAATAGCCTGATAAACGGAACCGCCGTTGCCACGATCAATGGCAAACAGGTGCAAATCAGCAGGCAGGTGGCTTATGCCACGAACTACCGCAACGTTCTGGCTACGCCTGGCGGGAACAACCCCCACATCCACCCTTCCGAGCCGAACTATCTGTGGGCGGAGGCCGGCACCAATTTCGGCGTGTTCAATGACTCTGATCCCTTTTCCCCGCAGTCCGGCACCGGGGCGATCCAGGAGCAGGACAATCAACTGCATCTTACCCGTCTACTGACCGGTTGCGGGGTTAGCTGGAAGTCGTATCAGGAAGACATCGACCTAGTCCCAGACGGCATGTCCTTCGACAACATTGTTCGGCCGCGAAATCAATGGACAGTTCCGCTGAAGAGCCTCTCCGGAAACTTTGTCATCGGCACCAACCAATTCAATGGTTCCACGCAGTTTAATTACGCTGTGAAACACAACCCCATGCCGTTCTTCACCGACACGAGCGGCGGTAACGACCTGACACCGGCCAATCCCTTGTCCCACAACTAT
>Ga0126381_100009314_pt1 | contig 11027 bp, 8 predicted proteins | sample PanSoiMetPlot_28_FD_96465 | JGI IMG/M metagenome (GOLD analysis project Ga0126381, IMG submission 96465) | Tropical forest soil microbial communities from Panama - MetaG Plot_28 | ecosystem: Environmental > Terrestrial > Soil > Tropical forest > Bulk soil | place: Panama | collected 2016-02-17
AGGAGTTTCTCGTGATCGCGCATCGATCCGCTACGGTCGATTACAAGTCCATAGATGATGGGCAGCTGCGTGTTGGGTGTGATGCTACTTATTGCTTGAGCTCCGCCATTGTCGACCACCTGAACCGATTTTGGGCTCAGGTTCACGACGCATGCCGATCCCTGGAGCACCGTTAAGGGAAAGCTAACTCGTACCTGGTTGATGTCTTGGCCGCTCAGCGGCAGCGCTTCCGTCGCCAACACCACGATTGTTGCCGCAACCAGCCTCAGACTATTTTTCATACTATTTTTCATTGCCTCTCACTTCCTGCGAATTTCCGCGTGTCACAGTTGATGTGTAATTCGGCGGCTATTCTAGATCGCGACTTCTCGCAGAAGAAGACCAAAACAACTGTGCCGCCGATGGCCCAAACAACAAATAATCCCATGAGTACATAGCCACTGGGAGTACCCATCGTGTTCTCTTCGAGCGTGTTTTCTGTTTCACTTCAAAGAAAATTGTCATAGTCTGCTACCCACATCGGAAGGATAAGCTGCATGCGAACACGTCAGTTGCTACCTACTCTGTTGCTGTATCTCATGGTGTCCGGAATCGCTCTAGCGCAGTCCGCACCGGAGCCGCAGATCAAGTGGCAACGAGGACCGATCGAGGCCGACCTCGGTGGTGTTGCCACCGTTTCTATTCCCAAAGGATTCGCCTTTACTGACAAAAAAGGCACTCAGAAGCTTCTGGAGCTAAACCATGACTTGGCGTCAGGCGTATGTACTTCTGGATGGAAGGGGACATGGTCATCATTCAAGGCACTGCTTACTTCGGCGATTATGATGAGCACAATTTGGAGTCGCTGAAGGCATTACCGAAGCAGCAGTTTGGGTCGTACTCGGGGCGCCTCTACGACGACATAACGATGACCGGCATGGAAGATTTTGGCCTAACGCCGATCACATTCCACGTCGTGCTATCCAAACCCGAAACATCAAACTTGCCGCCCGTGAGCAGCTTCGTGCCAAAGCTGGCGGTCCATGCTACCGGCCAGGAGCGCACCAGCTATGAAATCGAGGTGCGTAATGTTTCCCCGCACGCGGTCGTGTCCCTCTCCTTCACGACCGACCTCCGCTATCCGGGCACGGGACCTCAATACTTCGGGAAGCCGCTCATTGCCGTTGGCGAAGGCAGGTCATTTCAAATTGGTTGCCCGCGCGAGCCAGTCAGCGCGAGCGGTGCAGTGACACCGATGAAGCCCTGCGAGATTTATTTGCAAACTGCGTGGTTTGACGACGATCACTGGGAGGGTGAGGAACTAAGCGCCGTTTCGATGCTCGGCATACGGTTGGGAGCGCAGAAGCAGTTCCAGAATGTGCGCACCATCATCGAACGGGCCTTGGCAGAAGACGTTGACGGCCTTACGCAAATCGCGCACATCCGTGCCGCCGCAAAAGCATTGCCTCAGGACGACATCTCAGTCGCCACAACGGTGCTGGAACGGTTTCAACATCTATCTGATTTTGGTGTGAGGGCTGCCTACGGCGGGGTGATCACCGGAATGGTAGGCGAGCGCGATGCCTTGCTCGCATCGATGACAAAATTGCAGCGCCAGACACCAGTGCCAAGCCTCGCTGCCTGGTGGAAGGATCAAAATGGAACACTTAGCGACCGATGAGTTAAGCATGCTGATCGCGGGATGTGGTCACTCGTCGGGGCTGATTCCTCCACTGTCTGCCCCCCAAAACCGGCGTCGGCCCCGTAACTTGTGATATGGGGATTTATCAACAGTTAGCCAAAGAGGCTCGCCTGGAGTGGTGCCATCGGCATAGCAATCAGGGTCGCGTTTTTCCGAACTGAATGCCTCGCGCGTTTTGATTGAACACGCTCAAACCAGAGATCGCGCCCGAAGCGTCCTGACGGAAAATGATGCTGCCGACGGGTTCAGCATCGAATTCATCCGGACCGAAGGGAATCAGTTTTACGGCAGGTCGTTCTCGGTTGTGAAGCATCAACTCGCCGCCTTCAACGAGGAAGGCATAGGTCGCACCGATCTCATCACTGTGATAAGTCCCTGCGAACCTTTGAAGCGACGCAACCGGCAAATGTAGTTCATCGATTTTGTCGCCGGAGAACAGCCTCTCTCCCGGAATGTCGAGCGAGCAATGCATCCTGTCATTCACCGTCCCGAAAGTAATGACATTGTCGCCCAGGTCGTGATAGTGGTTCCGATCAATACGCTTCAGGACCGCTCCCCAACCCATAAGATTGCCATTCGCAGCCGTGAACTTATAGGTAAAGTGAGTCCGCGCATCGATATAAGTACCCGCGAAAAGTGAGGGATCCGGCAGGCCGGCAGCAGGCACAGGCTCGGGCTGAAGTTCGCCGGCGAGGTACACATCTGCGATCCTGCGTGACAGACCTTCCGGGTTCGCGTTCGCAACGTTGCAGAGCGTGATCACCGAGAATCGCTGGTTGGGAAAGCGCAGCAAGGTGGTGCGATAGCCGAATGTACCGCCGTTGTGCTCAACCGTGGGTAGGCCACGATACTGATCGAGATCAAGCCCAAGCGCGTAGCTGATTCGGTTGCCGTTATTGAGGACGGCACGCGTCTGGAGTTCTTCGAGCAGCGTACCTTTGCCGAGTTTGTTGGCGTAGAAGTTGTTATCCCAAAGCAAGAGGTCATCGACCGAACTCATCACTCCGCCGCTGCCGACCAGGTCGAAGGTGGTGGACCAACCGACGAGGAACCCACCGTTCTTCCCTGGATAGTATGCGGCGACGCGGTCAGGAACAACGAGAGTGTGGTCGTCGTAGAACCGCGTGTGGTTCATTTCGAGCGGTTGAAAGATGTTTTCGGCGGCAAACTGCGCAAGAGATTTGTGTGTTGCACGTTGGAGGACGACTCCGAGAAGAAAATAATTCGAATTGCTATAGATAAACTCGTCGCCAGGAACATTATTCAGCGCTTTCTGGCGCACGATCAGCGCCAGAATTTCGTGTGACGAAGGCATCACAGCCAGATCGTTGCCGGCTAGGTAGAGCAACGAGAAAAAATCACGAAATCCGGCCGTGTGCTGGAGCATTTGGCGGAGGGTGACGCGGTATCCGTAATTTGGCAACTCAGGGATGTACTTGCGGACATCGTCGTCAAGCGACAGATATCCCTGCTCAGCGGCAAGCACCAGGCTTGCTGCCGTGAACTGTTTGGAAACCGACGCGAGATAAAACACCGATTGGGACGTGAGGGGAACTCCAAGTTCCAGACTCCCTTCCCCGTAAGACCTGCGAAAGACAAACTGCCCATTACGGGCCACGCCGACCGAACATCCGGGAGAGTTGGGCTTATTGAAATCAGCGAAGACGCGGTCGACTTGATCGGCTGGACCTTGCGGCGCCTGCGCAGCGGCAACAGCAGTCAGAAGAGCCCAGGAAACGACTCCGATGAGAGTTTTCATTTTGTTCTGTCCTGTGATTTGAAGTTTCTTGTGGGGTTATACACAATCAGAGAGCCGCTTAATCTTTAGGACAGTCCTCAGAATTTCTCAGAACTTATCAGGATCGGGGGCACGATACACCTCACCCATGCCGCTTGCACGAGTGATAACAGCACATATCACAAGTTACACTCCCGACCACCCTGGGCCAAAAGAAACTTGTGATATGGGGATTTATGAAATCAATTAGCCGCCCGTCACTTATGATTCGCGCACAGCTTCCAAGCTGGTGCGATGTTCAATTTCCTTTAGATCCCAACTCCCTGAACAGAGGAGCAATGGCTCGACGCAGTGCAAAAACGGCGCCGGCGCCGCGGATCCGCATGGTAGAGTGGAGAGGTATGTTGATAGCTTGTCCGCGATGCCGCGGCCACAGAACGGACGGCGATGGCCATCTTTGTAAGATGTGCAACGGATCCGGCGAAACAGCACCCAAGCACCAACCGGTGCGCGTCGAAATCACGCGTGAGCTAAAGAAACCTTCCAACCGCGCAGCACAAAACCGGCGCCATTGCCTGGCTATACCGCGTCCTCTGGCGGACAGTGACACCTGCGTCGAACGCACGCCTCTTACGTTCAGGTATTGGGCCAGACTCAAACCGGGCGAACATTGACCGCCTGTGGGCCCTTCTGTCCCTGCTCGGCGTCATACTCCACTTTGTCGCCTTCCTTTAGTGTCCTAAAGCCGCCGCTTTGAATTGCGCTCTGGTGCACAAATAGATCTTTGCCGCCCGCATCGGGCGTGATGAATCCGAAGCCCTTCTGATCATTGAACCATTTCACTTTTCCTGTTGCCATGAATCACCCTCCGTCAGCATGGATAGTGTAGTGGCGGCGTGGGGGGCAGTGCAAAGGAGACTCGTCCACCCCCTTGTCGCAGGATGGGCCGCTTTTTGCAACTTGTCATAAGGGGAGCGGATACCACCCGGAAGCAGCAATGTTTGGAAATCGTCTCCTCAGGGCGCGATTTCCGTCTGGTTGATCGGCAAGGTTACGTGAAGGGGATTTCACGCAAGTTACGCTGAGTGCGTTATTTGTCACACCGGAGCCGCTCCAGCCCCTATTCCATAAGCGTGCGATTGGGGGACAAATCCCACTCGTGCGTTATGTAATCTGCCTGCACAAACAACTCATAACGCACACAGCCGTGGCAATTGCGGCAAGGCGGGAACTCGTCGCCTTTGATAACTAATGCACTGTGAACCGGGCGGTGTTGGTCATGAATTACGCGGTACACACTGGATACGAGCGCGTCCCGGCCGGGTGCCTACGAGGTTAAGGATTAGATTCGCTAAAATGGAGCATGCGTTCGGCTTGCGCGTATTTACTACTATTGGTGCTGTTTATCCCCCCTATGTTTGTCGCAGGAAATGCGCCACAAGCCGTTATCACCAAGTCACCTACGCTCGAGCATAGTATCGGCCGACATCTGAGCCTCGAAGGCGTCCCGAATTTTGGTGAAGTCACGCCTACCCTGTATCGAGGCGGCCAGCCTTCGGCGAAGGGTTTTGGCGCTCTTGCCCGCATGGGGATCACAATCGTTGTGGATACCGGCAGGTCGCGGCGCGACGAATCCTTGGTCGAGAGCCTCGGCATGGCCTATGTCTCGTTACCGTGGTATTGCCCGTTCCCCAGAGACAAAGTCTTCGCACGCTTCATGGAAATCACGCGAGCGAATCCGCGTAAGAAAATCTTCGTGCATTGTCGGTTTGGCGATGACCGCACTGGGATGATGATCGCAGCGTACCGCATGGCAGAGCAGCATTGGACAGCGAAAGAGGCGATGCAAGAAATGCACCAATTTGGATACCGGGGCTTACATCATTTGTTTTGTCCAGGTCTTGGAAGATACGAGAAAAGCTTCCCCCAACGACTGCAGAACGACCCGGTGTTTGAGAATTTACGCTGAAGATCCCGACCAGGTCCACCATTTCCTTACCTCAGATCAGACCGTTGCCAGCGCGTCGCGGCCGTCGCACGAAGGGATATGGTCCTTGCTGGGGACGGAGAATCCTTCCAGCCGACGTGCGTGGCAGGCGCCCGAAGCTGTCCTCCAGAAGATTGCGGCGGCTCCTGCACCTAGGACAGTGCAAATTCGCAATTCACTCGATGGGGATTTCACAACAGTTACTGAACGACGGACGCTATCTGAGTCATCTGTTCATTTGCTCCAAGGTATGACACGCGCAGATTCGTCACTGCGCGAGAAGTAAGGTTTTTGCGTCATTGCTCCAGCGTACGCAACAATTTGCATACATTGCCGAAATCTTTCAGTCTTGACGGGGCGCAAGACGATGAAGGATTTATCAACAGTTACGCTTCAAGATTCGGGCCGAAGAGCTTGATAAAACGCGATTCCTCCCCTTCTCAGCCCCTTCAGTCCTTCGACGTCTGCATGAGCTTTTGCATTACCTCATCAAGGTTGAACTTGGCTGGCCTCTGTCGCGGCGGGTAATCCTTGAAGGTCTGAAGCCACTGAGCTACCAAAGCCTGCGCGGGCACCAGCGCGTAGGCCCGGTGAAACATCCAGTCGGTGTACAAGAATGATTCGGGACCACGCTCGAATGGGTCCGAGCGCAAGTTGTAGATCATCGGGACGCGAAGATGGGTGTATTCCTTTGACCAGATGTCAAAGCCTTCGTGGTATTGCTCGATAAATGAAACTTTCCAGTTCTGGTAACGAAGCGCAAATAGGTCGCCATCGTCGCTCCAGTAGAGGAACTCCTTCCGAGGCGATTCCTTCACGTCACCCTTGAAAAATGGGATTAGGTTGTAGCCATCCAAGTGGACATGGTAGGACTGGCTGCCGAGTTGACAGTTCTTCATGCAATCATTCACGACCGTCGTGTCGCCAGCCGCGGCCGCAAGCGTAGGCAAGAAATCTTCATGTGCGAAGAAGTCGTTATAGACAGTTCCTGGCTTGATGACGCCTGGCCAACGGATCAGGGTGGGAACGCGGAAACCACCTTCGAAGTTCGTCGCCTTCTCCCCTCGATAAGGCGTGCTGCCGCCATCGGGCCACGTCATCATTTCTGCACCATTGTCTGAGGTGTAGACAACAATCGTGTTGTCGGCGATCCCCAGATCATCCAGTTTCTTCAGCAACTGACCGACATGCCCGTCGTGCTCGACCATCCCATCGGCTTCAATCCCCAGGCCGGTTTTGCCCTGCGACTCTGGCTTGAGGTGCGTGTATACGTGCATTCGCGTGGAGTTGTACCAGCAGAAAAAAGGTTTGCCGGCCTTGACCTGTTGGTCCATCCAGTGCAGAGCGGCATCGGTGAACTCGTCATCGATCGTCTCCATGCGCTTGACCGTGAGCGGACCGGTATTCTCAATTCTTTGTGGGCCGATCTTTCCAAACTGCGGATCTTCGGTTTGATCATCGGTGGTAGTAGCCCAGCAATGCAGCACTCCACGCGGCCCAAATTTCTGGCGAAACTCCGGGTTCTTGGGATAGTCCGCATTCTCTGGCTCTTCTTCGGCGTTCAGGTGATAAAGGTTTCCGAAGAACTCATCGAAGCCGTGCACGCACGGAAGAAATTCGTTCCGATCACCGAGATGGTTCTTGCCGAACTGTCCGCTAGCGTAACCCAAGGGTTTTAGGACTTCCGCGAGGGTTGGGTCTTTCTCACTTAGGCCTTGGTGGGCGCCCGGCAAGCCGACCTTCGTTAGACCGGTGCGAATGGGCGATTGACCAGTAATAAAGGCCGCCCGGCCAGCAGTGCAGCTCTGCTGGGCGTACCAACTGAGAAACATCGCGCCTTCCTTGCCGATTCGGTCGATGTTCGGCGTCTGGTAGCCCATATCACCACGGTTGTAGATGCTTGTGTTGTACCAACCTATGTCGTCGCCCATGATGACGAGGATGTTGGGCTTCTTTGCTTGTGCAGCGGTAAATGAAGTGATCAACAACACTGTCCATGCGCCGACGAATTGGAACAGCACCTTTATTCCCGTTTTCCGCATTTGAAACTCCTTCTATGAGGGTTCATTGCTGTTGCGCCGAGTCGATCACCTTTACGCAACGGAACCCAAGATGATTGGTTCCGGTGCTGACCTCGCCTTTGCCACGTGTGCCGACAAGGTATCGCGAGCAGTATTGATCGGTGCAGAGGAACGACCCTCCGCGCATCACTCTTTTGTGCTGATTCGGTTCGACAGGATCGAAGGAAGATTCAGGGCCTTTGGGATTGCGTGTGACTCCACCCTTCGCCGCCAGTTGCTGGTAATAGTCCGGGCGGTACCAGTCACTGGTCCACTGCCACACGTTGCCGGCCATGTCGTACAGCCCATATCCATTTGGTGGATACTGCGCCACCGGAGCGATCCCCACATATCCGTCTTCGCCGGTATCCGTGTCTGGAAAATGTCCCTGGTGCGTATTCGCCATCCAATGGCCATCAGGCCGGAAAGAGTCACCCCACACGAAAGGCTTGCCCGCCAGACCTCCGCGCGCGGCAAACTCCCATTCGGCTTCGGTTGGCAAGCGCTTGCCGGCCCAGTTGGCGTAGGCTTCAGCATCTTCGTACGCGATATGGACAACGGGATAGTTGTCTTTGTCCTTGATGCTGCTGTTTGGGCCATACGGATGCCGCCAGTTCGCTCCCGGCACGTAGCTCCACCACCGAAAGTGATCGCTCAGCGGAACGGGATGATCGGGTGGTGAGAAGACGACAGAACCCGCAACCAGGTTCTCCGGTGGCGCACCGGGAAAGTCTTCGGCCCGTGGCTTGCGTTCGGCCACGGTCACATAGTCGGTTGCCTTCACGAACGCTGCAAATTGCGCATTGCTAACGTCGGTCTTATCCATGAAAAAGCCATCGACGTACACGCGATGACTCGGCCTAGCATCCTCAGTTGCCTTCATTCCGACTGTGTCCATATCGGGTGGATCTTTGGCACCCATCGAGAACTCTCCGCCAGGAATCCAGGCCATGCCTTCCGGCGTGGTGAGCGAGGGCGTCGCGGAATTGGGAATCGTTGGTCCGAACACCGACTGCGCGCGACCCGACTTATGTGAGTGCTCTAGCAATCGAGAGATCAGAACTGCCCCGCCACCTGTCAAAGCAAGCGCAAGCAGCACAACCAAGAGCTTTCTCCGCGTGTGGTTACCATGCGAGTCTTTCGAAAGAGCTTCGAGGGGTTGTCGAGCGCGCGTTTTCCTTACACCAGCGGTATGCCTCTGAACTCGTACGCCGTCTGACATGCAGAACTCCGCCCGCTTGCTTCGCCTTACAGATCGCTTAGTTGGCTTCGTCGTAACTCGTGCGTCGAGCAGCCTTATCCCTCTGCCTTTCCTGTTTCTCAGGCGGCTCGCAACTCGTTATTGATTCGCGAAGAGGCAGTTGGCGGTACTGGCAAGACGCACAGTATCCAGAGCCAGCAAATGCCCTGCTAATTGAACCCACAAGTACATTACAGAGGGTTTCGGCAGCTCTGGACCCTACAACATGGGCGCGGGCGGTCGAAGCCTGCCGGAGGAGTGATGGCTACCAGTTCTGCCAGAAAGCCCCTTATGGAAGTTCCGCAAATCCGGAACGCTAAAGTGCTCACATTTGGGTATCACCCTTCCCGAGCTGAGCGCTACGCGAGGGGAGAGCAACTACGCACCAACTGCCCGCGAGGTTCGCATGCCGGGTGGAAGCCGTCCACCAGCCGAGTCCCTCCACTTTCGCTGATCCAAGAAGCAGATAAAGGACGCCTGCAAGACCTGATTCCGATTCGACACGGTCGAATGCTGAAGTCGCCCTTTACGTTTTATCGAGGGGCGGCGCTGAACATGGCGGCGGACTTAGCCACGACGCCTGTAACCGGGCCGCGGGTGCAGGCGTGCGGCGATGCACACCTTCTGAATTTCGGCGTGTACGCCACTCCCGAACGCCGCCTCATTTTCGATGTGAATGATCTGGACGAAACGCTTCCGGCTCCGTGGGAATGGGACCTGAAACGCCTCGCCGCGTCCTTTGTTCTGGCGTGCCGGACCAATGGACTAAGTGAGGACGACGCCCGCGATTCTGCACTGGCCTGTGCGCGTTCGTATCGCGAGCATATGGCTGAATTCAGCCAGATGCGCGCGTTGGATGTTTGGTATGCGAGTCTGGATGTGGAGGAACACCTACCTCAAATAAAAAACGCTGAAACTCGCAAACGCTTTCGCAAACGACTCGCAAAAGCCCGCAAGCAGAGCGTTGCTGAGCATGACTTTCCAAAGCTCGCCGACACTGCGAACGACCGGGTGATGATAAGGGACAATGTCCCCCTTATTTATCACTGGCAGGGACAACAGGGGCGTGAGTACGCAACGAATATCAGAGAAGGGCTTGCCCGCTACCGTGACACCTTGCCGGAGGAACGGCGCATGCTTCTCGACCGCTTCGAGTTCAAAGATTTTGCGATCAAAGTTGTCGGCGTTGGAAGCGTCGGGACTCTTTGCGCCATCGCGCTGCTGATGTCGGACGAAAACGACCCCCTGTTTTTGCAGATAAAAGAGGCGAATGCTTCAGTCCTTGAGGAGTATGCCGGAAAGAGCATCTACCCGAATCACGGAGAGAGAGTTGTGAGAGGTTGCCTGCTCATGCAGTCTGCGAGCGATCTCTTTCTCGGATGGTCGGAAGGTAAACTCGGCCGTCAGTTTTATGTCCGCCAACTCAGAGACATGAAAACCAAAATTCTCGTCGAGTTGTTTGGGTTAAGTGACATGCTCCAATATGCAGAGGTTTGCGCCTTTATGTTAGCCCGAGCGCACGCTCGCTCGGGTGACTCTGCAGTGATCAGCGGATATTTGGGCCAGAGCGATACCTTCGACAACGCCATTGCAGCGTTCTCGGTTGCATATGCCGACCAAAGCGAAAAGGATCATGGTGTCCTCATGAAGGCGGTACGCAAAGGGGAACTTGAGGTTGTGACTGAACCGGAATAATGGCCTGAAAACGGGACCACTGGGAATCGTGAAGAGACAGCAGCAAGCGTGTCGTCAGCCGTCACTTGTGAGATGGGGATTCATCAACAATTACGCTGTGTTTTACGAGGGAACGATCAGTAGTACTTGATGCGCCGCGAGACGACATGGACCACCCGCGATTGGCTATGAGGTAGTTCCGTCAACATATTTTGAGGAATCCTTGCCGCGATGACCTGGACGCGGCTGCTGCTACTAGCACAAACCGCAAGACCGATTACGCTGCAAGTTCTGTTGATTTGATGACAGCTACTTCTGTGGATCTAAGGACAACCGTTACGGTGTCGCCTTTCTTCAGTCCGTGTTCTTCGGCACCACGCCGTGTAATGGCACTTTCAACCAGGTTTTCTCCGACGCGAACGACAACATACGATATGAGGTCGCCCATTAGAAGCTCTTCAATTTGACCGCGTAATCTGTTTCTCATGGGCAGCAGTATAAGCCCTGGTCAGCGTCCTAGACTGGAGCTCGCGTGACGCAACAGAGATTGCCTCAATCCGGCTATTTCGATCGAGTTTTGAGATCAGCTCGGAATTCAAGGAGCTCTACCGGGGCGTCGTCCGCGACGATCATCGCGACAGTCACGC
>Ga0126381_100009315_pt1 | contig 11026 bp, 11 predicted proteins | sample PanSoiMetPlot_28_FD_96465 | JGI IMG/M metagenome (GOLD analysis project Ga0126381, IMG submission 96465) | Tropical forest soil microbial communities from Panama - MetaG Plot_28 | ecosystem: Environmental > Terrestrial > Soil > Tropical forest > Bulk soil | place: Panama | collected 2016-02-17
CATCAGCCCGCCGCCGTGCCGTTCACGCAAGATCGTTATGCTGGCCGGCGCATCGGGCGAATTGAGCGGCACTTCCGCACAAAGGATACCGGCGGCAACAAGCGCATCGCCGATATCGGCAACTTCTTCCGGACGCACACCCCGCAATATCGCGATGAGAGGCCGCTCCGACAGCACGCGTTCCCAGTTGGCCCTGTTCACGGGATATCCTTTCGTGCCTGCCAGATACGCCAGAGGCCGCGTGCCGTCACCGCATCGACATCATCGATGCGAACGTCGTGGAATCCAAGTACGGCCAATGCGCGATCATAGAGTTTGGCGAGTTGCGGCGCGGCAATCACTGTGACCGGCCCCGCTGCATGCGATTTTGTCCCCCCCGTCACTTCATAGCCGATCAAAAGCCCGGAGAGATAAGAAGAAAGGGCACCGGAATGCTCCGGACGAAATAGTCCAGACGTGCGGACATTGAACAGGGTATGGAGCATGTCGCCATCTGCGGCGGCATCCGAGACGCCATCCGTGAAAGCGGCCATGTCATTGACGGCAGCCTTCTTGTCCGGGATCAGCCAGCCCAGGATCGAATGCTCTTTCAGGACAGCAAAAAGCTCTCCCGTCATGTATGTGCGAAAGCCCTCGATCCGCCCACCATCCAGAAGCGCCCATTTGCTGTGCGTGCCTGGCGCGATCGCCAAATGCCGGCCCGTCAGACCTTCCAGCCCCAGAAACTGGGTTTCCTCGCCACGCATCACATCATGATGATCGCGCCCGTCTGTCACACGACCACCGCCCACGATGTAGACCGCCCTGCCCTGGCTGGAGACCTGAACGATGGTGCGGGGCAGCTCATTGATACCAAAAGGGCATTCGCAATAAGCTGCTTCCGCCCAGCCGTTGCGACTTCCGATCATGCCGCACATTAGGACCGGAATGTCCCCGGCGCGCGTCAGCCAGTCAGCGATCAGCGACTGCAAGGCGGCGTCAAAGCTTTGACCTCTGAGAGCGGAAAGTCCCAGCTCTCCGCTTCGGCTTTCCAGCAAACGCCCGTGCTGACTGATCCGGTAAGCACGCTGGCGCGACGCGCCCCAATCAATCCCTATCAATCCCGTCGGATCGTTCGCCATCGCCGGCACTTTCGTTTACAGGAGCGCCATGCGCCCGCCATCGGCGGTGACGACCGATCCATTCACGAAAGCTGCATCCGTCGAAGCGAGAAAGGCGACGACAGACGCTATATCGTCCGGCCGTCCAAGCATCCCTTCCGGTACCAGTTCCGCGCCGCTCGTCACATTGGGATTTGACCGGAACATCCGGGTGTCGATCGCGCCTGGCGTAACCGCATTGGCGCGTATGCCGAGGCTCCGCCCCTCGATCGCCGTGCTGCGTGTCAGCGAAAGCATCGCGGCCTTGGCGGCGGCATAGGGCGCTACCAGCGGCGACGTCTGATAGGCATGGATGCTTGAGATATTGACGATAGCGCCGCCCGGTTTCATGTGCCGCAGGGCTTCCCGCGTAAAATAGACTGCGCCCATGAAATTCACATCCATCAGCCGGCGCCATTCCTCGGTGCTGAACTCGTCGAGAGGCCGGAAAATCATCTGGCCGGCGACATAAACCAGAACTTCGAAGGAGCCAAACTGCGCCATGGCCGTCTCGATCACCGCGGAAACATCATTTTCCCGAGAGACGTCGCAGTTCATGGTTAGAACACCGCTTGCACCCTCCGCTTCGCAAGCCTCCGCCAACGCTGCGCTTCTGTCCTTCACTGCCGGCACATCGGTGATGACGACGCGCGCGCCCTCTCGCGCGAAACGTTTCGCGGTGGCGGCACCGATGTCGCCCGCCGCGCCGGTGATGACAACAACCTTGTCGCGGAATCCGCTTACCTCCGATTTCACCATTCGCGAACACTCCCGTCGGAACCACGCCAGACCGGATTGCGCCACCGATGCGGCGCCGACGCGACGTGGCGAACACGTTCTTCATCAATCGCGACACCGAGGCCTGGCCGGTCCAGCACCGCGATCATGCCCTCCTTGAGATCGAAGGGGCTTGGATCCTGGAGATAGGTCAGAAGATCGTGCTCCTTGGTATTGTAATGAATGCCCAGGGACATTTCCTGAATGACGAAATTCGGAGTCGCCAGCGCCAGTTGCACGCTCGCGGCGAGCGCGATGGGACCAAGCGGGCAATGCGGTGCGATGGCTACATCGTAGGCCTCCGCCAGGGCAGCAATCCGCCGGCATTCGGAAATTCCCCCGGCATGAGCTAGATCCGGCTGGGCGACGTCGATGATCGCGTTTTCAAAAAACGGCTTGAAATCCCAGCGGCTGTACAGTCGTTCGCCCAAAGCGATCGGGATGGAGGTCTGCGCCGCGATCTGCCCAATGGCTGCCGGCTGTTCCGACAGCAAGGGTTCTTCGATAAAAAGCGGGCGCAGCGGCTCGAGCAAAGCCACGAACTGCTTGGCCATGGGCTTGTGAAGCCGTCCGTGAAAATCGACGGCCACGTCCAGCCCCAGCTCCTTGACGCGTGCCACCCGTTCCACCGCCGCGTCCAGCAATTTCGGACTGTCGAGCCGGCCCAGATCGCCGGTCCCATTCATCTTGACCGCGCGGAATCCCTGCGCCCGGCGCTGCCCAGCTTGTTCGACTACTTCGCTGGGGGAGTCGCCGCCGATCCAGGCATAGGCCTGGACCCTGTCGCGCACTTTCCCGCCCAAAAGCTGCCAGACCGGCACGCCCAGCGTTTTGCCCTTGATGTCCCAGAGCGCTTGATCCAGGCCCGAAATCGCCGACATCAGAACGGGGCCGCCGCGATAAAAGCCAAGCCGGTAAGCGACCTGCCAAACATCTTCGATATTCGTGGCGTCCGCGCCCAGAAAACGGTCGCGCAAGGATTCATAGGCGCCCTCGACCGCCTCGGCATGCCCTTCGAGGCTGGCTTCTCCCCAGCCCACGATTCCGTTCTTGGTCGCGACCCGCACGAAAAGCCAGCGGGGCGCCACGCGGAACGTTTCTATTTGGCTGATGGCGTTCATGCGTGCCGCGCCTCGCCCTGCCGACCTGCGGGATGATGGCGCGCGCTTTTGACTGCTTTCGAAATTGACAATCCTGTGCTGGCAAGCAACCGGTTCATCGCCTCGCGCGCCTGGGCAGGATCGCGCCGGCGAATGGCCTCAAGTACCGCCCCATGGTCGCGCAGGGAATCAAATGGATTTGCCGAAGTCTTTGCGGAATGGAACAGCAGGGTGTCGAGGGCTGCACGAATGAGCGAACCCAACGGTTGCATGAAGGGATTTCCCGTTGCTTCGAGAATGGCTTCATGGAAGGTCAGATCTGCGCCGGTCCAATCGGTGATGTCGCGTGCCGCCTTCATCGCCGCATACGCCGCATCTAGTGCGCGCAACTGACGTTCGTTGCGCTGGCTGGCCGCCATGGCTGCGGCTTCAGGCTCGATGATGACCCGCAGTTTCTGGAAATTCTGAGCGAATTCGGAATAGTCATAGACGCGGCAATAAAGATCCAGGATGACCGGATCGAGAAGATTCCAATGCCGCGATGGCCTGACATGCGTGCCGCTTTTCGGGCGCGAGACGATTAGCCCCTTCGCAGCCAGTATTTTGATCGCTTCCCGCAACACCGTCCGGCTGATCCGAAGCTCCGCCATGAGTTCGGGCTCCGTGGGCAGAGCGCGGGAGGGGGCGTATGTGCCGTTTAAGATGCGCAGACCGATTTCTTCCACCACAGACCAAAGGAGGCTGCGGCTGCGAATCTCCGCCCCCGCATGTGAAGCTGGCGGATGGGCAGTTTTGGGCTTTCGTTTCGTTGACACGGTTTTACATCCTATCATACGATGATAGCATACAGAGCTCAGCGGGGAAGCGCGATGAAGTTCACGGTCGTAGACGGCCTGATCATCGGGCTCTATCTGCTCGTCGTGATCGCGATCGGCGTGGCGCTTCGGCGCCGCACCAAAACCAGCGAAGATTTCTTTCTCTCCGGCCGCACCATTCCCGCCTGGGTGGCGGGTCTCGCCTTCATGTCCGCCAACATGGGCGCGCAGGAAGTGATCGGCATGGCCGCATCGGGCGCGAAATACGGCCTTGCCACCAGTCATTTCTACTGGGTGGGCGCCATTCCGGCCATGGTGTTTCTCGGCCTTTTCATGATGCCGCTCTATTACGGTTCGCGCGCCCGCTCCGTTCCCGAATATCTTAAGCTGCGCTTCGATGAAAAAACACGGGTGTTGAACGCGGCGACCTTTGCCTTCATGACCATCATCTCCTCGGGCATCTCCATGTATGCCATGGGGCTGCTGCTCAACCTCGTTCTGGGATGGCAATTCGACTTGAGCATCTGGCTATGGGCGGGTGTCGTCCTTCTTTATGTTTTCATGGGCGGCCTCACCTCCGGCATCTACAATGAAGTGCTGCAATTCTTCCTGATCGTGTTCGGCTTTGCCCCGGTCGTCATTCTGGGATTGGTCGATATCGGCGGCTGGCCGGGCCTTGTCGCCAATCTGGCCGAAATATCGCAGCAGCGGGGTTTCGCGGCGGACGCTCTCACCACCGTCTGGCGCCACACCGGCAGCGCCGCGGCCAATCCGTTGGGCGTGGGCTGGTTCGGCATCGTCATGGGCTTGGGCTTCGTTCTGTCCTTTGGCTATTGGTGCACCGATTTCCTTTTGGTGCAGCGGGCGATGGCCGCTCATTCGCTGTCGGCGGCGCGGCAGACACCTCTGATCGCCGCCATCCCGAAGCTGCTCTTTCCCGTGCTGGTCATTCTTCCAGGCATGATCGCCATGGGCCTGACGCACCGGGCTGGCGGAATTGCATTTCCGCTGAAACCGGACGGATCGCTCAATTACGATCTCGCCATGCCCTTGATGCTGGCGCGCTACTTGCCGACCGGACTTCTTGGGCTGGGGATCACCGCGTTGATGGCAAGCTTCATGTCCGGCATGGCGGGCAATGTAACGGCGTTCAACACCGTGTGGACCTATGATCTTTATCAGGCGCACATCCGGCCCAACGCCGCGGACAAACATTATCTGCATGTGGGCCGGCTCGCTACCGTCGCCGGCGTACTGCTGTCGATCGCCGCCGCCTATCTCGCCGCCCGCTTCAACAATATCATGGACCTGCTGCAGCTGGTCTTTGCCTTTGTGAACGCGCCGCTCTTCGCCACCTTTCTGCTCGGCATGTTCTGGAACCGGACGACCGGCCATGGCGCGTTCGTCGGCCTTCTCAGCGGCACCATCGGGGCGGCACTGCATCACGGCATGACGATCTCAGGGCATGGCGTTCCCGGTATCAAGGGCGGCTGGATCTTTGTCGCGCACACCTATCCCAGCGAAATGGCGCAGAACTTTGCCACCGCCATCGTGGCCTGGACCGTTTGTTTTGTCGTGACCGTGGCGGTGAGCCTGGTCACGGCGCCGCGTCCTGCCGAGCATTTGCAGGGGCTGGTCTATTCCCTGACTGTGCGGGAGCGCAAAGAACCAACGGCCTGGTATCTCAGCCCCGCGCTTCTTGCCCCTCTGGTACTGGCGGCTGCTCTCTGCCTCAATTTAATTTTCTGGTGAAACATGGGACTGGATCTTCGCTTGCCTATTGGTGTCCTGTTCAGCGCTCTCGCCCTGGTGTTGATCGTCTATGGGCTTATCAGCGACCCGGCGATCTATGCGCGTTCGCTTGGGTTCAACGTCAACCTTGGTTGGGGATGCGTCCTTCTGGTGTTCGGTGTGGCCATGCTGGCTGCCAGCCAGCGCCGGCCGAAGAAATAGGAATTGCCATGGGAATCCGCCAATTGCTTGTTGCACTCTTGTCCAGCCTGGTGGCTTTGACCGTCGCCTCCGCCAGCAACGCCGCCGAGTCCCGTCAGGAAAGCTTCGGCACAATGCCGGATGGCCGCCCCGTCACCGTCATCACGCTGGTCAATCGCAACAAGTTTCAGGTTAGGGTGATTTCGCTGGGTGCCACGCTTCAATCGGTTCTGGTGCCCGACCGGAACGGAAAATTCGCCGATATTGTGCTCGGCTATTCCGACCTCAAAGGCTATCTGGGGAATTCGAGCTATTTTGGCGCTACCGTGGGCCGCTATGCCAATCGCATCGCCAAAGGTCGCTTTACGTTAGACGGAATGACCTATCAGCTTCCCATCAACAATGGCGTGAACAGCCTTCATGGGGGAGCCGTGGGATTCGGACAGGTCCTGTGGACCGTAGACGACATGAAGTCGGGGCAGGAAGCGTCGGTGACTTTGCGCTATGTGAGTCCCGACGGCGACCAGGGCTATCCTGGGCAACTAACGGCGACCGCGACCTATTCGCTTAACGAGCAAAACGAATTGTCGCTCGATTATCGGGCCACCACCGACAAGCCCACCATCATCAATATGTCCAACCACGCCTATTGGAATCTGGCAGGCGAGGATTCCGGGCGCAGCATTCTGGGTCTGCTGCTGACCATGCCGGCAGACGCCTACACACCAGTGGATGATACCCAGATACCGACGGGAGAGATTCGTTCGGTCACCGGCACACCTTTTGATTTTCGCCAACCTAAGGCGATCGGCCGCGACATTCGCGGGCGCGACAATCAGGTGCTGATCGGGCGGGGTTATGACCACAATTGGGTGATCGCTAGACAGCCCGCGGCGAACCTACGCCTAGTGGCGCGGGTCGAGGATCCCATCTCCGGCCGGGTGCTGGAAATGTCATCCACGCAACCGGGATTACAATTTTATTCCGGCAATTTTCTGGACGGGTCGATCGTTGGCAAAAACGGCCATGTCTACCGGCAAAGCGACGGCCTGGCGCTAGAGCCGCAATTGTTTCCCGATACACCCAACCGGCCGGAATTCGGCTCGGCACGGCTTGATCCCGGCAAAACCTACGAAAGCCACATCATCTATCGCTTCACGACAAAATCGAAACCGGAGGCGTCACCATGAGCATTCGCAAATGGCTACTCTTTGGCTGCGCGGTCGCGGCGGCCCTGGCGCAACCGGCGATGGCGCGGGCTCGCTGGACGGCCGCCGAAGCCAACAATTGGGACGCACACCAGCCTTGGTTCTTGGGTGCGAACTATCTCCCGTCCAACGCCATCAACGAGTTGGAAATGTGGCAGCCGGAAACGTTTGACCCGAAGCGGATCGATCAAGAATTCGGCTGGGCTCAAGGACTGGGCATGAACGTCATGCGCGTTTTCCTTCACAATGCACTTTGGGACCAAGACGCGGAGGGTTTTAAGCGGCGAATGAATGAGTTCCTCGCCATCGCGGCCCACCACAATATAAAAATTATGTTCGTACTGTTCGATAGCTGCTGGGATCCCGACTATCAGCTAGGGCTCCAGCGAGCGCCCGTGCCTGGGGTGCACAATTCCGGCTGGGTGCAGGCACCCGGCGGCAAGATCCTGGACGATCCCGACAAATACCCGGCACTCAAGGCCTATGTCACCGGCGTGGTTGGCTCCTTTGCTCACGATCCACGCGTTTTCGCTTGGGATGTCTGGAACGAGGCCGACAATCCCGGCGGTGGAAACTACCAAGACAACCCGCGAGATAAATTCGAACGGGTCCAGGCGCTTTTACCGGAAGTGTTCGACTGGGCACGCAGCATGGATCCGATGCAGCCCTTGACTAGCGGCGTCTGGCACGATGCGGATTGGTCGCCAGCCGCCTCGCTGAATGCGATAGAGCATATCCAACTCGACCAGTCAGATATCATTTCCTTCCATGATTACAGCTGGCCCGAAGAATTTGAAACCCGCATCAAGCAATTAACCCCTTACGGCCGGCCCATCATCTGCACGGAATATATGGCCCGCGGCATGGGCTCGACGTTCGACACAATCACGCCCATCGGCAAACGATCGAATATCGGCATGATTAATTGGGGCTTCGTCGCAGGCAAGAGCCAGACGACTTTGCCCTGGGATTCATGGGTCAAGCCCTACACGTACAAGGTTGATCCGCAGCCGATCTGGTTCCACGACGTACTTCACCCGGATGGTACGCCATACCGCCAAAGAGAAGCGCAGATCTTGCATGCCCTCTCCGCAGCCCCCAAGGGCATAGTACCCCCTTTCGACTAAGCGCTGAGATTCCCACATACGCGCAATGTAAGCGCCCGGGAGGGCTGAGCGCCGCTTGGGCTTGGCACCAACCTCAGGGCAGACTCTAAGCGCTCGCTGTGCACCCTGCGCGACAATTTTCAATGTACGAAATGGAACGGAGCTATACCTCGATTATTGAAGTGCCTACGATTGTTGGAGTGCCTACAATGTTAGGGAGGTTGAGCAACACAATGAGACAGTCCCTACTCCCTCTTCGCCAAGCTGCCGCAGCCTTTGACCAGAGCATTCGCGCCGACCTCTTGGCCGCGAGAAAGCTATTGGGCGCAGCGATTTTCATCGCCGCATGGGCCGCCACGTCCGCTCCCGCCGCAGCCCAGCCAATCTGTATTTCCACCCGCAACATTGTGAGCACGCGGGTGCTGAATGGCGGCAGAACGATGGTGTTCCGCATGCGGGACGGTTCGGAATGGCGCAATAATCTCAGAACTCGTTGCAGTGGACTGACGTCTAATGGCTTTTCTTGGACGATCCGCAATCCCGGGAGGAGGGTCTGCGCAAATCAGGATACGCTTCGCGTCATGCGAACGGGCCAGACCTGCAGGCTGGGCAATTTCACCCAGGTCAGGCCGCCACGTAGCGCACGGCGAACCCAGCAGTAACGCGGAGAGAAAGCCTTCAAACGTCGCTGCTGCCCTCACGGTTGGGACCGAACCGAATGTTGGCTGCTTGGCCTACTTTAGCGAACGCCGGTCAAGCATGCCCGCGGGCCGCGCTTGCTGCGTGGCCTGGATCTTCGGGCGCGATCATCACCACTCCTACCGGAGGCAATACACCGCGGAGAGCTTCGGCGATCCGGTGCGCACTGCATCCCGCTTCGGCCAGACGTGCAATTTGGAATTAACATTGCGAAACAATGCGAGAAAAATCACGGGTTGGGACGCTAAGACGCTGATCTTACAGGGCCCTGGCATACTTCCTGGGGTTGCCAGAATAATTCGCCGAACCAGACCCAACCTATCGCCATCGCCCCTGGCAGTGTTGCGAGGCGCTCTCGGCGGGCTGATAATTGACGATGCGACTTTGAGCCCCGCACGTACGAGGCGGCCTTACGAGGCAGATCGTGGGAGATAGATCATGCTTGAAAAGATAGTCCGGGCGCTTGCCATGACCAGCTTTGCGTCGCTCGCGATGCTCGGCACTGAAGTTCCGACCGCAGCGCAGACCACGCCGACAACTTATCGGGTTATGGCACCGATCGAGCAGTACCTGATGGCGGATCGGAGTGCGGAGATATCCCTGGCGCGAACTGCAGCGCCTGAGTCCATCTCGCGCGATGCAACAGTCATGGTTCTTGGACGGCATGGATTTGAAACCGCCTCCAAGGGCCGGAATGGCTTTGCCTGCCTCGTGGCGCGGTCATGGACGTCTGCACCGGATGCCGATTTTTGGAACCCGAAGGTGCGAGTTCCGATGTGCTTCAACGCGGCCTCCGTCCGAACCTACCTCCCCATTTATTTCAAGAAAACCGAGCTAGCCTTGGCAGGCATGAGCAAGACGCAGATCAAGGAAGACACGAGCTCCGCCATTGAAAAAGGACAGCTGCCTGCGATTGAGTTGGGGGCGATGAGCTACATGCTGTCCAAATACGGTTTTGGCGGCGATGCAGCGCCGCACTGGCCCCCACACGTCATGTTCTACTTCCCGCAAACCGAAGCAGCGGCGTGGGGCGCAAATCTACCAGGGTCTCCCGTCGAAGCTTATACCGACCCCGCCGAACATCGGACTGAGTTTGTGGTTGTCGTGCAGCGGTGGTCGGACGGAACGGACGGTGAATGGGTCAAGACCATAACGCGCACTTACGATATTCCGAAGATGCACGATGAAAGGATTAACGCAGGAAGTCCTGCGGCTTCGCCACACCATATGCATTCATAATGCGATTGACGGCCAAGGTCATACTGAGCTGGTGGCCAAAATTCCAATTGAAGATTGGAGCGGGGCAACACGCTGAGACAATGCTCAATCGCCATAATACATGCACCATCCGAGTGGGCTTACTGGGCCCTGAACAATCACACAGTCATCGGGAGAGATGAAGTAAAGGCACTGCGCGCACATCTGGGTCGCAGGCTTATCCCTGACGATATAGCCAGCTTGCTTCTTGGTCATTTTGTAGGGCTGCGAACGAGCCGCACCAGCGCCGAACGCCGCACCGCTCAACAAAACGTACTTTAGAAAGCCTCGTCGGTTCGCGCAGACTGATTTGGCCGTTCGTGGCATACGAGCGAGCTCTGCAAATGCGGAAGCAGCGATAGACAGTTCCTGATCCGCCTGTAATGCTGGGGTTATTGCCTATCGTAACGACCATTATGAGGAGGGATACCATCGTGTCAAAGACCTTCCAGCTCTCCCTAGCGCCACAACAACTTTGGCAGGCGATCAATCCTTGGACGTTCTTTCAGCAAGGTGCACAGTTTGGATTCATCAACATCGATCTTGGGGAAACTGCCCACCCCGAAGTCGAGCAAGCAATCCTCGATGAGGTGGGCAGCTATGGCAAACAGCTCGGCCGCATCGGTGATGCACTAGAGGTATTGTTGAAACATACCAATCTTGAAGGCCTCAGTCCCGCCGAACTGGACACCATAAATGTGCTTCGTGGTCAGCTGGCGGAGGTGAACCAAGTAAAGCAGCGTGAGCTGATGAAGGACAAAAATACGGCCCATTAACCGTAGGTATCAGAATGAAAGCATGAGCAGAAAAATTTCCGGTGGCGTGGCGCATGAGTTGCCAGCAGACTTGCGCAAAGCTCTATCTTCTGACCCTGAAGCATTGACGGCTTGGGAGGACATCACACCGCTTTCTCGCAATGAATGGATTTGTTGGACCATCTCCGTCAAAAAGCCGGACACGAGAAAAGAACATGTCATCAGGGTCGTTTCTGAG